>Ga0208612_1000033_pt1 | contig 101854 bp, 108 predicted proteins | sample AntDryMetagUQ889_FD_188089 | JGI IMG/M metagenome (GOLD analysis project Ga0208612, IMG submission 188089) | Polar desert microbial communities from Antarctic Dry Valleys - UQ889 (SPAdes) | ecosystem: Environmental > Terrestrial > Soil > Desert | place: Antarctic Dry Valleys | collected... | reverse complement strand
GCCCTTGTCGAACTGCATGCCCTCGGTGAACTCGAGGTCCATGCCGAACGTCTGGCCCTCCTCGACGTTGACCACGCCGTCCTTGCCGACCTTCTCGATCGCGTCGGCGATCACGTCGCCGATCTCGTCGTCGCCGGCCGAGATGGAGGCCACGCGGGAGATCTGGTCCTTGCCCGAGACCTCCTTTGAGAGCTTCTCGATCGAGGACACGACGTCCTCCACGGCAAGCTCGATGCCGCGCTTGAGGCCGAGCGGGTTGGCGCCGGCGGCCACGTTCTTGAGGCCCTCCCTGACGATCGCCTGGGCCAGCACGGTCGCCGTCGTGGTGCCGTCGCCGGCCACGTCGTTGGTCGCGGTGGCGACCTCGCGGACGAGCTGGGCGCCCTGGTTCTGGAAGACGTCCTCGACCTCGATCTCGCGCGCGATGGTGACGCCGTCGTTGGTGATCGTCGGCGCGCCGAACTTCTTGTCGAGGACGACGTAGCGGCCCTTGGGGCCGAGCGTCACCTTCACCGCGTTGGCGACCGCGTCGACGCCCTCTTCGAGCGCCTTGCGGGCCTCCGCCTGGTACTTCAGTTCCTTGTGAGCCATATCTGTTTCCGTTTCTCCTGAGTTGGTCCGCTAGGACTCGACCTTGGCCAGCACGTCGGACTCGCGCAGGACGAGGAGCTCCTCGCCGTCCACGTTGATCTCGGTGCCGCCGTACTTGGAGTAGAGGACCTCGTCGCCCTTCGCGACGTCGAGCGGGATGCGCTTCTCGCCCTCCTCGTCCCACTTGCCTTCTCCGACCGCGATGACCTTGCCCTTCTGCGGCTTCTCCTTGGCGGTGTCGGGGAGGACGATGCCGCTGGCAGTCGTCGCCTCCTCCTCCAGCGCCTGGACGATCAGCCGATCGCCGAGGGGCTTGAGCTTCATGGATGCAACCTCCGGGTTACAGGGGTGACAAGTCTTGCTGCGAGGCGTTGGCACTCTCGGGGGGAGAGTGCCAAGCCGTTCGAGAGGAAATATACCCGGTCGGCGAAGGCGGTCAAGATCTCGCGCTGGCACTCGGACCGCGTGAGTGCCAGCACGGGGAGGCGGTACAGTCGCGGCGTGGAGCGTCGGGAGGCCGTCGTCATCGGAACCGGGATGGCGGGCGTCGGCGCCGCGGCGATGCTGCGCCGGCGTGGCTTCGACGTCCTCTCGCTCGAGCGCTCGGACTCGATCGGCGCGTCGTGGCGGGCGCGCTATGACCGGCTGCACCTCAACACCCTGGGCTGGTTGTCCGCGCTGCCCGGGCAGCGCTTCCCCCGCCGGCACGGCCCGTACCCCTCGCGCGCTGCGGTGATCGAGTACCTCGAGGCCTACGCCGCTCGCTGCGACCTCGACATCCGCTTCCGCACGGAGGCCGCTCGGCTCGAGCGCGCCTCGGCGGGCTGGACGGTCCACGTGCGCGACCGCGAGCCGGTGTCCGCGGGCTGGGTGGTCGTGGCCACCGGGTTCGACCGCGAGCCGGTGATCCCCGCGTGGCCGGGCCGCGAACGCTTCAGCGGCGAGATCGCGCATGGGGCGCACTACCGCAACGCGCAGCCCTACCAAGGGAAGGACGTGCTGGTCGTCGGCGCCGGCAACACCGCTTCGGACCTCGTCACCGACCTCGTCGAGGGCGGGGCCGGCCGCGTGCGCATCGCGATCCGCACGCCGCCCAACATCTTCCCCCGCCGCGTGAACGGGCTGCCGCTGCAGTACTCGGCGTTCGTCTACGAGCTCCTGCCGCCGCGGCTGTTCGACATGAGCGGGTTCTTCATCCAGCGGCTGCTCTACGGCGACCTCTCGAAGCACGGCCTGCCGCGAGCGCCCGAGGGCGTGCAGTCCCACTTCCTCGCCACCTGCCACGGGCCGATGGTGGACGAGGGTTTCGTGCGCGCGCTGAAGGCGGGGAAGGTGGAGGTGCTGCCCGCCGTCGAGTGCTTCGAGGGCGACGACGTCGTGCTCGTCGACGGGCGGCGGATCCAGCCCGAGGCGGTGCTGGCCGGCACTGGCTACCGGCGCGCGCTCGACCCGCTCGTGGGCCATCTCGGCGTGCTCACGCACACCGGCTCGCCCGCGGTCCACGGCGCCGAGACGCACGCGGACGCGCCGGGCCTGTACTTCATCGGCTTCATCTCGCGCATCTCCGGCCAGCTGCGGCTGATGCGCGGCGACGCGAGGCGGATCGCGCAGGCGGTCGCGCGCGAGCGCGACGGCGCGCGGCCTTTCGTGCGCGTCCCCAAGCCGGCCGGTCGTTTTTCGGCCTCGCGCCGAACTGGCAGGCGATCGGGGCTGGCAGCGCTACCCTGACGGTAGGCAACGGTTTCGCCACGCGTGGGTTCACCGAGAGGGAGGCAGGGAGGGATGAGCACAGGTCGCAGGTCGCGCTTCGCGCGCCTCGCCGGATCGGCGCTGGCGACCGCGACGGCGCTGACGATCGCGCCGGCGGCCGCGCCGGCAGCGGTCGACACCACCAACGCCGACCGCTGCGACTTCCTCGACCCGTCGCACTGCCTCTACCCCTGGCCGAACAACCACTTCACGGTCAAGGACGCCTCGATGGACAGCGGGCGCAAGCTGAACCTGAACATCCTCTCGATGCCCAAGAACGGGGACCCGGAGGCGAGCACGGCCGGCAAGCCGATCGACCCGACCGACCAGAACCGCAACGACGGCTTCTCCCCCGGCCAGGCGATCATCACCAAGGTCCCGGGGCTGGACAATCAGGAGGCATTCGAGCGCACCGGAGCGGTCCCGATCACCGACATGGCGCGCTACGCCGATCCCAAGCAGCCGGTCGTGGTGATCAACGCGAAGACCGAGAAGCGCCATCCGATCTGGGCGGAGATCGACTCCAATCCCACGGACCCCGAGGACGTGACGCTGATCATCCGCCCGGCGGTGAACTTCGAGGAGGGGACGCGCTACATCGTCGCGCTGCGCAAGATGCGCGACGAGGAGGGCAACGTCATCCCCGCCGGCGAGGCCTTCCGGCACTACCGCGACAACGTCCCGAGCGACGACCCGGAGATCAACAAGCGGCGCAAGCGGATGAACAACATGTTCTGGAACCTCGGCAAGGCGGGGATCGAGCGCAAGAACCTCTTCCTGGTCTGGGACTTCACGACGGCCAGCGAGCGCAACCTCTCCGAGCGGATGCTCCACATCCGCGACGACGCGTTTGCGGAGCTCGGTGACACGAACCTCGCCGACTTGCAGGTCCAGGGCGACGCCCCTCCATTCACGATCGACGACGTGACCGTGAGCCCGACCGGCAAGATCGCGCGCACGATCGAGGGCAAGGTGACCGTGCCCTGCTACCTGGCCTTCAAGGCCGACCCCCGGGTCGAGGCCGGTGCGCCGTCGTGCGAGTCGGGCACCCGCTTCGTCTACGACCCCGAAGGCAAGCCCCAGCGCCAGGCCAACCAGACATGGGACCTGCGCTTCACCTGCCGCATTCCGCGCTCGGCGCTGGAGGCCGGGGCCGGCGAATCGCGGCCATCGCTGTACGGCCACGGGCTGCTGGGCAGCCGCGGCGAGATCGGCCAGGGCCAGCTCCAGAACCTCGGCAAGACCTACAACTTCACCTTCTGCGCGACGGACTGGATCGGGATGGCCTGCGCGGACCTGCCCGAGACCAATCCGCAGGAGTTCATCACCGGCATCCTCTTGGCCGTCGAAGCGGGCACTCAGCCTCCGATGGCCAACTGCGACATCCCCAACGTGGGGACGCTGCTGGGCGACCTGTCGAACTTCTCCACGCTGACCGACCGCGTCCAGCAGGGGATGCTCAACCAGCTCTACCTCGGGCGCGCGATGGTGCATCCCGACGGCTTCAGCTCGCACGCGGCCTTCCAGGTCGGCGGCGACGGCACCGATAGCACCGCGTCGCTGCTCGACACCCGCCGCCTCTTCTACGACGGCAACAGCCAGGGCGGGATCATCGGCGGGTCGCTTGCCGCCTTCCAGGTCGACGCCAACCGCGCGGTGCTCGGCGTGCCCGGGATGAATTACTCGACGCTGCTGCGGCGCTCGGTCGACTTCGACACCTACGCGCAGGTGATGTACCGCGCCTACCCCAACGAGCTCGAGCGCCCGCTGATCCTGGGGCTGATCCAGCTCCTGTGGGACCGCGCCGAGGCCAACGGCTACGCGCACCACATGACCAATGACCCGTACCCGAACACGCCCAAGCACCAGGTCATGCTGCAGGTGGCCTTCGGCGACCACCAGGTGGCCAACGTGTCGGCCGAGGTGGAGGCGCGCACGATCGGGGCGCGGGCGGTGACGCCGTACCTGGAGGCCGGCCGCTCCCCGTACGTGACCACGAAGCCGTGGGGGATCCCGGCGATCAAGTCCTATCCCTACGCGGGCTCGGCGATCGCGATGTTCGACAGCGACTCGCCCACCCCGCCGACCACGAACCTGCCTCCGCGCGAGGGGGCAGATCCGCACGAGCATGCGCGGCGCAGCCCAACGGCGCGCGCGATGAAGGACGCCTTCCTCTCGATCGGCGGCAAGGTGATCCCGTGCGAGCCGCTGCCGTGCCGCGGTTTCGCGTCGGACCCCGAGAGGTAGCTCGCCGCGGCTTTCAGCGGGCGTGCCCGGTCAGTTCTGCGCCCCGCCGATGCCGCGCATGCGGTCGCTCATGTCTGACGGCGAGTCGACGATCTGGGAGAAGCGCACGACGGTCACCGTGTCGTCGAGCTCGACCTTGCGGCCGTAGATCTGCTCGAGGAAGTGGGTCATCTCCTCGATGCGGCGGAACTCCGGGTTGTCGTGCTCGATGTCGCGCGGTGAGACGTCCTTGACCTTCTTGACCTCGACCTGGTCGATCACCGCCTCGAAGATCTTCTCCCGCGGCGAGTGCTGGTAGCCGATGGTCACCAGGACCACCTGGTTCTTGCGGTACTTGTAGGACTTGTCGCCCAGCCGGATTGTCGCCGTTTTGCGGCCCCTTTTCAGCTGGTCGGCAAAGATCGCCGAGTAGAAGTTCAGCACCTGCACGCGGCGGCAGGTTATCGGTCGGCGGCGAGCCTGGATAGTGCGCGCCCGGCCATGTCGCGCTCGCCGGCGAAGGACAGCGCCGTGGCCGCCTCGGACAGCGGCATCCAGCGCGCCTCCTCGATCTCGTGGTCGTGGTCGGCCACGTCGCCGGAGACGTAGCGGAAGAGGTAGAAGGAGACGACCTTGAAGATCCTGCGGCTCTCGCGCTGGTACCAGTAGCGCACGTCGCCGAGCTTCTCCACGAGCTCGGTCTCGATCCCGGCCTCCTCGCGCACCTCGCGCCGCGCGGCATCGACCATCGACTCGCCCGGGTCGGGATGGCCTTTGGGCAGGGCGAGCACCTTCCTGCCCTCGGGGGAACGGCGAAACGGCACGATCACCGCCACCTCGTCGCCGCGCACGACGACTCCGCCCGCGGAGAGCTCGCGCTCGATGGCCGGCCGGCCGGCCACCTAGAAGACGTAGCGCTCGAGCGCGCCGGCGTCGTGCACGGTCAGCCTGCCGCGGCCCTGCGAGACGATCCCCGCGCGCTCGAGCACCGCCAGGAACCGCGACGCCGACTCGCGCGAGGAGCCCGCGAGCTGGGCGATGTCGTTCTGGGTCACGGTGATCAGCACCTCGTCGCCGCCCGCTCCCTCGGCGCGCGCCTGCTCGACGAGCTGGTGAACCACTTGGGCGACCCGGCTCTGGACGGTCTGGAAGGACTGGCGCGCGAGGCGCTCGTTGGCCGCCCGCAGGCGCCGCGCGATCGCGGTCACGAGCTTGGCCGCAATGTCCGGATGCACGCGCATCAGCCGGCGCATGTCGGAGCCCAGCAGCGCGATCGCCTCGGCCTCGTCGACCGCCTCGACGGTGGCCGAGCGCTTCTCGTCGTCGAACATCGCCAGCTCGCCGAAGATGTCGCCGGGCCCGAACGAGGCCAGCGTGATCGTGCGCCCGTCGACGTTGGAGCGCACCGCGCGGGCGTGGCCGGAGCGCACGACGTAGCAGGTGTCGGAGTCGTCGCCCTCGCGGAAGACGACCTCGCCCGCCTCGAACTGCCGCGGGACCGCGACGTCGGCCACCCGCTGGAGGTCCTCGGGCTCGAGCGCCTCGAACACGGGCACGCGGGCCAGCAGGGCGACCGTCTCCTGCGCTGTCGCGGCCATCGGGGAAGGATTCCACACGCGCTGGAGGGGTCCGGCCGGGACGGGGCGCCGCCGGGACGATCGGCCAGCCGCGCCTCCCCCGATCGGCTGAGGGCGCGCTGGTCCGCTCGGCGCTTCGCCGGGGGGATGCGGGACTGGTCCCTCGTCGCCCAGGATCGGGCTCCCCCGCGCTGGGAAGTCATGTGGCGCTGGAGGACGACGGGCCCGGGCCGGGCCGTGCGGGGGGCGAATGTGGCCCGGGGCCGGCCTCTGCCCAGCCGAGGAGCGGCCGCTTGGTCGCCGGGAGGAGACATGAGCACCTCGACTGCCGATGTGGCGAGGCGCGGGCCGCTGCCCGCGCGGCACGACGACCTGGTCCTGGCGGTGATCGCCGAGCATTCGGCGTCGCTGCTGGGCGTGGCGCGGCGCTACTCCTACTGCGCCGACGACGCCCACGACGCCTACCAGCGCGGTCTGGAGATCTTCCTGTGCAAGGCGGGCGCGGTTGACCCGGCCTCCGCGGTGGGGTGGCTGCGCACGGTGATCAAGCACGAGGCGCTGGCCGTGCGCGCCGCCCGCCGGCGGGTGGTCGGTCCGGGCGATGTCGACATGGACCTCCAGGAGGCGCTCGACGTCTCCCCGGCCGACGAGCGCGTCGTCGCCTTCGAGCGCCTCGAGCGCTCGGCCGAGGCGCTGCGCGGCCTCAAGCCCCAGGAGGTCCGCGCGCTCGTGCTCAAGGCCCGCGGCTACTCCTATTCCGAGATCTGCGAGATAACCGGGTGGACCTACACGAAGGTCAACCGCTGCCTGACCGAGGGGCGTCGCGCGTTCCACGAGCGCTTTGCGGAGATCGAGGCCGGGCGGGAGTGCGAGCGCTGGCGGGGCGTGCTCTCGGCGGTGGCCGACGGCGAGGCGCCGCGCGAGGACGTCATGGCGGTGCGCTCGCACCTGCGCGCGTGCGCGGGTTGCCGCGCGACGCTGCGCAGCTTCCGGCAGGCGCCGGGGAGCGTCGCCGCGGTAGTGCCGATCGCCGCGGTCACGGCCGCCGCGGGCGGGGGTGACGGCCACGGGCTGCTGCTTCGCCTCTACGAGTCGCTGGCCGGCGGGCTGCACGAGCGCGCCACCCACTCCGCGCAGCGGCTGCAGGCCGGGATCGAGGCTGCGTCCTCGGGCAAGGTGGCCGTCGTCGCGGCCTCGGCGACCGCGATCGCCGGCGGCGGGGCGGCAGTGACGCACGGGCCGCTTGGCGCGCCGCGCGGAGCCGAGCCGGCGGTCAAGCGGGTCCATCCGGTGAGGGCGACCGCCGCGGTGCCGGCGGGCCTCGCCTCGTCGCGGTCGGCCACCGGCACGACCGCGCGTGAGCACCGGCGACCGCGCTCGTCGAGGTCGGGCGGACGGCGCTCGGCGCGCTCGCCGGAGCGCCGCGATGCGAGTCCCTCGTCGCCTCCGGCCAGCACCGAGTTCGCCGTGGAGGGCACGGACGTGCAGCCCGACGCGGCATCGACCTCCGTGGCCTCGGCGCCGTCCGACGGAACCGGGACGGCCTCCGCCTCGAGCTCCCCGTCGGCGTCGACAACCGCTGCCGCCACTTCTGACCAATTCGAATTCGGACCTTGAGGAGAACCATGCCGACTCGACTGAACCGTTGTTCCGCGCGACTCGTGCTCGCCCTCACCGCGCTCGTCGCCGCACTGATCGGGCTCGCTCCCGCCGCCGGCGGGCAGACCGCGGAGGACCACAGCGCACCCCAGAAGCCGCGCGGCATCACCGTGATCGGCGGCGAGGGGTGGCGGCGCTTCAACGGGTTCCATGTCCAGTGGCGCAATCCGCGCGACGACGGCTCACCGATCCACAAGGCGCACTGGAAGCTGTGCCGCGCCGACCGGCAGGGCCAGTGCCGTCGCGGCGCCGAGCGGCGCAGGGGGATCCACTCGCTCTACCTCGACGTGCCCAGCGCGGGCGACTTCACGCTGCGCGTCTACCTGGAGGACGCCGCCGGCAACCGGAACCCGGAACGGCTCTCGGACACCGTGCACCTGCGCTATGACCGCGTGCCCCCGGTGGCCAGCCCGTTCGCGCTGCCGGACCCCGGGGACCCGCGACGGCTCTCGCTGACCGCCTACGACAAGCCGTCCGGCCTGCTCTCCGCCGTGATCGAGCTGCGCGGCGCGGGGGAGGGGTGGCGCTCGCTCGGCGCGAGCCTGGACCCGGGCGGGCGCATCTCGGCCCACCTGCCCGATCTCGAGCTGCCCGACGGGGTCTACGAGGTCCGCGCCCGCGTACACGACTGGGCCGGCAACGAGTCTGTGAGCGAGACGGACGTCGCGGGCCGTCACATGACCGTCACGCTTCCGGTGCGAACGCCGGTGCTGATCCAGGCCACCGCGCAGGTGACGCGCCACGTGCGCCGCTGCCGCTCGGTGCTGCGGCGGATCGCCTTCCGCCGCTACCGGCGCGTGCTGGTGTGCTGGTCGGTGCCCGTGACGAGCACGGTCGCCCTTCCCGGTCCCGTGTTCGTCCCGTTCGGCGCCGACGCCTTCGTCAGCGGCGTCGTGACGACCCATACCGGCCGTCCGGTGGCCGGCACCGTCCTGTCACTGCTGGCGCGAGCTCGCAGCGACTTCATGCTCCAGCCGATGGAGACGCTGCTCACCGACCAGCAGGGGCGCTTCTCCTACCGGCTGCCGGCGGGCCCCTCGCGGGTGCTGCGCTTCGCGCACGGCGGTGACTCGGTGCTGCTGCCCGCGGCGCTCGACGGGTCGACGCTCGTACCCGCCGCGGTCACGCTCGCCGCCAGCCGCAGCCTCCTGCGCAACGGCCAGGCGGTGCTGTTCTCCGGCCGCCTGCTCGGCGGTCACGTCCCGGCCGGCGGCCGCACGGTCGCGCTGCAGGCGTTCTTCCGCGGCGCTTGGCGGACCTTCGCCACGCCGCGGACCAACTCCATCGGCGGCTGGCGCCACCTCTACCGCTTCGGCGCGACGCGGACACGGACCGTCTACCGCTTCCGCGTCGTCATCCCGCGCGAGGCCGGCCACCCCTTCGAAACGGGCTACAGCCGCGTGATCGCGGTGACGGTGCTGGGGCGGTGAGCTTGGGGACGCAGAGCGCGGAGGCCGGACGCGCGCGGCTCACGCCGCGGCCGGCGTCTCCTCGCTAGCCGCCGCCGTCTCCCCCGACTCGGACTCGGCCTCCGCCTCGGGTGGCTTCGCGCCCTCCTTCGCCCAGGCCTCGTCGAACTCCACGCGCCACTTGCCGTCCTCTGACTGCTGCAGCGCCAGCTTGGCGCGGAAGGAGCGCCCGGAGCGGCCCTTGAAGCCCGTGACCTGCTTGGCCGTGCGCCCGGTGGCGATCAGCTCCTTGGCGACCGAGACCGGGAGCTGCTTGCCGGCCTTGCCCTTCCAGATCACGAATCCGCAGCCCGGGTCCTCGCGCGACCAGCACCCGTAGGCCTTGCGGTTCTCGGTGATCTCCTGGCCGCACACCGGGCAGGGGCCGAGCTTCGCGCGCGGGATCTTGACGTCCTTGAGCTTGGTGTCGAGCTCGGCCACAGTGGACTCGGCGAACTTCGCGATGTCGCCCATGAACTTCTTGCGCGAATCGCCCCCCTCCTCGATCGCCGCGAGACGGTGCTCCCACTCGCCGGTCATGTCCGGCGAGGTGAGCGGGTGCTCGGCCAGCAGGCGGATCACGTTGAGGCCCTTCTCGGTCGCCACCAGCGCGCGTCCGTCGCGCTCGATGTAGCCCACCTGGATCAGGCGCTCGATGATCGCGGCGCGGGTGGCCGGCGTCCCGATCCCCGACTCCTTCATCGCCTCGCGCGCGTCCTCGTCGTCGACGAGCTTGCCGGCGGTCTCCATCGCCGCGAGCAGCGAGGCGTCGGAGTAGCGGCGGGGCGGCTTGGTCTCCTTCTCCAGCGCCTCGATCTCGCGCGTCTGCACGGCCTCGTCGGCCTCCAGCCGCGGCAGGTGCTGCTCGGTGCCCTCGTCGTCGTCACCGTCGCGCGCCGGGCGGTCGCCGGTCTCGGCGGTCTCGCCATAGACGCCGCGCCAGCCGGGCACCAGCAGGACCTTGCCGCGCGTGCGAAAGACGCGCTCCTGCACGGTGGTCTCCACGCGCGTGTTCTCGAACTCGGCCTCGGGGTGGAAGACGGCCAGGAAGCGCCGGGCGACCATGTCGTAGACCTTGCGGTCGTCCTCGCCCATCTTCTCCAGCCGGTGCTCGGCGCGCGTGGGGATGATCGCGTGGTGGTCGGTGACCTTCTTGTCGTTGATCACGCGACCCAGCGGCAGCACGTCGAGCGAGGTGACGAACCGCGCGCCCTCCGCGTAGGCGCCGTTGCGTCCCACCAGCTCCGCCGTCGGCTTGATCTCGCCCTTCATGTCCGAGGGCAGGAAGCGTGAGTTGGTGCGCGGGTAGGTCAGCGCCGTGTGCTCCTCGTACAGGCGCTGCGCGGCGGCCAGGGTCCGCCGCGCGGAGAACCCGAAGCGCGTGTTGGCCTCGCGCTGCAGCGACGTCAGGTCGTAGAGCAGCGGCGGGCGCTCCTTGCGCCGGGTCTTGTCGAGCTTGGTGATCTGCCCCGGCTCGCCGCGGCAGGCATCGACGATCGCCTCGGCCTCCTGCGCGCTGGCGATTCGCGGCTTGGCTCCCGCGTGGAAGCGACCGGCGTAGAGGCGGTCCCCCTCGGCGAGGAACGTCGCGTCGACCAGCCAGTAGGCCTCGGGCTTGAAGGCGCGGATCTCCTCCTCGCGCCTGGCGATGATCGCCAGCGTCGGCGTCTGCACGCGCCCCAGCGACACGGCGCCGTCGAAGGAGGAGCGCAGCCGGATCGTGGCCGCGCGGGTCGCGTTCATCCCCACGATCCAGTCGGCCTCCGAGCGCGAGCGCGCGGCCTCCTCGAGGCGTGCCTTCTCCTCCGCGGGGATCAGGTTCCCGAAGGCCTCCCTGATCGCGCCCTGGGTCATCGACTGAAGCCACAGCCGCTGCACCGGCTTCTTGGAGCCGGCCTTCTCGTACAGGTAGGCGAAGATCAGCTCGCCCTCGCGCCCGGCGTCGCAGGCGTTGACGACACGATCGACGTCGTCGCGCCCGAGCTGGCGCTTGACCACGTTCATCTGCTTCTTGGAGCGCTCGTCGCGGACGACCAGCTTGAAGCGGTCGGGGACGATCGGCAGGTCGGCCATCCGCCACTTCTTGAACTTCGCGTCGTACTCCTCGGGCTCCGCGAGCTGGACGAGGTGGCCGACCGCCCAGCTGATCACGTGCTCGGGCCCATCGAGGTGGCCCTCGCCCTTCTGGAAGGGGCCGGGAAGCACGCGCGAGAGGTCGCGCCCGACGGAGGGCTTCTCGGCGATCACGAGGGTCTTTGCCATGGCCGGGGAGGGTAGCGCGGCCCGTCAAGCCCGCCAGGAGGCCGGCCGGCGAGGCCGCTGCGCTAGCGTCACTGGCGCTGATGCAGCCCGGACGCACGCGCTACGTCAAGAGCGGCGACCACCACATCGCCTACTCGGTCACCGGCGAGGGGCCGATCGACATCCTCTACGTGCCCACCTGGATCTCGCACGTCGAGCACCTGTGGGAGCACCCGGCGGTCGCGCGCTTCTTCGCGCGGATCGCCTCGCTGGGGCGTTTGATCATGTTCGATCGCCGCGGTGCGGGGCTCTCGGACCCCGTGACGGACCCGCCGACGCTCGAGGACCAGATGGACGACGTGCTCGCGGTGCTGGACGCTGCCGAGTCCGAGCGCGCCGCGTTGTTCGCGCAGCTGGAGGGCGGGCAGATGGCGATGCTCTTCGCCGCGACATACCCGGAGCGCACGAGCGCGCTCGTCCTCTACGCCGCCTTCGCGCGGACCACGTGGTCGGAGGACATCCACTGGGCCAACAAGGCCGAGTACCGAGCGGAGCTGCTCGACGAGATGATCGGGTCCTGGGGGGAGGGGATTCGCGCGCCGGAGATCGCGCCCTCGATGGCGCAGGATCCGTCCTTTCGCGAGTGGTACGGGCGCCTCGAGCGCTACGCGGGGAGCCCCGGGACGGCGCGGACGATGATGCAGCTGATCGGCGAGCACGACGTGTGCGCCGTGCTGCCCTCGATCCGCGTGCCGACGCTGGTCATGCACCGCGAGCAGGACCCGTTCATCGACGTGCGCCACTCGGAGTACATCGCGAGCAAGATCCCCGACGCGAAGCTGGTCAAGTTCCCGGGCAACGAGAACCTCGTGCTGACCGGCCGCTATGACCCGCTGGTCGACGAGGTCGAGGAGTTCCTCACCGGGGCGCGCCGCGAGCACCCGCCCGACCGGATCCTCGCGACGGTGATGTTCACCGACATCGTGGACTCGACGCGCCGCGCGGCCGACCTCGGCGACAGCCGCTGGCGCGACGTGCTCGAGCGCCACGACGAGCTGGTGCGCCGGCACCTCGGGCGCTACCAGGGGCGCGAGGTCAAGACGACGGGTGACGGCTTCCTCGCGACCTTCGACGGCCCGGCGCGCGCGATCCGCTGCGCGTGGGAGATCAACGAGACGGTGCGCCAGCTGGGCATCGACATCCGCGCGGGGCTGCACACCGGGGAGTGCGAGGTGCGCGGGGACGACGTGGCGGGGATGGCGGTCCACATCGGCGCGCGCGTGGGCTCCTCCGCCGAGGCCGGCGAGGTGCTGGTCTCGAGCACCGTGAAGGACCTCGTGGTCGGCTCGGGGATCGAGTTCGCCGAGCGCGGCACACACGAGCTAAAGGGCGTGCCGGGGGAGTGGCGGCTCTACGCCGTGGAGGGGACGGGCAGCTAGCGGCCCCGCCGTGCGCCTACCGCGCGCACGGGCCGGTCGAAACCGCGTCGCCGCCCCGGCGCAGGGCGCTGCGGACCACCGCGTTGGGGACGCCGTAGCCGCCGGGCTGGCCGCCGCCCACCGTGGCGGCGAACACCGTCGTCACGACCCTTCCCTCCCCGTCGACCATCGGCCCGCCGGAGTTGCCCTCCTGCACGTCGGCGCGCAGCGAGGTGATGCTGCGGCGCGTGCGCCCGCGCCCGTAGGCATCCGAGGAGACCACCGTCGCGGTCGCGCCGAGCCGGCCCGGCGTGACGGTGTAGGGCCCGTTGCGGGGAAAACCCAATACCGCTGCGCTGGCGCCCGACCGCGGCTCGCCGGCGAACGGGAGCGAGCGTGCGTCGAGGCCCGGGACGCGCAGCACGGCGAGGTCGTTGCCCGGGTCGAAGTGCACTGCCTGCGCGTCGAGCTTGGGCCCGTCGCCGCGGGCCTGCACCGTCGTGTCATCCGCGCCCGCGACCACGTGGGCGTTGGTCACCACGGTGTCCGGCGCGGCAACCCACCCCGAGCCCGCCACGCCCAGGCCGCAGGCCGTCCCCAGGACCCGCACCACCCCTCCGGCGGCGGCGCGGACCTGCGGGTCGCGCGCGATCGCCGAGGTGGGCGGCGGCACGCCGGCGCGCGGGCCCTGGATGCGCGGGAAGGGGTCGAAGCGGGCAAGCGTGTTGAGGATCGGCCCCGACGGCGGCAGCGCGGAGTTCAGTCGCCGCAGGATCGCCGAGCGCTGAATCTCGCGCCGCAGCTCGGTCGCTCCCGGCGTATGCAGCGCCACCGCTCCCCCCATCCACGCGATGCCCAGCGCCACGCACGCGGTCAGCACCGCCCCGAGGGCGCCGTCCGCGGCGTTGATCCCGCGCGAGCGCACGCGGCGGCGCAGCGAGAGCGCGAGGCCCTCGAACCCGGTGGCCAGGATCGCGCCCGCCACGAGCGCCCCCATCAGGCCGAACAGCGGCGCGTAGGGCGAGGTCGAGCCGTCCGCCAGCAGCTCGGGCCCCAGCCGCGTGCCCAGGAATGCGCCGCCCGAAAAGCCGGCGAGCGACAGGACGCCGACCAGGAACCCCTGCGCGTAGCCGTAGGCCCCGAGCAGCACTGTGAAGGCGAGTATCAGCCAGTCGATCGCGGTCATCGGCGCGGGCAGCGTACCGGCGGCAAGCCGCGTTGCCCGTTTCCGGCGTTCCATCAACTACGCTGCACGGCAAGACCGTGGAGGGAAGTCGCACACTGCAGCCGGAGGCCTCGACGCCTTCGCCTCCCGACACGGATCGGGACCGCCACTGGCGCGTGACCCACCGCCTGCTCCCCATCGCGGTGATCGCGGGGGTGGCGTTCTTCGCCGGGATCGTGGTGGGCGCGCTCCACGTGCCGGCCGAGCGCTCGGTGGCCGAGGACTTCGGACGCGCGTGGGAGCGCGGCGACTACCGCGCCATGCACGGCCTGCTCAGCGACACCGCCCGCTCGCGCACCCCGCTGGCCCGGTTCACGGCCGCCTATCGCGAGTCGGCGGCGACGGCCACCGCGCTGCGCGTCGACGTCGGCGACGCCGGCGACCCGAAGGACGGCGTCGTCTCGCTCCCGGTCAGCGTGCGAACGCGGATCTTCGGGACGGTACGGGCGACGCTCCAGCTCCCCTTCGACGGGGGCGATGCGCCGCGGGTCGACTGGCGCCCGGAGCTCACCTTCCCCGGCGTTTCCGCCGCCCAGCGGCTCGACCGCCAGACCCGGATGCCGCCGCGCGCGGCGATCCTGGCCCGCGACGGAAAGCCGATGGCCACCGGCCCCGATCGCTCCTCGGACATCGAGGGCGCCGGCGAGATCGTCGGCGAGCTGGGCCCGATCCCGCCGGAGGACCGCGCGCGGCTGCGCGCGCTGGGCGTACCCGATGACGCGAGGGTCGGGACGTCGGGCCTCGAGCGGGCCTTCCAGGACAAGATCGCCGGGCGGCCGGGCGGCACGCTCTCGGTCGGCGGGCGCGTGATCGGGCGCGCGGCGCCACGGCGGGGGCGCGCGGTGCGCTCGACGATCAACCCCAAGCTCGAGTCGGCCACCACCACCGCGCTGGCCGGCCGCAGCGGTGCGGTCGCGGTGCTCAACCCGCGCGGCGAGGTCCTGGCCCTCTCCGGCGTCGCCTTCTCGGGGGTGGGCCCGCCGGGCTCGACCTTCAAGGTGATCACGACCGTCGCCGCGCTGGAGGACCGCATCGTCAAGCTCGACGACAAGTTCCCGGTTGAGACGGCGGCCACGCTGGAGGGGGTCTCGCTCTCCAACGCAAACGGGGAGTCGTGCGGCGGGTCCTTCGAGAACTCCTTCGCGCACTCCTGCAACTCGGTCTTCGCCCCCCTGGGCGCGAAGCTCGGGGCCAAGCGGCTGGTGGAGACCGCGGAGAAGTTCGGCTTCAACGAGCCCCCGTCGATCGAGGGCGCGAAGACGAGCACGCTGCCCCCGGCCGACCAGGTGGGCGACGACCTGGCGGTGGGCTCGACGGCGATCGGGCAGGGCAAGGTGCAGGCCTCCGCCTTGCAGATGGCGTCGATCGCGCAGGTGATCGCCAATCGCGGCGTGCGGATCCAGCCCACGCTCGAACTCGGCCGCCGGACGAAGACCGTCCGCGTCACGACGCCCGCGATCGCCGCGACCCTGCGCTCGTTGATGGTCGGCGTCGTACAGTCCGGAACCGGGGAGAACGCCCAGATCGAGGGGATCACGGTGGCCGGCAAGACCGGCACGTCCGAGCTGGGCGGCGCCGGCGGCCAGAACACGCCCGGCAACACCGACGCCTGGTTCCTGGCCTTCGCCCCCGCGCGCGCGCCGCGCCTCGCGGTCGGCGTGGTGGTCTTCCGCGGCGGCGCGGGCGGGGACGCCGCGGCTCCCATCGCCCGCGAGGTGCTGGCGGCGGGCCTGCAGGAATAGCGGCCGCCGGCACGGGGCCGGAACGGCGCCGGCCCGGGCCGCTCAGACGTCGAGGTCCACGACGCCCTCGGTCTGGGGCGCCAGCGGACTCTTGATCTTCAGCTCGAGCGGCCGGTTGGCCAGCGAGGCGAGCGGCATCTTGAACAGCACGAGCGAGCCGCCGATCGGGCCGTCGTGCGCCGGGCTGTTCTGCGGCGGCAGCGTCGCGCCGGGCTCGACCATCCCCGTGCGGTAGGCGAACGGGTTGGTGCTGCGGATCGGGATTGGCTCATAGACGGTGCCCAGCGTGTCCTCGATCTCGAACTGCTTGGACGCGGGCTGAGGCTCGTCCGTCTCGTTCTGGACGCGGATGAAGATGGCGAACCACGTCTCGTCGGGCTCGAGTTGCGCCTCCTCGGGGGCCAGCCCCACGAGGTACTCGCGATCCTCCACGTCTTCGGGGTTGAGCTGGCGCGAGACCTGAACCTGGTACTGGAGCTCGCCCACGTCGAGGTAGGGCCCCTCGGTCTCGGCCCGGGTGATCGTCTCCTTGCGGTTTCCGCACGCCGACAGAGCGGTCAGGCCGGCCAGCGCCAGGAGGAGGAGGACGGCGGTGCGGACGCGTGCGGCGGTCACGGCGCGAGCAGTCTACTTTCCCGCCACGGTCGCCCGGTGGCCGCGCTGCTCGCCCTCCTCGAGGATCGCGCGCAGCCGGCGCATCGCCCTTCCGTTCTGGCGCTTGAGCCAGGCGCGCGCGCCGAAGGACTCCATCAGCCGGTCGCTCAGCGTCGCCGGCTCGGTCTCGCTCGTGAACTTCACGCGCGTTCCGCCGCCGGGGTTCTCGGTCAGCGTGTAGGTGCCCAGCACGCGCACGCGGTTGAACTTCCCGGCGCGGCCGCCCTCGACGATCCGGTAGGGCGGCTCCAGCTCGAGAAAGGTCGTGTCGGCCCACGGAAAGCGGTTCAGCGGCGCGTCGAGCCGGTAGCGAGCGCCGGCGCCGCGGCCGTAGGACTCCTCGCGCGTCAGATGCCAGTCCTTGAGGTAGTGGTCGGTGAACTCGGCGTGGTTGGCGATGTCCGCGAGGTACTCGAAGACCTCCTCGCGGGGCCGGGCGATCGTGACGTCCACGGTGACGGGGTCCACGGCGGCGAGAGTGTATTCGCCGCCACGCGGCGCGGGCGGCGGCGCTTCCGTCGTGCGGGGACGCCGGAGGAGCTCGTCAGGCGGCGGCGCGGACCCTGATCCGCACGGCCTGCCCGTGAGCCGGGCCGTGGACGAGCTCGTCGGCCACCGGCTGCTCGCGGCGCAGCGAGCGGCACAGTTCGCAGGCCACGCGGCCACCCTCGTAGAGGTAGACCCGCTCGCCGATCAGCGGCGTGCGACGGCAGTCCGCGCAGCGGCGACCCGAGGCGATCCGCTCGCCCACGCCCCGGCGCAGCAGCTCGCGCTCGAGCGAGGGGACGAAACGGTTGAGCAGCGGCATGGGGAGGGTTTCGCCGAGCGCAACCCCGCTCCTTCCGTCGCTTTGTGCAGGTTTCGGTGCGTTGCGGTCGCCCATCAGCGGTTTCCTGCTTTGACACGGGGGTACCATGGAGCGCAGCGGGGCGCATGACGCGCGACGGAGACGAGAGGCCTGAGATGGAGTCAATCGAAGCGGGAACGCTGGCCGGGATCGGGTCATTCCGGTGTGACTCGTGCGGGTTCCTCGTCAACCTCAGCGGCGACGACGCTCTTCCCACGTGTCCCGGCTGCGGCGGCGAGGAGTACTCGCGCGCCTCGCTGTTCAGCGGCGCCCAGCCCGAGCCGCGGCCCTGGCCGAGCGACGAGCCCGAGAACGACTCGTGGCTCGACGAGCTGCGCGAGGAGCTGACCGAGCCGGGGCAGTACGTCGTCTATCACGCGCCGGGCGAGGACCGCGCGATCTGCCTCGCGCTGTCCAGCGAGTGGACGCGAATCGGCCGCTCGCTCGCCGCCGACATCCGCTTCGACGACCCGACGGTCTCGCGCCGCCATGCGCTGATCATCCGCCAGCCCGACGGCGTTCGCGTCCTCGACGACCGCAGCCTCAACGGCGTCTTCGTCAACGGCGAGCCGGTCGAGTGGAGCGTGCTGGGCGATGGCGACGAGATCCTCGTCGGCTGCCACTCGCTGCGCTTCCTGGACGTCGTGGCCGTCAAGGGGAGCGCCGAGCCCAACGCCGGCTCGCGCTCGCGCATCACCGCCTGACGCGTTCCCGGCGGACCGCCGGGCTCCCCGCTGCGCCCAGCTAAGATCGCGGCGTGGCAGCCACGATCGCGGTGCTCTCGCAGAAGGGCGGAACGGGCAAGACGACCACCGTCCGCACGCTGACGGACATCTTCCGCCGGATCGGGCTCGAGACGCTGGCGGTCGACCTCGACCCGCAGGGCAACCTGTCGGACTACTTCGACGTTCCGCCCGACGCCGACCCCACGGTGGCCGAAGTGCTGACGGGGCGAGCCGCGGCAGGCGATGCCGTGCACGACGGAGTGATCCCCGCCAACCTCCAGCTGGCCGAGGCCGAGCTGGCCCTGGCCGGAAAGATGGGCCGGGAGCTCACGCTCAAGCGGGCGCTGCGCGACGTCGCCGGCTCCCACGACGTCGTGCTGATCGACTGCCCGCCCGCGCTCGGGCTCCTCACCGTCAACGCGCTCGTGGCCGCAGACCAGGCGCTGATCACCGCAGAGGCGCAGTACTTCGCGCTCCAGGGCGTCGAGCAGGCGCTCGAGGTGATCGAGCTCGCGCGCGACAACCTCAACCCTGACCTGCAGTGGCTCGGCGTGGTCCTAAACCTCGCCGACATGCGCACGATTCACTCCCGCGAGGCTCATCAGTCACTCGCGCAGAGCTTCGGCGACCGTGTGTTCGACACGACGATCCGCCAGTCGATCGGCTACGCGGAGTCCGCCGAGCGCGCGGTCTCGATCATCGACTACCGCCCCGACCTCGGGGCCGACTACGTCGCGCTGGCCGACGAGCTGCTGGCTCGCCTCGACCTCGGCGACGCCCGCAGCCGGCTTGCGCCGCTGCTGAGCGAGTACGCGCGCGACGGCCGATGAGCCGGGCAGCGGCCGCGGCGGTCGTCGTCGCGGCCACGCTGACGGCGCTCGCCGGCTGCGGGGGAGATGACGACTCCGCGCGCGGCGGCGGCGAGGACTCGCGCACGGGGCTGCGCATCGCGCCCGGCAGCGGCAGCGGCTCGCCGTTCTCGCGGCGGGCCCCCGCGGGCCCGCCCGCGGTGATCCCCGGGCGCGGCTCGCTGACCGCCTACGTATCGCGAGCCAGCGTGCTGCGCTCGCGCCCGGGCGGCCCCGTGCTCAGCAGGCTCGCCCGGCAGACGCGCTTCAAGTCCCCGCGTGTCCTGCATGTGGTCGCGCGCCGCGGCGCCTGGCTCGGCGTGCTGGCACCCGAGCTGCGCAATGGGCAGGTCGGCTGGCTGGACGCCTCCCGCAACACCGAGCTCTTCCGCGTTCCCTACTCCGTCGAGGCGTCTCTGTCGCGCCGTGTCGTGACCGTGCGCCGGCTCGGTCGCGTGGTCGTCAGCATGCCGGTGGCGATCGGCAGTCCCTCCACGCCGACGCCGCGCGGGACCTTTGCGGTCACCGACAAGCTGCTGACGGAGAACCCTGCCACGAATCCCTACGGTTGCTGCATTCTCGCGCTGACGGGCCACCAGCCCCAGCTGTCGCAGGGCTGGGGCGGCGGCGACCGCCTGGCCATCCACGCGACCAACTCGCCGCAGACGATCGGCGAGGCGACCAGCAAGGGCTGCCTGCGTGCCGCCAGCCCGATCATGCGCCGGCTGGTGAAGCAGGTTCCGCTCGGCACGCCGGTGGTGTTTCGGTAGCTGGCGCGCGCGCAGGCGCTGCGCTAGAGCGCGCGCACCTCGGCGCCCTGGGGCTCGAACGGGACGCGCATGATCGCCGCGTCCTCGCCGGCGCGCCGCCGCAGGCCCTCGACGACCCCGCCGGTCTGCTCGTAGTGGGTCCACACGAGCACGGCCGGGCCGGCGCCGGAGATCGTCGCGCCGAGGGCGCCGAGCTCCTGCGCGCGCTCGGCCAGCTCCAGCGAGCGGGGGTAGAGGTGCTCGCGCGCGGGCTGGTGGAGCCGGTCGCGTAGGCCGCGGGAGACGAGGTCCCACTCCCCGTTGGCGAGGCCGAGGACCAGCAGCGAGGCGTGCCCGACGTTGAACACCGCGTCCTCGAGCGGCACGTCGGACGGCAGCGCCTCGCGCGCCTCGCGCGTGCGCACGCGCGCCTGCGGGTCGGGCACCACGACGACGGCTTCGAGGCCCGCGGGCGGATCGAAGCGCACCGCCTGGCCCGCCGCGCAGACCACGAAGCCGCCCAGCAGCGCGGCCGCCACGTTGTCGGGGTGGCCCTCTTGCTCGGTGGCAGCCGCCAGCAGGTCCACGTCGAGCTCGAAGACGTGGTCGGCGGCCATCAGCCCCGCGACGACAGCGGCGGCGCTCGACCCCAGGCCCCCGGCCAGCGGGATCTGCGACCGGATCGTGAACGTGAAGTCGTCGGCCGGGTGCAGGCGCTCGAAGGCGCGCACGCACAGGTTGCGCCGGTCGCGCGCGATCTCGAGGTCGGTGACGACGTCGAAGGACCCCGTCTCCTCGACCTCCAGCTCGAGGTGAAGCTGCATCGCGGCGGCCAGGACGTCGAAGCCCGGCCCGAGGTTGGCCGAGGAGGCGGGCACGCGCACGAGCCGGCGCCGTCTCACGCTCCCAGCACCGCCGCCTCGACCGCGCCGATGTCGGCTTCGCAGGGGACGACGGCGGCGGCCTGGTCGAGCGCCGTCTCGGGGTCCTTGAGCCCGTGTCCCGTGAGCACGCACACCACCCGCCGCGCGCCGCCGGCGCCGTGGCGCAGCAGCCCGGCGACCGAGGCGGCGGATGCGGGCTCGCAGAAGATCCCCTCGTGTCCGGCCAGCAGCCGGTAGGCGTCGAGGATCTCGGCGTCGGAGACCGCCTCGACCGAGCCCTTGGAGCCCACGAAGGCGCTCATCGCCTCCTCCCACCGCGCCGGGTTGCCGATGCGGATCGCGCTGGCCACCGTCTCGGGGTCGGCGACCCGCTCGCCGCGCACGAGCGGCGCGGCTCCCTCGGCCTGAAAGCCGTGCATCCGCGGCGCGGCGCCGGCCTCCTGAAAGCCCTTCCAGTACGCGGTCACGTTGCCCGCGTTGCCCACCGGGATGCAGAGCGCGTCGGGCTCGCCCAGCTCGTCGAGGACCTCGAAGGCCGCCGTCTTCTGCCCCTCCAGGCGAAACTCGTTGACCGAGTTGACCAGCGCCACCGGGTGGCGGTCGGCCAGCTCGCGCACGAGCGCCAGCGCCTCGTCGAAGTTGCCCCGCAGCGCGACCACGCGGGCGCCGTGCATCAGCGCCTGGGCGAGCTTGCCCGTCGCGATCTTGCCCTCCGGGACGATCACGGCGCCGGTCAGCCCCGCACGCGCGGCGTAGGCGGCGGCGCTCGCCGCGGTGTTGCCGGTCGAGGCGCAGACCACGGCCTCTGCGCCCTCGCGGACCGCCGCCGAGACGGCGCAGGTCATCCCGCGGTCCTTGAAGGACCCGGTGGGGTTGGCGCCCTCCAGCTTGAGCAGCACCTCGCAGCCGGCGCGCTCGGAGAGCACGGGTGCTGGTACGAGCGGGGTCGAGCCCTCGTGCAGCGTGACGACGGGGTCGCCCGGCGCGAACGGCAGCCGCTCGCGGTAGCGCTCGATCAGCGCCGGAATGGCCCCTCCGGGCGCACGGTCACACGAACTCCTCCTCGATCACGCGTATCGCGCGCGGAGCCGCGCGCACCGCGTCGAGGCGCGCGATCAGATCGCAGGCGGCGAAGAACTTCGACTCGAGCAGCGGGTGGATGACCATGACGAGCCGCGCGTCCTCGCCAAGCCCCCGCTGGACGACGGACTTGATCGAGGCTCCCTGCAGGCCGAGGACCTGGGCGACCTGGGCCAGGACGCCCGGCTGGTCGGCGACCTCGAGATGGAGGTAGAAGGCGGACTCGACATCGCTCACGACGGGAAGCGACTCGCCGCCGGCCACCGCCGGGGGGCGTGCCTCACCCGCGCCCTGGACGGCGCTGACGAGGTCGCCGAGCACCGCGCTGGCGGTCTGCGCCCCCCCGGCGCCCGGACCGGACATCGTCACCTCCGTGATCGCCTCGGACTCCACCGTGACAGCGTTGAACGGGCCCATGACCGACGCCAGCGGGTGGCCGCCGTAGAGGAAGGCGGGATGGACCCGCACGGAGATCCCTCCGTCCACGCGCTCGGCGGTGCCCAGCAGCTTGAGCCCGAGCCCGAGCTCGTGCGCGTAGGCGATGTCGTCGGGGCCGATCCGCTCGATCCCCTCGTAGCGCACCTGGTCGAGGCGCACGGGCGTGCCGAAGGCCAGCCGCGCCAGGATCGCCATCTTCGCCGCGGCGTCGCGGCCGTCGACGTCCTCGGAGGGATCGGCCTCCGCATAGCCCAGCCGCTGGGCCTGTGCCAGGGCGTCGGCGTAGGTCGCGCCGGTGCGGGCCATCTCGGTGAGGATGTAGTTGGTGGTGCCGTTGACGATCCCGTGGACGCGCTCCACATGCGTTCCGGCCAGCGATTCCTGGAGCACGCGGATCACGGGGACGACGCCGGCCACCGCCGCCTCGAAGCGAAGCTGGGCCCCGGCCTCGCGCGCGGCGGCGAACAGCTCGTCGCCGTGCTGGGAGAGGAGCTGCTTGTTGGCGGTGACGACGTGGCGCCCCGCGCCGAGGGCGCGCAGGACGTGGTCGCGCGCGGGCTCGAGCCCCCCGATCAGCTCGACGATCACCTCCGAGCGCTCGAGGATGTCGTCGAAGTTCCCGCGCGACCGCGTGAGCACGCCGCTGAGCTCCGGCCGGCGCCCGGTCAGCGCCTCGACCTGCGCGGCGCGCTCGGCCAGCAGCTGCGCGAACGCCGCGCCGACCGTCCCGTGGCCCAGCAGGCCGACGTTAATCGACGTCACGCCGGCCCAGGTCCTCGAAGGTCTCGCGCCTGACGACCACGCGGGCCTCGCCCTCGCGGCAGAAGATCACCGGGGGCCGCGGCACGCCGTTGTAATTGTTGGCCATCGCGTGCCCGTAGGCGCCCGTCACCGGGGTGACCAGCACGTCGCCAGGCCGCGGGTCGTGGAGGTGGACGTCGTGGATCAGGACGTCGCCGGACTCGCAGTGCTTGCCGGCGACGCGGCACAGCTCGCCGCCAGGGGCCAGCCGGTCGGCGATCGTCGCCTCGTAGACCGATCCGTAGAGCATCGGGCGCAGGTTGTCGGACATCCCGCCGTCGACGCCGACGTAGGTGGAAACCGCGCGCTTGACCGAGATCACCGAGTACAGGGTGACGCCCGCGTTGGCCACCAGCGACCGGCCGGGCTCGATGATGATCCGCTTGCCGGCGCCCAGCATCTCGTGCGCCGCGGTGAGCTTTGCGTCCACGTAGGCCTCGATCGACGGCGGGTCGTCGCCTTCGGTGTAGGCGACGCCCAGGCCGCCCCCGAGGTTGTAGGTGGAGAAGTCGCCGAGCCCGGCGATCGCCTCCACCGCGCGGCGGTAGGGCTCGAGCTCGAAGATCTGCGACCCGATGTGCATGTGCACGCCGACCAGGTCGAGGCGCTCTGCCTCCCCGGCGCGCTCGATCGCCACGCGCGCATCGTCGAGCCCGAGCCCGAACTTGGAGTCGAGCTGGCCGGTGGAGATGAAGTCGTGGGTGCTCGGCTTGATCCCCGGGGTGACCCGTACGAGCACCGCCTGGCGGGTCCCTTCCGGCACCAGCGCCGCAAGGCGGTCGATCTCCTCGAGCGAGTCGATCACGACGTGGCCGACTCCGGCGTCGATCGCCTGGCGCAGCTCCGCGTCGGACTTGGCGTTCCCGTGCAGGTAGACGCGCGCTGGATCGAACCCGCCGCGCAGGGCGAGGTGCAGCTCTCCTCCCGAGGCGACGTCGCAGCCCAGTCGCTCCTCGGCGAACAGGCGGTAGGCGGCCGTGCACGGGAAGGCCTTGGAGGCGAAGAGCACGTCGAAGTCCGGCTGCCGCGCCGCCATCGCTTCGCGAAAGCCGCGCGCCCGTGCGCGCATGTCGTCCTCGGCGACCACGTAGGCGGGCGTCCCGTGCTCGCGCGCGAGCTCGACGGCGTCGCAGCCGCCGATCTCCAGGCGCCCGCGCTCGTTGACGCGCGAGCCGAGGGGATAGACGTGCGAGAGCGCAGGTGCCACGGCCATGGGCCCATTATCGCCGTCGCCGTCCCGCCTCGCCGCTGCGGCGATAATGGGGGCAGCCCATGGGCATCCTGACCAACCGCCGCGTCGACAGGCCCACGCCCGATCCGCCCGCGCGCCTGGGCGAGCACGAAGGGCTCGCGTACGCGCTGTGGCTTCCGGAGCGTGACCCGCAGGGCGGGGTAGTCGTCATCCACGGCGCCGACTCGGGCAAGGAGAGCCATTTCGACTTCGCGCGCGCCGCCCGCGCCGCAGGCCTGGCCGCCGTGACCTACGACCAGCGCGGACACGGCGACAGCGCCGGCGCGTGGGACGGAGGGGTGATCGAGGACGTCGCGGCGATGGCCGGCCTGCTCCCGCCGGGCCCGGTGGCGCTGCGGGGCTCGAGCCTGGGCGGCTACGTGGCGCTGCTCGCCGCCGGCCGGATCGACGCGGCGGCCGTGGTGGCGATCTGCCCCGCCGGAGCCGAGCACCTGCTGCGGGGGCTGCGCGCGGGCGCGTTCGACTTCCGCGTCGACCGCACGGCCGCCGAGGCGTTCCTAGCCGAGCACGACCTGCGCCTCGCCGTGGAGCAGCTCTCCACGCCGATGCTGATCCTGCATGCCGAGGGCGACGAGCAGATCCCGGTCGCCCACTCAGCCGAGCTGCACGCCGCCGCGCGGATGCCGGTCAAGCGCCTCCTGGCGCTGCCGGGCGGCCACCACCGCTCGATCCAGCACGACGCCGAGCTCCAGGGGGAGTCGCTGCGCTTCATCGCCAAGGCGTTCGCCGGGATGGCCCCGCGCCGCCCGGCGTAGGGCCGTCAGCCGCCCGGGCGAAGGGGGGCGGTGGCGCCGTCGACTGTCCTGCCGACCTCGCGCCCCGTGCGCTTCACCGTCCGGCCGACCTCGGGCGAGACGCCCCCGACGGTGTTCCCGACGTCGTTGGTGATGCCGGTGACCGTGCGACCGGCCCCGCCCGCCGTCGTCGTGGGATTGAGGATGCCGATGCTCTCGCCACTCCCGCCGCCGGTGGTTCCTCCGGCGACAACCACCGCCGTGGCACCGCCGGACCCTGAAGGCGTCGCGCCCGTGGAACCGCCGCCGGATTGCGGAGTGCCGGCAGAGCCGCTCCCCGAGCCGCCCAGGACGGGGAACGACCCCGCAGGGCCGAAGGCCGGGCCGGTGGGCGTGGCGGCCACCGCGCCGGCGGCGACGGCCGCGTCGGCGGCGACCTGATCGGTCCCGGGGAGGTCCCAGGCCACGGCCGGCGCGTCATCGACGAAGAGGTTGTCGACCGCCTGCTCGATCCCGGTACCCGGCCAGCCCTTGAAGGCGATGACGGCGCTGGCGACGAGGAAGGCGCACGCGGCAGCGGCAACGAGCGAGCCGCTGGTGCCCAGTCCGGCGATCAATGCTCGTGTGTTGCGCATGCGAAAGGTGGGGTGCGATGCACCGTTTCAAGGTATCGGCAGGGATTGCCGGTCCCTTGATACGGCGCAGGCCCAGTCTAGGCCGCGCGTGCCTCCGGCGCCACGGCCTATTCGGCCACCAGGTGACCGAGCAGCGCGACCACCGCGATCCCGGCCACGAACAGCACTCCCACCATGCCGATCGGAGGCGCGAAGCCGCGCCCGCCGTGGTCGTGGCGATGCAGCTCGGGCAGGAGGTCGGCCGCAGCGATGTAGAGGAACATGCCGGCGGTTGCGGCGATGAACCAGGCGATGTTGTCCTCCACGGGCGAGCCGATCGCGAACACCGCGAGCGCGCCGACGACGGCGGTGAGCGCCGAGAGGAAGTTGAGGACCAGCGCCCGGCGGCGGCTGTAGCCGCCGCGGATGAGGATCCCGAAGTCGGCGATCTCCTGGGGGATCTCGTGCGCGGCCACCGCGGCGGCCGCCGAGACACCGAGCGCGGGGGACGCGATGAACGCGGCGGCGATCGCCACCCCGTCGACGAAGTTGTGCAGCCCGTCGCCGACGAGGACGAGCGCGCGCGACGAGGCGATCCGCTCGTCGTCGTCGTGGGTGTGGAACCCGTGGATGAACCGTTCGAGGAAGAAGAAGGCGACCATCGCCAGCAGAGTCGCCCACAGGACGTTCGCATCCCCCGGAGCCTCGGCGATCGCCTCGGGCAGCAGCTCCAGCAGGGCGGCGCTGAGGAGCACTCCGGCCGCGAAGGAGATCAGCATCAGCTCGCTGCGATCGGTCCAGCGGCGCGTGAACACGGTGAGGATCCCCACCAGCGAGATCACCGAGACCGCCAGGTTCGCCAGGACCGCCGCGGCGAGGTCGGACATCTACGCGCCCCCGGCGCGCCGGCAGCCGGGGCAGGGGCCGCGCAGGACGACGTCGTGCGCGTTGACGTCGTGCTCGAGGCGACGCGCGACGAGCGCGATCGCGCGCTCCAGGCCGTCGTCCTCGAACGGCGTCACACGGCCGCAGGAGTCACACACGACGTGGTGATGGTGGTCGCCGTCGGGATCGGCCGGCTCGTACCGGACCAACCCTTCGGCGGTGTCGAGGCGCTGGACGAGGCCCAGCTCGTGCAGCGCCTCCAGCGCGCGGTAGACGCTCGCCGTGCCGATCGGGGAGCCCTCGTCGCGCAGGCGTTCGGCGATCTCGCCGGCGCTCACGCAGCACGGCTGGCGCGCCAGCAGCTCCACGACGGCCGCGCGCGCGCGGCCCGAGCGCCGCCCCGCGCGCTCGAGCTCACGCTGCGCGTGGAGGCTCCAGCGGGAGGCGTCGACGGTGGCCACATGAGAATGATACTCGTTCTCATTGACTCCGGGTCACGGCCCCGAAGGGAGGCGCACGCCCGCCGCGCGAGGGTCAGTGGGCGTGGGCGTGAGCCTCGGCGGGCAGCGCCTCGCCGGGGAGCCGCGAGGCCAGCAGCGCGGCGAGGGCCGTGGTGATCGGCACCGCCGCGATCAGGCCGACCGATCCGACCAGCGTGCCCACGACCTGCTGGGCCACGACCTCGCGGTTGATCGCGTCGACGAAGGGCGTGTCGCCGACCGTGAAGATCAGGAGGACCGGCAGCGACGCGCCGACGTAGGCGAGGACCAGGGTGTTGACGGTGGCGCTGACGTGATCGCGGCCCACCGACAGCGCCGAGCGGTAGAGCTCGCCGAAGCGTTGGGTCGGGTTGGCGCGCCGCAGCGCCATGACCGTCGAGGCCTGGCTGACGGTCACGTCGTCGAGCACGCCCAGCGCCGCGATGATCATGCCGGCGAGGACAAGCCCCTCGAGCGAGATGTCCTCCCCGCCCGACAGGAGCAGGGTCGACTCCTCCGAGGACAGCCCGGTCAGGTGGGCGGCCTCGGTGAAGATGGTCGCCAGCGCGATCGTGATGCCGAGGCTGGCCGCCGTCCCCAGCACCGCCGCGATGCTCTTGGGCCCGAGGCCGTGGGCGAGCGCGATCGTCGTCAGCATCACCGCGAGCGCGCCGGCGATCGCCACCGCCACCGGTGGCCGGCCGTCCAGGATCGCGGGCAGGATGAACTCGATCACGACGGCGAGGCTGATGGCCAGCCCGACCAGCGACAGCGCTCCACGCAGCCGGCCGAGGACGACGACCAGGGCGGCGAAGGCGAGGACCAGGAGGAGCATCGGGTTGCGGCGCTCGAAGTCGACGAACGAGTAGGGCTCGGCGACGCCGGCCGGGGCGCCGGCGGGAGGCGCCGGGTTGCGCGTCATGCGCACGTGGTCGCCGACCTCGAGCCCGGGGTCGGCCGCCGATCCGGTGAACGAGAAGCGCACGCGGCGATCCTTCTCGGCGCCTTCGAGCAGCTTCACCGAGACGCTGCGGCAGCCGCGCAGCTCGGGTGAGGGGCACTGGACGGCGGCGACGACCACCACCTCGGCCTCCACGGTCTTGCCGGTGGTCTGCTGTCCGGGCTTCACCGAGATCTCGTCGCGCGGCCACAGCAGCGCCAGTGCGCCGATCGTCCCCACGAGCAGCGCGAGCGTGGCGGCCAGGAATGCCAGTCCGAGCTTGGATCGGCGCAGCGAGCCCACTACTGCCCTTCTACGGGGCTGCTCGGAGTTCTCCTCCCGTCGTCAGGCTGCGGCCGGCCGTAGGCCGCCGTTCGAGTCGCTGCGCCTCGCGGCGATCGCCAGCCAGGCGGCTCCCACCGCCACCAGCACCAGGCTCTCGAGCTGGGGCACGGTGAGGCCGGCCACGGCCTCGGCGTTGCGGCGCAGGAACTCGACCAGGAAGCGCTCGACGCCGGCGAAGACCAGATAGAGCGCGAAGAGGACGCCCGGCGCGAAGCGGTCGCGCAAGTGCCACAGAACCAGTGCGCCGAGCCCCATCGCCAGCGTCTCGTAGATCGGGGTGGGGTGGACGGTCTCGTCGGTGGGCACCTCGCCGTCGGGATAGGCCATCGCCCAGGGGCCGTCCCACGCCTTGCCGTAATCGCCGTCGCCGGAGACCTGGCACCCGACGCGACCGACCGCGTAGCCGAGCGCGAGCCCCGGGGCGCAGAGGTCGAGCAGCCCGAGGCCCAGCATGCCGCGCCAGCGCGCCCACGCCACGACGGCCAGCGCGCCGCCGATCGCCCCTCCGTACCACACGAGTCCCGATCCTCCGAGGAGGCCACCGACGAGGTCGTCGCGCACGTCGTCGTAGTTCTGGACGACGTAGTACAGGCGCGCTCCGATCAGCCCGCCGAGGAGCGCGACGAAGGCGATCTCGTACGCCCAGTCGACAGGCTTTCCGAGCTCGTGCAGGCGCCGCGCGAGCAGCAGCCCGATCGCGATGAACGCGAGCGCGAAGAGCATCCCGAACGTCTTGAGCTCCACGAGCCCCGTGTCGATCGAGGGCAGCACGGCGGTCAGGTTAGCCGAGGCATTTGCACGCGCCGGCGAGGGCGCTCAGCCGGCCAACGGCGCGAGAGCGCTGTAGATCGCGAGCGTTCCCAGCGGCGTGGACAGCTCGTCACGCACCTCCGCCCGCGCGAGGCCGGCCTCCCGGAACAGCACGGGAAGCAGCCCGCGGGCATTCTCGCGCGTCACCTCGAAGCCGTCGAAGACCCGAATCCACAGGAGCTGAGCTGCCATCAGCGGGTTGCCGGGAGCTCCGTAGTCGGCGACGAGCAGCCGCCCGGAGGGCTTAAGCACGCGCCTGACCTCCGCGAGCGTCCCGCGCTTGGCCGCGGGAGTCAGGTGGTGGAAGAAGAGCGTCGAGACGACGACGTCGAAGGCGTCGTCGTCAAAGGGCAGCGCGGTCGAAAGCCCCTCCGCGAACTTGACGTCGCAGCCTGCCTGGGCGGCCTTGCGGCGTGCCCGGGCGAGGATCTGCGCGTCGGCGTCGAGGCCGACTACATCCGCCTCGGCTTGGCGTTGCTTGAGCCAGATCGCGAGCGTCCCCGTGCCCGAGCCGAGGTCGAGCACGGCCTCCCCCGGGGCAACGCCGGCCAGGTCGACCAGACGGCGCTTGAACGCGCGCTCGCGGGTGGTGATCCGCACGACCGCATCGAAGAGCGGGGTGAGCGCCGCCCACCGTAATGCGGGAAGGAAGTCACCGCGCGCGGACTGCCGCTCGGCTTCGATCTGTGGCGGCATCGCTACCGGCCTACCAAGCGCCCGACGGCGCCCATGACCTCGTCGGCCTGCTCCTTGGGGTCCGCCCGCCCGCCGCCCTTCCCCGTCAGACAGTGGTGCACATGGTCGTCGAGCAGACCCAGCGCGATCTTGTCGAGCGCCGCCTGCGCAGCGCTGATCTGCGTCAGGACGTCGATGCAGTAACGGTCCTCGTCGACCATTCGTGCCACCCCCCGCACCTGGCCCTCGACCCGGTTGAGGCGCATCAGGAGCTGGTCCTTGGTGGCGGTATAGCCTCGTTCGGGCATCGTGGTCCTTCTCGTTGCGGAGGGGAGGCCGGGCTCCGTAGCCGGGTGGCTGGGCGCGCGCGCTCGCTACAGTACGGTGGTAGGGTACCATTTCGACCCACGGACGCTCCTTTCCGGCATCCCCCCCGAGAGCATCGCCGCTCGTACGCTGAGCTCTGAAAGCAGAAAGGCAGGCAGGAGATGAGGAAGTTGATCGCGGTTGCCGCGACGCTGCTGATGGTGATCGGAGCGGTTGCGAGCGGCTGCGGCGATGACGACGACGAGGGGTCGGCGGCGGGGAACGGGACCGACCGCGCGTTCGCCCAGGCGATGATTCCCCACCACGAGTCCGCGGTCGACATGGCCGAGGTCGCCAGGCGCCGAGCCGAGCATCCCGAGACGAGGCGGCTGGCCGGCGAGATCATCCGCTCCCAGACCGCCGAGATCGCGACGCTGCGCCGGATCGACGGCACGCTCGCGAAAGATGGCGTGAAGCCCGGTGACCTGGGTGTTCCCGAGCACATGACCGGGATGGGCGGGGACACGCGCAAGCTCGAGACGGCCAGGCCGTTCGACCGCGAGTTCATCGCGATGATGGTGCCTCACCACGAGGGCGCGATCCGGATGGCGAAAGTCGAGCTCCAGAAGGGCAAGGACGCCGGACTGCGGCGACTCGCGCAGGCGATCATCGGCGCACAGGAGCGGGAGATCGCGCAGATGCGCAGCTGGTCGAGGCGCTGGTACGGGACTGCGCCCGCCGCGGCGTCTGCGCCCGCCGCACCGGCCGGAGCCGAGCACGGTGCGGGTCATGGATAGTCGAGCCTGACTCAGGTCCCCAGGGCCCGGCGCCCGAGGCGGTTCCACATCGTCTGGAAGTCCGCCTTGGTCCAGATCTCGCGTGTCCCACGCAGGGGGTTCACGACGCGCAGGCCGCCCGCTCGCGTGATGCCGTTGAGGACCACGGTGTGCTCGCCGAAATTTACGGTGACGGGACGGCCGGCCGGAGACCGCCAGCTCCCGTAAGGACCGGCGGAGAGACCGACCCACACCATCACGGCCCGCCCTTGGAGGAGGCGCCGGTAGAGCGTCTGCGGCGCGGTGCCGGTGAGGTTGGCCAATCGCCGTCCGTGGCGGGCGGCGACGGCGGTGACCGGACGCGGATAGACCCCGAACCCCCCTGCGACTCCTCCGCCGGCCGGCCGGCCGTCCGACGAAGCCGACCTCGGGATCCCCCCAGATCCTGTGTGCTCCTGAGCCGACCGGATCCAGCGGCCCCGAGCGCGGAAGCTCGGCGAGGATCCGGTCCTGCGGGACGCGCAGGCCGGTGCTCGACAGGAGGATGGCCAGGGCGCCCGATTCGCACGTGTTGCGCAGCGACTGGCGGATCGCAGCGGCGCTGATCCAGGACGCGACGGGCCAGCGCACCGCGGCCACGGTCCCGCCGGAGGAGAGCAGCCGCTCCGCTCGCGAGGCGGTGGCCTGCGAGCCAAGGCGGTAGGTGATGCTCGCCGCGCCGCGGCGCGCTGTCGTCTCCACCGGCAGGCGACCGAGCGCAGCGCGCAGGCGCTGGCGCGTCACCGCCCGGTCCGGGTCGACGGCGACGCGCGCAAGGTCGCGCCCGTCCGCGACCACGCGAACGACGCTCGTGGTGCTGCCATCGCTGAGGCGGGTGTTCGCGGCGAGCACGGCCGCGGGGGCCACGATGAGGAGGAGCAGGGCCCAGCGCGCGGCCGGCGGCCACCGGGCAGGGGACAGCATCGCCCGATCCTACTTCGCGTCGGAGATCGATCGCGGTGCCCATTGCCAGCGCGCGTCCCATGCTACGGTTGTCCCTACACACTGTAGGAGCAAAGGGAGCGCACTTCGTGCCGGTGGTGAGCAAGGACTGGGATCGCTACGTCGCAGAGGCCGAGGAGGTCGCCCGGAGCGCCGGTTTCCAGGCCCTCCGAGATCGCATAATCGCGCTCTCGGAGCCAGCGCCCGATGAGGTCGTGGTCGACGTCGGGGCCGGGACAGGTCTGCTGACCCTCCCGATCGCGCGCGTGGCGAAGCAAGTCTGGGCGATCGACATCTCCGCGCCCATGTGCGACTACCTCCGCGCCAAGAGCGCCAGCGCCGGCCTGGACAACGTCGACACGGCTGTTGCTTCGGCGATCAGCCTGCCACTCGTCGACGCCTCGGCTGACCTCGTCGTCTCCAACTACTGCTTCCACCATCTCGACCACGCCGGGAAGCGACGAGCGCTGGCCGAGGTCCACCGGGTCCTGCGACCCGGTGGCCGGCTCGTCTTCGGAGACATGATGTTCCGCGTCAGCGTCGTCGATCCGCGGGACCGCCAGGTCGTGGCGACCAAGGTCAAGGGGATGCTCCGGAAGGGCCCCGGAGGGATGGGCCGGCTCGTCAAGAACGGCGTGCGCTTTGCGGGCCGGCGCTGGGAGCAGCCGGCGCGCGCGCCGTGGTGGGAGCAGGCCCTTGCGGACGCCGGGTTCACCGCCGTGACCGTCGAGGTCCTCGAGCACGAGGGAGGGATCGGCAAGGCTTGCCGTCCCTAGACCCCGAACGGCCGAGGCAGATCTACACGAGCGTCAGCGAGCGCGGCCGGGCCGCACGGCGCCGCCGGTCGAAGGGCAAGCGCTCGCCGGGCCGCAGCGTGGTGGTGGCGCTATTCGCCATCCTCCTCCTGGTGGGCCTGCTGCTCGTGATCCTCGAAGTGACGGGCGATGGCCTGCTCTAGTCCGTCGCGGCCGCCGTTGCAATACTGGACGCTCTTGCGACGGAGATCGGGATGAGTGAGATCACGCCGCTTCAGGGCGAGCTCCAGCTTCAGATCATGGCTGCGCTGTGGCGCATCCAGAGCGCGACCGTGGAGCAGGTTCGTGAGGCCTTGCCGGTGCGCTATCGAGGCGCCTACACCACGGTCCAGACCGTGCTCAACCGCCTCTCCGACCGGGGGTTGGTCGGTCGTGAGCGGCGTGGGAACGTGATCGTCTACGCGCCGAGCCTGACCGAGGCGCAGTACCTGTCCCAGAGCATCGAGAGCACGCTCGCGGGCGCGTCGGCCGACGCCCGGCAGGTCGCGCTGGCCAGCCTGGTCGGCGGGTTGGAGGCGAGTGAGCTCTCCGACCTGAGGCGCCTGGCGCAGGATGTCGCGCGCAGACGCGACCAGGGCCAACGATGATGACTGCAGCGCTGGCCGCAGCGGTGCTGCTCGCGCTGGTTGCGCCGCATCTGATGCGGTTGGAGAACGTCGCGCCTGCGACCGGCGCCGCGATCTGGCTCGCCAACCTGAGCCTGCGGGCGCTGACGACGGTCTTCGCCGCCCTCTACGTGATCTTCTTCGTGAGGGTCAGCGACGTCTTCGGCCTTCTCACGCACTGGTGCTGGCACGCCGTCGTACCGGTGGTGACGGCGCACCTGCCGGTGAACGGGCACTCGCTTGGAAACGCCGCGACGGTCCTGCCGGCGTTCGTCGTCGCCGCTTCGCTGCTCTCGGTCGCCTTCGGGCTCTGGCGCGCCGGCCGGCTGGTCGCGGCGTCCGTGCGCCGGGCCCGCCTGGGGCGCGGCCCCCGAGAGAGCGTGATCGTCGAGGGGCCGCACGTGGTCGTTGCGGCGGCGGGGGTGGCAAGGCCTCAGGTCGTGGTCTCAGCGGGAGCCCTCACCGCGCTCGACGAGCAGGAGCTTGCCGCCGGCCTCGATCACGAACGAGGCCACATCGCCCGCGGTCACCGGTTCGTCCTGCTGGCCGCCGAGCTGTTCCGGGGCGTCGGCCGGTTCTTGCCTGGCACGCGCGTCGCCGCGCGCGAGCTACGCTTTCACCTGGAGCGCGACGCGGATCGATGGGCGGTGGGACGCCCCAACGATCCACTGGCGCTGGCGAGCGCGATCTGCAAGGCGTCTCGGCATCCGCTGCACTCCGTCTCGATGACCGCGCTGAGCGGCGGTGGGGCTCCGCGGCGCGTGCAGCAGCTGCTCAACGGCCTCGGGCCCGCTCGACCGCCGCGGCCCGGCTTGGCGTCTTTGCTGGCGGCCTCGATGGTGGCGCTGGTGCTATCGCTCGGCGCCGTGCTTCCGGCGACCACGAGTGCGGGCGTTCGGCTGCTGGCGGCGGACAGCAGCGTTCACAGCTGCCCGGACTGACCGGGCCGGGCGCGCGCGGCCCGATCGCGGTCGCACCGGCCGCGAGGTCCGCCGCGACCGCGTGGTCAGTCGCGTCCGGGATCGTGCAGGCCCGCAGCCGACTCGCCTGCCGCCGACCGATGTCCGTCATGCTCGTCCTCCCCGCCGGCGCCGGTCGCCAGGACGGTCACGCCGAAGATCGCGGCGGCGAGTGCGACAAGGGCCACCAGGCGCGTCGGCGGACCGCCGTGGACGCCCGTCTCGTGGACGACGGCGTGTCCCTTGCCCCTGGCGATCAGCCAGCGGTTGACCGGGAACGCGGCGATTCCCGCCACTACGAGCGCGACGGAGAGCGCACCCCAGAAGAGGATGTCGCCCGCGCCGGCCTCCATCGCGCCAGGGACCACGAGCATGATCGCGTTGTCGACCACCTCCATGATGGTGATGCTGACAGTGTCGGTGGCGAGCGCGATCGGGACGACGGCCGCCAGCGCGAACCCGGCGCGCAGGAGGGGGAGGCTGGTCAGCCCGTAGCCGAAGAGGAACGCCATCGCCACCGCCAGCGCGATCGTGCCGAGGTTGGAGAAGCCAAGCGCGGTTCCGATGACCATCCCCAGGATCTCGCCGATCGCGCACCCGGTCAGGCAGTGCAGCGTCGCGCTGAAGGCGACGCCGTCGAGTGCTCGCCCGGACGTGGGCATGGGCTCGTGGTGGTGATCGTGTGCGGCGGCTTCCATCGTTGCTCCTCCATACACGCGGGGGGTATCAGAGGCTGAGACCCTAGCATACCCCGGGAGGGTACCGTCAAGCAGGGCGAAACTCCCGGCCGCGCCCAGCGCCACCGGGCCGCGCCGCTGCGCTATGAGGGTCCGGCCTAGAGGTAGCCCATCGGGTCCACCGGCGACCCGTTGACGCGCGTCTCGAAATGCAGGTGCGCGCCGAAGGAGTTGCCGGTGTTGCCCACGTAGCCGATCACCTGTCCCTGGCGCACGCTCGCACCCGTGGAGGTCCCGAAGGCCGACTGGTGCGCGTAGCAGGTGGAGAAGCCCCCGCCGTGGGCGACGCACGTGTAGTTCCCGTACCCGCCGGTCGGGCCGGCGATTACTACCTTCCCCGAGTCGGCGGCGCGGATCGGCGTGCCGCTGGGCGCGGGGATGTCGATCCCGGCATGGAGCCTGCCCCAGCGCTGGCCGAAGGGAGATGAGATCGATCCGTTGACCGGCCAGATCAGACGCCCGGAGCCGCGCCGCACGGGGCCCGCCGCGCCGGGGCTGTTGAGGATCCCGCTGATCTTCGCCTGCTCGCGCTCCATCGCCGCGAGGTCTTCCTCGAGCCTGCCCTCCTGCGAGCGCACGCGGGTGAGCAGCTCGGCCTTGGCCGCGCGCGCGCCGGCGAACTCGGAGCGCTTGTCGACGAGGCGCAGCTTCACGGTGGCGACCTCGTTGCGTCTCGCCAGGACCGCGGCCGTGACCCGCTGCTGGCGGTCCTCGAGCCGTGCGAGGCGCGTGGAGGCGCGCTGGGCGACGTCGCGGGCGACCCGCGTCTGGCGGATCACACGCTGGTCCTGGTCGTTGATGCGCTGGATGAACTCTCCGCGCTCGAGCAGGTCCGCGAAGCCCTTGGAGTTGAGGATCACGGTGACGATGTCCGGCCGGTCGGCCTTGTAGAGCTCGAGCAGGCGGCGGCTGAGCACCCGCCGCGACAGCGCCAGCTTGGCGCGCATGCGGGCGAGCCTCGCGCGCTGCTCGCGCAGGTCGTCCTGGATCCGGTTGAGCTCGGAGCGCTTGCGGTCGAGGTCGGTCTGGAGGACGTTCTGGCGGCCCTGAAGCACGTTGATGTCGCCCTGGACGGTGCGGATCCGCTTCGAGGCGGCGCTGATGTCCGTCGAGAGAACGTCCTTGCGCTTGCGCACGCTGTTGAGCTGGGAGCGCGCGGAGTCGATCTTCTTGTCCAGCCTGGCCGCCTTCCCGCTCTGGCCGCTCGAGACCAGGGGCAGCCCTGCCCACAGCGCCAGGGGAGCGAGGACGAGCACGACGAAGAGGGCGATGCGCGAACGCATGCGACGCCCGAGTCTAGGTACGCCTGACACTAAAGTTCAACCTGAGGTTCGGAGTTATGGAGACTCATCGCGGCCTGCGGGGTTAGCTGTCGGGCTCGCGCTCTGCGCGCTAGGCGGCCAGCAGGCCGCCATTCGCCCCATGAGGAACCGGTGGGTCCCCCGCTTCCCCGCCCGTTGCAGGGAATTCGGCTGCCGACGAGGCTAGCACGCGCCGGTTCTCGCGGACGTCACACGGGCGGGTCGAGGCTCGTGGGCGGGTGTAAGCTCGCATCGTGAAGGCGCCCGACGACCCCGGGGCGGAGCCGGCCGAGCCGGCGCAACCCGCGGACTCCGCGGGCCTCTCCGCGCGAGTGGCCGCCCGGGTCGAGGAGATAGTGCGCGCCGCCGAGCGCGAGACGGCGGTGGTCCACCGCGATCTCGAGACCCAGCGGTCGGCAGCCGAGCGCGAGGCGCACGCCTACCTCGCCGACGTCCGGCGCCGCGCCGACGCGGAGCTGGAGGACAGGATCGGGCGGCTGCTGCGGCTCAGTGACGAGCTGCTCGAGCGCGGGGAGCGGATGCGAGGCGAGTTCGACGAGCTGATCGCGAGCCTGCGCGCGGCGAGACGAGAGGCCGAGGCGCCGCCGCCCCCGCTCGCGACGTCGACGCCGGTCGACGAGCATCGTCCCGCGGCACCCGAGCCACGCGAGGACTCGGCACGCCTCGTGGCGATCGAGCTTGCCGTCTCGGGCCGCACCCGCGACGAGGTGGCAGACCACCTGCGCGAGGCCTTTGGCGTCAGCGACACCGGCGACCTCCTCGACGAGGTGTTCGGCATGAGCCGCAGGGGCTCGGGCGGCTCGCGCTGGCCGACGCATTGAGCCGGGTCCCGCCCGCCGCCCGGAGCTTCCTGGTCGGGACCGCGGGTTTGGCAGAATAGGCCCCATGGCACGCCCAACCTCAGTCGGTCGGGACACCGGGCTTCAGGTCCGGATGACGCTCACCATCTTCCTGCTTGGCGCGGTCTACGCCGTGCTGATCGGCGCCCTGGTGGCCTCCGGCACCAGCGGGATCACGATCGCGGTGATCGCGGGCGGACTGTTCGTGCTGCAGTACTTCACCTCGGACAAGCTCGCGCTGCGCGCGATGGGCGCGCGCGAGGTCTCGCCCCAGGAGGCCCCCGAGCTCCACGCGATGATCGAGCGCCTGTGCATCCAGGCCGACCTGCCCAAGCCGCGGGTGGCGGTGGCGCAGACCGACATGCCCAACGCCTTCGCGATCGGCCGCTCGCCCAAGAAGGCGACGGTGTGCGCGACGACCGGGATCATGCAGCTGCTCTCGCTCGCCGAGCTGGAGGGCGTGATGGCGCACGAGCTGACCCACGTCCAGAACCGCGACGTGATGGTGATGACCGTCGCCTCCTTCTTCGCCACGGTGGCGTCCTACATCGTCCAGTTCGGCTTCTTCTTCGGTGGCGGCGACGGCGGTGACGACGACGGCCCCGGGGGCCTCGCGCTGATCCTCGTCTCCGTGGTCGTCTACGCGATCTCCTTCGTGCTGCTCCAGGCGCTCTCGCGCTACCGCGAGTTCTCGGCCGACCGCGGCGCGGCGGTCATCACCGGACGACCGAGCGCGCTGGCCTCGGCGCTGATGAAGATCAGCGGGACGATGGACCGCATTCCCGAGCGCGACCTGCGCGCCTCCTCCGAGCTGGCCGCCTTCTACATCTTTCCTCCGCGCGCGAAGGCCTCGCTGGCCAACCTCTTCTCGACCCACCCGCCGATGGAGGCGCGCATCGCCGCCCTCCAGCGGATCGAGGCGCAGCTCCAGGGCACGGCCTAGCGCGCCGGCATGGGCCTGCTCGACGTCCTGCGCGGCAAGCGCGAGCTCAAGACACCGGCTCCGGACCGGCTGTTCGCGCTCAGCACGGCCTACGTCACCTTCGAGACGGCGATGGGGGTTCGCACCCGGCGCGTGGCCGGGATCGTCTTCCAGCCGCTGGACACCGCCGATTTCAAGGGGATAGTTACCGAGATGGAGGAGGTCCTCCATGGGACTTCGACCGACGCCGGCACCACGCTCGAGACCCACGATGACTTGTTCGGCTATCGCTGGATGGTCCTGCGCGACGACGACTTCGAGGATCTCGTGGTGGGCGTCAACGCCGTCTCCAGCGCGCTCCAGGGCGGCGGCTACGGCGAGCGGATCCTGTGCGCCGTCTTCGCCTTCGAGGACGCCGAGGGCAGGCCCCACTACTGGATCTACAACTACAAGCGGGGCGCGTTCTACCCCTTCGTGCCGGCGGCCGGCGAGCAGCGGCGCGACAACGAGCGCGAGCTCAAGCTGCGCGCCCAGGTCGGCGGCGAGCTGCCGGTCGAGGTCGAGCTCGAGCGCTGGTTCCCGCTCTGGGACATCCCGATCTAGCCGGGCGGCCGGCGCCGCCCCTAGCGGCCGGCGCGCCCTTGGCGGCCGACCGGTTTAATGCCCGGGGTTGGCGAGGCCAGGAGGCGGGATGAGCGCGGCAGGGAAGGACTCCGATGAGCAGCCCGTGCGCGGGATCACGCGGCGCGCGGCGCTCGGCGGCGCCGCGGCGGCCGGCGTCGGGGCCGTGCTTCCCGGCTCTGCTGCGGCAGACGACCGCAAGGGCCTCATGCGCCGCGCCGACGTGGTGGTGGTCGGCGCCGGGCTGGCCGGGCTCGTCGCCGCATGGAACGTTGTTCGCGGGGGACGCTCGGCGATCGTGCTGGAGGCCCGCGATCGGGTGGGCGGCCGGCTGCTCAACCGGTCGATCGGGGGCGGCGACGTGGTCGAGATCGGCGGCCAGTGGATCGGGCCGACCCAGGAGCGCATTGCCGCGCTGGCCCGCGATGTGGGCGTCGACACGTTCAAGACCTACAACGCGGGCGACTACATCTACTACCGCAACGGGACGGCGACGCGCTACCAGAACCTCGGCCCGCCCTTCGGGGCGATCCCGCCCGACCCGGCCGGGGCCGCCGAGGCCTTCGCCGCGCTGGGCAAGCTCGACGAGATGGCGCGGACGGTGCCGCGCGACAAGCCGTGGGAGGCGCCGGACGCGGAGGAGTGGGACGGGAAGACCTTCGAGACCTGGAAGCGCGAGAACGCCCAGACCGACAGCGGCCGGCTGCTGCTCGACGTGGCGATCGAGGCGGTGTTCGCGTGCGAGCCCAAGGACCTCTCGCTGCTCTTCGCGCTCGCCTACTTCAACTCGCCACCCGACACCCCGCAGGACACGGAGCCAGGAGGCTCCAAGATCAACTCGCGCTTCGTCACGACCGAGGGCGGGGCGCAGGACTCGCGGTTCGTGGGCGGCGCGCAGACCGTCGCCCTGCGGCTCGCGCGCAGGCTGGTCGACCGCATCCACCTCGGGACGCCGGTACGCCGGATCGAGCAGGCGGGGGCGGGCGTGGTGGTCCACTCAGACCGGCTCGGCGTGGAGGGCAAGCGCGTGATCGTCACGGTGCCGCCCGCGGTCGGCGCCTCGATCGACTTCCTGCCCAAGCTGCCGGCGCGCCGGGCGCAGCTGCTTCAGCGCTTCCCGCAGGGCTCGGTGATCAAGTGCCATGCGGTCTACGACAGTGCGTTCTGGCGCGAGAATGGGCTGGCGGGCCAGGTCGTCTCCGACGCGCATCCGATCCGCGTGACCTTCGACAACTCGCCGCCCAGCGGATCGCCCGGGGTGATGCTCGGGTTCATGGAGGGCCACGACGCGCGCTTCTACGCGCGCAGGACGCCGGCCGAGCGGCGCGCCGCCGTGCTGGCCAACTTCGCGCTCTACTTCGGCGAGGAGGCGCTGTCGCCGCGCCAGTACTTCGAGATGGACTGGTCGACCGAGCGCTGGACGCGCGGCTGCTACGTCGGCTACATGCCTCCCGGCGTGATGACCGAGTACGGCCCGGCCGTGCGCGAGCCCTTCGACCGCGTCCACTGGGCCGGCGCCGAGACCGCGACGGTGTGGAACGGCTACATGGACGGCGCGGTGCAGTCGGGCGAGCGCGCCGCCCGGGAGGTCCTAGAGCGGTTGTGAGGGCACGCCCGCCCGCTCAACCGGGCGAGGGGCAGCGGCCGGCCGCGTGGAGGCAGGTGCGCACCAGCGACGCGAGCGCGGCCGGGTCCCAGGCGTTGAAGAAGTCCGAGTGCGTCGACGGCGCCGGGCCCGAGGCCACGAAGAAGCCGGGCCCGCCGCGGGCGCGGTAGCGCAGCTCCACGCGCAGGCGGGGCACCGGGACGGGGTGCGTGCGCGGGCAGCGCCCCCCGCGCGAGTAGGCCATGTGGCCGTGGTGGTCGGGGCTGTCCAGCGTGCGCCCGTTCCAGCAGTCGGGGAAGCGGACGGTCACGCCGAGGCCGAAACCGTCCGGGCAGACGGGGAAGGACTGGGACGCCGCGATGGACGAGAGCGGGCAGCTCCACAGCGCCGCGGGGGCCGGCCCCGGCGCGCGTCGCCTCGCGTCTCCGGCGATCACCTTCAGCCCGAGCGGGAACGGGCGGATCGCGCTGCGGGGGACCGTCGTGGCGTCGAAGTGGAACGCCGCGCGCGCGGCGCGCACCACGCGGCCGCGGTCGAACAGGGTCGGGGCCCAGTAGGCGGAGCGGTCGGTCGACGGGCGGCAGGAGGTCGCGCCGCGGCGCAGGCTCGCCGTGGTCGTGAAGGCATCGGTGGACCGGTTCCCGTAGAAGTCGTGCAGATGCGCCCGGCCCGGCCGGCGCGGCGCGACGATCGGGTCGTCGGGAGCACGGTGGGTGCCCGGACAGCGGGCGACGAAGCCCGGCAGGGCCGCGTCGGCGGGGGCGGGAATGAGCGCCGCGAGCGCGGCCAGGGCCAGGCCGGCCGCAGTGGCGAGAAGCGCGAGCCGGCGCGCGCGCAGCGTGGCAAGGGGCGACACGCCGCTCACAACACCACGCCGCCCGGCGGGTTGCGGGCGGCGGCCGCGGGTCCGCGTCTGCGTGGTCGTGGCCGCGTTGTGGCTCCTCGTGATCGGAGCGAAGGATGTGGACGTTTGGCCAGTGAGGGCTGTTGTTTGGGGCGCGCGTGCCGATAGGGAGTTCAAGCGTCAATTCTTCGCCACCTCTCGACAAGGGCAAACCCGTTGCAAGGCGGGGACGCCAAGCCACGGGGCCTTCTGGGTCAGCCGGGTTACCGAAGGAGGAGTGCCGTAGGGCGGTGGTGAGCACATGGAGGTCGTGTCTTGCTCGTTCACCGCCGGCTGGGTTCGTATGCTCTTGCGTTGGCCTGCCTGTTTATGGCGCTGCTGGCGTTCGCTCCCGGGCGTGCGGAGGCGGCGCCGCTGGTGGGGATGCACACGCATCTGCTGTGGAGCAGCGTCGACGCCGCCGAGGTCGACCGTCAGCTCGACCTGGTAGCCGGCGCGCACGGCAACGTGATCCGCGTCGACGTGGGCTGGTCCTCACTGGAGCAGAACGGCAAGGGCCAGTACAACAGCTGGTATCTCGCGAAGATCGACGCGGTCGTCTCCAAGGCCCAGGCGCGCGGGATCAAGGTCCTGTTCATGTTCTTCAGGAGCCCGTGCTGGGCTTCGAGCGCGCCGGAGACGCTCAAGCAGGGCTGCGCGGGCGCGTGGTGGGACCGTGACGTGCAGAAGTACCCCCCGGTCAACCCGGCCGACTACGCCGACGCGCTCGCCTTCCTCGTGCGTCGTTACGGCAGCCGCGTGGCGGCGTGGGAGGTGTGGAATGAGCCCAACTCCGATGACTTCCTCAGGACCCCCGAGCCGGCGCGCGACTACGCCGCGATCCTGAAGGCCGCCTACCCCGCCGCCAAGCAGGCCGACCCCAACTCCACGATCATCGGCGGCTCCTTGATGCACGCAGATTTCGCCTTCACCCAGGCGCTCTATGACCACGGCGTCAAGGGATCCTTTGACGCGTGGTCGATTCACCCCTACAGCGACGACCGCTCCCCACTTGATCCCGGCTCGGACCGATGGATGAAGGTCAGCTTCATCCGCGGCGTGCCCGCCGTGCGCGACGTGCTCCTGCGCAACGGCGACGACAAGCCGCTGTGGCTGACCGAGTTCGGCTGGCACACCTCCACCACCCGCAACCAGGCCAACTGGCTAAACGGCGTCTCAGAGGCCACCCAGGCCACCTACCTCACCCAGGCCTATCAGCAACTCGCCCGCTGGCCCTACGTACAGGCCGCGATCTCGTTCAACCTGACCGACACCGGCACCAACCGCGCTCGCTACCTCGACAACTTCGGGCTCACACGCCACGACAAGACACTCAAGCCCGCCTACGGGGCATTCCGCACCGCCGCCGCGAACATCTCGAGCGGCACGCGGACGGCAACCCCGCTCGCGCGCATGACACTGCGGGGCCGGCGCCTGGGCAGCCGTCTCGACGTGTCGGGCTACGCGCGCCGCGCCGGGTTGATCAGGCTCGCCGTGCACCGCCAGGTCCCCGGCACCCGCCGCTACTACCCGCGCGCCTCCTACACGCTGCTGGTCAGGGCCTACCGTCCCGGATGGTTCCGGCGCACCCTGATCCGCGCCCCGCTAAGCCGCGGCTACGTCGCGGTGAACGCCACCACCACCGGCGCCGCCGGCCGACTGGTGCTCGCACAGCGCCTGCTGACTCGCTGAGGGCGCCGGCGACCGGGAGTCGTGAGCGCGCACACGGATAGCGGGAGCGACGGGACTCGAACCCGCGACCTCCGGCGTGACAGGCCGTGCCGACGAAAACGACGGTTGACGACGACGGACACTAATCGCCTGCAACCGACGATATTTTGGGCATGGTTCGCCGGGTCGCGCATTGGCGCTGTGCGTGAGGTCGGGACGACGTTTGGGCCACTATTGGGCCACGCGCCCGCACCATCCCGGGCCAGCCCGGTACACCTGCGAGGTCACGGTTAGACCGGCCACTCTGCCTCGTCCACAATGCGATGAGAACGGGCTCTCGGCGCCCAGATTTGAAGTTGTCCGATGGCGGGTAGGCGCCTTGAACGGTCGAGACAGAGGGAGGGGTTGCGATCCTGATGCCAGATCCCCGCAAAGAGCATGCGCTTGGCGCGGCTATCGGCACATGACGCTCCCTCCACCGGGCTGGTTCGCCGACCCCGACCACGAGGGCCAGGAGCGCTACTGGAACGGCGCCGAATGGACACCCAACACGCGGGCTCCGGGTGGGCTCGCCTCAGTTCCGCCGCCGGCATCGCGACCGCCAGCGAAGGCGCGGCACCTGATCGCCAAGCCCGGCGAAACGATCTACGCCGAGATGGGCGCAAACCTAGCCACCGAGGTGCCGGTGAGAAAGACGACTGGCGGCGGGGGCGGCATCAGCTTCCCGATCGGGTTCGGCGCCCGGGCGAACTTCCGTGGCTCACCGCAGCAGACGAAGGTCGTCGGGTCGCGGCTCGCTGTCGCCGACCAAGGGGTGCTGTCGATCACGTCGCAGCGCGCCGTGTTCATTGGCCGCAAAAAGACGATCGAGCACCTCTACTCCAAGTTGCTGTCGGTGCGGGGGTTCGCGGACGGTGTCGAGCTCGCGGTGTCGAACCGGCAGGCCGCGACGCGGCTGTTCGTGGCGGATGGGGAGAAGTTGGCACCGCTGATCCGTGGAATGGCGAGCGGCAGCGGCCCTAGAACGACCGAAGCCCCGCGAGCTGACCCAGGGCCATAACCCCCTGGCCGATCCGCCGCTGCCAGCTCGCCGACCCGCTCCGCGAGGTCGAGCGCGGAGGCGAGTGGTCGAAGTGCCGCGGACCCTGACTGTTTTCCACGTCGTGTTACAGCGGCTCGTCGTCGTCGTCCCAACCTCCCGTTGCCTCGGCCATCGCTTGGTTGTCGAGTTCGACCTCCACGAGGTCCGGATCGGGAGTGTCCGTCACGGCGTCGAGGTCCTCAGATGCACCGATCAGCGCCACCAGGAAAACTTTGACCGCTTCCATGAGCGCTGGATCCTCGGTCCAGTAGCCGAATTCCAAGCTCGCTCGCGAGCTGAATGTGAAGTTCGCGGATGAAACCCAGAGGCGCTTCGGCTGGAACCAGATGTAATCGTCAACCATCCCCGCCGGGTGCTCGTCCGTCCAGCAGATGTTGCCGAGCAGGGCGAGCTTGGCGTGCGCGATCGGCGGATACGGACGCTGGGCGCCGCCCTTGCGAAAACCCCACGTTCGGACCGTCGAGAACGTGAAATCCGAGAGCCGGTCAAACGGTCCCATGATCTGGGGCTTCCCGTCTACCTTGGGCGCGACGGGGCCCACTGACGACAATGCCCTCAGTTCCATCCCTGTGCCCTCGCGATTGAGGGCCCGCAGGCGAGGAAGCGTGACGGAGTGGCGCGGGTGGTGCGGTTCCTTCGTCATGACCACGCACGCCGGCATCGTTCGGAGGAGGTCCATGAGGCCCTGGTCGGTCAGCCAAGGCGTGCAGCCGAGGAGGGCCGGACTGCCAGTTCGGTGGGACCGACGCTCCCACCTTGGCTGCCGCTCGTGCACGAACTCGTCGATGCCCTGAATGAGTCCGCGAAGTACGTCGCGGCCGAAGAATGCTCTGTTCCCGTCGTCCTCGGTGCCTAGAGCCACCACCTGGTCAAAGCCGCTGAGCTCGTCCCCGTCTTCCCGCACGGCGACAGCCTAGCGCCGGTCGATTCGTGGCACGCCGGGGTCGAATGACGGCGGGCTTGCGCGCATCACGCAAGGTGACATAGCCTGGCTCACTTCCCGATCGAGGAGACGGCATTGAGGACGGGAGCCATGCCAAGAGCGCCAATCGCCCTAGCTGCCTTCGCACTCATCGCCGGCTGCGGCGACAGCACCACGACCAGCGAGAAGAAGAAGGCCCCGGAGCCACCGTTCGTCGCCACGACCGCCAACGTCCGCAAAGCCTTTGAGGACGAGCTCGGCAAGGACGTCGACGGCTTGCCACGCATCCGTGCGGCCAAGTGCGTGGCCGGTCGCTGCATGGTCGCCTACAACGCTGACGAGCCGGTTTTCACCCCGGAGAAGACGATCCTCGAGGCCCAGCGGCCGGTCTGGAAGAAGCTGTTTTCGGATCGGCGGTTCAAGCAGGCGACCATGACCGCCTGGGGGGAGACGGTGACCAAGGGCGGGAAGACGGGCCAGTCAGCGGTGCTGCGGATCACCTGCGACCGTCAGGCGAACGAGCAGATCGCCTGGGATAACGTGGATGTTCACGGGATGAAGGAGCTGTGCGACTACCAGCAGCTCGTCGGGTTCGACTAGACACCTGTCCGCAGGTGCAGGGGGCGAACCCCCCTCGACCGCCAGCGAGATACACCCCGCCACGCCGCCGTGCGCGACGGGTTCCCCGGTTCGACTAGGAATTGGCTAGGCGGCCTGCTCGCTCTGTCAGGGGAGGATCGGTTTCAACTCCTTCTCGGAGACGCCCAGATCAGTCAGGCAAGGCTCCTTGTCCGTGTACGCCTTGTAATGAACTGCCAGGCCATCCCACCACCGGATCGCTTGGAGCCCTGTAAGCGCCACCTCGACGCCGCTTTGCTGCCCGCGTCCATGTAGTTCGCCGACAGCGAGGCTGTGATCGCCGAGATCGAAGTACGAATGGACCTCCAAGCGGACATCTCCCCAGGTTTCGTTTAGGTCTCGAAACCAGCGCCGTACCCCCTCGTGCCCGTGATAACTGGCACCGCCCACCGCAGCAAACACGGAGTGAAGCTCGATCTGGGGATCGGCGAGCGCGATGTACTCCTCCAGGTCGCGTCTATTGAATGCCTCCACCGAGCGACGGTGCTTCTCCACGTTCTCCTGCGACATCGCCTACTCCCGCAGCCCCACGGCTTCGAGGGCCTCCTGGTTGGTCCTGAATTCCCGAGCAAGGGCGATCTTGCCCTCCCGGATCTGGAAGAGAAAGCTGTACGGCTCGCGGACGTCGACGCCGGTCGTCCTCGCCCGTCCAACGAGTCTTGTCGGAGTGATTACCTGGTCGCCGAGGTCGACGCTCTCTCCAGCCAGCTCCAGCCGAAGGTCCTGGAACATCTCCATCCACCCGTCCCTATACCGCTCGAGACCCTTGTGGCCGTGGTGGACGTCCGCGTCCGGCTCGTCGGCACGACTGTGCCACTCGATGTCGTCGTCCACGAGCTTCCACCAGGCGTCCCACTCACGTTCATTGAACAGTTCGATGAACCGGCGACTGGCATCCACGTTCTCCCGCGACATCGCCTACTCCCGCAGCCCCACGGCTTCGAGGGCCTCCGCCCGCTCGGAAAATCGCTTGATTCGGATGGCCTTGCCATTCCGGAAGGTCCACACGGAGACGACGCGGTTCTCGACCCGGATGCCGCTCCCCTTCCCGCGCCCTCGCTCCCAGCCCACCATGACCACACTGTCGCCCGCGTCGATCAGCTCCTCAACCTCTAGTTCGTAGTCCTCCCAGCTTCCCATCCACTTACGGAAGAACTCCCGCACATCCGCGTGGCCACGGTAGACCCCCGCGAGAGGCCCCGGAGAGCTGCTCACGTCGAACTCGACTTCAGGATCAACCGAGTCGAAGAAAGTCGTCGCCATATCCCGTCCCGACGCCCGTCGCACCACCTCCACGTTCTCCCGCGACATCGCTACTCCCGCAGCCCCACGGCTTCGAGGGCCTCCTCTTCGCGCACGAAGAGTTGCCACTCAACGATCTTCCCTCTGCCGATCGTGAATACGTTGGTGAAGGGCATTTCCAGCTTGATCCCGCTGCCCTTGCCCACCCCCCACTGCCGCGTGTGGGCGACGACGTGATCGCCAACGTCTCGCAGGTACAGGATCTCGACGCCGTAGTTGTCCCACTGCTGGGGCCAGAATTCGAAGGCCTCCAGGACGCCGGTATGTCCATGCTGGGTCTCCGGTGCACCGGGTATCTCCGGCGGCTGCCTGATGACGATGCCCTCGTCGCACATGCGCAGGATGGCGTCGAAGTCACTGCGTTCGAAGGCCTCGAACGCTCGATTGACCAGTTCCACGTTCTCCCGCGACATCGCCCGCCCAGTATCCCTCGCGCAGACCCAGACGCTGGGCTAAGCCCCAAACGACGGGAGCCGGCCGTACATTCCGTCCGAATTCCGACTAATACTGTCGGATATGGCTTGTCACGCCCCGAGACACCTGTCGCCTCCAAGCCGGAGGCTGTATCGGCAGCTGGTGGCTGACTACGAGCTTGACCGGGAGCCGCACGCTCTAGAGACCCTGCGGCTGGCCTGCGAGGCGCTGGACCGCTGCGCTGAGGCCCGCGAGGTTCTAGCGTCCGAGGGCCCCTACGTCCGTGATCGGTTTGGCCAGGTCCGGGCGCACCCGGCGGTGGCCGTAGAGCGAGATTCCCGGCTCGCGGCGCTGAGGGCGTTCCGCGAGTTGTCGCTGGACAGGACGGCGCCCGACGACGTACGGCCGCCACGCGTGGGGACGGGAGCGCTGAGCTGATGCCGGTTCGGCGGCGTCGCCACCGCCGGAATCGGCTGGTGCTCACCCGCGAGCTGCACTTGGCGCTGACCATCGGCCCTTCGCCGGTCCGGGACGATGCGCTGACCGACGCGCTGCTCTGCGAGGTCTATGCAGAGCATCGAGCCCGCCTGCTGCGCGACGATTCGTCCGGACACCGGCCGTGGGCCTTCTGGCGCTTTGAGGACGTGCCCGAGCCGTTGCGGGCCACCCGCCCTGAGCTGGTGGCGGAAACCGAGACTGACCGCCGCCACCGTGAGGACACCGCACAGCTTGAAGATCGACGGCGAGCCTGGCTTGCCGAACACGAGAACGGCGCCTATGGCGCCACGACCGCACCGGGAGGTGCCAGACGATGACCACGGAACCGACCACGACCAAGAGGGCTAACGCCCCGAAGCCGTTTTCCCCCCGCATGAGCGACTTGCCGAGCGTCGGCGCGAAGGGACCGCTGCTCTTGCAACGACTCTTGGGCGCGACCCTCAACCCCGCCTGGCTGCCGGAGGGGCTCTCGCCCGCGCTCGACGAGCTCCGCGCCGAGCAACACGAGCAGCTCCACCAGCTGCACGCCGACACGGCCGCGCTCAAGGAGATCGAGGCGAAGTTCGCGGCCGAAGACGAGGCGTACGACGAGGCAATGCGCGACGCGTCGCGACGCGCTCGCGGCCGGCGTCAGCGTGTTCGAGCTCGCCCGGATCATGGGCACGTCCGTCCGCATGATCGAGCGCCACTACGGCGCGCTGCTAGACGGGGCCGGTGCCGGGATCGCGGGCCGACTGGACGAGCTCGACGCCGAGCGCGACCAGACCGCTAGGACGTTTGGGCCATGATTGGGCCACACCGCTCGGACCGCAACGCCCGCCGGCACAAGCGGGAGCGTGCGTGTGTGCAGGCGCAACGCTTGGACGGGAGCGACGGGACTCGAACCCGCGACCTCCGGCGTGACAGGCCGGCGCTCTAACCAACTGAGCTACGCCCCCGGAATGGGTCTCCAGTATGGCAAGTGCCGGACCGGCTGCCGGAGCTCGCGTGGCGACGGCCGCTGAGCCTGGGAGTTGCACAGATTCGCCGGCTGACCGCAACTCGCCGAGGGGACGTCGTGTTCGAGGGGGCGCAATCGACCGCAGGAGGGAGTGAGCCACATGGCTTCACGAATTCCACGCGTCACCCTCGCCCTCATCGCGGCCTTGGCGAGCCTTGGAGCGCTTGCCGCGGTGGCGATGGCGGCGAGGATCCAGGGGACCGATCGCAGCGAGACGCTGCGCGGCACCCAGTTCCGCGACGGGATCAACGCCCGGGCGGGGGCCGACCGTGTCTTCGCTCTCGGCGGCCACGACTTCGTCTTCGCCGGGCTCGGCGACGACGTCGTCTTCGGCGGCTTCGGAAACGACGTCGTCTTGGGCTATCACGGTGCCGACATCGTCTACGGCGGCTTCGGCAACGACCGCGCGCTGGGCGGCCTCGGTAACGACCGGCTGTACGGCAACCCCGGGTTCGACCGCCTCGTCGGAGGCCCCGGCAACGACGTGCTGCGCGGGTTTGCCCAGGGCGACCTGATCGTCGGTGGTCCCGGCGATGACGACATCGAGGGCGACGTTCCGCGGGTCGGTGACCTGCGCTCGCGCGACCGCGTCTACGGTGGGCCCGGGAACGATCGCGTCCGCGGCGGCGACGGCCTGGACCGCCTGCACGGCGGCGACGGCAACGACCGCATCGTGGGCAACGCCGGGAACGACGTGATCTCCGGCGGGACCGGGGACGACGTGTCCCACGGCTTCCTCGGCAACGACCTGATCTTCGCCAACCTGGGCCAGGACGAGTCGTTCGGCGGGGCGGGGAACGACAACCTGTGGGCGCTGGCCCGCGGGGACGTCGCCTCCCCCGGGGACACGGTGGCCGACACCCTGCACGGCGAGACCGGGAACGACCTGTTCCACGTCCGTGACGGGGAGGCCGACCGAGTGGACTGCGGCCTCGGCCGCGACGTGGTGCTGGCAGACCAGTACGACGTGATCGTCGACGCGACGTCGAGCGATGCCAACGGGTCCTGCGAGGTCGTGATCCGCCGCGCCGCTCCCGAGAGCGACCGGCTGGAGAGCGTGACGCAGTCGCCGGCGGAGGACCGCCTCACCTCCTAAGGCGAGAGACGGGGGCGAGGCCGGCGCGCTTGCGGCCTCGCCCTCGTTCGTGACCGGGCGGCGGAGGATGGCCGCCGCTGCCGATCCCGGACGGCGCACGCGGGGCGCCCGGCGACTCCGTACCATCCGCCGCCGCTCATGAACGGCCTGGAGGCGATCCTGCTGGGGATCGTGCAGGGGCTGACGGAATTCCTGCCGATCTCCTCGTCGGGGCACCTCATCCTGGTGCCCTGGCTCGGCGACATCCGCTACCTCGAGGAGCACCCGGAGTTCAACAAGACCTTCGATGTCTCCCTGCATCTCGGCACGCTGATTGCCGTGGTCGGCTACTTCCGCGCCGAGGTGCGGACGATGTTCGAAGGGACCGCGGGGCTGATCCGCCGCCGCGCCGCGCAGACCGATGCCGAGCGCCTGGCCCTGGCGATGCTCATCGGCACGATTCCCGCCGTGCTCGTCGGCGGCTTCGGCGAGGACGTCCTCGAGCGGCACCTCGGCGAGCCCTGGCAGATCGCGATCCTGCTCGCCGCCTTCGGCCTCCTGCTCGCCTACGCGGACCGGCGCCCGCAGCGGGCGGGGATCGAGTCGATCACACCGCGCCGGGCGCTCATCATCGGCGCCGCGCAGGCCGCCTCGCTGGCCCCCGGGGTCTCACGCTCTGGCGTGACGATGACCGCGGGGCGCTTCCTCGGGCTCGACCGCGATGCCGCCGCGCGGTTCTCGTTCTTCCTGCTCATCCCGGTGACCGCGGGCGCGATCGCCAAGAAGGGCGCCGACATGGCGGTCGAAGGCATCCCCCCGGGTCAGACCGTCCCGATCATCCTCGGGATCGTCGCTGCGGCGATCAGCGGCTACGCCGCGATCGGGGGGCTGCTCAAGCTGGTGCGCACGCGCTCCTACGATGGCTTTGTGGTCTACCGCCTGATCGCCGCGGCGGTCGTCCTGCTGCTGATCGCCACCGGCGTGCGCAGCGCCACCTTCTAAGCGCGTTAACCTGACGCCATGTCGGTGGCCGCACCACCGCCGGTCTCCTTCAGCCCATGGCGTCGCCTGTGGGATGACCTGCGTGACGAGCAGGCGATGGAGGGGCGCTTGCCCCCGGGCCCGACGCGCTTCTCGCTGGCGCGCACGCGCCGGTTCGCCCAGGACCCGCTGCCGCTGCTGCTCGAGGCCTACGAGCACCACGGGCCCGTGTTCACGATGCGGATCCTGCACGGCCTCGTGGTCTTCATGCTCGGGCCGGAGGCAAACCACTACATGACGGTCTCCCACGCCGACAACTTCCGCTGGCGCGAGGGGAGCATGCGCGACCTGATGCCCCTCCTGGGGGACGGGATGCTCACGATCGACGGCGGTTATCACCGCAAGGCGCGCCGGACGATGCTGCCCGCCTTCCATCGCGAGCGGATCGCACGCGCGGGAGACACGATGGTCGAGGAGACCGAGCGGGCGATCGACCGGTGGCGCCCGGGCACCGAGATCGACGTCTACCACGAGACGCGCGGCCTCGCGCTGCGGATCGCGATGCGGGCGCTGTTCGGATTCGACCCCGACCGCAGCGCGCGCGACATCGACGCAGCGGAGGAGTTCGAGCACGCGCTCGGGTACTACGGGCGCGACTACATGCTCCAGACGCTGCGCGGGCCGCTCACGCCGTGGCGGCGCATGCACCAGGCACGCCGCCTGCTCGACCGCGTCATCTATGCGGAGATCGCGCGCCGGCGGCGCACCGGGGAGCGCGGCGACGACGTGCTCTCGCTGCTGCTCGAGGCGCGCGATGAGGACGGGTGGGAGTTCAGCGACCGCGAGCTGCGAGACCAGATCATGACCCTGCTCTTCGCCGGCCACGACACCACGACGTCGACCGTCGCCTTCCTCCTCTACGAGCTCTCGCGCCACCCGGATGCGACGGCCCGCGTGCTCGCCGAGCAGGACCGCGTGCTGAACGGCCGGGCGCCGAGCACGCAGCAGCTCGCCGGCGAGGTCCCCGAGCTCGAGATGGTGCTCGACGAGACACTGCGGCTCTATCCGCCGGCGTGGGTCGGCCCGCGCCGCTGCATCGAGCCGTTCGAGTTCGCGGGCCATCGCATCCCCGGCGACGTCCACGTCAACTACTGCTCGTGGGCCTCGCATCACCTTCCCGACGTCTTCGAGGACCCTGAGTCCTTCCGGCCCGAGCGCTTCTCCCCCGAGGAGCGCGCGAAGCTCCCCAAGGGCGCCTACGTACCGTTCGGAGGCGGCTCGCGCACCTGCATCGGCATGCGCTTCGGCCAGCTCGAGATCAAGGCGATCGTCACGCTGGTCCTGCAGCGCTTCTCGCTCTCCCTGCCCCCCGGCCACCGGCTCGGCCTTCGCCAGATGCCGACGCTGTCGCCGCGCGGAGGGCTGCCGATGGTCGTCGGCGAGCGCGGCGTGCCCGCCTCGGCATGAGGCGATCGACGGTGCGGTTGGCCGTCGTCGGGGCGGCAGCTCTCGGCCTGGCCGCGTGCGGTGGCGGTAACGGGGGCGATTCCCGCTTGCCCACCGCCGCGCGCGGCGCGGCGCCGACGGGCGCCAGCACGCAGCCGCTCGAGCGGGTGGAGGACGTGATCGCGCGGCTGCGCGGCGCCGCCACGGCGGAGAGCTGCGAGGCCGTAAAGGGGCTGATGCACTCGCTCTACGGGGAGATGAGCGACCCCGCGTGCCTGACGGTTCGCTCCATGCTGGGCGAGCTCGGCGATCCGCGGGGCGAGATCCACGGGACGGGGGCGGTGGTCTCCTACACCGCGTCGGGGCGGCGCCGGATCGCGGTGCTGGCCCTCGACGCCGATCGCCACTTCCACGTCGACTTCATCGACGACGCGACCGGCGGATCCGGGCCGCTGGCCGCCGCGGGGTTCACCGCGAGCGCGCGGCGAGTCGTGCGGGCGATGCAGCGCGGCGACTGCGACACCTTCCTGCGCCACGTGCACCGATCGATCGGGCTGGGCGTGGGCGGCGACGGGGTGGTGTGCCGTCGCGTCACCGACGAGCCGATCCGGCGCGAGCTTGTCGCCGACCCCGGCATCCTCCCGGAGCCGCTCGGAGGCAACGGCCAGGTCGCCTTCTTTCGCCTGCGCACCGCGCCAGACCGCCTCTACACGATGGTCATGACCACGCAGGACCCTCGCGCGGCCCGCGTTCCGGGCGCCAGCCGCTACGTCCTGGTCAACGCACTGCCCGCCCAGTAGAGCGCTCAGCGGGCGGCCGGCGGCGCGCGCAGCCCCAGCCGTTGCTTGAGCGCCAGCACCCTTCCCGCCGCCTCGCGCACACGCGCGCGCACGCGAGGAGACTTCTGCGCAAGCGCCAGGAGATGCTGCGAGACCGGCCGGAAGGACCCGTCGCCGGTGAACAGCAGCAGATCGCTGCCGGCCAGGAGGGCGCGCTCGGCGGCGACGGTGATCGACGAGCGATCCGTCACCGCCTCGGCCTCCATCGAGTCGGTGATGACCACCCCGCGAAACCTCAGGCGCGCACGCAGCAGCCCTTTCAGGATCCGCGCCGACTGGGACGCGATGCGCTCGCCGTCGAGCGCCGGGTAGAGCGCGTGGGACGCCATGATCAGCGGGACATCCGCGGCGATCGCCGACTTGAACGGGGCCAGGTCTCCCGCTCCGAGGCGCCCCACCGTGACGGGCTGGTCGTCGGTGTTCGCGGTCGCGACGCCGAAACCGGGGAAGTGCTTGGCGGTCGCGCCCACCCGTCCGGCGCCGTACTGCATGACAGCGGCCCGCACGCGGCGCGCCACCGTCGCGGCGTCACCGCTGAAGGCACGGCCGGCGAGCGCGGCGTCGGGCGCGGAGATCACGTCGGCGACCGGGGTGAGCGTGACGTTGATCCCCAGGCCGCGCAGGTCCCGCGCGGCCGCGCGCGCCTCGGCGGCGGCCCGCTCGGGCGTCGCCTGCGCGGCCTGGCCGACACTGGGCGCGGCAAACGGGACGATCCGGATCGGTCCGCCCTCCTGGTCGGTCATGACCAGCGCGCTGCCGCCCCCGGCCTGCTGAAGCGCCGCGGTGAGCGCGCGCAGCTGACCGGCCGACTGCACGTTCTGCCCGAACAGGATCGCCCCCGCCGTGCGCCCCTCGCGCAGCGCCCTGCGCACGTACGCGGGCGGCTCGGTCCCCGCGAAGGCCAGCACGATCACCTGGCCGACCTGCTGGCGGAGCGTCAGGCGGTCGACCGCGGCACGCGTGGATCGCGGCGCCGACGCCGGGCGTGGCGGCGCGGCCCTGCGCTCCGGTCCCGCGCCGGCGGGGCGATCGGGGCCCGACCGCGCCGGATCCTCGTCGCTGCCGCACCCGACGAGCGCGCAGGCCGCCAGCAGCGCTCCCGCGGCGCTCGCCGCGGTGGGCCACCCGATGCGGGTCCCGGCGCCATCCGGCTCTTGCTCGAGCGTTACCCGCAGACGATTCCCGCCCATCGCGCTCGACGATACCGCCGGCGCGGCCGGGACTGCCGTAACGACCCCGCCCGCTCATGGACTGTCAGCCAACCGCGCCCCGGCCGGGGGCGTCGACGGTGTCGCTACCGCGGCCATCGGAGGGAGATCGAGTGAAGCTCAAGGCCGTCCTGCTCAACTGCACGCTGAAGAAGTCCCCCGAGGTGTCCAACACCGAGGCGCTGATGGACATCGTGATCGGACACCTGCGCTCGCTCGACGTCGAGTGCGAGGTGATCCGCCCCGTCGACTTCGACATCCCGTTCGGGGTCGAGTCCGACATGGGCGACGGCGACCAGTGGCCGCTGATCCTCCAGAAGATCGTCGCCGCCGACATCCTGATCATGGGGATGTCGATCTGGTTCGGCGTTCGCAACAGCGTCGCCCAGATGGTGATCGAGCGCCTCGACGGGACCTACAACACGACCAACGCGGTGGGGCAGTACCCGATGTACAACAAGGTGGGCGGGGTGGTCGTGACCGGTAACGAGGACGGCGCGCATGCGGCCGCCGAGACCACCGTCTTCAACCTCACCCACCTCGGCTTCACGATCCCGCCGAACGCGGACACCTACTGGGTGGGGGACGCCGGGCCGGGGCCCTCGTTCATCGAGGCCGGCGGCCAGAACCACGCCTACACCCTCAAGACCGCCGGATGGATGGCCCACAACGTGGTGCACATGGCGCGGATCCTGCGGGCCAACCCGATCCCGCCCGAGGGCAACACGGTGCCGGGCTCGCAACCCGACGACTGCAGCGGACACGACGACCGGATGCCGGCCGGCCACGTCGGCTAGCCGCGCTTGAACCCCCGGAAGGCCTCGAGCAGCGCGTCCCGGGCCGCCGGCTCGATCGAGTCCTCGGTGACCCGGCCGGCGACGCGGATCGTCTGGCGGATCTGCTCGACGTAGGTGGAGCAGCCGTCGCACCCGGCGATGTGCGCCTCGAAGAGCGTGTTCTCGTCGTCGGAGAGGGATTCCTCCAGGTAGTCGCTGACCAGCTCGACCAGTTCGCGACAGGTGAGATCGTCGGCGCGCAGCAGGATCGGGCTCACGTCGCCACCTCCGGGTCGAGGTAGCGTTCGATCGCCGCTCGGACCTTGGCGCGCCCGCGGTGCAGCAGCACCCGCTGGTTGCCCTCGCTGAGCTCCAGCGCCGCGCAGACCTCCGCGGCGGTGAACCCCTCGACGTCGCGCAGGCGGATGACCTCGCGCTGGCTCTCGGGCAGCGCCTCGATCGCGGCTCCTACGGTCGCGATCGTCTCGCGCGCCAGCAGCCGCTCCTCGGGCCATCCGCGAGGCGGCGTGGCCCACTGGTAGGGCGTCAGCTCGTGGTCTCGGGAGAGGAAGCGCTCGGGCTCGACCGCCGGCTCGCGGGCCGCGGCATCCGCGGAAGCCAGCGCGGAGAACGGCACCGTGCGCGCTTCGCTCGCCCCCCTCGTTCGCGCCCGGTTGACGAGGATCCGGAAGATCCAGGTCTTCAGGCTCGAGCGCTCCTCGAAGCGATCGAGGCCCTCGATCACCGCCGCCCACGTCTCCTGCACCACCTCCTCGGCCACCGCCGGAGCGCGCACGTAGAGTCGCGCGACGCGAAGCAGGCTGGCGTGGTGGCAATCCAGCAACTCGACGAAGGCCGCCTCGTCGCCCGCGCGCAGCGCCGCCACCAGCCGCGCCTCGTCGGCCCCGGTGGGAGATCCGACCGCCTGCATGCCGCCGGCGCGCGTCCAGCTGGGTCGTCTCAACGCGCGCAATCTAGCCGCTGGCGCAAGGCGAAGGAAGGCCGGCGGGGCCGGCAGCGCGAGCTCGGTCACGCCGCTCAGTCCGCTCGCCACACGCCCGCGTTACATCTCGTGCTCCGTGAGCGAGACAATGTCGCGATGGCGACCGTCCTCTTCGTCTGCCTGCACAACGCCGGGCGCTCGCAGATGAGCGAGGCGCTGTTCGAGCGTGAGGCGGCCGGCCGGCACACCGCCCTATCCGCCGGCACGACCCCCGGCGAGCGAGTGCACCCGGAGGTCGTGCAGGTCATGCGGGAGCTGGGCGTCGATCTCGGTGACCGCACGCCGCGCGGGCTCTCTCGCGAGCTGGCCGAGCAGGCCGACGTCGTGGTGACGATGGGCTGCGGGGACGAATGCCCGTTCATCCCGGGCAAGCGCTACCTGGACTGGGAGCTCGAGGATCCCAAGGGCCGGCCGGTCGAGGAGGTCCGCGTGACCCGCGACGAGATCGCCCGGCGGGTCGAGTCGCTGGTGCACGAGCTCGACGCCTCGGCATAGGCTCGCGCGATCGAGGACGAGGGACAGCCGCTGCGCCGGTGGACTCTGGGCGTCGTCTCCGCGGCGACTGCCCTGCTGCTGCTCGACGTGACCGTCGTCAACGTCGCGCTGCCGGAGATCCAGGCCGATCTCGATGCGTCGTTCTCCGAGCTGCAGTGGGTGATCGACGCCTACGCGCTGGTCCTCGGCGTCATCCTGCTGACGGCGGGGGCGCTGGCCGACCGCGTCGGCCGCCGCCGTGTGTTCGTGCTCGGGCTGGCGGTCTTCACCGTCGCGTCGCTGCTCTGCGCGCTGGCGCGTTCGCCGTTGCTGCTCGACGTGGCGCGAGGGCTTCAGGGGCTCGGCGGGGCGGCGATGTTCGCGACCTCGCTGGCGCTGCTGGCCGAGGAGTTCGCCCCGCGTGAGCGAGGGTTCGCGCTTGGTGTGTGGGGCGCGATCAGCGGTGGCGCGCTGGCCGTGGGGCCGCTCGTCGGTGGCGCGCTCGTCGACGGGCCGGGCTGGCGTTGGGTGTTCCTGCTCAACCTGCCGCTCGGGGTTGCGCTGATCGCGGCCTCCGCGCGGCTGCGCGAGTCGCGCGACCCCAGACCACGCCGCGCGGACTGGGCTGGAGTCGCCACGTTCACCATCGCCGCGTTCGCGCTGGTCTTCGCGCTGATCCGCGTCAACGCGGAGGGATGGGGGAGCCCCCCGATCGTCGGCGCCCTCGCCGGCGGCGCCGCGATGCTGGCCGTCTTCGTGCGCGTCGAGCTGCGCGCGCAGGACCCGATGCTCGACCTGCGGCTCTTCGGCATCCCGGCGTTCAGCGGAACGGCGATCGTCGCCTTCGCGCAGTCCTTCGCGCTCTACCCGATGTTCCTCTTCCTCGCGCTCTTCTTCCAGCAGGTGCTCGAGTACACGCCCTGGGAGACGGGGCTGCGCCTGCTTCCGGTCACCGCGGTGCTCTTCGCCGTGGCGCCGCTCTCGGGCCGACTCACCGGCCGGGTCCCGCTGCGCTTCCCGCTCGCCGCGGGCCTCGCGCTGATCGGCACGGGGCTGCTGCTGATGCGCGCTGTGCAGCCCGGCTCGGCGTGGACGGCGCTCCTGCCGGGCTTCCTCGTCGGCGGCCTCGGCATCGGCGTCATCAGTCCCGCGCTGACCGCCGCGATGGTCGGCGTGCTCCCGGTCGAGCGGGCGGGCCTGGCGTCGGGGATCAACAACACGTTCCGCCAGCTCGGGATCGCCGTCGGGATCGCCGCCCTGGGCGCCGTGTTCCAGCACAGGATCGCGTCGACCGTGACGGCGGCGCTGTCGCCGTCCCCGGGCGGCGAGGCCGGTGAGCTGGGTCAGCTCGTGGCTCAGGGGCGGCTCGAGGAGGCGCTCGCCGCAGGCGGCGGCACGGGCGCCGAGCTGGCGACGGCCGCCGAGCTCGGCTTCATCCGGGGACTGGACGACATCTTCCTCGTCGCAGCCGCGGTCGCGCTGGTGGCGGTCCCCGCCGCACTGGCGCTCGTGCGGCCGCCGCCGGAAGCGCCTTCGCCGCTGACCGATTGCGGGTAGATTGGCGCCGGCGCCGAACTCGGCGCCTCCGCCGCACGCGGATCACCGCCAGGAGGGAGTCCAGATGGCCATCTTTCGACGTCGCCGAGCCGCGGACGACACCGTCGCCGCGGAAGAGACGGCGACGGGCGATCGCCCGGCCGGCCGCCGCAGGCTCGGCAGGCGCGATCGCGACGGCGTCGACGATCGACCGAGCGCCGGGGAGCGCGCTGCCGGCGCCGGCTCGAGCTTCCTCGTCCTGCTGGCACGGGTGATCATGTTCATCGCGATCGTGATCGCGGTGATCATCGGGCTGGCGATCCTCTTCGTCGTGCTCGAGGCGAACTCGTCCAACGAGATCGTGTCCCGCGTGAACGACTGGGGCAAGGCGCTCGTCGGGCCGTTCGACGACATCTTCGAGATCAACGACCCGAAGGTCGCGATCGCCGTCAACTGGGGCCTGGCCCTGGTCGTCTACTTGGTGGTCGCCTCGTTCATCGCCCGGCTGCTGCGCCGGGCGGCCGCGAGAGCGTAGAGCGCGCAAGGAGGCCGGCGCAGCAAACGCTGCGCCGGCCTCCCGAGCCGTGTTGGTCCTGCCGGCCGCGCCGCGCTCGGCGCGACGGTGGCCGAGCCGGCCCACGATCACGCCGCCGAGACCGCCGGCGACGCCCAGGCCGAGGGCAGCCAGCGCCCCGCGCGGCAGCTGCGCCGCCTCAGGAGGAGCCACACCGCGCCGGGATCGCGAAGCGCTTCAGCGACCGGTTCAGCGCCGACGAGCTGGACACGCTGCGCGATCTCCTCGGCCGGCTGACGAACGCGCCGGCGCCGAGCTCCTAGGCTCTCTGGACGCCGGGCCTTCGAGCGCGTTCTCGATGGGCGGTCCCAGACTCGAACTGGGGACCTCCTGCTTGTAAGGCAGGCGCTCTAGCCAGCTGAGCTAACCGCCCGGAGGTTGATGCTAGAGAGGACGCGGCCTCGCGAGCGCTAAGGGACGAGCACCGTCTCGCACTCGAAGACCCCGTCCTCGACGGCGTCGACGATGGCGACGTCGTCGTCGCCGGGGCCGCAGTCGATCAGGTCGGCGCCGAAGCCGTCGCGCTCGTCGACGATGTCGTCGCCCGGGCCGGCGTCGACGTCGTCGTTGCCCGGGTCGGCGCGAACGCGGTCGTTGCCCGCGCCGCCGTAGATGACGTCGTCGCCGACGCCGCCGCTGAGCAGGTCGTTGCCGGCCTCGCCGTTCAGCTGGTCGACGCCGTAGGAGCCGTCGAGCTGGTCGTTGCCCTCGCCCCCGAAGGAGCGGTCGTTGTCGGCGGAGCCGAAGAGCCTGTCGTGGCCCAGGCCGCCGACGATCCTGTCGTTGCCGTCCGACCCGAACAGGAGGTCGTCGCCGGCGTCACCGTAGATGATGTCGTTGTGATCGAGGCCGTAGAGGCGGTCGACTCCCGCCGCGCCGGTGAGGATGTCGGCGCCGGGCCCGCCGTAGCCCCGGTCGTTGCCCGTTCCGCCGGAGACGAGGTCGTTCCCGAAGCCCCCCGAGAGGATGTCGTTGCCGATACCGCCGAACAGCCGGTCGTCGCCTCCGAGGCCGGAGATCGAGTCGTTGCCGCCGAGCCCGAGGATGCGGTCGGGGCCCGGTGTGCCGACGAGCCGGTTCGCGCGGAAGTTGCCGAACAGGAATCGCGCCTCCGCTGCGGTCGCGGTGAGCAGGGACAGCAGCACCGTCACCGTGATGAGCGCCCTCGGCCGCATGCGGGGCAAGCCTAGCGGCGGTGCGCCACCGGCGGCGCCGGCGACGCGGTCGTGCCTGCTTGACTTCCCCGAATGGACCTCGGGATCGACGGCCGCGTCGCGCTGGTGACGGGTGCGTCAAAGGGGCTCGGTCGCGGGATCGCTGAGGCGCTGGCGGCCGAGGGCGCCCGGGTGGCGATCAGCTCGCGCTCGCCCGAGCGGGTGCAGGCGTCGGCCATCGCGATCGGCGCGCGCGGCTTCGTCCACGACAGCGGAGACCTCGAGGGCGTCGGCCCCCTCCTCGAGGCGGTGGAGGCTGAGCTCGGCCCGGTCGACATCCTGATCGCCAACACCGGCGGTCCGCCGGCCGGCGCCGATCCGCTCGCGTTCACCCGCGAGCAATGGGAGTCCGCCTACCGCGACCTCGTCCAGTTCCCGCTCGCGTTGATCGACAACGTGCTGCCGGGCATGCGCGAGCGCGGCTGGGGACGGATCGTCAGCGTCTCCTCGATCGCCGCGGTCGAGCCGGTCCCCGCGCTGATGCTCTCCAACGCGCATCGCGCGGGCACGCTCGCGGCCTTCAAGACGATCGCGCGCGAGGTGGCCGGCGACGGCGTCACGCTCAACTCACTCGTGACCGGGCGGATCGCGACGGACCGGCTGGCCGAGCTGAGCGGTTCGCGCGAGGCCGCCGAGGCCGCCGCGCGAGACCAGGTGCCGGCGCGCCGGCTGGGAACCGTCGAGGAGTTCGCCGCCGTCGCGGCCTTCCTGTGCTCGGAACCCGCCGCCTACGTGACCGGCACTGCGCTGCCGGTCGACGGCGGGCTCCGCAAGGGGATCTGATCGTCAGGCGCCGGCGCCCGTCTTGGCGCCCGACGAGGCGGTCGCGGGGTTGGCCTTCGCCCACTTCACGATCTCCCGGGAGTCCGAGACGACCTCGCCGTCGTCGGTCACCAGCACGGGCACCATCGTCTTGCCCGTCAGCCGCTTTGCCTCCGTGCGCCCGCTCGTCCGGTTGAGCACGTCGGGCAGGATGCCGAGCCCGTACGAGCGCACGACCTTCGGGTCATATCCCGCCTCCTTGAGCGCGCGGTGGGCGTTGCCGCACGGATGGCCGCCCGGACGCGGCGTCTTCGTAAACGTTCCGTAACAGACGTAGAGCTTCATTTCGGCCTCCCAGCCTCGATGGACGAGTACCCCCAGGGGGAATCGAACCCCCGCTACGGGCGTGAAAGGCCCGCGTGCTAACCGCTACACCATGGGGGCGGGCACGCGATCCATTCTAGGTCTCGCCGCTTCCAACTCCCAGCGCCGCCGCGGCGCGATCGCGCACCGACGCATCGAGCGTGTCGCCGCGGGCCCCGAGCGTCGTGCGCGGCTCGTCGCGCTGCCAGTTGAACAGCGCGAGGTCGAGCGCCTCCAGCGGGACGCCGCACGCCTGCGCCAGCTCGCCCGCGCGGCGATCGAGCAGCAGCGGGTCGCCGATGCCCAGCACGCGCTTGGCGGCGACGGTCGCGTCGTCGCCGCCGCCGAAGAACAGCGAGCCGGCGGACACGTCGAGACGTCCCAGCCTCCCCAGCGAGACCAGCAGGTCAAAGCGCGTCTCCCGCCGCATCCCTGGAAGCGCCAGCCGCTCGAACGCGCGGGCGAAGCGGCGCTCGGGCGGCCAATGCGGCTCGCCGGCGAAGGCGGCCGCCTGCGCGCCGGCCCGCTGCGCCCAAGCCCGGTAGGCGATCACCGTGGGATCGCCGCGGGCCTGCTCGTGCGCGCCCCGGGGGCCGGTCTCGGCTTCATCGAGGCGAGGCAGCTCGCCGCCGTGCCACGACGTGCGCGCCGCGGCGATCGCGGAGAACGGGTCGTCACCCTCGAGCGGCCCGAGGTAGGCGATCAGGAAGCCGAGCCACAATGCCTCCTCGGCGTCATCGTGATCCCGGACCTCGGCATACAGTCCGGGCGGGTCGGCCGCGAGCTGTGCCAGCCGTCCCGCCGAGAAGGCGATCTCCCCGGCCACGCGCTCGGCATCGGCGGAGACGCGAAGGCCCGGCGCGAGCGCGGAGCGGAAGTCGTCGTCGGCGACGCGCGCGGCCTGGCGGATGCGCACTGCGCCGGCACCGCCGCGCGCCGACCGGCGAGCGCTCGTGCCGGAGGCGCTTGGCGAGCGCCGCCGGCTCGGCTCCGCGGCCTTGGGCTCGCGGCAGATCGGGCAGTTCTCGACGAACCGGTTGTGACGGCAGAAGGTCGGCAGCCGGTGCAGTCTAGGGCGCGCCCGCCGGCTGCTCGGGGATCGCAGCGCGTGCCCCGGAAGCGCGGGGAGCTCCGGGGCACTGCCGCGTGCATTGGCCCATCGAAGGACAGGGAGCTTGCCCCGTTCTGCGTCATGTTCATCGTCCGCGCCGTCCGCGCCCTCCATCCCCCTTTTGGGTGAGTCGGTTCGATCACGCCAGTCGAACCGGAGCGGTTGGCGATTGCGCGTGCCCCTTACAGCGACTAGCGTGGCGGCGAGGGATCGAGTGCAACGCAGCTCCCACACCGTCGACCGCCCGTGATGATGCGGCGCGCGGCGATCGCCGGGCTGACGGGCCTGCTGCTGGCGTCGCTGCAGGCGCCCTCGAGCGGCGCCTCCGCGCGAGCTGCGGCGCTCACCGTCCCGCCGCTCGCGACCGCCTACAGCAGCGGGCAGGGACTGTTCCTGGCGCGTGGCTCGTTCTGCTTCGGGCCGCGGTGCGTGGACGTGGCAGGCCTGCCCGCTACCACCCGCTGCCTCGCGCTCGTGCCGGGCGCGCGGATCGTCCTGCGCACGCACATCCCGGCGCGGCGGATCCTCACGCGCACGCCGCTGACGACGCGCAGCTTCGCGCCGGTGGTCCACGTCGGCGCCCGGCGCGTGTGGGCATTCTTGCTGCCGCGTACCCAGCGCGGGCCGGTCTCGGTGCTTCTGGACGTCGCCTACTCGCCCGGCGGCAGCGCCCTCTTCGGCCTGCACATCTGTCCGCGGATGACCTAGCTCCGCGCAGGCTCGGCCAGCCGCGCGATCCCGCCGAGGAAGAGCGCGGTGGCGAAGTCGGTGGCGCCCTCCACGTCCACCGGGGCCCGCTCGACCATGCGCATCGCCACCTCGATCCCGACGCCGGTCATCGCCGCGGCCATGTACTCGACGTCCAGCGGCGGCAGCGCGCCCAGCTCGGCCGCGGCGGCGAGGTCACGCCGCAGGTCCTCCACGCCCGCGCCCATCGCCGGCTCGTCGACCAGGGTTCGGATCGTCCCGGAGTTTCGGCGCATCAGCTCGAACGCCGCGCGGTCGCCCGCGATGAAGTCGAAGTAGGCGCGGTAGCCCGCGCGCACGAACTCGTCGAGGCTGGACGCCTCGGCGCGGGCCTCGCGCAGCCGCCGGCGCAGCTCCCCGGCCTGGTCCTCGACGAGCGCCCGCAGCACCGACTCCTTGTCCGGGAAGTAGTTGTAGAAGGTGCCCGACGCCAGATCGGTGCGCCGGATCACGTCGCGCACGCTGGCCGCTCCGTAGCCCAGCTCGGCGAACACCTCGCGCGCCGCCTCGAGGATCGCCGCGCGGTTGTGGGTCTTGGTCCGCTCGCGCTTGCCGGCGGGGGCGGGGGCGGTCGGCCCCTCGTTCACGCGGCGGCCGCCTGGCGTTCGCGCTCGAGCTCGGCGGCGCGCGGGGCGACCGGCAGCCGGAAGCCCTGCGCGCGGGCGCGCTCCGCGCCGCGACGGGACTCGCGCTCCACCGCGTACATGTAGTCGTCGAAGTCGATCTGCATCGTGTGGCGCTTGGAGCGCACGTAGCGCCGGAACATCTGCTCGCGCTCGCGCTCCATGTCCGCCCGCAGGTCGGCGGCCGCGGGGAGCGCGTACTCGCCGCGCAGGTAGTCGGCGATCCAGTGGGCCTGGCGCTCGGCCAGCGGCATCGTGGCCCCGAGGGGCTGGAGCAGGGAGAGGAAGAAGACGTTGTCGATCTCCGGGTGGAAGACGCGCCGGAAGAGCGGCAGGTCGTTGTCGGGGGCGGAGATGAAGTCCTCGTCGAAGAACGGGAAGGAGACCTTGTAGCCGGTGCAGTAGACGACCAGGTCGGCCTCCTCGACGGACCCGTCGCCGAACCGGATCCGGTCGCCCTGGAGCTCGGCGATGTTCGGCTTCGGCGTGATCGTCCCGTGTGCGAGGCGATCGAGGATCCGCCCGGAGACGGTCGGGTGCGCCTCGCCGAGCCGGTGGTCGGGCGTGGGCAGCCCGTAGTCCTCCATCCGCCCGACGTGCTGCTCGATCGTCTTCTGCAGCAGCCGCCGCCGCAGCGCGAACGGGACCCGCGGGTTGGCGAACAGGCCGGCGAGGCGGCCGTAGCGCCACGGCTGGTCCACCGGATGGCCGCCCAGGTGCTTGGGGATCACGTGGGCGCCGCGCCGGGCGGCAAGGAACACGCGCTCGGCGACGTAGGAGGCGTCGACGGCGATGTCCATCGCGCTGTTGCCCATGCCCAGCACGACGACCCGGCGGCCCGTCAGGATCTCGGGGTCGGTGTAGAAGTGCGAGTGCATCTCCTCGCCGTCGAACTGCCCGGGGAAGGGCGGCTCGGGCCAGCGCGGGTCCCAGTGGTGGCCGTTTGCCACCAGCAGCGCGTCGTAGAGCCGCGTCTCGCCCGTGTCCAGCCGCACCTCCCACACGCCGTCGGCGCGGCGCGCGGCGTGATCGACGCCGGTGTCGAAGACGATCCGGTCGCGAAAGCCGAAGTGATCGACGTAGGCGTTGAAGTACTCGGCGATCTGCGAGTGATGGGGGAAGTCGGGATAGGACTTCGGCATCGGGAAGTCCGAGTACTCCATCCGCTCGCGCGAGGTGTTGATGTGCAGCGTCCGGTAGGCCGAGGACATCCCGTTGCGGTTGCCGAACACCCAGTTGCCGCCCACGCGATCGGACTTCTCGAAGCAGTCGAGGCGGATGCCGCGCTCGTGCAGGACCTTGGCGCCGGCGATGCCCGAGGAGCCGGCGCCCACGACGCACGCGCAGGGAAGGCAGGGCACGTTGGCAGCCTAGGGGAAAGATGACGCCCACGTCAAGTTCATCCACGAGCGCTGATCGCGGCGCGCGCCGCCCAAGCTACCGCTCGCGGGTTAGACTGACCGCGTGATCGTCGCCTCCAAGGCCACGGAATTCACGATCGGGTTGATCGTCACCTTCGGCGGCATCGGCCTCGTCGTGAACGGCCTGATCGTGTACATCGTGGCCCAGGCGCTCGGCGAGCGCTCGGAGAACCGCCGTCGCCGCGGCGACGGCGGCGACTCCTCGACGACCCCGGCCTGAGCGCGTGCCCAGGCCGCCGCGCTAGCCGGCCTTCGCGCCGGGGCCACTCGCGAAGTCGTCGCCGATCGTGATCGTCCCCGCGGTCTCGGCCGCGTGCTCGATGAAGTGCGCGTCGGCGCCCTCGTGCTCGGGCACGAGGGACCGGCCGTTGCGGCCGCTGAGATGACGGTCGACCATGCGCGCGCACTTGCGTCCCTCGGCGATCGCGGTGACGACCAGGGATTGCCCGATGCGCGCGTCGCCGCAGGCGAAGACGCCCTCGACCGACGCCCCGTAGACCGGAGCCTTGACGTTCCCGCGCGCGTCCAGCGCCACCGCGAGCTGGTCGACCGCGCCCTCGTGCTCGGGGTGCGAGAATCCGATCGCGATCAGGACCAGGTCGGCCGGGAGGGCGTGCTCGCTGCCGGGCACCGGTCGCAGGTCGCGCGACGACGTGCCCTGCACCCGGCGGGCGTGGACGCGTTCCACGCGCCCCGTGCCCTCGACCGCCGTCACCTCGGCGCTCCACTCGCGCTCGCCCCCCTCGTCGAGCGCATACGTGCTCAGCGTGCGCTTGGGCGGAAGCGGCCACGGCGTCGAGTCGGGGCGCCCGGACGGCGGCAGCTCGGGGTAGACGTCGAGCATCTTCACGTCGATCGCCCCCTCGCGCAGCGCATTGGAGATGCAGTCCATCCCGGTATCCCCGCCACCCACGACGACGACGTGCTTGCCCTCGGCGCTGATCGGCTGCTCCGGCTCGCGCGAAGGGCGCCCCTCCAAACGCGCGACGTGGCGGTTTCGCTGGTAGAGGTAGTCCATCGCGAAATGCACGCCCTCGAGCTCGCGGCCGGGCACATCGAGGTCGCGGTGCACGCGCGAGCCGATCGCCAGCACCACCGCGTCGAAGCGCTCGCGCAGCTCGGCGGCCGTCACGTCGGCGCCGACGTCGACGTTGAACTCGAACGCGATCCCCTCCGCTTCGAGCACCGCGACGCGGCGGTCGATGATCCACTTCTCGAGCTTGGCGTCGGGGACGCCGAAGCGCATCAGCCCGCCGGCTCCCTCGTCGCGCTCGTGCACGGTCACGGAGTGGCCCAGCTTGTTGAGCTCGGCCGCCACCGCCAGCCCGGCGGGGCCCGAGCCGACCACCGCCACGGTGCGACCGGTGCGCACCTCCGGAGGCTCGGGGACGATCCAGCCCTCCGACCACGCGCGCTCGGCGATCCCCAGCTCGATCTGCTCGATCGTGACCGCGTCGTCGTTGATGTCCAGCACGCAGGCGGACTCGCACGGCGCCGGGCAGATCAGGCCCGTGAACTCGGGGAAGTTGTTGGTGGCGTGAAGCTGCTCGATCGCCTCGCGCCAGGCCCCGCGGTAGACGAGGTCGTTCCAGTCCGGGATCAGGTTGCCAAGCGGGCAGGCCTCGTGGCAGAACGGGACGCCGCAGTCCATGCAGCGCCCGCCCTGTCGGCGCAGCTCCTCCTCGGGCTGAAGGCGAAAGTACTGCTTGAAGTCGTGTACGCGCTCGCTCGGGTCGCGCTTGTCGAAGCCGACCCGGTGGACCTTCAGGAAGCTGCCGAGCTCACCCATCTGTCGCCCCCGGTCGCCAGCGCCAGGCTAGGCGCCCGGCGTCGTGCCCTCGAGCTGCTCCACCAGGGCGGGCTCGCCCTGCGGCGAGATGCCGGCAGCCTCCTCTGCCAGCTCGGCCAGCGCGCGCTTGTAGTCGTGGGGCATGACCTTGACGAACTTCGGCGCCGTCAGCTCCCAGTCGCGGATCACCCGTTCGGCCACGGGCGATCCAGTCCGGCGGCCGTGCTCGGCGATCAGTCCGCGCAGCTCGCGCGCGTCCAGCGGATCGATCTCATCGAACCCGACGAGCTCCATGTTGCAGCGCTGCGCGAACGTCCCGTCCTCGTCGAGCACGTAGGCGATTCCGCCGCTCATCCCGGCTGCGAAGTTGCGACCGGTGGGTCCCAGCACGACTACCCGCCCGCCGGTCATGTACTCGCATCCGTGGTCACCGACTCCCTCGACCACCGCGTAGGCGTCCGAGTTGCGCACGGCGAAGCGCTCGCCGGCGAGGCCGCGGAAGAACGCGCGGCCGCCCGTGGCGCCGTAGAGCACGGTGTTGCCGACGATCACGTTGTCCTCGGCGCGGTATGTGTGCCCGGCCGGCGGGCGCACGGCAAGCACTCCGCCGGACAGCCCCTTGCCCGTGTAGTCGTTGGCGTCGCCGTGGAGCGTGAAGCTCACGCCCGGCGCCAGCCAGGCGCCGAAGGACTGGCCCGCCGAGCCGCGGAACTGAACCTCGATCGTCCCCTCGGGCAGCCCCTTGGCTCCGTGGCGCGAGGCGATGCGGCTCGACAGCAGGCCGCCGACGGCCCGGTTGACGTTGCGCACCGTGCGGTCCAGACGAATCTTGCGGCCGTGCTCGATCGCCGGCTCGGCGGCCTCGATCAGGTCCCAGTCGAGCGCGTCGTCGAGCACGGGCGGCGGCGGCTCGGTGCGCCGGCGCGGCGAGCCCTCGGGCACGTCGGGCATCTCGAGCACGCGTGAGAGGTCCACGCCAGCGGCCTTCCAGTGCTCGACCGCCCGGTCTGCCACCAGCAAGTCGCTGCGCCCGATCAGCTCGTCCATCGTCGCGACGCCCAGAGAGGCCATGATCCGCCGGGTCTCCTCGGCCACGAGGAAGAGGTAGTTGACCACGTGCTCGGGCTTGCCGGCGAAGCGCTTGCGCAGCTCCGGGTCCTGCGAGGCGATCCCCACCGGGCAGGTGTTGAGGTGGCAGACGCGCATCATGATGCAGCCCGTGGCGATCAGCGGGGCGGTCGAGAAGCCGTACTCGTCGGCGCCCAGGAGGGCCGCCACGACGACGTCGCGGCCGGTGCGCATCTGGCCGTCGGTCTGGACCACGATGCGCGAGCGCAGGTTGTTCGCCAGCAGCGTCTGCTGGGTCTCCGCCAGGCCGATCTCCCACGGAACGCCCGCCGACTGGATCGAGGACAGCGGTGACGCGCCGGTCCCGCCGTCGTGACCGGCGATCACCACGTGGTCTGCGTTCGCCTTCGCCACCCCGGCGGCGACGGTCCCGACGCCCATCTCGGACACGAGCTTCACCGATACGCGCGCCGTGGGGTTGGCGCAGCGCAGGTCGTAGATCAGCTGCTTGAGGTCCTCGATCGAGTAGATGTCGTGGTGTGGGGGAGGCGAGATCAGGCCGACGCCCGGCGTGGAGTGCCGCAGCCGCGCGATGTAACGGTCGACCTTGTCCCCGGGCAGCTGTCCGCCCTCGCCGGGCTTGGCCCCCTGGGCGATCTTGATCTGCAGCTCGTCGGCGTTGACCAGGTAGTTGATCGTCACCCCGAAGCGCCCGGAGGCGACCTGCTTGATGGACGACCGCCGTAGATCGCCGTTCTCGTCGGGCTCGAAGCGGCGCTCGTCCTCGCCGCCCTCGCCCGTGTTGGACTGGCCGCCGATGCGGTTCATCGCGATCGCCAGAGTCTCGTGGGCCTCCGGCGAGAGCGCGCCGAGGCTCATCGCGCCGGTCGAGAAGCGCTTGACGATCTCGCGAGCCGGCTCCACCTGCTCGAGCGGGATCGACTCGGTCTCGCGGAATCCCAGCAGTCCGCGCAGCATGCCGTGACTGGCGTTCTCCTCGTTGACCAGCGTGGAGAAACGCTCGTAGGTCTCCTGCGCCGCGTCCTCGTCGCCATTGGCGCGCACGGAATGCTGGAGCAGCGCGATCGTGTCCGGGTCCCACATCCGCCGCTCGCCCTCGCGCCGCCACTGGTAGAGGCCGCCGACGGGCAGCAGCTCGCCCTCGGGCTCGGGATAGCCGCGCCGGTGGCGGGCGATCGCCTCGCGCGCGAGCACGTCCATCCCGACGCCGCCGATCCGCGACGCCGTGCCGGTGAAGTGGCGGTCGACGAGCTCGGCGTCGAGCCCGACCGCCTCGAAGATCTGGGCGCCGCAGTAGGACTGGATCGTCGAGATCCCCATCTTCGAGAGCACCTTCAGCAGGCCCTTCCCGATCGCCTTGACCAGGTTGCGCTCGGCGTCCTCGAACGAGAGCTCCTCGGGGAGCATGCCGTTCTCGCCCAGGTCGGCCAGCGACTCGAGCATCAGGTAGGGGTTGATCGCGCTCGCGCCGAAGCCGATCAGCGTGCACATGTGATGGATCTCGCGCGGCTCGCCGGACTCGATCACCAGGCCCGCGCGCAGGCGCGTCCCCTCGCGCACGAGGTGGTGATGGACGGCGGCCACCGCGAGCAGGGAGGGAACCGGGGCGCGCTCGGCCCCGACGGCGCGGTCGGAGAGGATGATCACGGTCACGCCCTCGGCGATGCAGTCGCGCGCCTCGGCGCAGATGCGCCCGACCGCGCGCGCCATGCCCTCGGGCCCCTCCGCGACGGGCCAGGTGATGTCGATCGTCTGCGCGCGAAAGACGTCGTGGGAGACCTGGCGCAGCTTCTCGAGCTCGTGTGAGCGCAGGATGGGCTGGCGCATCACCAGCTGGTGTGCGTGCTCCGGCGTCTCGTCGAGGAGGTTGCGCTCGGAGCCGACCGCCGAGGCAAGGCTCATCACCACGGACTCGCGGATCGGGTCGATCGGCGGGTTGGTGACCTGCGCGAACAGCTGCTTGAAGTAGGAGAAAAGCGGCGGCTGGCGATCGGAGAGAACCGCGAGCGCGAGGTCGTTGCCCATCGAGCCGACCGGCTCCTGGCCGGTGCTGGCCATCGGCGCGAGCAGGACGCGCAGGTCCTCCTGGGAGTAGCCGAAGGCCAGCTGGCGGTTGCGTCGCGGCTCGACCCGCGGCACGCGCGGAGCGACGTCCGGCAGGTCGTCGAAGTGCACCGCGCAGGAGTCGAACCACTCACGGTAGGGCTGCTGGGTGGCTACCTGCTCCTTGATCTCCGCGTCCTCGACGATCCGCCCCTCTTCGAGGTCGACGAGGAAGAGCTTGCCGGGCTGCAGGCGGCCCTTGCGCTCGATCGTGGCCTCGGGTATCGGCAGGACGCCGGCCTCGGAGGCCAGCACCACGTAGCCGTCGGTGGTCTCCACCCAGCGCCCGGGGCGCAGGCCGTTGCGGTCCAGGGTCGCTCCCACCACGCGGCCGTCGGTGAAGGCGATGGCCGCCGGGCCGTCCCAGGGCTCCATCAGGCAGGCGTGGTAGTCGTAGAAGCCGCGCAGCGCCGGCGAGACGTCCTCGCGGTCCTCGTAGGCCTCGGGCGCCATCATCATCGCCGCGTGGGGCACAGAGCGCCCGGCCAGGGTCAGCAGCTCGAGCACGCTGTCGAAGGTGGCCGAGTCCGACCCGCCCGGGCGCAGCAGCGGCAGGACCTTGGGCATGTCCTCGCCGAAGAGCTCCGACGCCAGCTGGGACTCGCGCGCCCGCATCCAGTTGACGTTGCCCATCAGCGTGTTGATCTCGCCGTTGTGGGCGATCATCCGGTACGGGTGCGCCAGCGGCCAGGACGGGAACGTGTTGGTGGAGAACCGCGAGTGCACCAGCGCGACCTGGCTGGCGGTGCTGGGCTCGCGTAGGTCCGGGTAGAAGTCGGCCAGCTGGAGCGACGTGAGCATGCCCTTGTAGACCACCGTGCGCGACGAGAACGACGCGACGTACGCGTCGGCGCCGATCGCGCGCGCGGCGACGCGGCGGATCACGTAGAGCTTGCGCTCGAAGGCGTCTTGGTCGTCGGCGAGCGCGTCCGAGGCGCCGACGAAGAGCTGGCGGATCCGCGGCATCACCGACCGCGCGCTGTCGCCGCAGTGGTCGGGCGCGATCGGGACGTCGCGCCAGCCGAGCACCTGCTGGCCCTCGGCCGTCACGGTCTCGGTCAGCGTGCGCTCGATCTGGGCGCGGCGCGCGTCGTCCTGCGGCAGGAAGCAGACGGCGACGCCGTAGCCGCCGGGGGCGGGCAGCTCGAAGGGCAGCGCCGAGCGAAACAGCGCGTCGGGGACCTGCAGCAGGATCCCCGAGCCGTCGCCGGTGTCGGGGTCCGCGCCCTGAGCGCCCCGGTGGAAGAGGTTCTCGATCGCGACGATCCCGCGCCGGACGACCTCATGCGAGGGCCCGCCGCCGAGGTGCGCGACGAACGCAACCCCGCACGCATCGTGCTCGTAAGCGGGGTCGTAGAGGCCAGCGGCCTGGGCAGGCTTGAAGGGAGGGGGGTGCATTGGGGCGCTCCGGAGCGGTGGGCCGAGCACGCTGAGGCGGGCCGAAATCCTACCAGCGCCAGTGGTCCATAAACAGGCGCGCGCCCGCGCGGGAAGTGGTCCAGATTCCCGCTATTTGCGGCCGATCGACGGGGAGAGGGAGCGGTAGAGCGCGGCCACGCGCGCCGCCAGCGCCGGCCAGGAGTAGCGCTCGCGCGCGCCGGCGCGCGCGGCCTCCCCGCGCCGGCGACGTTCCTCGGGGTCGTTGACGGCTTCGATCAGCGCCGCCGCGAGCGCGGTTTCGTCGTCGGGGGGCACGAGCCAGCCGGTCTCCCCGTCCGCGACGATCTCGCCCGGACCGTGCGCGTCCACGGCGACCGCGGGCAGGCCGCAGGCCATTCCCTCGACCAGGACCTGACCGAACTGCTCACGCACCGAGGGCAGGACCACGACGTCGGACGCGGCGAAGAAGTCGGGCAGCGCCGCATGGTCGTGCCATCCGGCGAGGAAGACGTCCTGGGCGCCGGTGCGCTCGATCGCCTCGAGTGGATGCTCGCCCTCCCATTCGCCGGGAAACCCGCCGAGGAGAACCAGCGCTGCGCGCCGGTCGAACCGGTCGCGCGCGCGGGCGAAGGCGTCGATCAGCAGGCCGATCCGCTTCACCGCGGTGTAGCGCCCCACGAAGAGCAGCACCGGCCCGTTCTCGACCGCCTCCAGGTCGCCGTCGGCGTAGGCGACGCTGCCCGCCTCGCCGCCAGGGCGCCAGCCCTGCGGCTCCTCGATCAGGTGGCGGCGCCACAGCGCGCGGCGGTCGATCTGCCTGACGTCGAAGATCCGCGGGTCGAAGCCGTTGGGGATCACCGTGCAACGCTCGGCCGGGAGGCCGAGCCGGTCCTCCACGCGGTCGAGCTGGCTCTCCGAGAGGACGAGGACGGCGGCGGAGCGATGCGCCCACCGGCGCATCCGCGCGGCCCATGCGTCGGCGTGGTCCCACCCGGCCGGCGGGTCGGTGGCGATCTTTTCGAGCATCAGCAGCTCCGTTCCGTGCACGTGGGAGACGACCGGGACGTCCGGAGCCACGCGCGCGGCCGCCTCGGCCATGGGGGTGAGGTGGTTGAGGTGGAGCACGTCGGCCTGCGCCGCGCCGGCGTCCGCGAGCGCGCGCGCCCAGGTCTCGACGAGTCGCTCGCAGTCGTCGTCGCCGACGGACGCGAAGACGCGGTCGGGCGCACCGGGCCGGTCCTCGTAGGAGGGGTGCATCGGCGGGTCGTGGGCGAGGGGGTCCGCCGCGGCGATCGCCTCCGTGTAGTCGACGCGGTGGACGTCGAGCCCGGCGAAGAACCGCCGCGCGTCGCTGTGCGCGCCGTCGCCCAGCGAGCCCGCGAGGACCGTGACGTCCCAGCCGTGGTCGGGCAGCGCGCGGGCGAGCGACCGCGTGACCTGCGCCGAGCCGCCCCGCGGGAAGAACATGAGGCCGATGAGCACGCGCGGCCGGCGCGCTGATTCCTCCATCCGCGCGCAACGTACCAGCGCTTTGCCGCGTGCCAGCGCTTCGCCGCGTGCCGGAGCGCGCTCCGGCGTTCAGGGCGGGCACCGCGCGGGCCGGGCCGGAGCACCCCTGCGGGCGCGTGCAGCTCAAACCGGCGTTTGCCATACCCCTGCAGCGCGGTACCCCAATCGCTGACCCAGCGCGACGAAAGGACGACACCCATGCCATCCCTCGAAGGAAAGCGGGTGGCCTTCCTGGCCACCGACGGAGTGGAGCAGGTCGAGCTCACCGAGCCGTGGAAGGCGGTCGAGGCAGCCGGCGGAGAGCCCGAGCTGGTGTCACTCGAGGCGGGGAAGATCCAGGGCTTCGACCACCTCGACAAGGGGGAGGAGTTCGAGGTCGATCGCGTCGTCCCGGAGGCCGCCGCGCAGGACTACGACGGACTCGTGCTGCCGGGTGGCGTGGCGAACCCCGACTTCCTGCGCGCAAACCGCGACGCCGTCGGCTTCGTGCGCGGGTTCTTCGAGGAGGGCAAGCCGGTGGCGGCGATCTGCCACGGCGCCTGGACGCTCGTGGAGGCCGACGTCGTGCGCGGGCGCACGCTGACCTCGTTCCCCTCGATCAAGACCGACGTCACGAACGCCGGCGGGGACTGGGTCGACGAGGAGGTCGTCGTGGACGGGGGCCTCGTGACCAGCCGCAAACCCGATGACCTGCCGGCATTCTGCGGGAAGCTCGTCGAGGAGATCGCGGAGGGCTTCCACGATCGCCAGACCGAGAGCGTGACGGGGGACTGACTCCTTACTTCTTGGTCTTCGCGCGCGGCTTGGCCTTGGCCGCACGGGAGGTCCCCCCGGACTTCTTCGCGCCGCTGGCCGAGCGGCCGGAGCCGTTGGCGGACTTGGCAGGGCGCTTGCGCGCCGCAGGCTTCTTGCGGTCCCCCCTCGGCTTCTTGCCGTCGCCGTCCGGGTCGCCGTCGTCGCGCTCCTTGACGGCGCTGATCGACGCCTCCAGCGCGGCCATCAGGTCGGGCACCCGCGCGGGCTCCTCGGCCGCGGGCTGGACCGCGATCTCCTCGCCCTGCGCCTTTCGCTCGATCATCTCGAGCACGCGCTCGCGATAGGTGTCGCGGTACTTCTCCGGGTCGAAGTCACCGGACAGCGACTCGATCAGCTGCTCGGCCATCTTCAGCTCGCGATCGGTCGTCTTGATGTCCTCGCCGGGTCCCTCGTCGAGGCGGTCGCGGTCGACCACCTCGTCGTGGAAGAGCATGGTCGACATGGTCAGGAGGTCGCCGGTGGGGCGGATCGCGACAAGGCTCTCCTTGGAGCGGATCACGACACGCGCGATCGCCACCTTCCCGGCCTCCTCCATCGAGTCGCGCAGCAGCGCGTAGGCCTTGTCGGCGCCGGCGCCGGGCACGAGGTAGTAGGGATGGTCGTAGTAGATCGGGTCGATCTGCTCGAGGTCGACGAAGTCCTCGATGTCGATCGTGCGGGTCTTCTCGGGATCGAGCGAGTCGAGCTCCTCCGGAGTGACGACCACGTAGCGCTCGGGGGCGATCTCGTAGCCCTTGACGATGTTCTCGTAGGCAACCTCGTCCCCGGTCTGGGGGTTGATCCGCTTCTGCTGGATGCGGACGTGGTCCTTGTCGTCTAGCTGGTGGAAGCGGACCGTCTGGCGCGAGACGGCGCTGTAGAGCTTGACCGGCACGTTGACCAGCCCGAACGAGATCGCTCCGCTCCAGATGGCGCGTGGCATCAGGTGCTCCTCTCGAGGTGCATGCTCACTTATTACCCCATTCCGGCCCCGATCAGGAGCCTCGGGCGAATGATTGCGCGCGGCGCACGGCGCCCGTCGTTTTGCCGGTGGGGGCCACGGGTAAGGCATCGATGCCCTCGACAGGAGGAAACGATGCCGGCTCGCAACAGCGCTCAGGGAATCCTCTCCGACGATCAGGCCGAGAAGCGCGAGGAGATCATCGACCTGCTCAAGCAGGCCTACTGGATGGAGATCGAGACGGTGATGTCCTACATCGCCAACTCGGTCAACCCCGACGGCGTGCGCGCGCAGGAGATCGTCGAGTCCCTCCAGAAGGACATCCAGGAGGAGCTGGGGCACGCGCAGCAGTTCGCGCAGCGCATCAAGGAGCTCTACGGCGTGGTGCCGGGGTCGCTCGAGTTCAGCGCGGAGCAGTCATACCTGCAGCCGCCTGAGCACCAGACGGACATCGTGCACGTGATCCGGGGCGTGATCGAGGCCGAGACGGGGGCGATCGAGCACTACAACCAGGTCATCGAGGCCACCGACGGCGTCGACTGGGTGACCCAGGACATGGTCATCACGATCCTCCACGACGAGGAGGGCCACCGCCGCCTCTTCGAGGGCTACCTGCGCGAGTACGAGGCGGAGGGCCTGGCGTGATCAACGGGCAGGGCGGCGGGCGGCCGCAGCCCGCCCGTCGGCGCCCCGGGCATCACATGCTCTCGGCGGCCGCACGCAGGCGCGCGAGCGCGCGGCGGATCAGCCGCGAGACCTGCATCTGGGAGACGCCGATGCGCTCCGCGATCTGCGACTGCGTCATGTCCTCGGCGAAGCGCAGGTGCAGCACGAGCTGGTCGCGCTTGGGCAGCGCCTTCAGCGTCGGCGCGATCGTAGCTCCGTACTCGATCAGGTCGAAGCGGTCGTCCTCCTCGCCCAGCGAGTCGGCGAAGGTGTCGGAGTCAGAGTCGCCCGTGGAGCGCCGCGCGTCCAGCGACACTGCGTCGTAGGCCTGCCCGGCCTCCATCGCCGCGAGGACGTCCTCGACGGGCGCGTTGACGTGCTTGGCCACCTCGTCGACCGAGGGCGAGCGGCGCATGCGGCCGTTGAGCTCCTTGACGGCGCGATCGACCTGCATCGCGCGCTCCTGGATCCCCCGCGGGACGTGGACCGCCCAGCCCGAATCGCGGAAGTAGCGCTTGAGCTCTCCCAGGATGGTGGGGACGGCGTAGGAGGAGAACGCGACGCCGCGTTCGACGTCGAAGCGGTCCACCGCCTTCACCAGTCCGATCGAGGCGACCTGCACGAGATCGTCGAGCGGCTCGTTGACGCGCTGGTAGCGGCGCGCGAGCTGGCGCGCGAGCGGCAGGAAGCGCTCGATCAGCTCGTCCCGGGCCGCCTCGTCCTCGTGCTGCTGGTAGCGGACGAACAGCCGGCGGGTCTCCTTGGCCCGCTCCTCGGAGGCGGTCTCGGGGACGCCCGTGCTCACGGTCGGGCCGTCCGCGGCATGGCTGCTGGTTGCAAGGTCTCTCCTGTCACGCGACGCGGGGGTCTCGCCGCCGCCGGCGCTGCACGGATTCGTCAGGGGCACAGGCCCGTCCGCCGCAAGCGTACCTGCTCGCGACCCCGCCGGAGCGCGCTTGGACGCCTGTCCTAGAAAGTGGTTTGGGCGCTGGGGCGGCGGGAATCCTCCCCGTGCGCCAGGCAACCATACGCCGAACCCGTCCTCGGCCTGCTTGGCGCACTTCCCGTTCCAGCGCTGGGGCGCCCCGCGAGGGGCGTCTCAGTGTCTTAACCGGTCGGAGACGCAGTGCGCCGACGGCCCCGCTGCTAGCCCCCGACCCGTCCGGGCGAGCCGCGAGGGTTATCCGGGTCCCCGCGCGGGAACAATCGCCCACAACCCCTGCAAGGAGCGAACAAATGATAGGTATCCTCATCGCCGTCCTGCTGGCCGCCGTGGTGTACCTGATCCTCGCGGCGATCACCGGCTCCTCGATCGTTGCGATCGTCGGCGCCATCCTCGTCCTGATCGCCGGCATCCCGACCGGTGGCTACGGCCTCGGCAGCCGCTGGAGCGGTCCCCGGGCATAGGTGACCGCGGCGCGCGCGCCGGCCACAGACGAGCAGCGCGCAGACCGGCCGCCACGTGGCGGCCGGTTGCCCGTCCGGGCGGTGCGGGACGCCTTCGGGCGGTTCCGCGAGCACCGGATGACCGACCACGCGGCCGCGCTGACCTACTACGCCCTGATGTCGCTGTTCCCGGCCCTGCTGGTCGGGGTGGCGCTGCTCGGGCTGCTCGGGGAGGCCTCCACCGTCACCCGGGTGTCGAACTACGTGGCCGACAAGGGCGCCCCCCGGGAGACGGTGGACGCGGTACGCCAGTCGGTGCAGAGCGCCGTGCAGGCGAAGTCGGGAACCGGGACCGCGCTGCTCGTGCTCGGGCTGGCCGCAGCGCTCTACAGCGCGGCTGGCGCCTTCGGGGCGGCCGGCCGCGCACTCAACGCGGTGCTGGAGACCGAAGAGGCCCGCGGATTCGTGCGCCGCAAGCTGGTCGACCTGGGCTGCACGCTCGTGATGATCGTCCTCGGCGTCGTCGTGCTGATCCTCGTCTTCCTCGGCGGGGGCCTCGCGGAGGACCTCTTCGGCACGATCGGCCTCGGCTCGACCGCGGCGGCGATCTGGAACGTCGTGCGCTGGCCGGCGGCGGTCGTGGTAGCGCTCGTCATCTACGCGCTGGTCTACTGGGCGGCGCCCGACGACAGGGGCCGCAACTTCCGCTGGATCTCGCCGGGCGCGGCGGCGGGCGTGGCGCTGTGGATGCTCGCGTCGGCGGGCTTCTTCTTTTACGTCGCGAACTTCGGGTCCTACAACGCCACCTACGGCGTGTTCGCCGGCCTCGTGATCCTGCTCGTGTGGCTCTGGCTCACGAACGTCGCGATGCTCATGGGAGCGGAGATCAACGCGGCGCTCGACCGCGCCCGGTCGCCCGAGCCCGACCCCGCGGCGCGGGCGGTTCGCTCCGTCGAGGAGGAGCTGGGCACGACGGGCTGACCGCGCCGTGACGTCCGCGCCACCTCGTACGGTGGCCCCCAGTCACGCCCTTCCGCTGCGCGAAGCGAGTCGCCATGCCCCTCTGCTTCATCGAACCCAAGGACGCGATCCGCGTGATCGCCGAGTCGGTCGGGCGCGAGGCGCGCCGCCAGCTGCTCGGCGAGCTCGTTCGCGCGTGGGTGGACGAGATCCCGGAGCCCGAGCTCGACTCCCACTACGCCAAGGCGGTCGCCGACCTCGACGAGCACGACCTCTCGCTGCTGGCGGCCTGGCACGCCTCGCTCGAGGTCGGTCATCCGATCGCCAACAAGGAGTTCCTCGTCAACGTCTTCGGCTCGCTGGGCGAGAACCGCCGAGAGGCGCTGAAGATCGCCGCAGGGTTCCGCGGCGAGGAGGCCTTCGACGCCGGCGTGGCCGAGGAGCAGGCGCTCGAGACGGTGCTGCCGTGGCTAAGCCGCGAGGGCGCCGACGGGCTGGCCGTCGAGTGCCTCCAGCTCTACTGCTGGGACCGGCTCGGCTCCGAGAACTAGGCCCGGCCGCGGGCTCGGGCCGTCAGCGCTGTTTCGATCTCTGCGATCGCCTGGTCGTTGTCGCGGAACCACACCGCGGTTATCCCGAGCTCCCGCGCGGCGTCGCAGTTGACGTCGGTGTCGTCGACAAACAGGCACTCGCGCGCGTCCAGCCCGATTCGCTCCAGCGTCAGCTCGTAGATCGCCGGCTCGGGCTTGCGCATCCCGACGAAGCCGGAATCGACGACTACCTCGAAGATCTCGTCCACCGGAAGCTTGGACCGCCACAGCGGCTCCCACTCGCGCACGTTGTTGGTGAGGATCGCCATCCGCAGTCCGCGATCGCGCAGCTCGCGCATGTAGTCGATCAGCTCCACGTTGGGGTGCAGGTTGGCCAGCCAGGTCTCGCCGAAGGAGCGCAGCTCCACCGGCGCGTCAAGCTCCTCCTGGAGGGCCGGCCCCACGCGTGCGACGAACTCGTGCTCGCTCATGCGGCCCGTCTCCAGCTCGAACAGCGGGAAGGCACCGTCGCGCTCGGCGACCCGGGTCATCGCCCGGCCGAGCGCCTCGACGGAGATCCCGGAGGCGTCCTGGACCGCGGCGAACGCCTCGATCAGCGGCGTCGTGAGCACGCCGCCGAAGTCGCAGATCACCCCGCGCAGCGCAGTCACGCGCGGCGCAGCACGTCGTAGCGCCCGGCCCCGGTGCGCCCCTCCATGCGCCACTGGAAGAACGCGCTGTCCAGACGCAGGCGCCCCAGGTCCAGCGACGTCCCGCATGCGACCTGGCCGGCGACACGGCGCGGGATCTCCTCGTCGTCACCGGTGAGCCACAGCTCGAGCCCCGCGCGGCGCTGGTGCCCCTCGGAGTCGTAGGTGGTCGAGAGGCGCGGCTCGGCCACCGCGCGCGGCTGCGCGGCCGCGCCGTCCTGCGCGGCCTCGAGCAGGAACGCGCTGAGTGCCTCGTCCGCGTGCGAGCGCGCGTCCTGCGGGCGGATCGCGCTGAGGGTCACCGCTCGGTCGTCGCCGAGCCAGGCCGAGACGGTGCGGCTCAGCTCGATCGCGCTCCAGTCGACGTCTCCCCAGGCGTGCCCTCGCTGTCCGAGGCAGCTCATCTCGCGCGCGCGATCCCCCACCGTCACCGTGCCCTCGACGCGGCACAGCTGCTCGTAGCCCGCCAGGCCGCCGGCTCGCGGGACGGCCGCGGCGGCGTCGAGCTCGGCGGGGGAGCCCAGCGCCGCGAAGGTCAGCTCGAAGCCGGCTCCCTCGCCGGCGAAGGCGACGCGCCATCGCGCAAGCGGCTCGTCGACCGCCGCCGTGACCCCGGCGACGTCGATCCTTGCCCAGTCGGGGGAGTCGACGTCGATCCCGCCCTCGGCGCGCGCGGCGGCCGGCTCGCCGCCCGAGAACAGCAGCGCCAGCGCGCTGGCGCGACGCGCGGGGCCCGCGAGGCCGATCCGCGCGGCGCCGAAGAGCTCGCTCTCCAGGTCGCCGAACGCGAAGGAGACCGAGTCGGTGAAGGCCTCGCCGCCGGCCGGCCGCACCGCCTCGTGCTCGGGTCCGATCATCGGTCGAGGTGGCGCTGGTCGACGTCGACCACCGTCCCGTCGACATCCCAGTCGGGCGCGCGGGCGGCGGGGGCCGGCCCTCCGGCGCGCCCGCGGGTCGCGGCGCCGGTCATCCCGATCACGACGCGCCGGGCCAAGCGCCGCACGAGCAGGCGGCGCACGATCGCGCGGGTGGGCGGGAGCAGCAGCAGGAGGCCGATCGCGTCCGTGATGAACCCAGGAGTGATCAGGAAGGCGCCGCCGAAGATCACCAGGCCCCCGTCGAGGACCTCGCGAGCGGGCGGTCGGCCGGCGGTCAACGCCGCGTTGAACCGGCGCCATGCGAGGCGCCCCTGGGAGCGCAGCAGCGCTGAGCCGATCACCGAGTCGGCGATCAGGATCGCGATCGTGGGCAGCACGCCGATCGCCCCGCCGACCTGGAGGATCACGTAGAGCTCCGCGATCGGGACCACGATGAAGACGAGCAGCAGCAGCGGGAGCATGGGCTAAGGCTACGGACGCCCGCGCGCGGGCCGCGCGCGTGCGTCTTCAGGCGAAGGCGACGCCCGGCTGGCGATGCAGGCCGACCATCTCGATCAGGCGATGGATGTGCGGCTGGGGGCTCTTGAGCAGCAGCCGGCGGCCGTGACGGCGCAGCCGCCGGGCGATCATCGCCAGGTCCAGCATCAGCGACGCATCGGCGAAGGAGAGCTCCGAGAGGTCGACCACGAGGTCGTCGCGCGCCTTCAGCGCCCGGGCCAGGGCTCCGCGCCGCTCGCTCTGCGTAGAAGCGTCCTCGTCGCCGGAGCACAACAGGAGCGGCGGCGTGGCGTGGAAGGAGACGATGGGTCCAACCTAGCAGCGACCGCGCGGGCCGCGAAGGGTGCTCCACTAGACTCGAGGGAGATGCCCACCGTCGACGACGTGACCGAGGCGCTGACCAACGTGATCGACCCCGAGCTCGGGCTCGACTTCGTCGAGCTGGGCCTCGTCTACGACGTGGAGGTCGAGGACGGCGAGGTCGAGATCACCTTCACGCTGACGAGCCCCGGCTGCCCGATCGGTCCTCAGGTGTCCGAGCAGATGAAGGAATTCGTCGGCGAGCTGGACGGCGTCGAATCGGTCGAGCCCCGGATGGTGTTCTCACCACCGTGGACCCCCGACCGCATGAGCGAAGACGCGAAGTTCGCACTCGGCTTCTAGCCGCCCGGCGCATGAGGCGCCCGCCCGCTCCGCCGCTGGCCCTCGCTGCGCTCGTCTTCCTCGCGGTCCTCGTCCCCGCGCCCTCCGCCGGCGCGGCGCGACCCGCCCCCGCGGCGCCGACCGGCCGCGTGCTGGTGCTGCTCGACCAAGCCGGCGCGCGCACGCCCGCGCGCGCGGCCGCCGCGCGAGCCTTCGTCGCGCGCTCCGGCGCGCGTCCCGCCGGGCCGGTGGTGCCCGAGATCGGCCTGGTGACGGTCCGCCCGCGGCCGGGCCAGTCCGTCGCGTCGCTCGCCCGTGCGCTGCGGGACCGGGGCGGGGTGCGCTCGGCGGCGCCGGAGGGCCGCATGCAGTTCCGCTTTGCGCCCAACGACCCGGCCCTCTTCGCTTTCGAGGACGCACCTGGCACCCCGGCGGGAATCCCGCGCCAGTGGCCGGTGCTACGGCATGGACTGTTCCGCGCGTGGGACTTCCAGCGCGGCGACGGCGCTGTCGTCGGTGTGATCGACAGCGGCGTCGACGCGACTCATCCGGACCTCCAGGGCAAGATCGCCGCCGCGGTCGACCAGGACGCAAACCCCGACAGCGGCCCGCCGGGAGTCGACGAGAGCGGCCATGGGACCCACGTCGCCTCCCTCGCCTGCGCGGCCTCCAACAACGGCGTGGGGATCGCGGGCGCGGGCCTGAACTGCCGTCTGCTGATCGAGAAGTCCGATCTCACCGATGCCTCGATCGCGCAGTCGATAGTCGACGCCGCCAACCGCGGAGTCCTGGCGCTGAACATGTCCTTCGGCGACGACGGCTCGCGCGGGACGACCCCGGCGATCACCGCCGCGATCGACTACGCCTACAGCCGGCGCGTCGTGATGGTCGCGGCGGGCGCGGATGACCGCGTCGCCCAGCAGGGCCAGCCGGCCAACCTCCTCCAGCCGACGGGGACCGGCGCGCGGCTCGACCAGGGGCGGGGGCTCTCGGTCACCGCTGCAGCGTTCGACGGGCGGCCCTCCGGCGCCGGGTTCGGCTCCCAGATCTCCCTGGCCGCCTACGGCTCGTTCCAGCCCTTCGGGGAGTCGGGTGGACCCCGGGGGCTGCTCGGCGCGTTCCCGGGCAATCTCGCGCGCCTCGAGCAGGAGCCCTTCGCGTGCAACTGCCGCACCACCGTCGACGGGGACGGCCGCTACGCCTACCTCCAGGGGACCTCCATGGCGGCGCCCCAGGTCGCGGCGATCGCCGCGATGATGCGCAGGCGCAACCCGGACCTCTCCGTCCGCGACGTGCTGACGATCCTCAAGCGCACCGCGCGCCGTGCCGCGCCGGGCTGGACCCCGGACCTGGGCTGGGGGATCCTCGCCGGCGATACCGCGCTGGACCTCGCCTCGCGCGTGGACCGTCGCGCGCCAACGTCGCGGCTGCGCGGGCCGCGGCTCACGCGCAGCCGTTACCTGTTCCTGCGTTGGTCCGGCGCGCGCGACCTCGCCGCGCCCGGGCTGCGGCCCGCCGGGATCCTCGCGTACGAGGTGTGGGCGTCGATCAACGGGCGACCGTACCGGCGCGTCTTTCGCACGCTCCGGACGTCGCTGCGCTTCCGCGCGACGCCCGGCGCCCGTCACGCCTTCTTCACGGTCGCGGTCGATCGTCAGGGCAACCGGGAACCGCGCCCGCGCCTGCCCGACGCGCGCACGACGGTCCTGCGGTGATGGCTGCCGCGCGCAGCGCACGATAGGCCTAGCCGGGGTCGGCCGCCGGGGACTTGGCCCCGGACTCCGCGCGCGCCTCGGCGCCAGTGCGCGCGCGCCTCGGCGGAGCCTTCGCGCCCGCGCGTTGCGCGGCCTTGGTGTCACCGGCCTCCAGGCGCGCCGCCCGGAGCAGCTCGTCGCGCGCCTCGCGCAGGCCGTCCTCGATGATGTCCAGGTCGGGCAGCGCGTCGTAGTCGGCCAGGAGCCCGAAGTTCAGACGCCCGTTGTAGGACATGATCGCGATCGCCAGGGCGTGCTCCGCGGGCAGGAACGCCACCGGCGCGATCGACTGGAGCTCGCGCCCGAGCACGTAGAGCGGGAACTGCGGGCCCGGGACGTTGGTCACGATCAGGTTGAACAGGCGGGTGGAGAAGTTCAGCCGCGATGCCTGGGCCAGGACGGTCGGCGGGGCGAAGTTCTGCACGCCTGCGAGGACCTCGGCGCCGATCGCCTGCTTTGACTCCTTGACCCCGTCCATCGCGCGCTTGACGAAGCGCAGCCGCGCGACCGGGTCGGCGATGTAGACCGGCAGCGGGCCGCGCATCGCGGCGATGCGATTGCCCAGCTGGCCCTGCTCGCCCTCGCCGCGGATCGAGACCGGGACGAGTCCGCGCAGCTCCATGCCCTCCGTGCGGACTCCGCGCGAGTGCAGCCAGCTGCGCAGCGCGCCGGCCACGACCGTGAGGACGACGTCGTTGACGGTCCCGCCCAGCGCGTTCTTGATCTGCTTGAAGTCCTCGAGCTCGTTGGGCACGATCGCGATCTGCCGGTGGGGGCCGATCTCCACGTTCAGGGGTGTCTCCGGTGCCGGGTTCAGGCCCGCCCAGACCACCTCGCCGAGCCCCTCGACCGCCTCCACCGCGGCGCCCACCGCCGCCTCGGGCCGCGTGGCCGCCTGAAGAACGCGCGTCGCCACGCCGGCCGCCTGGCCGACCAGGCCGCGAACGCCAGCGGCGACAAGGTCGGCGCTCGAGGGCTCGGGCCGGGGATGCCACTCGTCCGCGTCGCTCTCCACCGGCTGGGGGACCGGAGAGAGGTCGAAGATCACCGTGGCGAGGTCGACCCCCGAGATCCCGTCGATCAGCGCGTGGTGGGTCTTGTTGACGAGCGCGAAGCGGTTGCCCTCGAGCCCCTCGACGAACCACGTCTCCCACAGTGGCTTGGACCGGTCGAGTCGCTGGGAGAAGATCCGCGCCGCCAGCCCCGTGAGCTGCCCGTCGTCGCCGGGGGCGGGCAGCGCGGTGTGCCGGACGTGGTACTCGAGGTTGAAGTTGGGGTCGTCGACCCAGATCGGGCGCCCGGTCTCCAGCGGCGGGAAGGCCAGCTTCTGGCGATAGCGGGGGACCAGGTGCAGGCGGCTGCGGATGTGGTCGAGGAAGTCGCCGATCGCCGGCGGCGGCCCCTCGAAGATCGCCACCCCGCCCACGTGCATGTGCGAGGCGTGGCCCTCGTTGTGCAGGAACGACGCGTCGACGGCACTGAGTCGATCGAGATGCTGCTGCGGCATGGTTCTCCCTCCGGGCTCTCCCGCGTCCGTCTTGAAGCCTATACCTACGGCGCGGGCAGCCTGGCGCACTTAAACATGGCGCGTAGACCCTCAACAACTTGATCCGGGACTGGCCGGGGCGCGCAGCCGTTTCAAGTTCCCAAACCACGGAGGTTGTCGACGATGGTCGATTCCCAAGAAGGGCGCCCCGGCCCCAGCACCCCGGGTGCGATGGAGGAGCTGGCGCGCGATCCATCGTCGCGCAAGCGCTTCTTCAAGCTGATGGGCGGAGCCGGCGCCGCCGGCGCGTTCTCCATCTTCCTCGCCGCGTGCGGTGACGATGACGAGGACAAGGGCGCCGCCACCACCGGCACGGCTCAGAAGAAGCAGTCGGGCGGCGGCGACGTCGAGATCGTCAACTACGCCCTCACCCTCGAGTACGTCGAGGCCGACTTCTACATGGCGGTCGGCGCCAGCGGGCTGTTCAAGGGCAAGGACCTCGAGCTGATCAAGACGATCGGCGACCACGAGCGCCAGCATGTCGACGCCCTCACGGCGGCGGTCGAGAAGCTCGGCGGCACGCCGGCAACCAAGCCCGAGACGAAGTTCCCGCTCGACAGCGCGTCCAGCGTGCTGGACCTGGCGGCGACGGTCGAGAACCTCGGCGCGGCCGCGTACCTCGGCCAGGCCGGCAGGATCCAGAACAAGGAGGTGCTGGCCGCTGCGCTCTCCATCCACACTGTGGAGGCTCGGCACGCCGCGATCCTCAACACCCTGATCAAGAAGTCGCCGACGCCGGATGGCGCCTTCGCGAAGCCCGCCTCGATGGACGAGGTCCTTCCGAAGGTCAAGCCGTTCCTCGTCTCCTGACCCCGCGAGAAACCGGAGCTCTGAACCACATGTCGAAAAGCAACCTGGCGGCGCCGGAACTGGCGGCCGTCGAGATCCAAGGAACCACCCGCAGCACGTTCATCCTGCGCGGCGCGGTCGCCGCAGGCGCCGTCTATGGCGCCGGCGCCGTCACGCCGTTCGTCACGCAGGCGCTGGCCCAGTCGGGCGGCGGTGACGTGGAGATCGTCAACTTCGCGCTCACCCTCGAGTACCTGGAGACCGACTTCTACCGGACGGCCACCGGGCTCGACGGAGACGTCGCGAAGCTGGCCAAGGAGTTCGGCGACCAGGAGGCCGAGCACGTCGACGCGCTGTCGGCGGCGGTGAAGAAGCTGGGCGGCACGCCGGCGAAGAAGCCGACGTTCGCCTTCCCCAAGGGGAACGTCAAGGCGTTCCTCAAGCTGGCCCAGACGCTCGAGGACACGGGGGTCAGCGCCTACAACGGCGCAGCGCCCGCGATCCAGTCCACGGAGATCCTGGCCGCGGCCGGGAGCATCGTCCAGATCGAGGCCCGCCACGCGGCGGCGATCCGGAACGCCAACGGCGCGCCCGGCGCCCCCGAGGCCTTCGACAAGGCGCTCCAGATGCAGCAGGTGCTGGACGCGGTCAAGCCGTTCATCAAGGCCTAGACGCCGACGGCCAGGCAGTGAGAGGCGGGGCCGCTGCGGCGGGTCCGCCTCTCTGCGTTCTCGCGTGGCAGACTCGTGTCTGCGAACTGCCCGAGCAGAGAGGACGAGCGCATGGCATGGGATTTCTCGACCGAGCCGGAGTTCCAGGCGCACCTGGATTGGATGCGCGACTTCGTGCGCGAGGAGATCTGGCCGCTGGAGACGCTCGACCTCGACGTGCAGCAGCTCGACCGCGCGATGGAGCCGCTGCAGGAGCGCGTCAAGGAGCGCGGTCTGTGGGCCGCGCACCTCGATCCCGAGCTTGGCGGCCAGGGCTACGGCCAGGTCAAGCTCGGGCTGATGCACGAGATCCTCGGCTCCTCCCCGTACGCGCCGCTGGCGTTCGGCAACCAGGCGCCCGACTCCGGGAACTCGGAGATCCTCGCGCTCGTCGGCACGCCCGAGCAGAAGGACCGCTGGCTGCATCCGCTCCTGGCGGGGGACCTCAAGTCGGCCTTCTCGATGACCGAGCCCGAGACGGCGGGCTCGGACCCGACCCTGCTCCAGACGCGCGCCGTGCGCGACGGCGACGACTACGTCATCAACGGGCACAAGTGGTACTCCTCCAACGGGTCGATCGCCGACTTTCTGATCGTGATGGCGGTGACCGATCCCGATGCGCGTCGCTACCAGCGCGCGTCGATGCTGATAGTGGACGCCGACACCCCGGGCGTGGAGATCGTGCGCGACGTGCCCACGATGGAGCACCCCCACGGCGGCTTCGGCCGCTACGGCGGCCACGCGGAGATCCTCTACCGCGACGTGCGCGTGCCCGCGTCCCAGCTGCTCGGAGCGGAGGGTGCCGGCTTCCTGATCGCCCAGCAGCGGCTCGGCCCGGGCCGCATCCACCACTGCATGCGCTGGCTCGGCGTCTGTAACCGCGCCTTCGACATGCTCTGCGAGCGCGCGACCTACCGCGAGGCCCACGGGTCCGTCCTGGGCGAGAAGCAGACGGTCCAGAACTGGATCGCCGACTCCGCGGCGCAGATGCAGGCCGCTCGCCTGATGACGCTGCACGCCGCGTGGAAGATGGACACCGAAGGTGCCTCGGCCGCGCGGCGCGAGATCGCGCTGATCAAGTTCTTCGGCGCGCAGGTGCTCCACGACGTCGTCGACCGCGCGCTGCAGATCCACGGCTCGCTGGGCTATTCCACGGACCTTCCGCTCGAGGCGATGTACCGGTTCGCGCGTGCCGCGCGCTTCTACGACGGTCCCGACGAGGTGCACCGCCAGTCGGTGTCGCGGTTCATCCTGCGCGGCTACGAGCCGCCGGCCGACGGCGTCCCGTCCGAGCACGTGCCGGCGCGCCGGGAGGCCGCGCGGGAGAAGTTCGCCGACCTGCTCGAGGCGGTGACCTCCAACGACTGACGGCGCCGGTGCGGTGTCGGTTCGCCTGCTCGTGGCGGTCCTGTTCGTACAGCTCGCCCTCGGGACCGCGTTCGTCGTCGCCGCGGTCAGCGGCTTCCCGCTGATCGGCGGGGGAGGGAACGACTCTGCGCGCACCAGCCAGACCGGCGCGCCGATCCCGCGCGTGAACCACTTCTTCGCCGGACGCGCGTGGGCCGAGGCACGCGCGCAGGTCGCCCTCGGGCCGCGTCCCGCGGGCTCGCCGGCCTCCCGGCGCCTGGCCGATCGCCTGCGCGGGTCGCTTCCCAACGGCCGCTTCGAGGCGGTGCCGGGCGGGCTTCGCAATGTGGTCGGGCACCTGCCCGGCCGGCGGCCCGCAGTCGTGCTCGCCGCCCATTACGACACAAAGGACATCCCGGGCTTCGTCGGCGCCAACGACGGAGCCTCGGGCGCGGCCTCGCTGCTCGAGCTCTCTCGCCAGCTGCGCCTCCTGCGCCGCCGGACCGGCGCGCCCGAGCTGCGCTTCGTCTTCTTCGACGGCGAGGAGAGCCCGCGGGGCTCGCCAGACAGCGAGTTCCTGCGCGACGGGCTGCGGGGCAGCAAGGCCTACGCGGCGGCGCACGCGCGCGAGGTCCGCGCGCTGGTGCTGCTCGACTTCGTCGGCGACCGGTCGCTCTCGCTGCCGCGTGAGGCGGGCTCCGACGCCGCGCTGTGGACGCGCCTGCGAGCCGCCGCCGCCCGTGTCGGGGTGATCCGCGCCTTCCCCCCGCGTACGCGTTCGGCGATCCTCGACGACCACACGCCGTTCGCCCAGCGCGGGATTCCCGCGATCGACCTGATCGACTTCGACTATCCCTACTTCCACACGACGCGCGACACGCTCGACAAGATCTCCGCTGCATCGCTCGACGCCAGCGGCGAGGCGGTGTTCGAGCTCGCGCGCGTGCTGTGAGCGCCGCCGCGCTCCTCGGGCGCATGCGTGAACGAAGCGCGCTGCTGGCGCTCCCGCGCCCCGTGGCGCGGTTTCGCCGCCGCGCGGTACGTCTGGCCAAGGAGCTCGGCGACGACTGGGCGCTGGACGCGGCCACGGGGCCCCGTGACCTGGCCACGCTGGCGGGGCTCGCGCGCGGGCGCGAGCGCATCGCCGAGCTGGGCACGGCGCGGGGCTGGACCACCGCGTCGCTCGCGCTCGCCGAGCCGGGGGCGCACGTCGTCTCCTTCGACCCCGTCAGCCACGAGCATCGCGACCGCTACGTCGCGCTGGCGGGTCCGGACGCACGCGCGCGGATCGCGCTCGAGCAGGCGCAGGGCGCCGACGGCGCCGTGGACGCGCAGCCGGTGGACATGCTCTTCATCGACTCCACCCACGAGCGCGACGCCACCGTGGCCGAGTACCGCGCGTGGGAGCCGCGCCTGCGCGCGGGCGCCGTCGTGGCCTTCCACGACTACGGCCACCCCGGCTTCCCGGGCGTGGCCGAGGCGATCCGGATCCTCGACCTCTCCGGCGAGGTACGCGGCGGCCTGTTCGTGGCGACTGCTCGCGGAGCGTGAAACCCGGGGATGGGGGCTCCGTACACTGAACTGATGCCCCACGCGCCGGACAAGCTTTTGCTCGCCGCTCCCCGCGGATACTGCGCGGGCGTCGATCGCGCGGTTCAGACCGTCGAGCACGCCCTCGACCTCTACGGGGCGCCCGTCTACGTGCGCAAGGAGATCGTGCACAACAAGCACGTCGTCTCCGAGCTGCGCGAGCGGGGGGCGATCTTCGTCGAGGAGGAGACGGAGATCCCCGAGGGCTCGACGGCGGTCTTCTCCGCCCACGGCGTCGCTCCCAGCGTGCACGCCAACGCGGCCGAGCGGCGCCTGCAGGCGATCGACGCGACGTGTCCCCTCGTCACCAAGGTGCACGTGGAGGCCAAGAAGTTCGCCGCCGAGGGCTACACGATCGTCCTCGTCGGCCACGCCGGCCACGAGGAGGTCGAGGGGACGATGGGAGAGGCGCCGGAGTCGATCGTCCTGATCGAGACCGAGGAGGACGTGGACCGCCTCAAGGTGGCCGACCCCGATCGGGTCGCCTACATCTCCCAGACCACGCTCTCGGTCGACGAGACGCGCAACATCATCGACCGCCTGCGCGAGCGCTTCCCCAACATCGTCGGCCCACGCACCGACGACATCTGTTACGCGACCACCAACCGCCAGGCGGCGGTCAAGCAGATGGCCGCCGAGTGCGACCTCGTGCTGGTGATCGGCTCGCAGAACTCCTCGAACTCCAAGCGCCTGGTCGAGGTCGCGCGCGACTACGGGACCGACGCTTACCTGATCGACAACGAGGGCCAGGTGCGCGAGGAGTGGCTGGAGGGCAAGCGCGTGGTCGGCATCTCCTCCGGCGCGAGCGCGCCCGAGGAGCTGGTCCAGCGCCTCGTCGCCTTCTTCCGCGAGCGGGGGACCGAGGACGTCTCTGAGTTCGAGGTGGTCCAGGAGGACGTCCGCTTCATGCTGCCCAAGCGAATCCGCCAGGCGCTGGCCGCGCAGTCGGCCTGACCCTCCGCGGCGGGTCGCGCGCCGCGTGAGCACCCTAGTCGTATCCGACCTGCACCTGGGCGCACGCTCCGGGATCGACCTGCTGCGACGCCCGCCGATCCTCGACGCGCTGCTGGACAGCCTCGAGGACGGCGATGCGCTGGTGCTGCTCGGAGACGTGGTCGAGCTGCGCGACGGACCGGTCGGCGAGGCCCTCGCGCTCGCACGGCCCGTGCTCGAGCGCCTGGGCGAGCGCCTGGGCGATCGCGCCGTGACGATCGTCCCCGGCAACCACGACCACCGGCTGATCGCCCCGTGGCTCGAGCGCCGCCGCGGGAGCGAGGACGCGCTGGGCCTCGAGCAGCGGCTCGACCCGGGCGAGGCCTCGGAGGCCGCGGGGGCGATCGCGCGCTTTCTCGCGCCCGCACGCGTGGAGATCGCCTATCCGGGCGTGTGGGCGGCGGACGGCGTCTATGCGACCCACGGCCACTACCTGGACCGCCACATCACCGTGCCCGCCTTCGAGCCGCTCGCGCTGCGGACGATCGAGCGCCTCCAGCGCCGGCGCGGAGCGCTGCCGGAGGGCGTCGACGGATACGAGGCGATCCTCGCGCCGGTCTTCGCACTTCTCCACGAGCTGGCCCAGACGGCACCGTTGCCGTCTCCCGACGCCCGACACGGGGGCCCCTCGGCGCGCGCCTACCGGTTGCTGACCCGGCGGACAGGCGGGCGCCGCTCGCTGCGCGATCGGCTGGTCGCCGACGTTGGCTTCCCGGCGGCGGTGGCGGGCCTCAACCGCGTCGGCCTGGGCCCCGTGCGCGCCGACGTCTCGGGGCCCGAGCTGCGGCGTGCGTCGCTGCGCGCGATGGGCGAGGTGGTCCGCCGGCTCGACGTCCGCGCCGACCACGTGCTCTTCGGCCACACGCATCGCACCGGCCCGCTCGCGCGCGATGCCGGTTCGGAGTGGACGGCGCCGTCGGGGGCGCGGCTGCACAACTGCGGGTCCTGGGTGGTGGAGCGCTTCCTCGGCGGGCCGGCTCCGCAGGACAGCCCCTATCGCGCCGGCGGTGCCGTGCTGCTGGACGGCGAGCCGCCCCGGCTGCTGCGGCTGCTCGACGACCCGCGCCTGCTCAGCGCGCCACACCCGGCGTGAAGCACACGGCGTGGCAGGTGAGGCCCGCGCCAACGTCGAGGTCGAGCACGCCCTCCGTGTGGCGCTCGTGCTCGATCAGCGGATGGGCGCCGGGATGGCTGACGGGGATCGCGACGCCGTTGGCGCGCACGACGCCCGATCCCTCGAGCACTGCCCACACGCCGCCGGCGGCGTAGGGCCCGCTGAAGGCGCCGGGCTGATCGGGCGTCTGCGGGGCGAGCATCGCGTCCGGCGCGTCCTCGGGGCGCAGCGGCTGCATCGGTTCGCGCTCGATCCCGAGCAGCGACTGGATCGCGCGCTCGGTCTCCGCGTAGGCGCCCTCGCCGTAGTGGAGGTCGTGCAGGTGCTGCCCGCGGTCCCACAGGTAGCGCGCCGGCCACCCGCGGTTGCCGTAGAGGTCCCACACCTCGCCGTGCAGGTCGATCGCGACGGGATAGGGGATTTCCAGCCGCGCCACGGCCTCGCGCACGGCGGCCTCGGAGGTCGAGGGCTCGAAGCCCGCGGTGTGGACCCCGATCACCCGCAGCCCGTCCTCGCCGTAGCGGCGGTGCCACTCCTTCAGATAGGGGAGCGTGCGGAGCGAGTTGGGCCGGCAGAAGTCCCAGAACTCCACCAGCACCGGGCGCCCCAGCTGCTTGTCCATTCGCAGCGACGCGACGTTGACCCAGGGCAGCTCGCGCGGAAAGGGGGGCGCCGGGATCGTGTCGGCCTCGGGGCGCAAGGGCGCGCACCGTAGCAGCGGCCCGAAAGCCGCCCGGTCGCTAAACGCATGTTCGATGACCGCGCGACGCCGCCAGGCGCCGGTCTGCAGCCGGCTACCCGATGGAGCCGACCATCTCCAGCTGGATCAGGCGGTTGAGCTCGATCGCGTACTCCATCGGAAGCTCCTTGGTGACCGGCTCGATGAAGCCGTTGACGATCATCGCGGCGGCCTCGTCCTCGGAGAAGCCGCGCGACTGCATGTAGAAGAGCTGCTCGTCGGAGATCTTGCCGACGACGGCCTCGTGGGCCACGGTCACGTGGGGGTTCTGGATCTGGATGTCGGGCCAGGTGTCCGAGCGCGAGATCGGGTCCATCATCAGGCCGTCGCACTGGACGCGGGCCTTGGAGCCGCGCGAGTTGTGGCCCATGCGCACGAGGCCGCGGTAGCCCATGATCCCGCCGTCCTTGGAGATCGACTTGGCGAGGATGTTCGACGTCGTGTTGGGCGCCAGGTGCACGACCTTGGCGCCGGTGTCCTTGTGCACGCCCTCGCCGGCCACCCCGACGTTGAGGTGGTCGGCGCGCGCGCCCTCTCCCAGCAAAAAGGAGCCGGGGTAGAGCATCACGTACTTGGCGCCCATCGAGCCGCCCACCCACTCCACGGTGCCCTCGGCCTCGACGACCGCGCGCTTGGTGTTGAGGTTGTAGACGTCCTTGGACCAGTTCTGCACCGTCGTGTAGCGGGCCTTGGCGCCCTGCTTGACAAAGATCTCGACCACCGCGGAGTGCATCGAGTTGACGCTGTAGGACTGGGCGGTGCAGCCCTCGATGTAGTTCACCTCGGCGCCCTCGTCGACCACGATCAGCGTGTGCTCGAAGGTGCCCTCGCCCTGGCCCTCCATGCGGAAGTAGGCCTGCAGCGGGAGGTCCACCTTGACCCCTGGGGGCACGTAGAGGAAGGAGCCGCCGGACCAGATCGCGCCGTGCAGCGCCGAGAACTTGTTGTCCTGGGGCGGGACGCACTTGGTCATGAAGTACTGCTGCACCAGCTCGGGGTACCGCTCGACGGCTGTGTCGGTGGAGCAGAAGAGGATCCCCATCTCCTCGTACTCCTTCTTGAGCCCCTCGTAGACGGGCTCGTTGTCCCACACGCCGACGACCCCGGCCAGGTGCTCGCGCTCGGCCTGGGGAATCCCCAGGTCCTCGTAGGTCTGCTTCATGTTCGCCGGGACGTCGTCCCAGGAGTTGAAGCGCCCCGCGGTCGGAGGCGAGTACAGCACCAGGTCGTCGAAGTTCAGGCCGGAGAGGTCGACCCCCCAGGTCGGGACCGGCTTGCGCTCGAAGATCTCGAACGACTTCAACCGCTTGTCGCGCATCCACTCGGGCTCGCCCTTGATCTTCGACATCTCCTCGACCACCTCGCGGGAGATCCCCTTGCGCGCGCGCAGTTGACCCTGGTCGTCCTCCTGGACGGGGGACGGGCGTGCGATGCGGGTCTTGTCGGTGGCGGCCATGTGCCTCGCTCTCGATATCCGGCTCGGGAGGTCGGAATTCTATCGTGTCCGGCCGCCGTCCCCCGGCGCGCCCGCGCGCTGAACCAAAACGACGCACCGCTGCGTAGTTATGTGGGCACCCGGATCCCTCTATCCCGTGGGTGTTGAGGCGGCTTCACACAACCGACTCGCCACCTTCATCAAGCCTTAAACGGTCGTGCCGAAACTCGGGGCGATGGATGGAGTTCCGGTCAGCAGGCAGGCGAACCGCAGGCAGTGGCGAAACAGAGGACGAAAGCGAGCGAGGACTGAGATGAGCACCAGGGAGCTCAAGGACCTGCTCGAGCACGTGGACGACACCCGCGAGCTCGTCTTCGGCGCGGCCGACGAGGCCGGCGCGGGATGGATCGTCGGGGAGCTCTACGCCGTCTGGAGCGCCGCCCGCGCCGAGGCCAACCTGGCCTACGACGCCTGGCGCGCCGCTCCGGGGCGCGAGGGCCACGCGATCTACCTGGCCGCCGAGGATCGCGCCGACGCCGCGGAGGACGCGCTGGCCGCGGCGGTGGCGTCCGCCCGCCCGGCGAAGATCGCAGTCGAGCCGGTCACCTCGTCATGACCCCTCCGATCGTCTACGTCGATCCGCCGGACGTCCCCGAGGGGATGACCCTGGACGAGTACCGCCGCCTGCGCACCCGTCCGAGCCGCGGTGGCCGACTGCGGCGGATCACCAGGCGGCGTCCGCGCCGCCGCGCCGCACGCCGGCGCCGCGCCGCCTGACCGCGGCCCGCGTCCCGCTACTCCGACCCGCGCGGCCAGGACGCGTCGCCGGTGATCGCCCCGCGCATGACCTTGAGGTTGAGCAGCGCGCACTTGCGCCGGGTCGCCGAGATCGGGATCCCGAGCAGATCGATCAGCCATTCGCCGTCGAGCTCGGAGATCTCGTCCAGGCCCATCCCGATGTACTCCTCGGACGCGATCGATGCTGCAGCCTGCGAGATCGCGCAGCCCTGGCCCTGGAAGCGCAGGTCGCCGACGTGGCCGTCGCGGACGCGGATGTGCACGCCCATCTCGTCGCCGCAGAGCGGATTGTGGTCGTGCGCGTCGAGGTCGTGGGGGTCGAGCTCGCCGAAGTTGCGCGGCTGCTTGTAGTGATCGAGGATGTAGTCGCGGTAGAGGTCGTCCACGGCGGTGGGCTAGGCGACGCCGAAGATCCGCTTCGCGGCCGTCAGCGCGGCGAGCAGCGCGTCCACGTCCTCGCGGCGGTTGTAGGGGCCGAACGACGCTCGCGCCGTGGCCGGCACGCCGAGACGGCGCATCAGCGGCATCGCGCAATGGTGGCCGGCGCGCACGCACACGCCCTCGCGGTTGATCAGGTCGGCCACGTCGTGCGGGTGGATCCCCTCGACCTCGAACGAGATGACACCGCCCCGGTCGTCGGCCTCGGGCGGACCGATCACGCGCACGCCGCCGACGTCGGCGAGCGTTGCCAGGGCGTAGCGCGTGAGCTCGCGTTCGTGGGCGCGGACGTTCTCCATCCCGAGCGCCGAGAGGTAGTCGACGGCGGCGCCGAGGCCGACGCCCTCGGCGATCATCGACGTCCCGGCCTCGAACTTCCACGGCAGGTCGTTCCAGGTCGAGCTGTCGAAGTCGACGGTCCGGATCATGTCGCCGCCGCCCAGGAATGGGCGCATGCGCTCAAGGATCTCGCGCCGGCCGTGGAGCACGCCGATCCCCGTCGGGCCCAGCGCCTTGTGGCCGGTCCAGGCGTAGAAATCGGCGTCGATCGCCCCCACGTCGACCGGCATCTGGGGCACGCCCTGGGAGCCGTCGACCAGCGAGATCGCGCCGGCGGCGCGCACGCGCGCCGCGATCTCGGCGACGGGGTTGATCGTCCCCAGCACGTTGGAGATGTGGGCGAACGCGCACAGCTTCACCCTCCCCGAGCCGAGCTCCTCGTCGAGCTGGTCGAGCGACAGCGTTCCCTCGTCGCTGACGTCGAGGTAGCGCAGCTCCGCGCCCGTCTCCTGCGCCAGCAGCTGCCACGGGACGATGTTCGAGTGGTGCTCCATCTGCGTGATCAGCAGCACGTCGCCGCGGGAGACGTGCTCGCGCCCCCACGCGTAGGCGACGAGGTTGATCGCCTCGGTCGCATTGCGCGTGAAGATCGTCGTCGCTGTCTCGGCGCCGCAGAACGCGGCCACGCGCGCCCGCGCGCCCTCGAACATCTCCGTCGCCTCCTGGGCGAGCGTGTAGACGCCGCGGTGGATGTTCGCGTTGTGCGCGCGGTAGTAGTCGTCCATCGCCGCGATCACCGCCTCCGGCTTCTGCGAGGTGGCCGCGGAGTCGAGGTAGACCAGGGGGCGCCCGCCGATCTCGCGGGACAGGATCGGGAAGTCGGCGCGGACGTCGAGCACGGGCGTGACGGCGGCCTCCACGGGGCTCACCGCGCCGCCGCGTAGGCGGCGATGTCGTCGGCGGCCGCTGCCAGCTTGCGGGCGATGCGCTCGCGCACGAGGGCCTCGAGGCGCTCGTCCGCGAGCTCGACCACCACCGGCTCGAAGTAGCCCTCGACGATCACCCGGACCGCCTCCTCGCGGGTGAGGCCGCGCGAGCGCATGTAGAAGACCTGGGCCTCGTCGATCTCGCCGACCGTCCCCCCGTGTGACGCCGACACGCTGTCGGTCTCGACGATCAGCGACGGGATCGCGTCGACCTTGGCGCGCGGCGAGAGCATCATCGAGTGCGTCTGCAGGTAGGTGTGGGACTCCTGCGCGCCGGACTCGATCTTGATCAGCCCCTCGTACGAGGCGCGGCTGGCGCCTGTCGCCGCGCCCTTGAACACCGTGTCGCCGGTGGTGTGACCGACCTCGTGGAGGTCGACGGTGAAGAGGTCGAGGTGCTCGGAGCCCTCCGTGAAGTAGACGCCGCGGTGCTTCATGTCCGCGCCAGGCTCGGCGGTGGAGAGCTCGAGGTGCTGGCGGGTCAGGTGGCCGCCCAGGTGGATCGGCACCCACGTGCAGTGAGCGTCGCGCCCCACCCGCACGAAGTGGGTCGAGAGGTCGTGCACGGCAGTGTCCCCCGAGCCCCAGTCCTGGAGGTGCGAGAGCCGGCAGCGCGCGCCGTCGCCGAGGTAGAGCTCGAAGGCGCCGGCGTGCAGCGCCTGGCCCGCGAACGGGGTGGCGAGGTCGTACTCGCGCAGGCGGAAGTCCGAGCCGGCCCCGCCGACCGCGAGCGTGTGCGCGTACTGCGCGGTCCCTGCCTCCTCGAGGACGTAGACGATCTGGAACGGGCGATCGACCGTCACCCCGTCGGGCACGTGGATGAATGCGCCGCCGGTCCAGAACGCGGCGTTGGCGGCCTCGAACTTGTCGCGGTCATAGGTGAGCCGGGACATGAAGTGCTCGCGCGCCGCGGCGCTGTCGCGCAATCCGTCCTCGAGTGAGCAGAGCACGACGCCGCGTGCGGCCAGCTCGGGGTCGAGCTGCGCGTGCACCACCTCGGCGCCACGCTGCACCAGCAGGCCGGCCAGCGGCTCGTCGCCGAGCGCAGCGGTCACGACGGCCGGCAGCTCCGTGCCCGGCGGGGACGGCCTGGGCTCGAGCGAGTCGAGGTCGAGGTCGCGCAGCGAGGTGGTCCAGAAGCCCGACCGCCGCCATGACGGCAGCTCCGCGGCGTCGTAGACCTCGCGGGCCGCGGCGCGCAGCTCCTCGGGCGTGCGCCCGTCGCCCGCGCCCGCCCCCGCCAGCGGCTGGTAGAGCGTGGCCTGGCGCGCGGCGCCCGGCTTGGTGGAGCGCGGCGCGACCACGGCGGTCTCAGGCATCTGCCACCGCGGCCTCGTCGCGCAGCCAGTCATAGCCCTCGCGCTCGAGCTGCTCGACCAGCTCCGAGCCGCCCTCGCGGACGATCCGGCCGTCGAGCAGGATGTGCACGAACTGCGGCTTCACGTAGTGCAGGATGCGCTGGTAGTGGGTGATGATCAGCGCGCCCATGCCCGTCTCGGCGTGCAGCGCGTTGACGCCCTCGGCCACGGTGCGCAGCGCGTCGATGTCCAGCCCGGAGTCGGTCTCGTCGAGCACCGCGACCTCCGGCTTGAGCATCGCCATCTGGAGGATCTCGCAACGCTTCTTCTCGCCGCCGGAGAACCCGTCGTTGAGGTGGCGCGAGGTGAACGTGCGGTCGACGTGGAGGAGGTCGACGGCGTGGCGCAGGTCCGCGCCGAACTCCTTCACGCCGATCCCCTCCTCGCGGCGCGTGTTGATGGCCATGCGCAGGAAGTTGGCCACGGAGACGCCGGGGATCGCCACCGGGTACTGGAAGGCGAGGAACAGGCCGGCCTGCGCGCGGTCCTCCGGGTCGGCCTCGGTCAGGTCGGCGCCGCGGAAGGAGATCGTCCCCTCGGTGACCTCGTAGGCGGGGTGGCCGAGGATCGTGTTGGCGAGCGTGGACTTCCCGGACCCGTTGGGCCCCATCAGCGCGTGGATCTCGCCGCGCGAGACCGAGAGGTCGACGCCGCGCAGGATCTCCCGGTCCTCCGTGCGGACGTGGAGGTTGCGGATCTCTAGGTCGGCCATGGTCTCCGTTTCGTGGCGTGACCCGGGCCGCTAGGCGGCCACGGGCCTGCGCTTGTCGTGGACGAGGTCGGCCAGCGTGGTCTCGCGGAGCGTCTGCACGATCGATCCCTGCACGCGCGTCCACAGCAGCTTGGTGGGGCAGACGTTGCCGTCGGCGTCATGCCGCTCCGGGTCGGTCTCGCGCGAACACACCAGCGAGCCGTCCGCGCCCTGCGAGATGCACTCGATCGGGGCGATCGCGCCCTCGAGGGCCTCGACCACCTCGGCCATCGTGATGTCGTCCGGCGACCGCGCCAGCAGGTAGCCGCCGCGCGCCCCGCGCCGGCTGTCCACCAGCCCCGCCTTGCGCAGGCGGGCCACCAGGTGCTCCAGATAGGCGAGCGGGAGGGAGTCGCCCTCCGCGATCTCGGCCAGCGAGACGGGCACCGTGTCGCCCCCGTCCGCGCCCGCGGGGCCGCGGCGCGCCAGCTCGACCATCACGCGCACGCCGTACTCGGCCTTGGTGGAGAACATCATCGCGAGAAATACCTACCTGGAAGGTAGGATATCAGCGGCCGGCGGGCCTCCCCAGCACCTCGCCGGCGCTCGCGCCTCCATCCCCGGCGGCGCCTACCGTTGTGAGACCCCGATGAAGCGCCTGGCGATCGCCGGCGGCGCACTGGCCGCCGTGACCCTGCTGTTGAGCAGCGGGGGCTACGCCGCGTACAAGCTCAAGCTGTTCAGCTCCACCGAGACCGAGCGGGGGGAGGTCGTCGAGCGCAACGAGGCTGTCGCGCCGCCGCCCCGGCGCCGCCCGCGACCGCAGGCGTCGTGGCCGATGTTCCGCTACGACGAGCGCCGCACGGGGCACAACCCGAACGCGCGGGCGCGCCCGCCCTTCCGGATCCGCTGGATCGGCAAGGCGCCGAGCCGTGGCTACCTGGAGGCCGGCCTCGTCGTCGAGGACGGGATCCTCGTCGTCGCCACCTACGCCAAGCGGTCCGGCTCGGACCTGACCGCGGTCAACGCCCGCACGGGCCGGCGCCTGTGGCGGCGCCACTACCGCCACGGCACCAACTTCGCCAACTCGCCGGCGATCGACCGCGGCCGCGTCTACATCACGTCGCGCGACGGGCACCTGCGCGCCTTCGACCTGCGCACGGGGCGCGTGCGGTGGCAGATCAACCTCCCCGGCGACGCCACCGAGTCGACGCCGATCGTCTCGCGCGGGGTGCTCTACTTCGGCCAGTTCAACGGCTTCATGAACGCCTACAGCGTGCGGACGCGGCGGCGGCTGTGGCGCCACCGCGCGGGCAGCGAGAACATCGCGGGCGGTGTCGCGCTGACCCGTGCGACCGCGTACTTCGGGACGTACGCCGGGAGCGTCTACGCGCTCAACCGCTTCAACGGCCGGCTGCGGTGGAAGACGACGGTGCGCGGCGCGCGCGCGAACCTGGTTCCGTTCTACTCGACCCCCGCGGTGGCAGGCGGGAAGGTGGTGATCGGGGGCAACGACGGATCGGTCTACGCGCTGGACGCGCGGACGGGCCGCCAGCGCTGGCGCTTCGACTCCCAGGGCTACGTGTACGCATCGCCGGCCGTGTGGGGCGGGCGCGTGTTCATCGGCGACTTCGGCGGCGGCTTCCACGCCCTGTCGCTGCGCACCGGCCGGCGGATGTGGACCCGCCAGATGGGACCGGTCCTGGGCTCGGCCACCGTGATGCGCAAGATCGTCTACATCTCGTCTCTGCGCCCGCCGCGGACGGTGGGCCTCAGCGCGCAGACCGGCCGCGTGCTGTGGCGCTTCCGCGACGGTCAGTACTCGCCGGTCGTCGCCGACGGGCGCGAGGCGTGGCTGGCCGGCAAGCGGCGCTTCTACGCCCTGCGCATGGTCGCGCCCCGGCGCCCGCCCCGGTCACGTGGTCGCGCTTTGCGTGCCCGCGCTGCTCGCCTCCGCGCTACGCGCCTCCGCGCTGCGCGGCTGCGAGCTGCGCGCCTCCGCGCTGCGCGGCTGCGCGCTGCGCGCGCCCCCTGGGCCGGCCCGCCGCGCGCGCGCGGCCTCGACGATGCACGCTGACCTCCCCGCCGGCGCACCCGCGCCGGGCGAGTCCGAGGCGCCCACGCGCGGGACGGTCGCCCGCGCCGTCTCGTGGGTCACCCTCGGCCACTTCACCTCGCAGGGCCTGTGGCTGGTCTCGCTGCTGGTGCTGGCCTCGCTGCTGCCGCCGCGCGACTTCGGCACCCTGGCCAGCGCGATGGTCCTGGTCAACCTGGCCGGGCTGCTGGTCGACTCGGGGACCCGCGGGTCGATCATCGCCACACCCGGGCTCACCCGCGCCGACGTCCGCGGCGCGATCGCGCTCAACGTCGCCGTCGGCCTCGCGGCCACCGTCCTGATCGCCCTGCTCGCCGGGCCCGCGGTCGGCGCGATCGCGGACGGCGCCAACGTGGCGGCGGTGCGCGTGCTCTCCGTCGGCGTGCTCCTCTACGCGCTGGGCATCTCGGCGCTCGCGCTGCTGCAGAAGCGCCTGCGCCTGCGCGGCTTCGCCGCCGCCAACATCGGCGCGGCGGTCGTCTCGTCGATCGTGGCGGTGGTGGCGGGGCTGGCCGGCGCCGGCGTGTGGGCGCTGGTCATCCGCCAGCTGCTCTCGATGGGATTGCTGTCGCTGTTCGCCTGGATCGCCGCGCGCGACCTGATCCCGCCCGCCGCCGCGGGCGAGGGGACGCGCCGGGGCGACCGCGTGCGCGTGCGCCAGCCCGGATGGACGGGCTTCTTCCTGCTCGCCGCGGCGGACTTCGTCGTGCTCAACGCCGGCTTCTTCATCGTCGGGGCGTTCACCGAGGCGCGCAACCTCGGCGTCTACTCGCTCGCCTTCACGCTCGCCTTCGCGCCGCTCACGCAGGTCTCGTGGGTGGTGGGCAGGGTCCTCTTCCCGGCCGCGGCCGCGACGCCGGAGCTCGCGGACGTCGGGCGCCGCACGATGGTCTCCGTGCGGCTGATGGCGCTGCTGCTCCTGCCCTTCGTGATCCCGGCGATCGCGCTGGCGCCGCTCCTGCCCGAGCTGCTGGGGCCGGAGTGGAAGCCGATCGTGCTGCCGTTCCAGCTGCTGCTCGTGGCCGGCGTCGGCCAGGCGCTGATCGGCGTGATCGGCGAGTCGCTGTCGGGGACCGGCAACGTCGGCTGGCGGGCGCGCGTGAACGTCGTGTGGGCCGCCGGCGTGGTCGTGGCGCTGATCGCGCTGGTATCGGCGGAGGGGATCCGGGGCGCTGCGATCGCGCACCTGGCGGTCAACGTCCCGTTCGCCGTGGCCTACGCGGTGATGGGCACGCGCCGGCTGGCGGCCAGCGCGCGGCGGCTGGTCGAGGCGCTGCGCGGAGTCGCGGTCCCGGTCGCCGCCCAGGCGGCCGTCACGACCGCCGTGGGGCTCGCGCTGGAGGCGGCCGGTGCGTCGACGGTCGTCACCGCGCTGGGAACGGCGGCCGCCGCGCTGGTCGTCGTGGCCGCGCTGCTCGCTGTCCTGCCCTCGAGCCCGCTGCGCGAGGGCGTGACGGTGCTGGGCGAGGCGCTGGGCCGTCGCCCGGCGTAGGCTCACCCGCCTCGTGCCGCGCATCCTCTTCGCCTCGCCGAGCGACGCCTCGTTCATCCGCGTGGACCGCGAGCTGCTGGCGGAGCGCTGGCCGCTCGTGGAGTGGCGCCAGCCCGGTCGCGTGACGAACCTCTTCCGCCTCCTCCCGCTGCTCCTGCGCAGCGACGTCGTGGTCGGGTGGTGGGCGTCCTGGCACACGTTCTGGCCGATCACGCTGGCCTGGCTGCTGCGCAAGCCGTCGCTCCTGATCGTCGGCGGGTTCGACACGGCGAACATGCCCGAGATCGACTACGGGTTCCAGCAGCGCGGGCCGCAGCGGCAGCTCAGCCGGTGGGTGATGCGCCGCGCGACGCGCCTGCTGACCAACTCGCACTACTCGCAGGGCGAGATCGAGCGCAACATCGGCTTTCCGCCGAGCCGCGTCGAAGTCGTCCACCACGGCCTGCCCGATCCCTACGGCGAGCTGCCCGAAGGCGAGCGCCGCACGCTCGCCCTCAGCGTGGGCTTCGTCACGCGTGCGAACCTCGAGATCAAGGGCCAGCGCGCCTTCGTCGCGGCCGCCGCGCACGCGCCGGAGGTCGAGTTCGTCCTGGCCGGTCCGTGGAAGGACGACGGCGTCGAGCTGCTGCGCGAGCAGGCGGCCGCCAACGTCACGTTCACCGGCTGGCTGGAGCGCGATGCGCTCAACGCGCTGTTCCGCGAGGCGTCGGTCTATGCCCAGCCGTCCCACCACGAGGGCTTTGGGATCGCCGTGGCGGAGGCGATGCTCGCCGGGTGCGTTCCCGTCGTCACGGCGGCGGGGGCGCTGCCCGAGGTGGTGGGAGACGCGGGAGTGCTGATCGCGTCCTACGATCCGCGCGAGGTCGCCGAGGGCATCCGGCGCGCGCTCGCGCTGGGCCCGGACGCGCGCCGGCGCGCGCGCGAGCGGATCCTCACCGCCTTTCCGCTGGACGTGCGCCGCCGCGGGCTCTTCGCCGCGGTCGACGCGCTGGAGCGCTAGGAGGGTCTGGCGAAACGGCTAGCGAAACGCCGTCGTCTTGAGCCGAGCCGGTGGAATTGGCTAGGCACGTACCATCGAAACGCATAGCCGACCCG
>Ga0208612_1000030_pt1 | contig 114241 bp, 112 predicted proteins | sample AntDryMetagUQ889_FD_188089 | JGI IMG/M metagenome (GOLD analysis project Ga0208612, IMG submission 188089) | Polar desert microbial communities from Antarctic Dry Valleys - UQ889 (SPAdes) | ecosystem: Environmental > Terrestrial > Soil > Desert | place: Antarctic Dry Valleys | collected... | reverse complement strand
CAGTCGACCGGCGTGACCCTCGGTGTCGTCGTCATCGGTGGCCTGCAGTCGACCGGCGTGACCCTCGGTGTCGTCGTCATCGGTGGCCTGCAGTCGACCTGCGTGACCCTCGGTGTCCTCGTCCTGCCTGATTTCGTCGTTCATGATGTGACCCTCCACTGAATCTTCATCGGTCCATGTCTCTCCGCCCAACGAACCTGGGCGGGAGAACCCTTCCATCGGCGGCTTTCGCCGGTAGTTATCCACGATGATCTCCTTGTAGCTGGCAGCGTGGACTGCGTTGCTTTGATCTTAGGTCCGTCGCGCCCCTTCCCGAAGCGATCGGACGACATCGTGGCTGTCGGATGCGCGACAGTTCATCGGGCGGCGTGGAGCTCGAGCTGCGCCAGGTCGTTGATGACCAGCGTGTCACGCTCGATGCTGACCAGCTGATCCTCCACCAGCCCGCTGAGCAGCTTGTTCACGCTCTGACGGGTTCCGCCAATCATGGCCGCGAGATCGGATTGCGTGAACGGCCAGTCGAGCTCGACCCTGCCGTGTGCCCCGGGGTCGGCCTCGCGTGCCAGTCGGACCAGGCGCATCGATAGCCGCCCGGCGAGATCGAGGAAATGGAGCTCCTCCACGTGACCGGTCAGACGCCGTAGCTCCTGGGCCAGGCCATGAAGCAGCGCCTGCACGAGCCGCGAATCTTCACCCAACAGGCGAATGAACTCGTCTCGAGGGAGGGTCAGCGTCTCGGTCTGCTCGAGTGCCGTCGCGGTCGTCGATCGCGGGGAGCTGTCCAGAAGGGCGAGCTCGCCGAAGAAGTCGCCGGGCTTGAGGCTGGCGATGATTGCCTCATCGCCGTCCGCGGACGGGAGCAATATCTTCACGCCCCCGCTGGCCACGACCTGGAGCGAGTCGCCGATGTCACCCTGGTGAAAGATCACCTCGTTGCGCCGGAATCGGCGCCGGCGCATCAGTCCGGCAAGCGCAACGAGGCCATCCTGGCCAACATGCGCAAAGAGCGCGCAACGTTGCAGGCTTTCCACCGCCAGGGATTGGTTGAGCACGTTGAGACCTTCATGACCGGGAACGGCAGCTTGACCACTCTGTCGCGCGTGGTTCGTCGCGTCAAGGGGTGTCGCCTCCCCGACGTGCAGACGGTCGCCGGCATGATCGCATCCCGACCGGCGAAGGCCGAACATGCCTTCACGCACACCGAGTCCCACCAGCTCGAAGGAGAATCCCATGATCGGCTCGAACCACCCGACACGCCAGGTGGCCACGCACGTGTCAGGCGAGCGCATCAGCCACGGTACCCGGATCCAGTTGATCTTCCGCGATCGCCACGACGACGCAATGCCAATCAACCACGATGGTCTTCGGCGCATCACCGCCGCTCGGCTCGCCGCAGCCGGCCAGCCTTAACCCGACCCTCGCTCGAAGGATTGCGGTACCCTTCACGCGTCTGACTGCGACCAACCGAGCGATGAGGGGCGTGAATGGGCTGCACGCGGTGTGGCACCGAGAACCTACCTGGGGCGAAGTTCTGTTCCGAGTGCGCAGCGCCGCTCGCGCGGGTCTGTCCTTCATGTGGCACAGCGAACACGCCATCTGCCAAGTTCTGCACCGAGTGCGCGTCGGCGTTGAGCTCGCCACAGGCTCCGAGCACCTCGGCACTGATCACCCCCGTCGCTGAGCGCCGCCTCGTCACCGTGCTCTTCGCCGACCTCGTCGGGTTCACACCGTTCGCCGAGGAACGTGACGCGGAGGAGGTCCGCGAGACACTTTCGCGCTACTTCGAGATCGCGCGAGACACCGTGGAACGCTACGGCGGCACGGTCGAGAAGTTCATTGGTGATGCGGTCATGGCCGTCTGGGGGACACCCATTGCTCGGGAGGACGACGCGGAACGCGCGGTTCGTGCGGCCCTGGAGCTGACCAACGCCGTCCAGGCCCTCGGGGATTCCATCCAGGCGCGAGCCGGCGTTTTGACCGGCGAAGCCGCGGTAACACTGGGCGCCACTGACCAGGGCATGGTCGCCGGCGACATCGTCAATACCGCTGCGCGACTTCAGAGCGTGGCCGAGCCCGGAACCGTTCTCGTCGGCGAGTCAACCATGCGCTCAGCATCTGCGGCGATCTCGTTCGAGGCGATCGGTGAAGCGAGCCTGAAGGGCAAGGCCAGCCCGGTACCGGCCTTCCGCGCCGTGCGCGTCGTCGCCGGGGTCGGCGGGCGCAATCGGTCTGGCGGGCTCGAGGCTCCGTTCGTTGGCCGTGACGAAGAGCTTCGCCAGCTCAAGGACCAGTTCCACGCTGTCACCCGCGAACGGCGCCCGCGCCTCGTGTCGATCATGGGTCCAGCAGGTATCGGTAAGAGCCGCCTGGCCTGGGAATTCTTCAAGTACACCGATGGCGTGCTCGAACCGGTGTGGTGGCATTCCGGCCGCAGCCCCGCCTACGGTGAAGGCATCAGCTTCTGGGCTCTCGGCGAGATGATCCGGACGCGTGCCCGACTTGCCGAGACCGATGACGAGCCGACAACGCGCGCCGGCATCGCGGCCATGCTCGCGGAGCACGTGCCCGGCGAAGCCGAGCGCCGCTGGATAGAGCCAGCCATGCTGACCCTGCTCGGCATCGGCGAACCATCCGGCGGCTCGGAGCAGCTGTTTGCTGCTTGGCGCACGTTCTTTGAGCGCATGGCCCTCACCGATCCCGTGGCGCTCGTTTTCGAAGATCTCCACTGGGCCGATACCGGTCTGCTCGACTTCATCGATCACGTCCTCGAATGGACGCGCGACCTGCCGATCTACATCGTCACGCTCGCCCGCCCCGAGCTGCTCGAGAAGCGGCCAACCTGGGGAGCCGGCAAGCGACAGTTCACGTCGATCTTCCTCGAGCCACTGCCCGAAGCCGCCATGCGCGACCTGCTGAGCGGACTCGTGCCGGGGCTCGCCGAGCGGTCCATCCAGGCCGTCGTGGCGCGCGCGGACGGCGTGCCGCTGTATGCGGTCGAGACGGTCCGCATGCTGGTCGCTGAAGGGCGGCTGGTCGAGCAGGATGGCTCCTACTGCCCGGTCGGCGAGCTCTCGCAGCTGGCCGTTCCCGAGACGTTGACTGCGCTCATCGCCTCCCGGCTCGACTCCCTTGAGCCCGACGATCGAGCACTCCTCCAGGACGCGGCTGTTCTCGGACAGAGCTTCAGCCCGGACGGCGTGGCGGCTGTCACCAGATCGGATGGCAAAGATCTGGAACCCCGTCTGCGGGCCCTGGTCAAGCGTGAGCTGCTCGTGCTCAGGGCCGATCCGCGCGCGCCGGACCGGGGCCAGTACGCATTCGTCCAGTCATTGATCCGAGAGGTCGCCTACAACACGCTGGCCCGTGCGGATCGAAAGGCTCGTCACCTGGCGGCGGCACGACACTTCGAGGCCCTCTCCAACGATGAGCTGGCTGGGGCCCTCGCCGGTCACTATCTGTCCGCGCACGAATTGGCTGCCCCTGGCGCGGAGGCCGATGCGCTGGCCGCGCAGGCCCGGATCGCGTTGAAGGCGGCCGCTGATCGAGCAACGTCGCTCGGTGCCCACGACCAGGCGTTCCGATTCCTCGAGCAGGCCCTGCGAGTGACTCCCGAGACGGCCGAGCAGGCGGAGCTGCACGATCGTGCCGGTGCGTCGACCAGCTCCGCCGGGCGGCACGAGGAGGCGATCGAACAGTTCACGACGGCCCGCGAACTCTACGATGCCCTCGGGGATCGAGCGCGGGCAGCGGGTGCCGCGGCGGCGACCGCGAGAACCCTGCTGGACACGTACCGGCCGGGCCAGGCGCTCGAACTCCTCGAGGCGGCCCGCCGTGAATACGCCGATCTTGAAGGTGATCCCATCCTGGTGGCCCTGGATGGCCAACTCGCGCGTGCCTACCTTTTCCTCGAGCAGGCGGATGATGCGATCGCGACGGCCGACCGCGTCCTGCCGGTCGCGGAGCACTTCAACCTCGTCCATATCATCGCCGACACGCTGGTCACGAAAGGCACGGCGCTGCTCATGGTGGGCCGCACGCGCGAGGGGCTTATGCTCATATCGGGTGGCGGTCAACTGGCAGAAGCCAACGACATGCCTCACGCTGCGCTCCGAGCCGCCATCAACCGCGGTTTTGCTGACAGCCTCGATGATCCGCGGGCCGCACTGACATCGGCGAGAGAGGGGCTCGCGCTTGCCCGGCGCCTGGGGCTCCGCTCCTTCGCGGTGGTGCTGACCGGAAACGCCGCCGAATATGCCCTCCGCGCCGGTGACTGGGAGCGTGCTGAGGCCGAGCTTCGCAGCCTCGGGGACATCGCGGAGGCTACGCACAGGTTCACCGTGCTTGCCGGGCTTGCCGTGTTCGCGGCGGCGCGCGGAGAGGACCCTTCGCGGGAGACGTCAGAGCTCGACAGGATCAGGCAAGGGCATGGCGATGCGTCCACCGTGGCGCAGTACCTTGCAACCACCGCCCATATTGCCACGTTTGAGGGACGTGATTCGGACGCTCGGCGGCTGTGGCACGAGCTGACGACCATCTCGGATGCAGCGCTGGCAGAAACGATCAGCGAGGCCGCGCGTGCGGCCTGGTGGATGAAGGACGCCAAGGGCCTGCGTGACGACCTTGCGAGATTCGCCGGCACCGGGAGTGTCGGCAGAACAATCGAAGCCACGCTGGATGCGCTCCGTGGTGGTCTCGCGGCGCTCGAGGGAAGGAGTGGGGAGGCCATCAGCCTGTTCCGAAAGGCTCGCCGCGTCTTCCGAGACCTCAATCTTCCCTACGACGACGCGCTGGCCTGCATCGGCATGGTCTCCGTGCTCGAGCCATCGAGCGAGACATACCGCGAGGCCGCCATCGACGGTCGAAGTCTACTCACGCAGCTTGGGTGTCCGCCGCTGCTGGCGCGGTTGAACGCGCTTACCGAAGGGCAGGCGACAGAGGATCCGGCCACGTCTGAGCCGAGATCCGAATCCAAGACCCAGATTTCGGCCGACGCTGGCTGAGGCGCCAGCACGTGACGTCAGGTACCATCGTCGCGCTCGCCGAGCGGGAGTAGCTCAGTTGGCAGAGCGCCACCTTCCCAAGGTGGATGTCGCGAGTTCGAATCTCGTCTCCCGCTCCATCCGCCTCCCGTCACACCTGTGCAGCGCATCGGTCCTGAAACCGCGTACGTCATCCGGCGGATATGCTGCGTGTGTGACCGATGACGCTCCCGAGGTCGACCCCTGGCGCTACACCGTCCGTTGGCCAATTCGCCAATACGAGCTAAACGTTCTCGGCCACGTCAACAACGCGGTGTATCTGAACTGGGCGGAGCAGGTCGCAATCGAACAGGTCGAGGCGCTCGGCTTCGGCCGCGAATGGTCACTCGCGCACGGGGGCGCCTGGGTCGTGCGTGAGCACCACGTGACCTATCACCGCCCGGTGGGATACGGGGATGTCGTCCTGGTGACCACGCTGCCGCAGGAAATGAGGGGCGTCCGGGGATCGCGGCGCACCGAAATACACAGCGAGGCGGACGGCCAGCTCACGACCGAGATGCTCACGCACTGGGTCTGGATTCGCCTCTCGGACGGACGCCCGGCACGCATTCCACCCGACCTGCTCGCGCTCTTCGAACGCTGAAGCTGTTCGTCGTCGGTCCGTCACACTTCCGACGTACTATCCCGCAGATGCACGTCGTCGCCGTCCTCTTGCTCAGCGTGATCCTTGCCGCGTGCGCCAGCCCCGCATCATCCACGCCGAACCCAACGGCGCCCTCGACACTGCCGACCGTGGAGGCCGAGAGCTCGTCGCCGGGTCCTACCGTCGAGCCGATCCCAAGCGCAACGGCAGAACCGACGCCCGCCGTCACGCCGGAGCCGCTGGCATGGGCCGCCCTCGACGTGACCGGACCCGGCGCGCGCGAGGATCACACCTGGACCGCCGATCCTGAAGGCCGGATCGCGTACCTGTTCGGCGGTCGCGACGGCACGGCCGTGTTCGGCGACCTGTGGGCGTACGACCTCGAGGCCGACAACTGGACCGAATTGGCGCAGGCGGCTGCCCCCGAGCCCCGCTTTGGGCACGAGGCGGTGTGGGTGGACGACATCGGCCTCGTGATCTTCTCCGGGCAGGCCGGTCCGACCTTCTTCAACGACCTGTGGGCCTTCGACCCCGCGGCGGGATCCTGGACGGAGCTGTCCGCAACCGGTGACATCCCGGTCTCACGCTATGGCAGCTGCGCCTCGATCGGGCCGGATGACCGGCTGTGGATCAGCCACGGATTCACGTCGGACGGTACGCGCTTCAACGACACGCGAGCCTACGATTTCGTCTCCGGCGCATGGACCGATGAGACGCCAGACAGCGGCCTACCGGTGAATCGGTGCCTACATGGCTGCTGGTGGACCGATGACGGGACTCTCACCCTGTACGGTGGGCAGACGACGGGCGTCACCGCGCTCGGTGACCGGTGGACGCTCGATGATGGCCAATGGACGCGCGTCGAGGGCACGGTGCCGCCGGACCGCAACCTGTACGCCCGGGCCCGGCTCGACGGAGCCACGCTCATCTTCGGCGGGCAGGGGCTGGACGGAAGCTTCCTGGGCGACGCGTGGGTGCTGCCCGACGGCGAGGTCGACGCGGTTGCGATCGACGTCACCGGGCCGGCGGGACGCGCTGGCGCCGAGCTCGTCTCGGACGTCGCTCGCAATCGCGTCCTTCTTTTCGGCGGACGGGACGCCGATGGCGGGCTGGCCGACACCTGGGCATTGAGCGGCACGGCGTTCGGCGGCTAGGCCTCAGTCGTGGTGTTCCTCGAGCGTGGCGCTGACAGATAGCTCGACGTTGTCGGCCAGCGCGCGCGAGATCGGACAATCTTCCTTCGCCGCCTGCGCCGCCGCGTCGAACGCCGCCTCATCGATCCCAGGTACCACGCCCACCACGTCGAGCTCCGAGCGGGTCACGGCCCAGCCATCATCGACCTTGTCGAAGGTGACCGTGGCGGAGACATGAACGTGATCGGGCGGCGTTCCAGCCTTGGCCAGCGCCCCGGACAGCTGCATGGCGAAGCAGGACGAATGCGCCGCAGCCAGAAGCTCCTCGGGCGACGTGCGGCCATCGGCCGACTCGGTGCGGGATGCCCACGAGACGGGCAAATCCATGAAGAGCTCGCTGGTGCCGGCGGTGACGGTGCCGGAGCCTTCGGTGAGCGACCCATTCCAGGTCACGGTGGCAGTTCGTGTGGCGGCCATGGGGTGTGGTTCTCCTGTGTGGGCCGCATAGCCTAGCGAGTTGGGGTCATCGAGTACGATGCGCCGGTGTTCGAGCTGCGTCGCGACCCGGTCACCGGATGGTGGTCCGCCATCGTCGCCGACCGGGCCTTCGAGCGTGCCGCGTTCGAGATCCAGGCGCAGCCGGTGGAGGGCAGCCACTGTCGCCACTGCGATGACGCGTCCGACAACGAGCCACCCCACCTCGTCCGGCGAGTGGCGCTGAGGTCTCATGCCTTTCACCGAATCGACTCGACCAAGGCGCAGGCGGCCCAGCTCTCGCTGAGTGAGGTCGAGCGCGCCACCGGCTCTTGGGAGATCCTCGTCGGCCCGCGCGACCACCACGAACGCTTGGCCGAGGCAGCGCCGCAGCTGGCGGGTGCCCTGCTCAGGGGTGCGCGAGATGCCATGCGCGCCCTTGCCGCCGAGCCACGCGAGACCGATGCCGACGGAAAGCCGGAGCCGCTCTACATCCAGGTCGTCCAGAGCCACGGCATGCAGGCCGGCTCACGCAGTTCGCACCTCAACGTGGAGCTGTATGCCATCCCGCAAGTCCCGCATTGGGTCGCGGAGGAGATCGGCGGCGGAGCTCGGCAGGTGATCAAGAAACGCCGTTGCGTCTGGTGCGCGCTGGCCGAAGCCGAGGAGGAGAACGGCGAGCGCCTCGTCTTCGCGGACCACCACGCGATCGTCTTCGCGCCCGCCGCCAGCCGATCGGCGTTCGAGATGATGGTCGTGCCCCGCGCCCACGCCGCCGACTTCACCACGCTCGACGACGACGCCATCACGGATGCGACCGCGACGCTCCAGCGCGCGCTCCACGCTCTCGATGCGCTGGGGGACCCGCCGTACAACCTGTTCCTGCACACCGCGCCCGCCGGCGAACGGCTCGACCAGACCTTCCACTGGCATTGGGAGATTCATCCGCGCCTGCGCGTCATCGCCGGACTTGAGCGCGCGACCGCCCTGGCGGTGAACCCGGCGGCCCCCGAATACGCGGCGGAAGTGTTGCGTCAGCACCTGCATCGGTAACAGATGCGACACGCCGTGCGTCACAGGCCAACCAATGGGGACAAAGTATGCGGAGGATGAGGTGCAGTCGATGGCGATGCCCGGCCCGATTCCGTGGGAGACCCCCACGATGAGTCGCCGCGCCACCGACGCGCATGAGGCCGAGTTCGCCCGTCTCTTCGAGGAGTTCAGTGCCCCCATCTTCAACTACGTCCTGCGCATGGTCGCCGATGCGGACCGTGCGGCCGACATCACGCAGGACACGTTCATCAAGGCGTACCGCAAGCTCGACACCGTGACCGAAGCCACATCCATGCGATCGTGGCTGTATCGGATTGCCACGAACACCGCCATCGACGATATGCGTCGCCGGCGCATGGTGAGGCCAATGGGCGACGATCAGCCCGTCTTCGCCAATCGGCCCGACCCGCGCCCCGGACCCGAGGCGCAGGTCATGGCGGCCACCCTCGATGAGCGCGTGCAACGCGCACTTCTGTCGCTCCGGCCGAATCACCGGCAGTGCCTGTTGTTGAGTGACCTCGAGGATATGAGCGCGCAGCAGATCGGCGACGTGATGGAACTCTCGTATGCCGCGGTTCGGACATTGCTGTGCCGAGCCCGCGGCGAGATGCGGCGCGCCTTGGCCGCCGAAGGATTCGCACGATGACCATGAATCGCGACCGTCACGAACCGTTTGAGGAGCTCGTCAGCGCATCGCTGAACGACGACCTCACCGTCGATGAGCGACGCCGCCTGGATGCCCACCTCGACACCTGCGAGACATGCCGCGGAACGCTGGCCGCGTTCGGCGACCAGCGCCGAATCATGGCCGGACTGCGCCACGTTGGTCCGCCGCGGGATCTCGATGCGCGCGTCCGAACCGGGATAGAGCGAGGATCCTTCGCCAACCTCCCGTGGTGGCGGCGTCCGGCGACGATTTTCGCGGGCGTCGGCGGCGGACTCGCCGCGGTGGCGGGAGCGCTGCTCGCTCTCGTCCTCCTCAACGCCTCCCCCGACGGGCCTCAAGTCGGCGGACCATCGGCCACGCCGACCTTCTCGGTAGCAGCCAGCGCAACGACGGCCGTCACCCCGCCGCCGGCCACCATGGCGCCTTCGCAGCCGGCCGCGACATCCACTCCGTCTCCGTCTCCGTCTCCGTCTCCGTCTGCGTCTGCGTCTGCGTCTCCGTCTGCGTCTGCATCTGCATCTGCCGAACCTGCGCCGACGGCCACGCCGAGCCAGGCATCTCCGGAGCCCGATGTGTTCCTCGCGCTGACCGGCCCGTTCGACAACCTGAACCTCACGCTGCGTCACGGCGCGACCACGGAGACGATCATGGAGCTCGGCGCATCCGCTGTCCCGATCGCTGGTGAGCTCTCGCCCGATGGCCAATGGCTGGCCTACATCACGCGTGGGGGCGATTCAGGCCTCAACGAGGTCAGTGTGACTCGAATACCGCAGGATCGCGGCGACTCAGGAGAGACGATCGCGCTTGGCCGGAGCGTCGCGGGCAGCCCGTTCCTCGAGCGTCTCGCCTGGTCAGCCGACAGCCGCTATCTGGCCTACACGCTCGCCGATATCGACGGCGGGACCGGGACGGACGCGTGGATCTTCGACTCGGCCAACAGCGAATTTCGCCAACTGTCCGAGACCGGAAATGCCTACGCCGGCAGCTGGATCCCCGGTGGTGACGGCGTCCCCGCCAGGCTGTGGGTCAGCCTTGCCGGTGATGCCCCCACCAGCTATGTCATCGCGATTCGAGACGATGCACCGCTGGGCCCAGCCGATCCGGCGGAGATCGGGGCGCCGCGAGCCGATGGCGTCTTCCAGCCGCTGCTCAGCCCGAACGGCTCGCTGGCGATCTACTGGAAGGGCCGCATGGAGCGAGTGGGCGACGAGTGGTTGTTCAGCGAAGGCGGGGCACCGTACCTGGCTGAACACGATGACGAGTTCGCGTTCGTCGACGAGCGCCCGCTATTCAGCGACCTGACCATTGAGCGCGACGCGTTCACCTCGGCCGGCATCACGTGGAGCGCCGATGGCGACGCCTACGCGGTCTGGAAGACCCGATGGACCGGCATCTCGCAGGGCAGCGACGACATTGAGTATCCCGATGAGCGACGCGTCTACTTCGGCCACGCCTCCGACGCACGCGGCCTGACGCAGGACCACGCCATCGATGAGGCCGATATCCCGGATGAGTCGAGTGTTGTGGACGTGAAGGTCTCCCCCACCGGACGGCACCTGCTCGTCACCGCTCAGCGCCCGATCGGCGGAATCATGGAGGCACCGCGGGCGGACCTCCTGTTCATCGAGCGCAACACCGGCACCACGCCGGACGAAGTCTTCTTCCTCGGATCCTCCGATAACGGCTGGTTCGGACCGGCCGCCTTCGACGCCCTCCCGGACCCCGAGGATCCCTGAAGCGGCGTTTGAGCCGGAGCAGCAGCCGATTAATCGCTGAGCGCCAACGTTGCGCAGGACCGCGGCCAGACACCCAGAGCGTCGGGTATCCTCTGCGGCGAGCCCTTTAACGCGGTCCGGCGAGGCCGCCAAGGAGAGATCGTGAGCGAACGCCGTATCCTCGGCGCCGATGAAATGCGCCGCGCCCTGACCCGCATCGGTCATGAGATCGTCGAGCGCAATGGCGGAGTCGACAAACTCGTCCTGGTTGGCATCCGCAGTCGCGGTGTCCCCATTGCCCGGCGCCTGGCCGCGCTGATCGAGCAGCACGAAGGCGCATCGGTCCCGGTCGGCTCGCTCGACATCACGTATTACCGCGACGACCTGACGCGGGTGGCGCATGCGCCGATCGTTCAGCGCTCCGACCTGGAGGCGGAGGTCAGCGGCCGCACGGTCGTGCTCGTGGACGACGTCCTGTACACCGGGCGCACCGTCCGAGCCGCCCTCGACGCCCTGACCGATCACGGACGCCCGCGCGCCGTCCGGCTGGCGGCACTCGTCGACCGCGGACATCGCGAACTGCCGATCCGGCCCGACTTCGTCGGCAAGAACCTCCCGACCAACAACACTGAGATTGTGCACGTCCGCCTGACCGAGACCGATGAGATCGACGAAGTCGTGATCGAGCAGCCCGAGGACACCGCGTGACCGTCGAAGCGGCGTCCCGGACCTGGTCGCAACGACACCTGTTGGACGTCGACGGACTATCCCGTTCCGAGATTGAGAGAATCCTGGACCTGGCGGTCGAGATGCGCGAGGCTCGTGCGAGCCGAGCGTATCGGTCCCTGCTGGCAGCCGAGGCGGTAGGGCTGGCCTTCTATGAGCCGTCCACCCGGACCCGCGTCAGCTTCGAGCTGGCGGCGAAGGCGCTCGGCGCGACCACGGTCGACCTGCACCTCGCCGGGAGCAGCGTCCGGAAGGGCGAATCCCTGGTGGACACGCTGCGCACGCTGGAGCGGACCGGCGTGACCATGCTCGTGCTGCGTCATCGTGCCGCGGGAGCTCCTCACCTTGCCGTGCGGACGACCGGCATGCATGTCCTCAACGCTGGCGACGGCACTCATGCCCATCCAACGCAGGCCCTCCTCGACGCGCTCACTCTGCGCGATGCGCTCGGATCGTTGGACGGTCGCACGGTCGCGATCGTGGGCGACGTGGCTCATTCACGCGTCGCTCGCTCGAACCTCCACGCGCTGGGCGCGCTCGGTGCACTGGTTCGCGTGGGCGGACCCACTCCATGGGTCACCGAATTCGACGGTTGGCCGGATGTCGAGGTCGCCCTGTCCCTGGCCGAAGCCCTTGACGGAGCCGATGCCGTCATGACCCTCCGTGTCCAGACTGAACGAGCAACAAATGACGCGGTCTCGCTCGACGAATACGTCCGGGATTGGCGGCTCGACGATTCGCGCATGTCCCTCGCCAAACCCGAAGCGTTCATCCTCCATCCAGGACCTACCAACGAGGGTGTCGAACTGACCGCCGCGCTGGTAAATGGTCCGCGCAGCCTCATCGGCCGCCAGGTGGAGAATGGCGTTCCGGTTCGCATGGCGGTTATGGCGCTTCTTTCCGGCGCGGCATGAGCCCAGGGGTCTTCGGACGCCTGACCGATGCGCCGGCCAGCCTTCTCCTGGCCGGCGTGCGCGTCATCGACCCGTCCGACGGCACCGATGCCATCCGCGATCTCGCGATCCACGAGGGACGCTTTGTCGATCACGCCCCGGCTGACGCCGAGCGAGTGGATGGACACGGGCTCATTGCCGCACCCGGCTTCTGCGACCTGCATGTGCACCTGCGTGACCCGGGCGATCCCGCGACGGAAACCGTCGAGACCGGCGCGCGCGCGGCCGCGAAGGGCGGCTTCACGACGATCTGCGCCATGCCCAACACGGATCCGCCGGCTGATCGACCCGAGCTGGTTACGGCGCTGCGGGAGCGGGCCGCGGAGACCGCCTGCCGAATCCGGGCCATCGGCGCCGCGACGCTTGGACGTCGCGGCGAGCGCGTGGCGGACCTCGACGGCATGATCGGGGCGGGCTCCATCGGCTTCTCCGATGACGGCAGCGCAATCCCGACCGATGATCTCGCACGGTCCATCCTCTCCGTGCTCGCAAACTTGTCCGTGCCACTGATCGAGCATGCCGAGGATGCTGCCCTCGCAGGCGCAGGTGTCATGCGCGCGGGACCGAACGCATCACGCCTTGGCCTCGTCGGTTGGCCGCCCGAGGCCGAATGGACGATCGTCGAGCGCGACCTGGCGCTGGCTGAAGAGACGGGTGCGCGCCTGCACCTCACCCACCTGTCGACCGCACCATCCGTGAAGGCGGTGCGAATCGCGAAGGCACGAGGCGTGAATGTGACCTGCGACGTGGCACCGCACCACCTTGCCCTGACCGATGCCTGGGTCGCCGGTTCGCGCCGCTTTGCCTGGGAGCAGCCGGAAGATGGCGACCTGCGGATCGCCTACGACGGAGCCTGCCGCGTCAATCCGCCGCTCGCCTCGCGAGAGGATGCCCTCACCCTCCTCGCGGGCCTCGCCGATGGCACCATCGACGCGATTGCCACCGATCACGCACCGCATCCGCTAGAGCGCAAGCTCGTGCCGTTCGAGGAGGCGGCAGCGGGACTCATCGGCCTCGAAACTGCCTTTTCGCTTGGCCTTGCCGCCGTCGCCGGCGGAGCGCTGGAGCTGCCGATCCTGCTCGCGGCGTTGTCAACGCGCCCCGCCGCCATCATCGGCGAATCACGCTCCCTGGCGATCGGCGCACAAGCAGACCTCGTGGTCTTCAACCCAACAGCAACTTGGCGCATGTACGCGGACTCGCTCGCATCGGCCTCCTCCAACACACCGTTGCTCGGTCGCGAGCTACCCGGCGTGGTGCGCCTCACGGTCGCCGAAGGTCGCGTCACCTATCGGTCATGAGTCACGACCGTCGCGATAGCGGCATCCTCGGCGTCATAGCACGCTATGTGGGACCATGCGGACGCCGCTCGCCGCCCAGCCCACCGGAAGGAATGGCTTGTCAGTTCGCTACAACGAGGACCTGGACCCCAACGAGGGCCCCGGCTTCGGCTGCTTCGTCACCCAGGCGATCCTGTTCGCGCTCATCCTGCTGCTCATCCCGGTGGGCCTGTTCGCCTTCAACTGGCCGGTCTGGCTGCTGATCGTGCTCCTGTTCATCGATCTCATTCTGCTGTTCTTCGTGAGCATGACGAGCGTCTTCCTGCTGCGCGTCTTCTTTGCCGATCGGCGACGCGGCCGTGGCCGGCAGACGGGAGTCGCGAAGCCTCAGACTCGGGTCATCAGCACCGAGGAAACGTCGGATGAAGAATAGGAAGGCTTTCTGATGCCGTTGATGGTCACGATGTTCAACGTCCGTAAAGGCCGTGACGCGATCTTCAAGCGCGGTATGCGCCATCTGTTTCCGCGCACCGCGCGCCAGACGGAAGAGAAATACGGCATTCGCTTCGTGGGCTGGTACAACGTGACCGAAGGCTCGACCTGGAACAACGTGATCATCCTGGATCTGCCCAACTACGCGGTCCTCGACCAGATGTACGCCGATCCGTCGATGCGCGGCTTCGGGCACCGCGTGGCCGAATCCATCTTCGACAGCAAGCACACGATCTTCCTGCGTGAACGGATGGGCCCGGACTTCGTGTACAAGCCATGACCAAGCTGTCGTCCTCGCCGCGATTGACCGCCCTGCGCGAGCTGGCCGCCGAGGCTGAGCTCGAGCGCCGCGACTTCCTGTACGAGGCGACCGAGCAGCTCCGCCGCTTCATCGAGCAGAACCGTGACCGGCTGCGCGAGATCGGCCCCATCAAGCTGGCCGACGACGACCAGGACTACCTCGTCTACCACCCGGTGGACGAGACGTGGACCACGCGCCTCACCTACCAGGACCCGGCCGACAGCGAGTGGTACGACCAGGAGCAGATCGTCGACACCATCAGCGAGGTGGTCGAGCTGTACAACCCGGCCGACATCTTCGCCTGGATCATCGAGGCGGCACGCAACGCTCCGGCGCACCTGATGGCTGCCGATGAGCTCGCGCGCGAGGAGGAGATGGTCGAAGGCTCCGATGATTGGCAGGCCGGACTCCCGACCTCGCAGCAGGAAACGCTGGCGGCGCAGCGACTCTGGCAACTGGCCGATGCTTACCGCGCGCAACTGGCCACCGCACAGGCACAGCTGCTGCGCGAGTTCTGCGCCAACGCGGAGGAGGTCCTGCGCCGCACCGGTGACCTCATCCTGCTCGATGAGCCAGATGACATGCTCGTCCTACGTTCAGACGCGCGCTTCGAAACCTCGCTGGACCTGTCGGATCGTCCGCAGGACGTGCTGGGCGAGGTCGAGCCTCGACGTCCCGGGCTGATGGTCACCGAGGCCAAGCTCATCGCCGCCTTCTACGATCCGGCCGACGTCCTGCACTGGGTCACCGAGGCACTGTCCGAACGCTATCCGGCGGTCGACTTCACCGCCGTCTACGAATGACCGATGCGTCCCTTCGCGGCGCTTCCGTTGAGTCGCTGTTCGCGGAGGCTGGTGCGCTGCTGGACGGCCACTTCCTCCTGAAGTCCGGGCGCCACGCCGGGCGCTACCTCGAGAAGTTCCTCGTCCTCCAGCATCCGACCTACGCAGTCGAGCTGTGCCGGCGTTTCGCCGGTGTTTTCGCTCCCTACTCGCCCACGCTCGTGGTCGGACCGACCACGGGTGGCGTCCTGCTGGCGCACGAGGCGGCACGACAGTTCGGCGGATCGGTCCGTGGCATCTTCGCCGAGCCGGTGGCCTCGGGCGGCCGGGCGCTGCGCCGCGGCTGGGCCGTTGACGCCTCCGAGCGAGTCGTGATCGTGGACGACATCCTCACCACCGGGGCGTCGCTGGTCGAGACGGTCGACGCGGTGCGCGCCGCTGGCGTCGAGCCCCTCGCCGCGGCCGTGATCGTCGACCGCTCGGTGTCCCCGGTCGAGCTCGGGTTCCCGCTGCACTCCCTGGGTCGAATCGAGATCTCGTCGTGGGAGGCCGATGCCTGCGAGCTGTGCGCGGCCGGCATTCCATTGCGCAAGCCAGGCAGCAGCTGACCGCCCGTGCCTGACCTGGTCAGCTGACCCGACCATCCCTGGGACCTACCCCTTTGCGCCGCCGGTGAAATTCCAGGACGCCAGGTGCAACGACGGGACGACGTAGGCACCCACGCCGAACGTCGCATCGCCGACCAGGGTGAGGTCGGAACCGACACCGCGCACCGCGCCGGGCGCCAGTGCCTCGAGGTAGGACTGCGTGAAGCGCATGTTCGTCACCGGCCGCACGATTCGCCCGTCCTCGATCAGCCACACCCCGTTCCGCGTCAGCCCGGTCACGACCTGCGTCCGCGGATCGAGGATGCGGGTGTACCACAGGTCGGTCACAAGCAGGCCGCGCTCAACGGCGCCGACCAGATCATCCGGCGCCACGCTGCCAGCTGCGAGGACGAGGTTCGCCGGCAGCGCGCCCCAGGATCCAGCGCCCGCGACCGCGTTGCCGGTCGACTCGCCGTTGCCCAGCGCACGCGCGGTGCGACGGTCCTTGACGAATGCGCTCGTCACGCCGGCGTTGACAAGCTCCAGGCGCCGCTTCGGCGTGCCTTCGGCATCGAACGGGAGCCCGACCGACAGCGGATGCGTCACGTCATCGGTGAGCGTGATGGCCGGATCGAACTGCGCCTCGCCGATACGGGCGAACGAGCGACCCTCTTCCACGGCACGTCCATTGAAGCCATAGATCGCCAGGAATCCGAGTACGTCCACCACGCACGATGGCGTCAGGATGACCTCGTAGCGACCGGGCTGGAGGTCCGATGCGTCAGCCGATTCTCGAGCGCGACGCGTGGCATCGCGACCGACCGCCGCGCCATCGAGGTCCGCGAGGCTGACCGATGACGCCCGCGCGCTGCCGTCGGACGTCCCGCTGCGCGCTATCCCGTCCATCGTCGCTGTCGTCGACCGCCCGCTGAGCTGTTGACCGGCGGAGTTGGCGAAGGCAACGGTCACGCCCTCGGTCGAACAGAACCCCGCACTCTCGAAATCGCCGGCAGCAGCCACGAAATCGCCGACGCGGGCGGCGCGCTCCCCTGGCTCGGCCGATGCGGTGGCGTCATCCCAGTGCTCTACCGCGGGCGCCTCGGCCACCCGCGCGAGCCCGGGCCAACCCGGATCGACCGGTTGCAGCTGGGCAGCGTCCAACGTGGAGCGCACGAGGCGCGCGAGCGCCTCGTCATCGGTCTGGTTGCCGGTGGCCTCGGCGACCCTGCCGTCCAGGGCAAGGCGCAGGTGCACGCGCTGCACCGCATCGGCGACGTTCTGGTGAATGAAGCTGGTGGCGAACCGAGTCAGGGATTCCGTACCGAACGTGAGGGTGACCTCGGCCTCCGCATCGGTCCCGACCAGGCGCAGCACGCGCTCGCAGGTATCGAGCAGTTCGTCGCTCATCCTCGCACTCCCACGCGCACGCCACGGAAGCGGCACGGCACGGACGGATGCCCGGTGTGGCCGACCTGTCCGGGCTGACCCTTGCCGCAGTTCGGCGTGCCCCAGAACGTCCATTCGGACTCATTGCCGAGCATGTCCAGGCTGCCCCAGAAGCGCGGGCCGATGCCCGTGTAGGTCGGATTCTTGATCATGCGTCCCCGCTTGCCGTTCTTGATCTCCCAGCCGATCTCGCAGCCAAACTGGAAGTTCAGGCGCTTGTCGTCGATCGACCAGGAGCGGTTCGTATCCATGAAGATGCCGTCGTCAGTCGCCTCGATCATCTTCTCCAGGCTGGAATTGCCCGGGAGCAGGCCGACGTTCGTCATGCGCACCATGGGCAGGCGGTTGTAGCCGTCGCCGCGAACCGCCCCGCCGGATTCGCTCAAACCTGCCAGGGCCGCCGAGTCGCGACCGGACAGCGCACCGACCCAGATGCCGTCCTTCACGATGTCGACCGGGTGCGCCGGCGTTCCCTCGTCGTCGTAGCCGAATGAACCCAGGGCGCCGGGCAGGGTCGCGTCGGCGGTGACGTTCATGAGCTCGGAACCGAAGCGCAGTGAACCGAGCTGGGTGAGATCCAGCCACGACGTGCCCGCGAACGCGGCCTCCCATCCCAGGATACGGTCGAGCTCGACGGCGTGCCCGACCGACTCATGGATCTGGAGCGCCATCTGCTCGGAGCCGATGATGAGATCGGTCGCGGCTTGGCTCGGGCATTCAGGAGCCGTCAGGAGCTCACGCGCCTCCTCGGCAATGCGGGCGGCGTTGCCCTCGAGGTCCATCTCGCGCACGAGTTCCCAGCCGCGCGTCCCGTACTGGCCGCGGATTCCCGGGTAGCTGCGCCGCTGCGTCTCGCGCTCGCCGTTGACCGTGGCATTCATCTGGGCGCCGCACTCGCGGATGTGCTGGTCGATCCGATGGCCCTCGGAGGAAACGAGCCACTTCGTCGTGTCCCACACGTCATAGCTCGCCAGCGCGACGTCGGCGCCGTGCTCGCGCATGGTCTGGGTGGCTGCCACCAGGAGGTCGCCCTTCGTGGCCAGCGGCACGGACATCGGGTCTTCCTTGACCGCACTCTCCCAGTGGTCCTGGCGCACGTCGACCGGTGTCAGCTCAAGGTCCTTCCCCGGGACCGATGCACTGGCGCGCGCGATGGCGGCCGCCTGCGTGCCTGCCGCCTGCGCTGCCTCGGTCGTGAGGTCAGCGGTCGCGAAGAAGCCCCAGCCTGAGCCGATGAGGGCTCTGACGCCCAGCCCGACCGATCCCGCCTGCGTCAGCCCTTCGATCTCACCGTTGCGCGCATCCATCGACTCGTGTCTGCCGTCCATGACGCGTGCATCGGCGTAGCTCGCGCCGGCAGCCATCGCCGCCTCGACGGCGGCCTCAGCGTATTCAAACATCGGTGAATGGTAGCGGGGATGCGCCGCATCAGTCAGTGCGGCCAGGTCCTGCGGCCACTCCGCCGCCGGGCCGATGCGCCAGGTCCGCTCGCTCGACCGGCTCCTGCCAGTTGATCTGGGTGATCCGCGCCGGCGGCCACTCGCCGTCGGGCGGGATGATCCCGTCCTCGGCCTCGAGCGGGATCCCGATCGGCGCGACGAGGTAGCGACCAGCCAGCGCCCGCGCGTCGCGATCGAGCGCGAAACCGGCCTTGGCGCGATGGAACGTGACCGTCACGTCGGCCGTGACTACCGGCGTCGAGCGGCTCCCGCCGGTGAGATCCACCCGCGTTGGGGTATCCACCGCGAGCACCGCGCACGGACGGCCGGCGGCGACCGCATGCGCCCGGGTGGCATTGATGAGATCAACGGCGGTAGAGATCGGCTCGCGAAGTGGCCCCGACGCGCCCGACCCGAGCAGTGCGTCGACCAACAACGTGGCATCCGCAATCCGTTCGCGCAGCCGAAGGAGCAGCTCCGACGAGGGGGCCACGAACAGGTCCAGCGACCCGGACGCCGCCATCGCCTGGAGCACCGACCAGTTGTGGCCGGCCGACGTCCCCGACAGCTTGGAGGCGTCCGCAGCCAACACGCAGAGCACCGAACGCCCGGCCGCGGCCAGGCGACGCGCGACCACGAAGCCATCACCCCCGTTGTTGCCGGGGCCACACAGGATCACGACCAACGGGGGGCGCACCAGGGGTCCCCCGGGCCCTCGCACCCGCTCCGCCAACCGGCCGAGCTCGGCCAGCGCGACCTCGGCCACGGCAGCCCCGGCTGACTCCATCAATGCGTCGGGACTGAGCCCAAGGCGCACGGCAGCTTCATCGATCTGCGCCATCTCATCGGCGCCGATGAGAACGGGGACACCGCGTTCAACTCGCACCGCCGGATCGCTCACGCGATTGGACACGCCGGCGTCAGAGGCTCCGGAGGTAGGCGACGATGGCGTCGATCTGCTCCGGGCTGAGATCCGCCCCGAAGGCCGGCATGCCGCCGCGATCGAGACCCTCGGTCTCCGGCACTGTGCCGTTGATCCACAGCGCGACCCAGGCGTCAGGATACTCGGCCGCGAGATCCTGGAGGTTCTCGCTCACCGGTCCATCTGCGATCGCGAGCAGGCTCGGGAAGTTATCGGTCCCGCCCAGGTCAGCCCCGTGGCATGCCGCGCACTGGTTCTGCGCCACCAGCGCCTCACCCACCGCCGGATCGGCCTCGCCTCCACCTGAAGGAGCGGGGGCGCTGGCGCCGGGAATGGCGAAGGCCGGGTTATCACCGGTCAGGTTGGCGGCGAGGTAGACGCCACCGATGAGGAAGAGGAGCACGGTCAACCCGATCGCCCACGGTGGCAATCCGCCGGAGCGCGTCTCGATGGGCGTGTGAACGGTCATGGCGTCAGTGTCCTGCTGCGACTGCGGCGGATGCGTCCGGGACGGCGTACTCGGCAGGCTCTCCGCTGGTGTACAGGAGGAACAGGTTCACCACCATGGCCAACCCAGCGAGCGCAACCATGCCAAAGCCCAGGAATGCAACGACGCGGTAGGGCGCCACGCCGGCTCCGAGGGCGTCAGCCGCAACCCCTTGCGAGAGGAGCGAGCTCTCGGCCATGCCAGCGCCCATGAGCGCCAGCCCGGCAATCGTGGCGCCACTGAAGGCGAGCCACAGCTGCGCGCTCGAGAGCAGGCCGCCGCCCCACGCGCGGCGCAGGATGCGCGGGAGGGCATGCTCGGCCAGCGCGAAGGCGGCGAGCGTAAAGGCGCCGTAGGTGGCCCAGATGAAGACGCCGGTCTCCCACTCGGTCCTTGCCACGGCGACGTGCACAAGTCGCAATGAGCCGATCGCCTGGAGAAGGCTCACTCCCAACAGGAAGGCGAGCGACACGGCCGCAAAGGCAGTGGCGCCAGCGCCGAACAGGAGGCTCCATCGGCCCTGCATGGTGAGCGCCAAGTTGACGACCGTGAGGGCGGCGGGAACAAAAAGGAGCATCGCGGCGACCGCGCCGAGCGACGTGATCACGAACGGCACGCTTGCGTCGGTGAGCACAGCCAGGGCCGATACCGGCGCCAGCGCCAACCAACTCAACCACGCCAGCAGGGCCAGCCCGCCCGAGGCGAGCGGCTGTCCGACCGCACGAGGCACGACGTAGTACAGCGTCGCGTACGCCATGCCCAGCAGCCACAGCGCCATCAGCGCCTGACCGATGAAGACCGATACCAACGCCGTCGTCAGCTCAGGCAGGTCGAGCACGAAGCTGAGCAGGCCGAGGCCCGCGTTGAGTCCAAGCAGTCCAAGCAGGCCGAGCAGGGCGACGCCGGCGAACCACAGGCTGATGTAGCTCGAGCGGAGCGCCGTGCCGGCGGTCATCACGAAGACTCCGGTGACGATCAGCGCTCCCGTTGCAAGCCCACCTGTGAGCAGCCAGGACATGGCGGTCAGCGGCGCATGCGGACCAAGCGCGAACACGTACAGGCTCGCCAGCCCGGCGGCGAGCGACATATTCCAGATCACGAGCGCCAGGTTCAACAACGGCTCCGCGACGATGCGCTTGCCGACGAGGCGCGGCGTCATGAAGGCCACGGCGGCGAACCCAACGTTCGTCAGCCAACCGTAAACCGTGGCGTTGATGAATGCGGCATCCACACGGCGCTCACTGAACGTGAATTCGAGGCCGAACAGGAGTGGGAACGAGAAATCGAACGGAATGATCCGAAGCGCGATGGCAAGGACGCCGAGGCCGGTCGACACGCCCAGCCAGAGCGCGGCTGCCACCAGGAATCCGGTCGCCGCCGTATCGGGGCCGCTCGGAATGAGCGATCGGCGGCGCTTCGGTGGCTCGTCGTAAGGTCGCAACTTCTTCGGATTGACCGTCACTTGGCGCGTCATCGGGCGCGTCGGCCCTCCTGCAGGTTCGCTCGGGGCGTCATAGGCCGCCGCATTGTACCGAACGCCGACAATGGTCGACGCACATCATGCCCTCATGACCGTGCAGCACGCGGCCAACCCGCGACCGAAAACTGCGCACGCTCGCTCGGCCTAGCGACCGGCTGGGGTCACCGTCCTCGGCCACACCATGGCTTCCTGCACGAGCTCACTTGATGAGAGTCTCTTAATCGAAGGCTCATCGCGCTCTCATCTAGTGCGCCAACAATTCTCTCTCGCTGCCTATTGTGCGGCCGGGTGTTGGGAAGGTGTAGGCTCAGGTCCGGCATCCCAATCCATTCCATCCAATGTCCCGTTCAAGCGAGGGTCTTCGGAGACCGGAAGGAGCCCACATGAGCGCCCGCGATGCAGATACGAGAGTGGCTACGACGCGGGAAGCCGTCCCAAAGGACTGGATCCCGGGACTGCTGGAAAACTGGAGGAGCGACGTCGTCGCTGGCTTCATCCTTTTCCTGCTCGCACTTCCCCTCTCCCTTGGCATCGCCATCGCATCCGGGGCGCCGCCCATCGCCGGGATCATCACCGCCATCGTCGGCGGCATGCTGGTCAGCTTCCTGAGTGGCTCGTACGTCACCATCAACGGTGCCGCCGCCGGTCTGATCGTCATCGTATTGGGGGCGATCGAGGGCCTCGGTGGGGGCGATGTCGAGGCGGGATTCCGCTACGCCCTCGCTGTGGGCGTCGTCTGCGGCGTCATCCAGATCGGTCTCGGGCTCCTGCGCGCCGGCGCGATGACGAACTTCTTTCCGCTCTCGGTAGTCCACGGCATGCTGGCTGGCATCGGCGTCATCATCATGGCCCGCCAGATACCGGTTGCGGTCGGCGTTTCAGAAGTGGCCGACATCATTCCTCACGAGTGGCCGGTGCTCCACGGGTCCAACTCGGTGCTGGCCCTGCCCGACGCCCTGATGCGGGCCTCGCTCTTCCCGGCGATCATTGGTCTTGCCAGCATCCTGATCATGCTCTTCTGGCCGAAGCTCAAGCAGGTAGCAAAGTTCGTCCCTGCGCCACTCGTCGCGGCCATTGTCGGCGTCGCTCTCGGCTCCGCGTTCGGCCTGAGTCCAGAGCTCCTGATCACCCTGCCCGAGGGAGGACTCTTCGGTGGCCTGACGACGCCTGACTTCGGCGTGATCTTCACCGGCGATTCGATTCGCTGGATCATCACCTTCGTCTTCGTGGCAAGCCTGGAGTCGCTGCTCACCGCGTCGGCGATCGACAAGCTCGATCCGTTCAAGCGCCGCTCGAACATGAACCGCGAGTTTCTGGGCAAGGGCGTCGGGAACATGGTATCGAGCTTCCTCGGTGGGTTGCCCATGATCGCGGAGGTCGTTCGCAGCTCGGCGAACATCTTCAATGGCGCCAAGACCCGCTGGTCGAACTTCTTCCATGGCGCCTTCATGCTCGCCTTCGTGGCGCTCGTGCCCGGCGTCCTGGAGATGATCCCGCTGGCTGCATTGGCGGGCATCCTGATCGTGATCGGCTTCCGGCTGGCGCACCCAAGCCAGTTCGTCCACGCCCTGCACATCGGGAAGGAGGAATTCCTCTTCATGCTGGTGACCATGATCGTGGTCGTGGCCGAGGACCTGCTGGTCGGTGTCATCCTCGGCGTGATCATCGGCCTGGTGACCGCGGTCGTCCGGGGCACCTCGATCGGCAACCTGTTCCGTGCCCGCATGGAAGTCTCGGAAGACACGGCGGCCGGCACCACGGTCGTCGCGTTCCGGAAGGCGCTCGGGTTCGGCAATTTCGTTGGGATCAGGGGGAAGCTGGACAAGATTCCGCCCGCGCAGACGGTGGTGCTGGACTTCAGCGAGACCCACCTCGTCGATCACACCGTGGTCGAGCGGCTGGACGATTGGGAAGCGGAGTACGTACGCGAGGGCGGCAAGGTCGAACGGCGGGGGCTGGATCACCTCCACCACACCACACACGAGCCGATGTCGGCTCTGGTACAGAGCGCGTAATGACCGTGACCGATGCGGCGGGGCCAGGGCGCTAGGAGGATCAATCGATGCCCATCCTGAGCATGCTTACCTGGACCCCGCTGGTTGGCGTCATCATCATTCTGTTCCTGCCCAGAGAGAAGGTCAGGCTCATCCAGGGCATAGCGCTCGGATCCGCGTCGCTCTCCCTGGTGCTGGCCTGGAGCCTTTTGTTCCGCTTCGACGGAGGTACCGCCGCGCTCCAGTTCACCGAGCGACGGGAGTGGATTCCCGAGCTCGGCATGACCTACATCCTGGGCATCGATGGCCTGTCGTTCCCGCTGCTCCTATTGACGACGCTGGTGAATCTGGTGGCCGTGATCGCGTCCCTCAGCATCACGGAGCGCGTCAAACCCTATTTCGCCTGGTTGCTGCTGCTCCAATTCGCGGTCCTGGGCGTGTTCGTGTCCCAGGACTGGTTCCTGTTCTACGTGTTCTGGGAGATCGGCCTTGTGCCGATGTTCTTCTTGATCGGGCTGTGGGGCGGGCAACGACGGGACGCGGCCGCGATGAGCTTCTTCCTGTATACCCTCGCCGGCTCGATCTTCATGCTGCTGGGCATCATCGCCGTGTATCTCCAGGCGGGCGTCCACACGTTCGACATGCAGGAGCTGGTGCAGGTGCGGGTGCGGGACGGCTGGGATCAGGCGTTCCAGATTCTGCCCTTCCTGGCGTTCTTCCTGGGATTCGCGGTCAAGATTCCCGTCTTCCCCTTGCATGGTTGGCTGCCCCTGGCCCACGTCGAAGCGCCGACACCGGTCAGCATCATCCTGTCAGGGCTTCTCCTGAAGCTGGGGGCGTATGGCCTGCTGCGCGTGAGCGGGCTGCTGCCTGAGGGTCTCGAGTGGTTCGCGCCTGCCCTGTTGGTCCTGGGTCTCATCAACATCATGTACGGCGCCCTCCTCGCCTGGCGACAGACGGACCTCAAGGCAATGGTCGCCTACTCGTCAATTGACCATATGGGCTTTGTGCTGGTGGGCATCGCCGCCCTGAATGTCATTGGCTTCACGGGCGCGCTGATGATGATGCTGACGCACGGCATCATCACCGGGGCGCTCTTCTTCCTCGTCGGCGTGATCTATGAGCGCGCCCACACCCGAGACATAAGCGCCTTCGGTGGCTTGATGACGGGTATTCCAACATTCTCGGTGTTGATGTCGTTGGCACTGATCGCCTCCATGGGCATGCCTGGATTGGCCCAGTTTGTCAGCGAGTTCCACGTGCTGGTCGGGGCCTTCGAGCGATGGGGGTTGTTGGTGCTCATCGCCGGCGCCGGCATCCTCATCACCGCCGCCTACTCACTTCGGACAATCGGCAGCATGTTCATGGGCCCGGTCGATTCCCGGTGGGCGAGCCTCAAGGACCTGAGCCGGCGAGAGCTGACCGCGCTCCTGCCGCTGGCGGTGCTGATTATCGCACTGGGTCTCTTCCCCGGCCTGGCGCTCGGGCTCATGGACACAACTCTCGCGGAGATGACCGCCCAGTTCCAGTAGCGAGCGAGACGATGTCAGTCGATTCAATTACGAGCGAGATGCGCGACCACCTCACGCACGAGGTGGAGCATTTCAGTCATCTGCTGCCCTCACAGGGACCGATCGGCACCTTCATTCATCACAACACCTTGCATGGTCTGCAGCACCTTCCTTTTGAGCAGGCAGTCGTCGAAGCCCAGCGAATCCTGGGTGGCCGCGGCTACCTGCCGAACGAGGAGTACCGCCGGTTCTATCGGGCGGGCCGGATGACTGACGAGGACATCGGCGTGGCAATCCGCGGCCGCGCCGACCTGACCCCAGGCAGACCCCTGGCACGCGTGGCGGAGCTGCAGATCGAGGCCGCGGAGGTCTGCCGCATCCACCTGCTCCACGGCATCGAACCAACCGATCTGGCCCAGCTGCGCTTCGAGGTCCATGAGCGAGATGCTGCTCGACGCTTCCGCGACGATGTTCCGCCCGAGGCATGCGAGTCGCTGCTTGCCAAGTCCGCGTTGGAGCTGACGCGCGGCCTGGACCAGGTTGGGCGGACCTGGACCCTGGCGGACTGGATGCAGGCTCACGTCAACCTCGACCTGACCGGATGGTTGCGCGCTGAAGTGGCGAGACAGAGCGCTGCGGGCGCCCATGCTCCCGATGCTGACCAGGTGGAGCCCTGGTTGAAACGCCTGACGATCCCAGCCGACAGGTGGGACGGCTATCTGGCATGCATTGACCGTCATCTCCCCAGCCCATCACCAGGCGCCACCGGGCGCCACGAGGCTCGCAGCATCTGGCTGCGCGAGGAGACGGCACTGCTCAAGCAATTGGCGCGTCGGCACTTCGGCCTGCCTGGTACGTTTGACACGATCGCTAGCCATTTCGCGAAGCATCCGGAAGCCTACGCTCTCCTCTCGCTGTGGCAGGCCTGCCTGGCCGGCGTCGCCGCCGCGGACCCATTCTCGCCGACCGCCCCGCACAATCTGCGGGTGCAGGATCCGAACGGTGAGCAGGAGCTTCTGCTCGATCACTATCGGCACCTGGATGAATCTGGCGGATCGCCCATTCCCCTGAGTCCCGATCTGAGAGCCGCCATCCAGGCCGTCGTAAATGGCGAGATGGACCGTCGGCGAGCTGGCATCGAGCGCGGCGACGTCGCGGAGGGGGATGCTGACGGATTCTGCCGCACCGTGCTTCGCAACCTCGGCGCGACCACCTTCAACAGCAGGGGCCTCGACGCGCTCGCGGCGCTGGTCAGCCGTGGGGCGGACGAAGCGGCAGCGTTCGCTGATCTGCCGGCGATCCTCAGGGAGCGAGACCCGAGGAGTCGAATGCTGCAATTCGCCGAGCAGACCCTGGGCGGGCAGATGGAGGCACTCGGCCGCGACCGCTCGCTCAGCGGGTTGCTCGAAGAGCTGACCGGAGCTGACCTGAGTGAGCGGGTCGATCGGTACATGATCAAGCAATGCGCGAACTTTCTCGACGAAGGGCTGGCCGCGTGGCGCATGCCCGAGCGGGCGCGTGGCTTCTACGAGGCCTGGCGAGGCCTGGCGACGGGTGGGTCGCTGGAGTTCGCGGGTCTCTCGGGCTGGCGAAGTGCCCTGCACCAGTTGCCGACCTCGGCGGAGGACGCCGTCATCCACCAACTCCACGAGCTGGGCGTCTCAGAGGAACAGTGGGGTGACTTCCTGGGTCGAATGTTGACCCGACTCCCCGGCTGGGGCGGCCTGATCAATTGGCGTGCCACACGCCCGGAGTATCCCCGCCAACAGGTGCAGCCGATCGATCTCATCCAGTTCCTCGCGGTCCGGCTGTTCTATGAGAAGCTGCTGATTCAGCAGCTGTGCCGCGCCACCTGGCAAGTGGACGGAAGCGTGAGCAGTTTGCACGCCTACTTTCAGGCTCACCTGCCGGAGTTCTTCGCGCGGCGTGAACTGTTTCTTGGGCACTTGCCCGAGGACCTGGCACGGGAAGGGCGGACGCTGGCCGCGGAAGCTCGGCCGGGGAATCGAGACGACAGCGAGTGGACAGAACTGGCCGCGAAAATCTGGATCCACCGCGATCCTGACGGCTCCGGTCGGTGGTCAGGCCGAACGGCGCACGGAGACGCCTGGCGGCTTTTTCACATGGCGCAGTTCCTCAGCCTGACCGGGGCAGAAGTGCGGTCACTTTCTCCAGCGGAGTCAGAGCAGCTGCTGGGGACCCTCGACGCGTTTCCCGCGTCCACTCATGGCGCGACCTGGCTGACCGCCTATGAGCATCATTACCGGGAGCAGATCCTCAACGCGCTTGCCACCAACCACGCAAAGGGCCGCTGGCGCACGAGGGAGGTACGACCGCGAGCCCAGGTGGTGTACTGCATAGACGAGCGCGAAGAGGCCATCCGCCGACATTTGGAGGAGCTGGACCCTGCCTTGGAGACACTCGGAGCCGCCGGCTTCTTCGGCGTCGCCATGAACTACTGCGGACTGGGCGTCCACGATGCGACTCCCCTCTGTCCACCCGTGATCATCCCCATCCACCGCGTCGAGGAGGTGGCTCGTCCGGAGGATGCGGAACGCCACGCAACGCACACCAGGCGTGCCAAGTGGTCCGAGGTCGTGCACAACACCTATTGGGAGATCAAGCGGAATTTCGTGTCGGCCTATTTCCTGCTGGACGTGGTCGGCTTCCTCCAGACAGTGCCCCTGGTCGGGCAGGTCCTGGCGCCACTCCGCTACGCCCGAGTCTCGAAGCGAGTAGGGCAGCAGATCATCCCGCCCGTGCGCACCACCCTGACCGTGACTCGACCAGAGCACGAAGCGACCGATCAGGAGCCCAAAGCGACCGATCAGGAGCACGATTCGCTCGGCTTCACGACCGTCGAGCAGGCCGATCGAGTGGAGACGATGCTGCGCAACCTTGGCCTGACCGCCGGGTTCGCGCGCCTGGTGCTCTTCACCGGGCACGGCTCATCAAGCCTGAACAACCCGCACGAGTCAGCGCATGATTGCGGAGCCTGTGGCGGTAAGCACGGCGGCGCCAGTGCCCGCGCGTTTGCCGCAATGACGAATCGGCCGGAGGTCCGTTCTCTGCTCCGCGAGCGTGGGATCGAGATACCGGACGACACCTGGTTCGTTGGTTCCCAGCACAACACCTGCTCCGAGCTGTACACCTACTTTGACGTCGAGGACATTCCGGCAACGCACCAGGAGGAGTGGCGCCGCCTGGTGGGCGACCTGGACGAGGCGCGCGCTCGATCTGCACAGGAACGCTGCCGTCGTTTCTTCTCGTCTCCCAAGGATGCGACCCCCGAGCGATCGCTCCGCCATATCGAGAGTCGCGCGGTCGACCTCAGCCAGGTGCGACCGGAGTGGGGACATGCCACGAACGCCTTCGCGGTGATCGGCCGGCGCGCCGTGACCCAGGGGTTGTTCCTGGACCGCCGGCCTTTCTTGATCTCGTACGATCCGACGCAGGACCCCGACGGCACGATCCTCGAGCGGATCATCTTGGCCGTCGGACCCGTGGGTGCGGGCATCAATCTCGAGTATTACTTCTCGACGGTCGATAACCAGCGATACGGGTCCGACACGAAGGTGCCGCATAACGTGTACGGCCTGGTGGGGGTGATGGAGGGAGCGATGAGCGATCTGCGCACCGGGTTGCCCAGGCAGATGGTCGAAGTCCACGAACCGATGCGACTTCAACTGGTCATCGAGGCCAGCACCACGCACCTCGGTGAGATCTACGGGCGCCAGCCGGCCGTGCAGCAGCTGCTCGATAACGCGTGGGTGCATCTCATCGCGCTGGACCCTGACACGGGCGCCATGAACCTGTTCGTGCCGGGCGTCGGCTTCACACCGTGGGACAGGCCCCTCACCCCGCTGCCGGTGGTGCTGTCATCCTTCGAGTGGTATACGGGCAAGACCGATTTCCTGTCGCCGGCCGTGATCGCCCACAGCAACGGTGATCCAGCGGCCGCGGTGGCGGGAGCGGAGACGGCGTAGGGTGTTCGACCTCGTCGTCACGCTCATTCCCGGGCTGCCGCTTCTGGCAGCGCTCGCCAATGGTCTCAACGCCCTCCTGGGCGACCGATACTCTCCGCGGGTCGTTCAACGGATGGCCGCCGGGTCGATCCTCTTCGCCTTCCTGGGCGCGTTCTGGATCTTCGTCGGAGTGCTGGTGGATCCGACGCCGCGCGAGGTGGTCGTCTACCCCTGGCTGGTGAGTGGTGACTTGACGGTCGATATTGCGTTCCTGATCGACCGCCTCTCCGCGGTGATGATGCTGGTGACCACCAGTATCAGCTTCCTGGTCGCGGTCTTCTCGATCAACTACATGCACAACGAGCGCGGCTTCTCTCGATACTTCACGGTGTTGCCGCTGTTCGTCTTCGCCATGTTGGTGTTGGTGATGGGCAACAGCTACGTCCTGCTCTTCCTGGGCTGGGAGGGTGTCGGCGTTTGTTCCTACCTCCTCATCGGCTTTTACTACGACCGGAAGGCGGCGGCGCAGGCCGGCACCAAGGCCTTCGTCATGAACCGCGTGGGGGACGCGGGCTTCCTGATCGGCATTTTCCTGATCATTGGCCACTTTGGCACGGCCGACTACACGACCGTCTTCGCCGAGGCAGGGACCCTCGAGACCGGGACCGCCGTCGCCATCGGCCTTGCGCTCCTGATCGGGGCGATCGGCAAGTCGGCCCAGCTGCCGCTCGCCACCTGGCTCGCCCGTGCGATGGAGGGACCAACCCCGTCGAGCGCCCTGATCCATGCGGCGACGATGGTCACTGCCGGTGTCTACATGATCGCGCGCAGCCACGACATCTACGACCGGGCTCCGGAGGCGTTGCTGGTTGTTGCCATCGTGGGTGCAGCCACGGCACTGTTCGGCGGTCTCGCGGGCCTGGTGCAGACGGATATCAAGAGCCTCCTCGCCTTCTCGACCACATCGCAGCTCGGCCTGATGTTTCTGGCCTGTGGTCTGGGTGCGTACACGGTGGCTATCTTCCATCTGGCAGCGCACGCAGTCTTCAAGACCCTGCTTTTTCTGACCGCGCCGTCGATCCTGCACCACCTGCACGGTGGCACAGACGTTCGCCAGACGGGTCCGGCCAGGGAGAGCGTAACCGTCCCGCAGAGCCTGTTCCTGCTGGGTACGGTGGGATTGATGATCTTCCCCTTCCTCGTCGGCTGGTGGCGAGTCGAGGCTCTCGGCGATGCAATCGGCAGCGGCTTACCGATCCTGCTGGCGCTCGGTGCGCTGGCGGCGTTCTCGGCCGCATTCACCACATGGCGCCTGGTCCAGGTGGCATTTGACGATCCCCACAGCGACTCGGGGAAGAATCGCCGCCGGTCCTCGTGGGTGGTTGGCAAGCCATTCTTGGCCCTTGCCGCCATCGTGATCATCGGCTACGGCCTTGGGGTGCTGCCGGGCGGGCTTGATGGGACCTGGTTCGAGCGGCTGGTGACACCCGCTGTCGCCGCGGAGCCGGGGTTGCCGCTCGCCAACCCGATCCTCGCGGTCACTCTGATGGGCACGATGATCCTGATCCTGGTCGTCGGCTGGTTCACCCCGCTCGCCCTCGATAGGTTCCGGCCGGAGCGACCGGGGCAGCTTCTCTTCAGGTTACGTGGCGTGTACAACCTGGTCGTCAATCGTTTTTGGCTCGACGAGTTCTATGGCCTCGCGGTAATTCGGCCAACGATCAGACTCGGGCATCTGTTGGACCGACTGGATACTGGCCTGATCGACAGGGCGACCGGCCTTCCCACGGCGGAGCCTCTGATCCCCTCAGCCGCGGTCATTTGGGAGGAGGAGCGCCGCGCGAGCACGCTGACGACCCCCGCATCAGCCTGGGGGGCGGAGAACAAGGACAGGGAGAAGGAGCGAGAGGCCCGAGTGGCCGTGGCGGGCGGCGCCAGCGCTGGCGGAGTGCTCGGTCGGCTGACCGGGGTGAGCGGCAACGTCTCGGGCTGGGTGGAGCGCGAAGGCATCGGGCGGGCGGCCGGCGCCATCGGCTGGCTGACCGCGCTGACCGCGGCCATTGCCACCTCGATCGAGCGGGGTGTGATTGACCGTGCCGAGCGAGTGACCGTGTGGCTGGGCGAGGCGACGGCCCGATTCTCCGCACAGGCCGAGGGGCGCCTCTTCCAGACCGGTATCCACGTGGGTGTGCCGCGGGCAAGCCACGGTCTTGGCCGCGTCCTGACCACAATGGAGGAGATCCTCGGCCGGCCCGCCGTCATCGGCTCGCTTCTCCTCCTGTCGCTCATCGGCGTGCTGGTTAACGCCCTGTGATCCTGCCCGAGATCTCCGCAGCACAACAGGTCGGGTTTCCGATCCTGAGCGTGTTGCTCTTCCTCCCTCTCGCCGTCGGGGCCACGCTGCATTTTGTGCGAGATGAACGCCGCGCCTACATGGTGGCGCTGGTTGGATCGGTCCTGGTGCTGATCCTTGCGGTCGCGGTGTCCGTGCTCCTCATCCGCGATGTCGCGGACATGCAGTTCGTCGAGCGCATCGGCCCGATTCCGTTTGTCGGCGTCAGCTATCACCTCGGCGTGGACGGAATCAGCGTGCTCTTCCTCCCGTTGACTGCCCTGCTGACGGTGCTGGTCATCGTGTATGCCGAGTACGCCACAAAGACGGACACCCGCCACTACATGCAGGCCACGCTCACGCTCGAGGCGACGCTGATCGGCGCCTTCGTCTCGCTCGACATGATCCTGTTCTGGCTGTTCTTCGTGCTCGAGTTGGTGCCGAGCTATTTCCTCATCACGCGCTGGGGTACCGGCGAGCGGCGCAACCGAGCAGCCCGGGAGTATGTTGCGTTCATGCTGACGGGCTCGGCGCTCATGCTGGGCGGCATCGTGATGCTTGGCCTGAATGCCGGTCGGGAGACCGGCAGCGTGTCCTTCAACTTCCTGCAGCTGTTGACTGTGCCGGTCCCCGTCGAGCTCCAATCGGCGATCTTCTTCCTGATGTTCTTCGGGTTCGCCGTCAAAGCGCCCATCTTCCCGTTTCACACCTGGATGCCCAAGGTGCTCGAAGAGGGTCCGATCGTGGGGATGAGCGTCTTCCTGGTCGGCATCAAGCTGGGTACGTATGGCCTGATGCGCTTCGTGATCCCCCTCGTGCCTGAAGCCGCCCTTGAATGGTTGTGGTTGATGGCCGCGCTCGGCGTGGCCGGCATGGTCTACGGAGGACTCATCGCTCTCATCCAGACGAACCTACGTCGGCTGCTGGCGTACAGCAGTCTCAGCCATATGGGTGCCGTCATGCTGGGGATCTTCTCGCTGAACCTCGCGGGTTTCCAGGGAGGGCTGCTCCAGATGATCAACCTGGGGGTCGTTGGCGCGGGACTCTTCTTCATCGCCGGATTCCTTCACACGCGCCTTGGGCCAGTGGACCTTGCGGTGATGGGCGGCCTGGTGCACTACGTGCGATGGCTGACCGGGGCGTTCCTGGTCATCGCCATCGCCGGTGTTGGCCTGCCCGGGACCGGCGGTTTCAACGGCGAGCACCTTGTCATGATCGGCGCATTCCAGGTCCACTGGATCATGGCCGCCGCCAGCGGTCTGGGCGTCTTTCTGGCGGCATCGTACTTTCTTCTCTATTTCCAGCGGGCCTTCCTGGGTGATCCAGCCACTCCCCAGGTCGCGCAGAAGTTGCAAACGATCCCCGACCTCGGGGTTCGGGAACGGATGATCGCCATCGTTCTGGCTGGGTTGGTCTTCTGGATCGGTCTCGACACCGCCCCGATTCTGAACACGATGGACGGATCCCTCAGGGCGCTCGAGGCTCGGGTGGAGCAGGGCTCCGCGGCCGAGTCCACCAGCCCGTGGGACGTGACGGGCTCGGGCTGGCAGCTGTGGGGCGGTCAGCGATGACCATCGCAGCCGCGCGGGAAGCTCGTGAACGATCGGGAGGGCTGCTGTGACCCTGACAGAGGTCCCGGCCGCGCAGCAGATCGGGTTCCCGATCCTCAGCGTACTGATCTTCCTTCCGCTGGCTTTTGCAGTATTTCTGAATCTGATCGAAGACGACAACGTTGCACGTAGGGCGGCATTCGTGGGTGGCGCCCTCGAGCTGCTGCTCGCGATCGTGATGGTTCTCAACTTCATCCCAGGCGTCTCGGACATCCAGTTCGTGGAACGCGCCGATTGGATACCCGCGGCGGGCGTTGGCTATCACCTTGGGGTTGACGGCATCAGCGTGCTGTTCATCCCGCTATCGGCATTCCTCACCCTGATGGTGATGCTCACTTCCTGGAGCAGCATACGTTTCCGCTCCAAGCCGTACCTCAGCGCGTTGTTCGTCCTTCAGGCCGCCACCATCGGCATTTTCGCGTCGCTTGACCTGTTCCTCTTCTTCGTGTTCTGGGAATTGATCCTCGTGCCCAGCTACCTGCTGATTCGGCTCTGGGGCATCGGAACCCAGCGCGGGTATGCCGCGCTGAAGTACGTCATGTACATGCTGGCGGGGTCGACCCCCCTGCTCGTCGGGATCGTGCTCCTCGGCATCAACCACCAGAACGCGACCGGGGCTCTCTCATTCGATCTCGTGACACTCCTGACTGTGCCAGTCGCGCCCGAGCTGCAGACAGTGATCTTTTTTCTGCTGGCGTTCGGATTCGCCGTAAAGGCGCCGTTGTTTCCCTTCCATACCTGGGTGCCGACAGCGCTGATGGAAGGGCCAGTAGGGATGAGCGTGATGTTGGTGGGCCTCAAGCTGGGTGTATACGGCCTGCTGCGCTTCGTCATGCCGCTGCTGCCCGAGGCAGCCAGCCAGTGGGCGTGGCTGATGGTCGGATTGGGCGTGATCGCGGTCGTGTACGGGGCGCTGATCGCTCTCGTTCAACCCAACTTGCGCCGACTCCTGGCCTTCGCCAGCATCGGCCACGCGGGCCTCGCCGTGCTGGGCCTATTTGCGCTGAACGTGCAGGGCATTCAGGGCGCGGTGATGCTGATGCTCAACCTCGGACTTGCCACCACCGGGCTGCTGTTCATGGCCGGATTCCTCCATGCTCGGACCGGTTCGTCGGAGTTGACGGCACTCGGCGGGGTGGGCCGGCACGTTCCCCTCATGGCAACCTTTTTCTTCATCATTGGTCTGGCGTTCATCGGCGTCCCCGGAACGAGCGGTTTCCCTGGCGAGTTCCTGATCCTGCTGGGCGCGTTCGACGCCAACTGGACGGTGGCGACAGTCGCCGTGCTCGGCGTCATCCTGAACGCGGCCCTCTTCCTGCGTTACTTTGAGCGAGCTTTCCTGGGTCCGGTGACGCGCGATGCCGTTCGCAAGCTCCAGGATCTCCGCCCGCGCGAAGCGATCGTTGCCGTGACGCTGGTATTCCTCGTGCTCGCGATCGGCCTGTTCCCGTATCCGATCCTGTCGATGACTCAGGGCTCGGTGCAAGCGCTCGCGGAGCGGCTCGAGCAAGGATCGGCGCCCGCGGTGGTCCAGCATGCAGACTGAATCGGTCACTCCGTTCCTGGCCATGGTGGTGGCGCTCGTGGGTGCTGCGCTGATCGTCCTGACCCGTCAACATCCGAACCTCCGAGAAGCGTGCTCGCTGGCTGCGTCCGTGCTCCAGTTTCTCCTCGTCCTGACCATGGTCCCAGCGGTCCTGGACGGCCAGACGCTCCACTTCACGGTCCTGGCCTTCCTGCCCCAGGTCGCGATTGCGTTCCGGGTCGACGCCCTCGGACTCCTGTTCGGCATCACGGCGTCCTTCCTGTGGATCCTGACGACGATCTATTCGATCGGCTACATGCGCCTACTGCGGGAGCACTCTCAGACGCGCTATTACGCGTTCTTTGCCCTGGTCCTGGCGGCCACCGTGGGAGTCGCCTTCTCCGCGAACCTGATCACGCTGTACATCTTCTACGAGCTGCTGACGTTCCTGGCGTATCCCCTGATAACGCATTCAGGCTCAAGCGAAGCACTCGCAGCAGGGAAGAAGTACCTCTCGTACCAGCTGGGCACGTCGTTCATCTTTCTCCTGCCGGCGGTCATCGTCACGTACACGCTGTCAGGCACCTTCGACTTCCAACCGAACGGCGTGTTTCCCGCTAGCGCCAACGCCACCGTGCTGGTCGTGGTCTACGGGTTCTTCCTGGCCGGCAGCGCCAAGGCCGCCCTCATGCCATTTCATGCCTGGCTCCCGGCGGCGATGGTTGCTCCGACGCCAGTCAGTGCGCTGCTTCACGCGGTCGCTGTCGTCAACGCGGGCGTCTTCTTGATCCTCCGCGTGATTCTCGACGTCTTCGGCGTGGACCTGCTGCGACAGTTGCATCTCGATGTCGCAACCACCATCGTCGTGTGCGTCACTATCCTGCTGGCGGGTCTCCATGCCCTGAGGCTGGACAGTCTGAAGGGAGTCCTTGCCTACTCCACCATCACCCAGCTCGCCTACATGATCCTGGGCGTCGTGCTACTGAGCCCGACGGGGATGATCGGTGGAGTCCTGAATCTGCTGAATCACGCCGAGTCGAAGATCCTCCTGTTCTTCTGCGTCGGCTCCATCTATCTCGCCACGCGGAAGACGAAGATTTCCGAGCTCGCCGGGATTGGCAGGCAGATGCCATGGACCATGGCGGCCTTTTCGATCGGGGCCCTCAGCATCGTCGGCATCCCGCCGACCGCCGGCTTCATCACGAAGTGGTTCCTCATCACCGGCTCGATCGAAGCCGATAAGTTCGCGATCGTCTTTGTCCTGATGATCAGCACGCTGCTGAGTGCGGCTTACTATTTCCGCATTCTTCGCACTGCCTTCTTCGGTTCACCGCTACAGAGCGAGGGCGACGACGAAGCCCCTCACCTGGCTGAATCGAGCGCTCCCCCACAACGGCAGATTCGCGAATCGCCGCTCATCATCGGCCCCATCCTCGTCTGCGCAGGGCTATCCGTGATCTTGGGGATCTTTCCGAGCTTCTTTATCGATCTTGTCCAGCTCGCGCTGCCATAAGGGTGCGACGATCGATACGAGGAAACGGGCATCGGTACGTCGCGACGGCGATCGTCGTGCTCATCGTCGTCCTGTTGCTGGTCAACGCCCTGGCGATCTATCTGCGGAACCGATTCGAGCGAAGGTGGTAATCAAGCCGTGAATCCACGAGAAGGAGCCACGCCCGAGAATGTGCATGGTGACGTCCAAAGCCGGACCATGCGGGAGACCACGCAGCACGAGCTCGACGAGTCTGAGCAGATCGTGCCCGGCGCTGGCCCTGAGCGCGAGCCACGCGCCGCCGCACCTCATTCATGCGGTTGAGGCTGCGCAGTAGCGTGCTCTTTCCGCAGCCAGATGGACCGATGAGCGCGGTGATTCGGTTCTTCGGCACCTGGAGGCTGACGTCGCGCAAGCCGAACCCATTTCCGAAGAGCATCTTCGACAACGTGGCGTCGAGCCGCCGCCCTCATCGCCGCCAGCGACCAACGCGACGGACGCCCGCTCGAGACGGTGCGCGGCGAGGTCCATCACCGCGCCGGTGGCGACCGCAAGGAGCGAAGGCAGCCGATGATCGTGGTCAGTGACGATCGGGCGCGATGAACCCGTTCTCGTCGGCATCCCACGGGTGGACGGCAATGGGGGCGCCAATCCAGGCGCCAATGGGGGCGCTGATGCGCGCAATAAACGTCCACCATCTGAGTTCGGCGCCGCGGATCAAGTGGAGGGAATGCTCCTCGTGAACGCGGCCTTCCGCAGCAGCGACATACGTGCCCGACCGCAATCAGTCGACCTCGCCGCACTTCCCACCCGTGACCGCGCTGTCCTGCGCCTGCTGTACCGCATGGAAGCAGCCACCGTGCGCCAGCTGACCGACCTCGCCTACCGGCGCACCCGCAAGGGACAGCACCGCCTACAACAGCTCTGGCGCCTGCGCCTAACGGAGCGAACCAGGGTAGCGACCGACCTCGCTGGCGCTCCGCCCTACGCGCACCGACTCACCTACCAAGTGCGCCAGCGCCTCGGCTACCGGACCCCCCGCCCGCAGCTCAGCAGCCGCCTGCGCCATCTGCTCGACAGCCACGACGTCGTATGCGCCCTGGCGCGGCCCACTCCCAACGGGCAGGACGGACCGATGCAGGGCTGGCTCACGGCTCCCATGGCGGCCAAGGTGGTCGGCGCTGCGGTCGAACCGGACAGCGTGGTCGTCCTCCAGTTGAGAGAGCAGTCGGCCGTCGTGTGCATCGAGCTCGATGAGGGCACCGAACACCATCCGGTCATCATCGACAAGCTCGAACGCTACGCCGCCCAGCTCGGCAATCGCACCGGCTGGCACCTGCTGTTCGTCGTTCCCGGCCGCGAACGGCTGATGCGCATCCGGCGCCTGGCCCGACGGCCCGCTCTCACAGCGCTGCACGGGCACGCGTGGGTCGCGCTGCTCGCGGACGTTCGGAGACGCGGCCTCGCCACCGATACCTATCCCGCCTAGCTGTCGTTCCCACTTACGTTGTTGACAGATTGAGAACCCTCGTGCTCGGTTTGGGGTTGTTGAAGCTCCACACCGAGGGAGGGCTCTCATGCTCCATCGTAGCGCCAAGCTGACGCCCTTCGGAAGGCGGCTGCTGGTCGACCGGATCCTGGTTGAAGGCTGGGCGCCGGCCATCGCGGCCGAGACCGTGGGCGTCAGTCGCGCCACCGCCTACAAGTGGCTGCGCCGCTATCGCGCCGAGGGCCTGGCCGGACTCGAGGACCGTTCGGCACGACCTGTGCGCCAGCCGCGCGCGCTGGCCGAGCGCGACGTGCGCCGCATTCTGCGCCTGCGCCGTCGGCTGCGGGTCGGCCCCCACCGCCTCGGACCGTTGCTGGGTCACCCGCGCTCGACGGTGTACGGCGTCTTGCGCCGGCACGGCGTCAGCCGCCTGGCGCATGCCGATCGATTGAGCGGCGCACCCGTGCGCTACGTCCGCGAGCGACCCGGCGAGCTGCTGCACGTCGACGTCAAAGAAGCTGGGTCGGGTGCCCGACGGTGGTGGACACCGCATGCTCGGACCGCAGGCGCGTCGCGACCGGGGCAGTGGCTACGACCATCTCCACGTCGCCATCGACGATGCCACCCGGCTGGCCTTCAGCGGCGTCCACCCCGACGAGCGGGCGGCGACCACCGTGCGCTTCATGCACGACGCGGTTACCTTCTTCGCCGAGCACGGCGTGCGCGTCGAGCGGGTGATGACCGACAATCGACGACGTCCCCACGCCGGGCTCGGCGGACTCACCCCGCGGACCGTGACGCTGCCGCCAACAGCGCCCTCCCGCGCACGGGGACGGCGCAAGGCACATCTCCCCACGCCGGACGGACTACAGCAAGTTGTGGTTCGTCAGCAGATAGCGCCGTCTGGAAGGACTGCGTGGACACCCTTGACTCCGTTGACGACCTGGGGGTAATGCGCAGGTCGACGGCAACGCCTGCCATCGCCAGCGCCTGGCTCCGCGTCTTTCGCTTTCATTCCTCACACACTTACTCACACACTATGTCTTGATCCCCTCCAGCGGGCGCAGTAACGTCAATCTTGGCGGTCGGTCTCATGGCTGGCTCTCTCAAGTAACAGCGGGTTGACCGGCCGCCGCCATCGCCTCGCCCGAGGATGGCGGAGTCTTCCCGCCACGGACTCCCGCGGCCTTGCCGCGATCCCTTGGCACCGGCGGCGGAACTCTCCGCGCCACGAAAGGAGGGATGCCCTCAGCCGTCTTCGGTCGGGGACGACAGGCGGCGTAGGGCGGTTATCACTGAGGTGAGGACCCGGCCGGGAGGCGCCACGCGGCGCTCCCCGGCCAATCCACCCAACACACACGAAGGAACAATGCGATGAACGGTCCGGCGCTGGCGGGACAACCGAATCCGCTGCCCAACCCGTTCCGACCCGACAGCGGCGTTCCGCCGCCTTATCTCTCGGGGCGTGACCGGCTGCTGGCAAACTTCGACGACTGGCTGCTCGAGGAGCCGCCGCTGCACGCCGACTGGACGCTGACCGGCCTGCGCGGCACAGGCAAGACGGTGCTGCTCGGCGAGTTCGCGACGAGAGCAGAACGGGCGGGCTGGCTGACCCTGCAGCGCGAACTCGGTGATCGGCATCGCGACGACCTTCGGCTCGCGGAGGCACTCATCGCGGACTGCGAGGCGTTGATCGCACGCGCCAACACGCTCGCCGCCGCCGGTCGGGCTGCGCCGGCTGATCGACCGACGCCTCGTCTACCGGCCAACCCGCGCCATGTACGACTTCGCGTTGCCGTTATTCGCCGCCTACGTGCGGCGACGCGCGGAATAACAAAGCTATCGTTGGCACGATAATTCCGATGACGCTGGCCTTCATTCCCGATGAAGCGGCGGTCGCGCTGGCGCGCCGCGGCGACTTCCATTTCGCCCACTGCCCTGCACGGGTAATACCCTGACCATGAACCGCCTTGACGACTACGGCGAGATCCTGACGGTCCGCGAAGTGGCTAAGGTGCTGGGCATTGCGCGCAACAGCGTCTACCAGGCCGCTGCCACCGGGCAAATCCCGAGCGTGCGCGTTGGCAGACGCATCCTGTTTGCCAGGCGATCGCTGGAGCTCTGGCTGTCGTCGGGCGCTGAAGACGCAAGCCTGTCCTGGAACCAAATGAGGGGCACTCGTGACATTCCGTCTCGGCCGGCGGCGAGCCGGAGCGATGAACGCCTCAGTCAGAGTCGTTTGCGCCGGGCAGGCCGCCGTCATGCGCCCCTTCACCGTCATAACAACCGGTTCTAGGCCAGCGCGCGGCCGGCTCGCGTTACCAAATCGTTACCCGACCACGGACACAGAACGACCCCAGGAAGGCCTCCTGGGGTCATCTTGCGCTCGGATGTGTGGTTGCGGGGGACGGATTCGAACCGCCGACCTTCGGGTTATGAGCCCGACGAGCTACCACTGCTCCACCCCGCGACTGCCCATGCTAGTGGCGCCCGGCTATTCGGTCAAACGATTCAATTGCGGCGACGGAGGATCGAGCGCATGACGAGCAGCGCCACGATCGCCACGATCTGCCCACCGAGGATGACGCGGTTGAGGTCCAGCGCCGGCTGCCAGGTCGCCTTGCCGTCGCGGATGACGTAGACGCCGAGCGCCTTCGCGGTCAGACCGAACCCTGCGCCGCCGTTGCCCTCGGTATCGCCGCCACCTCCGCCCCCGCCGCGAACCTTCGCCGCGGGCAGGTAGATCACGCCGTCCCGCTCGATCGGCTCACCGAAGACCTGCTTCACATGCATGCCGTCGATCGCCTGCTCCATCGCCCTGTCCACCACGTTCGTCATCGGTCCATCTCCTGCGTCACGTTGGACCCACAGGGTATGCGGATACTGGCGCAACAGGAGCCTCATGAACCCGGCCCGGTTGCACCCGGTGCGACCAAAGGCGAACGAGCGGGCGTTCCACCGTCGCCTGTATCACCCGATGCAACCCAGGACGTGTGAGCTCGCCTTCCTTCGACTTTAGTGTCGCCCCGTGCAACCGCCGTCGCAGGCCGCCGCATACCGCCGCGGAACCCTAGGTGGGTCGATGGGCTCCAGGCTCCATCTCGACCACCGCGTGGTGGATGCTGTGCAGGTCGAGCAGCGCCAGATAGGGATCGGGATCGAAGGCCTCGGGGCCAAGCACGCCGGCACCGGACCACGCGCCCGTGGCGAGCAGCTCCATGGCGATGGTCGGATTGAAGCCGGTCTGCCAGCCCACGACCTGGAGGCCGAACCGACTCCAGATCTCCTCTGCATCGGCCATCTGGTAGGCGAACGTCTCCCGCGGCTTGTCATCCTTCAACCCCAGGACCCAGGTGCCCACCACCGCACGACCGCGGAACTTGTCGCCGAGCGAAATGGGATCCGGCGTGATGGCAGCCAGGACGTCGCGCGGCGCAACCTCGACACCCTTGACCCGCACAGGATCGGTCCGATCCATGCCCAGGGCGTGGATGGTCTTGAGCTTGTCGATGAAATCGGCGCCCAGCGCGTATTTGAAGGTTGCCTTGCGCGTCGACAGCCAGCGCGGGATGAGCACGACCTCCTCGTGCTCCACGTTGACGCACTCGACGGGACCGATGCCCTCCGGGAACGGGAAGGACTCGGGCGCGCTGAACGGCTCGGTCGTGTGCCAGTCACCCTTCTCCCAGATGATCGGCGGATTCAGGCATTCTTCGATGGTGGTCCAGATGCTGAATACGGGCGCGAACGCGAAGCCGGGAATCTCGAGGTCGCCACCGTCGCGGACGTGGACCTCATGAACTTCGTCGAAGGCGTGCTTCGCGGCGTGCGCGGCAAAGACATCGGTCAGTCCGGGGTCCATGCCCATGCCGACCAGGGCAAGCTTGCCGCGCGCCTTCCAGGCGGAGTCCATGGCGAACTGCTCGTCCCCGAGCTTGACACCGGGGACCTCGAACGGCCGATCCGGATGCGGCTTTGACAGGCTGACGGCCATGTCCATGTAGTGCGCATCGGCTTCGAGCGCTCCGGTGAAGATCGGCATCACGAACTGCGGATCGACCGCATTCATGACGAGGTCAGCGCGGTGCGCTCGCGCAAGCTCGGTGATGGCGGCGGGATCGCGAGCGTCAATCTTGACCGATGGGAACTTCGGGGCGCCGCCGAGGGCGTCGCTCAGCGTTCGAGCTCGAGATTCGTCGTAGTCGGCGAGGATCATGGCCTCGCACCAATCGGCGGTGGCGGAGATTCGGGCGATCGCCTCGCCCACGGTACCGACACCGATCAGCAGGACTCGCATGGGTCACCTGGTACAGCGTTCCGATGGGCACGCGTCTGCGCGACAGGATCTCGAGTGCCGTCGAGCCTACCGAATCCGTGGCTGTCAGACAACAATTGCGCGGACTCGGTGGCTCAATGCCTATCATAGCAGCGAAACCCTTCAGGCGGCCGAGACCTGGGCCGGAACCTCATCGCGCATCGCGGCGGACATGTCGAAGCCGATGCCCACCAGCTCATCGCGGAGCCGATGCATCCCCAGACGAATCCGGCTCTTCACCGTCCCCGAGCGGGATGCCGGTCATGCCGGCGATCTCGGAGTGCGACCGCCCCTCAAAGTAGGCCATGGCGATGGCATTCCGCTGCTCGACCGGCAGGTCCGTGATAGCCGCGCGTACCGTCTCGCGATCGAGGCTGGCCGTGACCTGCTCGATCACGCTCGGGCTGGAGTCGCGGAGACCAAGCAGCACAGCCTCGTCGTCGCCATCCGACTCGCGACGGGCGCGCACGACATCGATCGCCCGGTTACGCACGATGCTCGTCAGCCAGGTCTTCACGCTCCCTCGCCCAACGGAGTAGGAGCCGGCCTTGCGCCAGACCGAGAGGAATGCGTCCTGGACGACGTCCTCGGCGCGGCCACGGTCGTTGACGACACGCAGCGCCAGGCTGAAGGCGAGGCGGTGATATCGGTCATAGAGGGAAGCGAGGCTATGTTCGTCGCCCTGCGCGATTGCTTCCAGCGAATCGCCGTCGGTGAGTGTGATGCCGAAGGTTTGTCCAGCCATAGGCCAAACTGTACGCGCTCAAGGCGGGGGGGTCAAAGGTTTGTATGCGAGTATCATTGAACAGACCATGTACACCATCAAGCAAGCAGCTCTGCGCTCTGGCGTGAACGTCGCGCTCCTGCGGGCGTGGGAACGGCGGTATGGTGTCGTCGCGCCGATCCGAACGGACTCCGGCTATCGCCTGTACGACGACGAAGCCATCGGCCGGCTGCGGGCCATGCGCGCACTCGTCGATGGCGGCTGGTCGCCGCGTCAGGCCGCCGAGCACGTTGCCGCTGTCCGGCCCGACGAGCTGGATGCGATGGCAACGCAACCCGCGCCGGAGGACGGGCCATCAACCGATCCAGTCGCCGCCTTCGTCGAGGGCGCGACGCGCATCGACAGCCGAGCCATCGAACGGGCGCTGGACGACATGTTCGCGAGCGGCAGCTTCGAGCGAGTGGTCGAGGAGCGACTCTACCCCGCGCTCGCCGCACTGGGCGACGCGTGGGCGGACGGACGTGTCGATGTGGCCGGCGAGCACGCGGCCGCTGCTGCGGTGCTCCGGCGCCTTGGCACAGCGTTCGAGGCGGCCGGGAGTGCCTCGCGCGCGGACCGGCCGATCCTGGTCGGCCTGCCACCTGATGCTCGACACGAAGTCGCCGCACTCGCGTTTGCGACGGCCGCGCGCCGCGCCGGCCTGCCGGTGATCTATCTCGGCGCCGATGTCCCCGCCGCCTCATGGATCGAGGCCGTTCGCCTGACCGGTGCGCGAGCCGCGGTGCTGGGCGTCGCAATGGAACAGGACGTAACGGCGGCCGAGCGAGTTGTCACCGCACTTGGCGAGTCAGCCTCCGAGGTGGTCATCGCCGTCGGCGGGCGCCGGTCCGAATCGGTCCGCAATGGCGCCGTCGTGCGACTGCCGAATACGCTCAGCGCCGCGGTGGAGACGCTTCGCGCCACGCTCGACTGAGCGCCCCGATTTGCGCCGGGGCGCAAACAACTGGCAACTTCTCGGCCGTTCAGCTCGATTCAGGCCTGATTTGCCTCACCGTTTGCCCGGAGGCGCAAATTTGGAGGTTGGAGCTCCCCGGATGGAGCCCTACCTGCCAGTTGTTTGCACCGGGGTGCAAATCCAGGAGGTCATAGCGGCCGGCGGGAGCGGATCACGCCCACCGCCAAGAGGCCAGCGAGCACGGTCACCACGACGAGCGCCCCCGCCTCCCGCGCGACGAACTCCGGATAACGCTCGCCCGGCACGAGATACGACACCATCGTCATGCCTGGCGGATCCTCCCCGGTCCACACCTCGTTCGGGTCCGGTTGGTTGGCCTCATACCAGTCATCCATGCTGATCACTTCGCCGGTGTCGTCGTCACGGTAAGCGCTGTCCACCGGCCAGCTGTCTAAGAACGTCTGCTCGTGGGCAGGGATCGGCACGGCCTCCGCCCTGATGAGCGCATCGCGGCCAACGGTGAGACCGATGAAGAGCAAGGCGATCACCGCTCCCGTCAGCAGCACCGCCGGAAGCTGGCGCCCGATGAACAGACCGATCCCGACGCCGATCGTCAGCACCGCGAGCCCCCGCACCGCGACCAGCGGACCATGGGATCCGAGGCTCTGGAAGCCCAACGCTGATTCCTGAGAGGCTGCCAAAGCGACCGCCTCACTGGCCTGCCCCATGATCAGCAACGCCACAACGACGATTGCGGCTACGGGAACCACGCGCCGGATCAACCATTTCGCGCGCGACGCATTGAGCGACCACGCCAGGGATGCCGTCCCCAGCTCGATCTCGCGCGCCATGAGCGGGGCGCCCAGAACGACGCCAAGGAAGAATGGCGCGGCACCCGTCAACGCCACGAACAGGCCAGCCCCGCCGGCAAGCAGACTCGCGAAGTCAGTCTCAGCCTTGCACGCATCAAAGGAGGATGAGTTCTCACGCAGGCACGCCTGGACCGCTTCGGTCGCCGGCCCGAGCAACAGCGCGAAGATCAATGACAGTGCAGCGATGGCCAGGCATGCGCCGATGAGCATCCCGAGCTCCGACGCCTGGTGCCGCCAGGCGAGGTACAGATCGGTGCGCATCAGGCGGCTCGCTCGCTCGCGGTAGCGGCGCGGGTCGCGGCAAGGTGCGCCAGCATCACCTCCTCGAGAGTCGCAGGCCGATAGTTCGGCGTATCGGCGGCGGCCATCACGACGGTCAACCGCGAGCCATCGGTATCGCGGAAGCCGCCGACGATGGGCGCGGTGCTCGTGTCATCGAGCGCGACCGCGTGCGTGGCGAGCGCATCGGCGACCGAAAGGTCCAGCACGAGACGACCAACCCCGAGCACGATCAGGTGATCGCACGCCTGCTCGATGTCGGTAACGATGTGGCTGGAGAGGAGCGCGGTAGTGCCTTCGGTCCGGACGGCATCGGTCAGGAGGTAGAGGAATTCACGTCGCGCCAACGGATCCAGGCTGGCCAGCGGCTCATCGAGGAGCAGGACATCGACCCGCGAGCTCAGGGCCAGCGCAAGGGCAACCTGGGCCTGCTGACCACCGGAGAGCTCGTTTCCCATTGCCGCCAAGGGCACGGCGAGCTCGTCAAGCCTGCGCTCGGCGCCGGGTCGATCGAACGAGGCGCGCGCCCGCTGTGCCATGAGCAAATGGTCGGCGACGCTGAGGGTGTCGTACAGGGTCGGCGATTGCGACACGTAGCCCACGTGCTCGAGCGCACGGGTCCGATCGCTCCAGGCGTCAACCCCGCAGACGAACGCGCGACCGCGGGTTGGTTGCTCGAAGCCGATCCAGCTGCGGATGAGGGTCGACTTTCCCGCCGCGTTCGGGCCTACCAGCGCCGTGATGCCGCCACGCGGAATCGCGAGGTCGATCTCTCTGAGCGCCCACGCCCGCCGCCGCGAATATCGCTTCGCCAGTCCTTCCGCTTGAAGGACTATCTCGTGGCCCATCAGCGCGGTGTCGCGATTGTCATGAGTCATCCCCTCCGGTCGACATCATGCCTCATCGAGTCGTCCGGGGTAGCTGCGTCAGCATCACTCCGGGCGCCGTCGCCGCACGACGAAGGCCGCGACGGCGCCGATCAGGACCGACGCCGCACCCACGGCAGCAGACTCACGCAGCAGCACTTCCGGATAGCGCGAGGCGGCGATCCCGTAGAAAACCTCCTGGGGCAACAGCGATGGGTCGGCCTGCTCGTCGTGCTCCTCGTACACGGCCTGGTGAAGCGCCTCCGCGTCCTCGTCGCTGATTGGACCGCCGTCCGGAGCCCGGTACTCGAAGCCGGTCCTCAGCGGGTTCGCACCGCCGAACATCGAGTCGGACTGCCGCAGCTCCGCCGACTCGACCCAGTGCGGAAGGGCTGCATCCATCCCGGTCGAGACACCGACGGCGAGCGCGATGCCGATCAGGAGCGCCGGCAGGAGCCTCCCGATCACGCCACCAAGCAGGACGGCGGCCATCAGCATGAGCACGGAGCGCATCACCAGCGAGATCCCCCGCGAGCCATGCCGGTCGAAGCCGATGTCGCTGTGCGGGAAGTACGCCTGCGCCAGCTGCTCTGCCGCGAAGGCCATGACGCCAATGAGCACCAGAGCGATCGCCAGCACCGGCACGACCCGCCAGGCCAGCCACTTCAGGCGGGAGCCGGCCAACGGCCACGCGATCATGGCGGTCGTCTGCTCGATCTCGCGCGTCAGGATCGGTACACCAAGGACGATCGGCACGCCGTACATGGCAAGCCCAATCCCCAATTGAGTCATCATCACCGGCTGCATGTGCGTGTCCTGAAACGCGAAGATCACGTTGCACGCCTTTGGCTCGCCCGGCGTGCCGCAGGCCTCGAGCATCGAACGCATGTCGAAGGTCAGCCACATCGCCGCCGTCGCGAGGCCCAGGCACACGAAGGTCGCGAAGCCGATCGACGACGGTTGGAGCTTGAAGGCCAGACGTGCCCAGGTCATCGGCTCGCTCACTCCGGCCGGCGACGCTGAACGACCGCCGCCGCGATGCCAACGACCAGGACCGTCGCGCCGACCAGCACCGCGGACTCGCGGACGAGGACCTCGAAGTACCGCGAGCCGGCGATGCCGTAGGACACGTCCTGGGGCAGGACCGAGTCCGGGGGCAGATCAGGGCTGTACTCCTCGAAGGCCGCCATGTTCATCGCCGCGGCCTCGTCGTGGCTGATCGGCGTGCCGTCGGGAGCTCGGTACGCGCCTCCTGTGGTGAATGGACTTCCGCCGTTCGTCTCGGCCGCCGTGAGTTCGGTCGGCTCGACCCCGTACGGCGGCAGGACGGCAACCGCCATCGAAAGGCCGACCGCGAGCGCGAGGCCGATCAATAGTGATGGCAAGAGTCTCCCGACGACCGCTCCCACAGCAAGGGAAGCAGCGAACATCAGCCCCGCGCGAGTCATGAGCGAGATGCCGCGCGCTCCGTGCTGCGCGAAGCCGAGGTCGGTGTCCGGAGCATCGGCAGCCGCCATCCACTCGGCGGCGAGGGCCATGACACCGATCAGCAGCAGGCCGACGACGAGCACCGACCCAGCGCGCCATGCGAGCCATCTCATGCGCGATGCGGAAAGGGACCACGCGATCATCGCCGTCCGCCGCTCGATCTCGCTCGTGAGAATCGGCACACCGAGCACGAGCGGCACCGCATACATCGCCAGGCCGATCGCCATGTAGGTCATCCCCACCGCATCGCCGAGTGGCGAACCGAACAGGTGAATCACTCGGCAGTTGTCCGGCGCGCCGGGCGACCCGCACTCCGCGAGCATCGACGGCAGGTTCAGCGTCAGCACCGTCAGCCCCAAGCACACGAGCGCCACGAACCCGATGGACGACGGCTGCAGCCTGAAGGTGAGACGTGCCCAGGTCATTGGTTTCTTCTACGCGGGCCGTCGCCGGACCACGACCACCCCGGCCGCCGCCAGCGCCGTTAGACCCAGGAACACCGCGAAGACCGAGTCTCGGAGAACCAGTTCCGGATAGCGCTCGCCCGGGATCACGAGGAATGCGTCGTGGCCGATGAAGCGCCCGGCCGCGATGTCCGCCTCCGACTCATAGACTTTGCCGCCCACGCCGCTGTAGTTCGGCTCGAGGCCGCGGTCGAACGCCTCGTTGTAGCTCACGAATTCGCCGTCGATCGTCTCGATGCCGTAGGCCACGGCGAGCCCCGTCACCTCGACGTCTGGCCGTTGTGCGCTTTCGAGGTCCCGGCGCAGAAGCGTCGCCTGGCTCTGATTCAACTGGTCCTGGGCCAGGCTGAGACCAATGAACACCAGCGCGATGACAAAGGCCGACGCAAGAACCGCCGGCAGCACGCGGCCGATGATCGCGCCGACCAACACGCCCAGCATGATCGCCCCGACTCCGCGAGCTGCGACCAGCAGTCCGCGCCGCCCGAACCAGGTGAAGTCCTCGTCGAGCGTGCGGTCAGGCAGGATCGCGGCCGCCAGCAGCTCACTCGCGACGGCCATGACCGCCAGCAATGCCAGCCCGAAGAGGGCGACGTAGGCGATACGGCGGAGGAGCCAGCCCATGCGCGATCGGCTCAGGGACCAGGCCAGCGGCGCCGTCCCACCGTCGATCTCGCGCGCGACGAGGGGTGCGCCGAGAATGACGCCCATCCCGAACGGTGCGGCCCAAGCGACGTTCAGAAGTTGCGAGGCTAGGCTCTCGGTCTCGTAGTACTGGCCGATGATCGCCTGGCAGGCGGCGGCGGGACCTTCCTCCATCGGGACGCCGAGGAACCCTCCGCCGATCCCGGCGAGGCACTCCGGGTTGACGGCACGCATCGCGGTCAGCGTGTTCGCAAACCACAGCATGCCGGCCGTGACACCCGCCACGCCAAGAACTACCAGCAGCAGCTCCCACATCTGCTGCCGATACGAGAGGCGCGCCCAGGTCAGCGCGCCGGTCACGCTGCGGCCGCCGGTGTGAGTCGGCCGGAGGCGAGGTAGCCGAGGACGACCTCATCGAGCGTCGCCGGCCGCTCGCCGGGTCCGCGCACGAGAGAGATCGGCGCCCCGTCGGGACCGGGGAACGTCGACACGGCGCTGTCGCTCCGACCGGTGACGATCCCGTGGTCAGCCAGGGCGGTGGCCACGCTGTCGTGGAGCAGCACGCGGCCGACGCCCAGCACGACGAGGCGGTCACAGGCCTGTTCGACGTCGGTGACGATATGGCTCGACAGCAGCGCGGTGGCGCCATCGCCGCGGACGGCATCGGTCAAGACCTGGAGGAACTCACGGCGGGCCAGCGGGTCCAGGGAGGCGAGGGGCTCGTCGAGCAGGAGGATCGGCGCTCGGGTGCCGAGGGCCAGCGCCAGGGCGACCTGGGCCTGTTGCCCACCGGAGAGGTCTCGCCCACCGCGATCAGCCGGAATGTCGAGCTGCGCAAGTCGCGCGCGAGCGTAGTCGCGGTCGAAGCCGGGCCGCAGCTGGCGGGCTAGATCAAGGTGGTCCTCAACGGTCAGGCCGTCGTACAGGACCGGCGACTGCGGCACGTAGCCGAGGTGCGCCAGCGCGGCGGATCGGTCCTTCCAGGGATCGATCCCGGCCACCCGGACCGATCCGCGCGACGGGCGCTCGAAGCCGACCCAGGTCTTGAGGAGCGTCGACTTGCCAGCCGCGTTCGGACCGACGAGGGCAGTGATGCCGCCAGCCGGAATGTCGAGGTCAATACCCGCCAGCGCCCGCACGCCGCGTCGATAGAGCTTGGCGAGTTCCCGCGCGGAGAGGACAACATCGGTGTCACTCACCTCGCCAGGCCCAGCAGCGTGGAGAGGACGCCAACCAGGACGGCCAGGCCGACGAACGGGAGTGCAATGGCTGAAGCGCGAAGGGTCTGCATCGGTTCACATCCTTGTGAGACCGATGTTCGCCGGTTCGTGCCGGCAGGCGCTATCCGGCACCCCACCGCACCGGATTGCGTGATCTCCCGCATTGGTGGGCGGATGGGTCGCTGGTATGGTCCACGACATGTCGACGCCGCGTTCCATCCGACTGCTTGACGCCGTTGCGTTGCTGATCGCCATCGGCGCAGCCGTTGCTGGCGTGGTGGTCTGGAACAACGGCACCGTGTCACTGGGTCTGACGCTCGACGAGCGCGACGGTCGCGTGCACGTCGAGGACGTGACGCCGGACGGCAACGCGCTGCGCAGCTATCTCTTTCCCGGCGCACCGATCGTGGAGATCACCACCGTCGACGGATCCCCCGTCGAGCGCGGACCAACCCTCCGGGAGGTGGCCGAGGACCTGGCCGACGACTACGGCATCGAGCCGTCCAACGTCTGGGAAGGCGGCTACCTCGAGGAGGTCTACTACGGCGGCTACGGCGAGTACGGCGGCTACGGCGAGTACGGCGGCTACGGCGAGTACGGCGGCTACGGCGGGTACGCCGAGCCGGAGACCTTGGACCCGGAGCACCGCGTGCCGGTCCAGCGGGTGGAGCCTGCCCGCATCGCTACGATCGTCGCCGCCGAGGTCGACCCCGAGTGCTGCATCGGGCTCATCGCGGTGGTGAGCCGCGATGCGCTGGAGGCGGAGCTGCGGCAGTCGATCTGGACCGCGGTCATCGGAATCCTGCTTGGCGGATTGCTGTGGCGCCTCCTCACGCACGGGATCGCTGGGAACGTGGGGCGGAACCTGTCGATTGCCGTTGGAGCTGCGGTCGCGACGCCGTTCCTCATCCTGCCCACGGTTGTCGCCGGCACACCCGCCGGGATAGCCGCCGGATACCTCGTGTCTGCCGCGGCCGCCCTGCCGCTCGGCGTGCGCGTCGCAGACGAGCACCCGGACCGGCAATGGGCGCAGACGGCACGGATGGCAGCGGTGGTCGCCGCGGGCTTGGCGGCCGTCGTCGTCATCCAGTACCTGACCTCGCCGACGCTCAGCAACGACCGGACGGTGCTGCTCGTCCTGGTGGCCTCCATTGCCGGCCTACCGGCCGCGGTCGCCGCGATGTCGCCCGGCCGGCCGGCATCGGAACGCGTCTCGCTCGGGTCCGTGGGCCTCATGCCCGCGGCCGCCGTGATGCTGATTGCCTCGAGCTCGCTGGACCCTACGACGGCGATCGTCCTCGTGGGGCTCCTCCTCATCGTCCTCGTCGTCACCATCTGGGCGACGAGGGGCGGTGAGCGGATGAGTACGCGACTGCCCAAGATCGGCCAGGGCATCGAGGCCGTCAGCCGCAGGCTCGACGGCCTGCGCGGGCAGACTGCGGTCACTCGTACGCCCACCGATCCATCGATCGTGGCCAGCCGCGACGTGCTCACCTACGGGCTCATCGGCCTGTCGGTCTTCATCTCCGTGGCCGTCCCCGTCGGCGGCCCGCTTGATGGTCCGGACCCGGCGTTGACGGGTGGAGGATGGCCGATCGTGCTCGGCATCGGGCTCGCGGCGCTCGTCGGCTTCGCCGTCCGCCGCGGATTCCTCGGCGATGACTGGACCGATGCCGCCGTGCCCCTCGCCGCGGCGGTGGGCGTCCCGATCCTGCTCGTCAACGGGCTCAGCTACTACGGGCGCACCCCGTTCGCGGTGATCCCGACCGCGCTGGCCGCCTTGAGCGTCGCCCACGTCCTCGCGATGCGTCACGCCGACCCTCTCTGGCGGACGCGGCTGTTCGGTACGTCGGCGGCGCTTGTCGCCCTCATCGTGCTGCTTGCCGTCGTATCTGGTATCGAGAGCGTCGCTACCATCCTCATCGGCTTCGTGGCGCTCATCCCGGGCAGGATCGCCTTCGCCGACGAGCCGGGCGAAGCCCGCGCGCTCACCTCGCGGCTGGAAACGCTGGCGGTGGCGATCACCCCGGGGATCGCCGCGACGATGCTCTTCCCGTCGCTCGGCATGCTCCTGCTCGGCGGGTGGCTTGTCGCGATGGTCGTATGGCGGCGTTTCACGCTGGCGCCCCTCCTCGGGCTGGCGCAGAGGAGCATCATCCAGCGTGACGTGGCGGTGGCCGCCGCCGAGACCGAACGAGCGCGACTGGCGGCGGACCTCCACGACGACGCCCTCCAACAACTGACCATGCTCGTCCGCAAGCTCGACGAGGGCGGGCAGAACGAGGCGGCGGAAGAGGCGCGAGAGATCGCCACGAAACTGCGCTCGGTGGTCGGTGATCTCCGCCTGCCGATCCTCGACGACCTCGGTGCTGGCGCGGCTCTCGAGTGGCTGGTGCAGCGCGTGGAGCCGCTGGCGGGTGGATCGGTCAAGCTCGAGCGGTCGGACGAGACGCGTCCGCCGGCCAACGTGGAGCTCGCGGTCTTCCGCGTGGCGCAGGAAGCCCTGACGAATGCGATCAAGCATGGGAAGCCGCCGATCGCGGTGCGCTACGACGTCCGCTCCGACGGCCGGGTGACGCTGGCGATCGACGATGCCGGCGACGGCATCGGCTCAGAAGCAGCCGCCGAAGCGCCACATCAGGGTCACTTCGGCCTGCTGAACATGCAGCAACGCGCGGAGCAGATCGGCGCATTGCTGGACGTTCGACGCTGGCCGGCCGGCGGCACCCGCGTCGCCCTCGAGTGGCGCCCGCAGTGATCCGAGTCGCGGTGGTCGACGATCATCCGCTGGTCCGCGAAGGGACGGCCGCGCTCATCGACCGCCAGGAGGACATGGCGATCGCCGGCGTGGCCGGCTCGCTGGAGGAGCTCGGGCCCATCCTTCGCGAAGGCTCCGTCGAGGTCCTGCTGCTGGACCTGCGGTTGGGCCAAGAGTCCGGCTTCGACCTCCTCCGTGAGAGTCATGGACCGATGCCGGCGGTCGTCGTCGTGACCTCGTACGACTACCCCCAATACGCCGATGCAGCCCTGCGCCTCGGCGCCGCGGGCTTCGTGGTCAAGACCGCACCAACCGGCGAGCTGCTCGATGCCATCCGCCGCGCGGCCGCCGGCGGCCTCGCATTCGGCGTTCGGCCCGGCGGAGGCGTGGCCCTGTCGACGCGCGAACGCGAGGTGCTGGGCTACGTGGTCGATGGCGCCTCGAACGACGAGATCGGGGCTCGGTTGGGCATCAGCTCCCGGACGGTGGAATCCCACCTGCGCCGCCTCTTCGAACGCATGGCCGTCGCATCCCGCACGGAACTCGCCGCGCGCGCCCTGCGCGAGGGCTGGCTGGAAGAGGTCGACTGACGCGGGTGCTGCGTCCCGAGTTGCACGGGGCGACACTAAAGCCGAAGAAACGCGAGCCCCTACGTTGTCCGTTGCACCGGATGAGACACACGACGGTCGAGCTCGGCCTCATTCGCCTTTAGTCGCATGAGGTGCAACTCGGTGGATATGCGGCGTGGTGAGCAGTGAGCCCCAGCGCCCGTGCGACGCTGAAGTCGCGCTAGGCGCAGTCCTGACCGATCAGTCGCAGCCCGGCGGCTCCACGGCGGTCGCGCGATAGACGACGGTATGCCCGTTCGCAGTTGCCTCGATGATCGGCTCCGGATCGGTATGCATGATGATCGAGAGTTCGATGGTCTCCTCCTCGTCCATTGCCGTGCGCCATGGCGCTGGAATGTGGTCAAGTGATGCGTCGGGCACATCAGTCCGCCAGGACACGTCGTTGAAACGGCCGAGCCACTCAATCCCGCAGTGCGCGTTCAGCCGATAGGGATAGTCGAAGCCCGGCTCGAAGAACGAGCCGTACTCCAGCTCGAACGGAGGGGGCGACACCGGATCCGGACCCGCCTGCCCGGGTGCAGCCACGGTTCCCGGCTGCGTGAGGTCCACGTCGACCAGGGTCCGCTCCTCGGGGACGCCAGCCGGTGGGCCCTGAGCGTCCAGCTGAATGGCGAAGGGTCCGCGTGGCAGCGCGGTTCGATCCACGGCAACCACGTAGGCGCGTGGCCTTGCGTCGTCCGTGCACGAAAATGGCGCATCCACCAGCACGATCTCCGCGTGGACGATGGCGCGCTCGATGTCGACCACCACGTCGTCCAGCCGAAGGTTGGGGCAGCTGGAGCCGTAGACGGCGCCGAACCAGATGACGACATCGGTCTCGAAGTCGACCGACGGCCGGTCGCCGGTGAGGCCGATATCGGCCCAGAGCTGGGCGTAGGAGGCTTCATCCGTGGCGATGCCGGTCCGATACGGCTGGCCGGCGAGCTCATCGGCCAGGAGGCGCCAACCGTCGCCCTCCGGGGCCTGCGGTCCTTCGTAGGGCGCATCCGCGGGATCCGTACCTTCGATGCAGACGCGCTCGCCCGCGAATCGCTCCTCGATGGCCGCGACGCGCTCCGGCTTCAGGACGCCAACGCCGATGCTGACGACGCCCTGTGAGACCAAGATCCCGGATCCCAGGTCGAACAGCGGACTCAGCTCCTCGCCGATGCGCCGCTGGAGCTCTTCGAGGTCGGACATCCTCCAGTCCACGGCGACCGCGACGGCCCCGGCGTCCGGGAATTGCTCCTCCAGATCTGCCTGTCGCGCTTCAGCGTCTGAGCTGAAGGCAACGGTGACCCAACCGGCGTGGTCGCGGTCGATCCAGATCTCCTCGAACCCGGGCTGCGTCATCGCCCAGGCTCGAATCTGGTCGACCGGCATCTCGTTGGCAACGTATATCGGCGAGTCCCGGTACCACTCGGCCGGCGCGCTCACTGCCTCCACCTCGCCGCACATCGGCACGGCTGAAATTGATCCCACGGGTGCCACCGAGCTTGGAACGCTCGGCTCACTCGGAGCGCTCGATACGCCGAATCGGCCCCCGCAGGCAGTCAACAGCAGTGCCACGAAACTGATCAGGACCAACGAACGGCGCATGCTCAACCTCTACGTCTCCCTGCTAGACGCCCAGCCGCCATCATTCGGTTCCCAGGCCGGCGACCCGCCCGGCATCGGCGATCGGTCCAGGGGAATCGCTCCTCGGTGAACGAGCCCAGGGCGTCAACGCGGAAACCGCACGGCGGTCAGGCGCGTCTCACGTCCATGGCAACCGAACGAGCGCGACGCTTCCTCTGTCTGGTGGCCCTTGCAGCTATCACTGTCGCGCTCGCCGCGTGCGCGCCCCGGGGACAGCTCGATCCGCCCCGCGATCAGATCAGTCCCCGCGAGAGCGAGCGCGTTGTCGAGGAGGCAAATACGGGTCAGCCCCCTGGCGCGCCTCCGCCCGTGATCGTGCGTGCGGGCGACAAGAGGTTCGAGCTGACGGCATGGACCTACTGCTTCGGCAACGGGTGCGCTGACGGTTCTCGGCCCGTGAACCTGCCCCACCTAGGCTCTGCGCCGCGCATCGAGGTGGAGTTCCCGCTCGAGGGCTGGACCTTCGAAGCCGAGTTCGCGCCGGCCGGCGAGGACTGTCCCCGCCGGCATGTGGTCGCGGTCGAGCAGACCGGTGACCACACCTACGTTCTGGAGCCAGCGGGCTTGGCCGCCACCTACGACGTTACCCTGTTCGGCCGTGGCGACGGTGATCTGTTCGTGACGTTCCGGTGGGCCACTCCGACCAATGGTCCGATGCCGATCCCCCACGCCCGGCTCGCGGTCCTCGCTAATCACGACGGTGCGGTCGACAGCTACGGCGTGGAGCTTGAGCTGGCCGATCTCGCGGCCACGCCCGAGAGCGCCACGGCTGAGGTCACGGTGACGGCAGCGAATGGCGAGTCCGTCACATTCGCGCCCATCCAGGCGCCCGGGTGCATGGCCGAAGGCACGCTGTACTGGGACCGCCCGGACCAGCCAGGACTCGACGCGGCAGCGCTTGGCCTGGGGCCGTTCAACTACGACGTCGTGATCACGCTCGACGGCGTCGAATACACCGCAACCGCCGTCTGGCCGGATGACGAGATGGAAGGCAACGAGCCGTCCGTGACCCTGGACTTCACGCCGCCGCTCCCGTCCCTTCCATAATTATTTCGGCAGCAGGCTCATCGGCGTCCTGTAAAGCCGCGGTCGGCATCGTCGATGATTCGAGGCGGTTGCTGCCCCGGCGTCGAACGCCTGACCGCGGCAGACGCCCAGGTCCACCTCAGTCGGTCGTACCGGCGCCTGAGCTCGCGCTGTCATCGGCCCTCTCGTGCGGTGCGTTCCGCCTTTGCTACGAGCATCATCGCTTCTCCGCAACCCGCAGCTCGGTGAGATAGCGCTTGGTGATCCGGCCCCCATACCTCGAATCAACGAGGTCGCCGATGCAGTCCAGCAATCCCTCTCGCGCGGCTGGCTCCATCGCGATGTGGCCGGAGTAGGTGAGCAGCAGGTCGCGGTATTCGGCAGTCGAGTAGGTCACCTCCCACTCGTAGCGGCGAAAGACGGCGGCAACGAAGCGGCCCGAGCGGTCGAGCTCCTCGCTGTTCGAAGGGATGTCCTCGGCAGGAGACAACCGCAGTCCTGCCGGCGTCGCAGGATCCCAACGCTCGTAGCAGTCCTGCGCCTCGACGAAGAAGTCGGCGGTTCCGCCGGCCACGTGATGGGTATCGATCGTTGCCAGGGCACCGCGGGACCGTAGCGCGTCTGCGGCCTTCGTAACGCGCACCGACGGATCGATCCAGTGGAAGGCAGTCGCCGACACGATGGTGTCGAGTGGGCGCCCCGGCAGCGGCCAGTCCTCGAACGCCGCGACCGCGATGCTCACATTCGGAAACGCGGACAGCTTGCGCTGCGCGACCGCCGCCAGCTCGGCGCTGAGCTCCACGCCAATCAACTGACAACCGCGCTCCGCGATCGGGATCGTCGCCTGTCCGGTCCCGAGCCCGATCTCGAGCACACGGCAGCCCGGACCGATGCACGCCAGCTCGGCAAGGTCGTCGAAGAGTCTGGCCGGATAGGCTGGCCGCACCCGGTCGTAACGCTCAGCGTCCGCGCCGAACGTGAGCCGCAGCCGTTCGCGTTGCGATTCCGCCATCAGTTCCAGCGCCATAGCATGTCCCTTGCAGAGATTAGCGGCCGCGCCCCAAGCGGCACGAATCGGACCGTGACAAGCCAAAGAGAGGGAGGGGCTAACGTGTTTGACAAGAGCGCCGAGCTGTACGACCTCTTCTACGACTGGAAGGACTATCGCGCCGATGCCGGGAGGGTTCGCGAGTTCGTGGCGACTCGCAATCCGAACGCCCGGACGCTCCTGGACGTCGCGTGCGGCACCGGGTCGCACCTCGTCCACCTGCGCGACTGGTACGCGGTCGAAGGGCTGGACCTGAACGCCGGCCTCCTGAAGGTCGCGGCCGGGCGTCTGCCGGAGGTGACGCTTCACGAGGCCGATATGGGCGATTTCAACCTCGGCCGCACCTTCGACGTGGTGACCTGCCTGTTCAGCAGTATCGGCTACGTGGAAACCACCGACGGGCTCTCGCGCGCGGTGGAGGCGATGGCGCGCCATGTGGCGCCATCGGGCGTGCTCATCGTCGAACCGTGGCTTTCGCCCTCCACCTTCGACCCGAACTTCAGGGGACGTGTTGTCGTTGCCGAGCGTCCCAATCTTCAGGCCGTGCGCATGAACGGCAGCCGGGTCGAGAACAATGTGTCGATCATCGACTTTCACTACCTTGTCGCCCGGCCCGGAACGGTGGAGCACCTGACCGAGACCCACTCCCTCGGTCTCTTCACCGATGACGAGTATCGGTCGGCATTCGAGCACGCAGGTCTCCCGGTCGAACACGACGCCGAAGGCTTGATGGGCCGCGGCCTGTGGATCGGACAGCGTGGGCGCGAGCCGTGATCTACCGCCTGCGGATCTACCAGGCGATCCCGAACAAGGTGCCCGAGTTCCATCGGTTCTTCCGCGAACATCTGCTCCCGATCCAGTTGCGCCATGGCGCGCGCTTGCTTGGTCGCTGGGAGACCGATGACGGACGGGTCCTCGATCCGGTTGCGGCGACACAGGCTTTTGACGCCCTTGCGGAGCTCGAACGGCTGGCACGCCGCGGCGTCGCCGGCATCGACCTCCAGGCAATCCATCAGGCATGACGCCACCGCCCCGATCGGTCGTCGACGCCTTTGGCGGCGCCTGGCCTCCGGAACTGCTCGGCGGCGGCGAGGGTCGCTCGTGGCGAGCAGGCGAAATCGTGCTGAAGCCGCTGGATCGGTCGGTCGAAGAGCTCGAATGGCAGGGGGAGCTGCTTGGTCGTATCCGAGGCAAGGCCTTCCGCCTGCCATCCTCCGTGCGGTCCGCGGATGGCGCGTTGATCGCCGATGGCTGGTATGCGACCGCTTTCCTCACCGGCCGCCATGAGCCGGGTCGCTGGGCGGACATCATCCGCGCCGGCGAGGCATTCCACGCGGCCACCTTCGCCGAGCCCCGACCGGCGTTTCTCGATCGGCGCACCGATCCGTGGGCGATCGGCGATCGCGTCGCCTGGGGTGACCTGCCAATGACGAACTTCGCCGATGCGAAGCACGTCGCGCGCCTGGCATCGGCCCGGCGGCCGCTCGACGCGCCGGACCAGCTCATCCATGGCGACCTGACCGGTAACGTCCTGTTCGCCGAGGGCCTTCCGCCGGCGATCATCGACCTCTCGCCCTATTGGCGACCGGCTCCCTTCGCGGCCGCGGTCGTCGTCGCCGACGCGCTGGTGTGGGAGGGAGCCGATGCGGCGCTCATGGCGCAGATCGGCGACACCGACCACTTCGAGCAATACCTTGTCCGCGCCTTGATCTACCGGGCGATCACGGACTGGATCATCCGTCGCGGGAAGGCGATCCGCCCCGACCAGGACGACCCGTACCTGCCCGTAGTCGAGATTGCGATCGAGCTCTGCGACCGGGCAGAGGCGTCATGCCAACCGAGCCAGAAGCCGAGCGATGAGCCAGCAGCTCGTGGCTAGCGCAGGCCGTCCGGGTTCTCCTCCTCGCTGAGGCGGATCGCGCACTGCTGGAGCCGCTTCACAGGCGCGCCTCGCCCTCCTCCGCCTGCCGCCGGGCAGCATCCACACGGGCACCGGATCGTCCGATCCCTGAGCCTACCCTCGCCAGGCGACGTGCCATTCGACCGAGGCTCCGCGTCCATGATAGGGAGGCCACATGGAGGCGATCGAGCTGGACCAGACGCAAACGAGTGACGTAAGCGCCGAGGCGTCGGACTTCGACGCGCGCTTCGCCGTGGTTCGCAGCCGCCTTCTGGCCATCTGCTCTCCATTGGTTGGTACGCACGAGGCACAGGACGTGGTGCAGGACACCTATCTCGCCGGGCAGTCGCGCTATGAGCGTCTGCGCGACCCCGACGCCTTCGACGCCTGGCTGATCCGCATCGCCATCAACCGCTGCACGGACCGCCACCGGCGCGGTGCCCGGCTCCTCCCGCTGGGTCCGAACCACGAGGCACGACCGACGGTCGGTCGTGACCCCGGCCTGCGCGAGCTGATCGAGCGCCTGCCGCCGCGGGAGCGGACGATCCTCGTCCTCCACTACGCCCACGGCTACCGGCTTCAGGAGATCGGCCTGCTGTTGGCGCTATCGCACACCAACGTGCGCACCATCATCGCCCGCGCGCGACAACGCTTGCTGCGCGCCCTGCGGGAGGCGGACGCATGAGCGACTGCCGCCAGACCGATGCCATCGAGCTACGGCTTGCCCGCATCGAGGAGCTCCGGCCGGCTGAGGCCCTGCACGCTCGCACCTGCGCCAACTGCGCAACGACCGTGGCGGCTGCTGCTCGTCTCGCCGCCGATCTGCCGCATGTCGTGACGCGCATGATCAGCGAGCCGATGCCGCCCGCGCAGCAGCTGCTGGCGGTGCGCGAGCAACGCGCCGCGTGGCGCGGAGTCAAGCTCGTCGCCGCACTGGCCACGGCGGGTGCGGCGGCCGCGCTGGTCGGCGTGGTGATCATGGCCGGCCAGTTCATCGGCATCACCGGACCGGGGCTAGATGGGGGCGACGCGTCAAGCGCGCCACGATCCGGGACACAGCCCATCGGCTCGGTGCCCGGCGACATGGCCAGCTGGGTAGCCGAGGCCGATGCCAGCATCCTGAGGCACATGGACCGTCTGGTGCTCTTCCCGGAATTGGCGCTGATGCGCCTCGAGCGGTGCGGCGATACGGCGCTGGCCTTCTTTGCCGATCCGGCTCCATCCGGCATGGGGCCGCTGCTGTTCGGCATGGGTGATTACCGCCAGGAGCCCTTCGAGGCCGGCTTCGGTGGCGCGGCCTCGTCGGTCGACGAGCCGGAGGCGGCCTATGCACGGTCGCAAAGGGACGAGCCATGCGAGGTCGTCTACGACACGGTGATCTCCCACGAGGAGGCGCTGGCCACTTACGTTGCGTTCCTCCAAGGCGAGGACCGCGTGATCAACCCACGGGTGCTGGCCACCAAGATGGTGACGAACGAAATCGCGCTGGCGTACGTCGACGAGATCCACACCGAGGACGGTGAATCCCATCAGCAAGTGCTGGTTCTGCGGCGAGAGGGTGACGGATGGGCCGTGACCGGCGCCCAAGGTGGCGACATGCCGGTGGTCGGGCGGGCTGTCGGCGTCACCCCGCTGGGCGTGGCCAAGGGCATGCCCGACGTCCGGTGGGCCGTCGTCGGTCGCATCCGCGACGAGCGCGTGGTCGCCGTTGAGCTCGACTTCGAAGGCTTCGCCCACCGCTACCCGGTAACCGGCGGGGCATTCGTCATCCAGCTGCCGGGCGATGTCGGCTTCGAGCTGCCCTACCGACTCCTCGATGCCGACGGGCGGGTTGTGTCCGAGGGTGCCAGCCAGCCATGATGGCCACACGGATGGACACCGAACCGATACCCGCGGCGCGCCGATCCTCTGCGGTTCGCGTGTGGCTGGCGGTCAACCATCTGCTCGTTCAGCTCATAGCTGATGCCTGTCGACCGATACGGCTGCAGCGACGGACCCGAACGGATAGGTCGCCGGGGGACCCAATTCTGCGCGTCGACGGCAGCGACGGTTGTCAATGGCACGACCGCCAGGCGTGAGTTTCCTCAGCGGACCGATACACTGAGCACGAAACGTGGGCCGTTAGCTCAGCGGTTAGAGCAGGGGACTTTTAATCCTCGTGTCGTGGGTTCGAATCCCACACGGCCCACTCGGACAACACAGCCCGGAAGAACGGAGCCGCCGGGGGCGTCCACTCGAGCCCGGTCATGCCGGTCGTCCGGTTGGCCTCGACTCGGCCGACCAGCACGGCGGCGATCTCTGCCCGGCGCTCGTCAGACGCGGCGGCCAGTGCCTCCGGCATCGACAGCAGCCGCGCCCGGGCCTCGTCGAAGGCGACCAGCGTGTCCGTGCTCCGGGCGGGCAGAGTGGCCAGTGCAGCCTCGATCTCCCGGCGCTCCGCCCGGTACTGGTCGTCGGTCAGGTCCCCCCACTGGTGCTGCTTGCGGAGAGTCTCGGCCGCCTTCTCGAGTCTGCGGCGCTTCGTGTCGGCGGCGTCGGCGGGCTTCGATAGCCGTTCCTTGAGCATCACCCGGGCAGCCTCGATGGCGTCCTCCGGGAGCCGGGCCTCCGCGATCTGGCGCAGCACCGCGTCCTCGACCAGCGGGGCCGGGATGCGCTTGTTGTCGCACGTGATCGGCTCCCCCGCCGCGTTGACGGTGATCCGCCAGTTGGCCACCGGGCACGCGTAGTATCGCCACTCCGTGTCGCCCCGCATCCGGGCGTCCCCGGACATCCGGGTCCCGGTCGCAGCCGGCTTGGCGATGCTGTCGAGACCTGCCCGGTCATATCGTCGGCCTTGGTGGCCGTCATGCGTCTCACCATTCGACTCGAATCGGCCGCGACGTGCGACGTACGGGGGCGTACGATGCCGTCATGGCCCCCCATCTCGCGGTCGGTGCCGCGGAAGCTGCCCAGGAGATCCGGTTCTGCCGCTCGGCTGACGGCGTTCGACTCGCGTATGCGGCGCACGGCAGCGGACCGACGCTGGTGGTCGTCTCCTGTTGGCTGAGCCACCTCCAGCACGACTGGCAGAGCCCCGTCTGGCGCCACTTCCTGGACGACCTTGGCGGGATCACGAGGCTCGTCCGCTACGACGAGCGCGAGTTCGGTCTCTCGGACTGGAACGTGAGCGACTTCTCGCTCGAGGCTCGCCTCGCCGACCTGGAGGCGGTGATCGATGCGCTTGGCACGGAAAGGTTCGCGCTGCTCGGCATGTCGGGGAACAGCCCCGTCGCGCTCGCCTACGCGGCGCGACACCCCGAGCGCGTAAGCCGCCTGATCCTGTACGGAGGGTGGGCCGGGCAGCCGGGACCGCCCCCGGACTCAGAGACCGACCTCGATGAGGCCGCCTTCCAGGCCATGGTGCGGGCCGGCTGGGCGCGCCCGGACCCGCTCTTCCGCCGCGTCTTCACGAACGTCTTCATCCCAGGCGCGACCGAGGTTCAGATGGGGTGGATGGACGACCTACAGCGGACGTCCACGTCCACGGAGAATATGCTCGCGTCGCGATCGGAGCGCTCAACGGATGTCTCGGAGCTGCTGCCGGACATCACGGCGCCGACCCTGGTGCTTCACTCGCGTGGCGACCGCGCCATCGAGTTCAAGCATGCGCATCTGCTGGCCAGCCACATCCCGATGGCGAAGCTGGTTCCCCTCCAGTCGCGAAACCACATCGTGCTTGCTGACGAGCCCGCGTGGACCGTGTTCATCGGCGAGGTCCGCGACTTCATGGCGCCCGACCGTGAGGTGGGCCAATCTGCCGATGATGCGCTGCCGACGGCAGGGCTTACCGCTCGCGAGCGCGAGATCCTGCGCCTGGCTTCGAACGGGCGTGGCAACGACGAGATCGCCCAGGAGCTCACGTTGAGCGTGCGCACGGTCGAGCGCCACCTGTCGAACGCCTACCTCAAGCTCGGCATCTCGGGCCGATCCGCGCGAACCGCCGCCGTCGCCCGCCTTCTTCGCGACGGGGGCTGAGCAGCCCATCCCCTGCGTGCCGGCCGCCACCGCGCGGCCGGAGCCCTCGCGTGATTTGCGTGCTGATGCGGATGCGCCCGTTGCGGTCCCAGCCATATGGTGCAGGCCGGGTCACCACCCGGTGACCGCAAAGGAGGCATATCATGCAGAATCGTCGACAAACTCGCGGCATCGCGGCCACCGTCCTCAGCCTCGTGGCAACCGCACTACTGGCGATCGGCGGCGTCGCCGCGCACAGCCAGACGGTCAACCCGAATGGCCAGGGCGACGGCTTCGTCAAGCCGATCTCCAACCCGTGGGCGCAGGCGCATTGCCACGCACAGGCTCCCGCGGTCGTCTTCGAGGCGTCGGGAGGCGTCGTGAAGTTCACCCCGGGCGGCGCTCTGCCGTGCTCGACCACCATCACGAACCCCGGTGGCCAGGTGACCGGCCCCTGAAATGTGCGGCAGTGTCCGGCCAGGCATGTCACGAAGCCGGGCCTGCGGACCCGGCTTCGTGAGGCCAGGGCTCTGATGTCGCCGCCGAGACCGCGGTGTCGCACTCTCGAGATCCAGGGCGGCGGCGGTGACGCCGGGCCGGCGGGAACTTCCCTACGCCGCGTATGAGCGAAGGGGTCATCCCAGTCATCAGTGTGTTGATCTCCGGCCCGGTCGTGGCGTGGTGAGCCCCGGGGTCTGGCATGCTTCGAGCCGATGCTGACCGTTCCCACCCACCTCCTCGTGCCGCACCCGGGCTACGGTGCGGTCCTGGTCGATGCCCACGGCGCGCTTCCTCGGCTGGACCTGGTCCTGGGGGAAGAGGACACGGTCGTCATCGGCGTCAGCCGCGCCCTGCGATCGGCATGGAATCTGGACGCGGTCGTCCTCGAGACGCATGTGCCGCCCGCGCCGGACGGGTACTCGGATGACCATGTCGCCCTCGCTGTCATCGATGAGCCGAATCCGACATGGACCGCGCCGGCGGGGACTCGCTGGGATCAGCCGCCGCGGGAGCTCCCGGAGCGCGTGGGCCCGCGTGCCGCCATCTGGCTGGGCGAGTGGGAAACGGGCGCCGAGCCACCGCCGCTGCGACCACGATGGGCGCGTCCGGGGTGGCATGCACGCGCCACCGCTTGGATCCGCGCGGCTCTCGAGGAGGCGGGACGGCCTGCGGCCGGCGAGATCGAGATGCGCCGCCTGTGGGGCATCTCCGCGACCGCGCGGGTCGCGACCGCTGACGGCGGCACCGCATGGTTCAAGGCCGTCTTCCCGCAGTTTGAGGCCGAGGTCGCCATCACCCGCTTTCTGGAGGCTGCCATCCCCGAGGCGGTGCCACATGTCATCGCCGCCGACGGGGACGCCGGCTGGTTGCTGCTCGACGCTGTCGGCGCCGAACCGGTCGGCTCCGCGGCGACCAACGATCAGCTTGCGGCCGCCATCCGTCGGCTGGTGCAGATCCAGGCGAGCATGGCCGGTCGCGAGGAGGAGCTGCGAGCCCTCGGCGTGGCTGATCGGCCGCTTCGGCGACTGGCAGACGACTTCGCAGCGGCGATGGACGACCCTGCCGAGATCGAGGGTCCCGACGTGGCACCCGAGCGCCTAGCAACGGTCGTCGACTGGGTGCGCCGGCAGTCCGATTGGCTCGACGCCGTCGGCCTGCCCGAGACCCTGGTCCACGGCGCCTTCCACGTGTTCAACGTGATCGAGCGACACGGCAAACCGGTGATCATTGACTGGTCGGACGCGGCGATCTCGCATCCGCTGCTCGAGGTCGGTCCGTGGTTCGGTCATCCCATGGCACCCGGCGACCCCGGCCGCAGCTGGGCCGCTTGGCTTAACGCGCTGTCGTCCATCGGTCCGGTGGATGCGGTGCGAGCAGAGCGCGAGCGCGTCTTCGGGTTGGCGTCGGCATTCCAGCTGGTGAGCTACGCCGCGATCGTTCGCGGGCTGGAGCCCGCGAACCGCTACCAGCTCAGCGACGGCGTCCGCGACTTCTGGGGCCTGCTGGACGCCCGCGTGCCCTAGCTAGCCTGCGCCGGCGGAGTCCGGCGGCCACAATGTCATGCCGCGCAGCGCTAACCGCTACGCGCAGTACCACGACAGCGGATCCGACTCCTCCCTGTGTCGTGAGCGCGGGCCGTCGGCCGCCGCAGCCCCGCACGGCGCATTAACGATCGGCAAATTCGTTGATGTAGTGCTGCGTGGGCCGATAGACCCTCCGGCCCACGCTACTTTCGTACGACAGGCTCATCGACGCGCCGCGCACCGCCTGCTTCACAGACTTCCGCGTGCGCGCGCATAGGACGATTCCGCATTGGTCAGCAGCGGCAGCTGATCAAAGCTCACTTCGGTCATGATCCACCTCCGCCCCGCAGTTCGGGCAGCGGAGAAGCTCGTCGCTCTCAGCCGACGCGGCTTGGTCCGGCGCGGCTTCACCCGCCTTGGGCGCGTCGGCCGCTTCGTCGAGGCGTTCGCGCACCTCGAAATCGGCTCCGCAGGCCGGGCACTGGAATCCGCTCATGGTCATCGTGGCCTCTCCTCATCGTGCGTCGTGCCGGTCTGTAGCGATGGCAGAGCCTCGAACTCGCCGGCACACGCCGGGCAGGCGAAGCTGGCGGAGTCCTGCTGCCCGGATCGGTCAGGCTGAGATGCGGGCTGAGCGTCGTGGCCGTCGCCGCGTACGGCCACCAGTGGACCGCCAACGACCTCCGGCGCCAAGCGGCGCACAAGCCCACGCGCCGTGCCTTCCATGCCCTCGGCCAGGGTCGGGAAGATGCCGACGGCGGTGGCCAGCTCATCGAGCGTCCCGTGGCGACGCAGAACGACCGTTGCGGCATGCAGCAGATTGCCGGCGTCAGGCCCGATGACGTGCGCGCCGAGGAGGTGTCGCGTGTCGCGCTCGACGACGTACTTGATCAGACCGGTGGTTTCGCCGATGAGCTCCGCCTTCTCGATCTGGTCGAAGGTCACGAGGCCGACCGCCACCTCGTGCCCGGCAGCACGGGCAGCCGCCTCGGTCAAGCCGACCGAGGCCACCTCGGGATCGGTGAAGACGGCGTGACCCAGCGAGCGCCGATCGATACTGACGTCCGCCCCTTCGAAGGCATTGGCGTAGGCGATCTTGGCCTCTTCCTGGCAGACCCGGGTGAAGGGCTGCTGGCCATTCACGTCGCCGATGGCCCAGATGCCCGGCACATTGGTCGCCATCCGCCCATCGACCGCGATGCTACCATCGTCCCGCGCTCGAATCCCGGCGGCGTCGAGGTCGAGCATGTCGGTGTTCGGTCGACGGCCGGTGGCCACCAGGAGATGGCTGCCCTCGACCGTTGCCCCCAGACCGTCGTCGTCGCGGGTGGTGACCGTTACGCCCAGACCGCTCGTGGCCACCCGCACCGCGCGGCGGCCGGTGTGCAGCTTGATACCTTCGGCGCGCAGCGCTCGGCTCAACAGAGTGCTGATGTCCGGCTCTTCGTCTGGGCAGAGCAACTGCGGCCCGTGGATGATCGTCACCCGCGCCCCGAAACGGGCGTAGGCCTGCGCCAGCTCGCAGCCGATGTAGCCGCCGCCCAGCACGATGAGGTGCTCCGGTACGGCGGTCAGGTCCATCACGGTCTCGTTGGTCAGGTAGGGGATCGCGTCCAAGCCGTCGATGGCGGGGATGTCGGGACGCATGCCGGTGGCGATGAAGATCTGGTCTGCCACCAGCAGCCGGTCGTCCACCATCACCTGCGTGGGCGCGACGAAGCGCGCCTCGCCAGCGATCAGCGTCAGGCGCTCGGCGGCCCGTGCGTTGGTCAGCCCCTCGGTGCGGTGCCCCTCGACCAGCTCGTCCTTGTCGGCCACCATCGCGGCCAGGTCAACCTGCGGTTCGTGACCGGTGATGTGGAAGCGCGAGGCGGTCCGCACCACGTGTGCCACCCTGGCGCGGTGGAGCAGGAATTTGCTCGGCACGCAGCCGACGTTGACGCAGGTGCTGCCGTACGGTTCGCGATAGAGCATGGCCACCCGGTGTTCATCGGCAACCGCGCGGCTCGCAACCAGCGCGCCGGCCTCGCCGGCACCGATGACGATGGCGTCATAGGGTTCCATTCCGTTCCTCGATTGAGTCATTCGCCGTCGACGGTCGTGGACGAAGGCGCACGCGGCACGCGCCCGGCGGCGTGGATCTGGAAACGTCGCACCGCAACCAGCAGCCCGATGCCAAGGGCGGCCAGGACCAGCGGGGCGCCGACCCCGAGCACCAAGAGGAGCGCGCCGGAGCCGAGCCCCGCCAGCAGCGGCAGCGCCAAGCAGCAGACGATGCCCACCGCGCCCGCTGCGAGCATGCCAATCGAATCGCCACGTGTCTGGGTTGGAGCCGCTTGGGGTGCCTTCACCGGACAGCGCCCGCGTCTTCGGTCGCCAAGATGAGGCACGAGGTCAGCCGCTCGGCGTTGTCGCGCACGATCGATTCGGCCTCGAGCAGGAGGCCGCGCACGCGGGAATCGATCAACTGATATCGGTTGAAGCGCCCTTCGGCGAGGGCGACCACGTAGCCGCACCAGCGCAGGCAGGCGAGATGGCTCGAGATGCGGCCCTGGGCCAGGCCAAGCTCGTCCTGAAGCTCGGTGACAGTGCGCGGCCCCTCGGCGAGGACCTCCAGGATGCGGACCCGCGTCGGATCGGCGAGGCCCTGGAAGAAGGTCGCCAACACTTCGGGCCGGCTCAACGCCTCGCCGCTGGTCGCGGCGGCCGGCAGATTGCTCGTTCCCATCATCACCTCGTGGAGTTCACATATACGCCTGACATATTATACATACGGTCTGAGCAACTCAATGCTCCACCCTAAGGAAGCATCAGGACGGGGAGACCATCATTCGAGACGTGGTGGTGGCCGGCATGGCCGGCCTTGTTGCAACGAAGCTGATGGAACCGGTGTCGACGAAGCTGCACGAGCTCGAGTCGCCGCGGGCGCGAGCGCAGGAGGAGCGGGTGCGACCCGGGCCGCCCTACCGGATCGCGGCACGCATAGTGATGGAGATGGTCGGGCTCGACCTCGACGAGCGCCAGCTAGACGCGGCGGGCATGGCCGCCCACTACGGGCTGGGCATGAGCTGGGCCCTGGCCTACCCTGTCCCGCGCGACCGCGGGATGGGGCCGTTCGGCGCGGCGCTTACGACCGGCCAGGGATGACGCCTCCGGCGTATCCGAGTCGGAGTCGATGGCCAACTCGATCCACGCGCCGTCCATCAGCGACGTACGTCCACGTGGTGGTCGGGGACTGAGGTGTCGCGTCCTCGCCGTTCGACCAAACCAAGGTCCGATCGGCTTGCACGCCTGGCCCACAGAGCGGGAGCCTGTCTCTGGGCCAAGCCTCCATCTCCTGGAGGGCCTGCTCCACGTCGTAGGCTCTATATCAGTCTCCGCCCGCTACCGCATGCTGCTGCACCTGTCGGGCCTGGCAGGCCGATGCCGCCGTCCGCGAGGCCGAGCAGTTCTTCACCGAGCGCGGGGCCGAGGCATTCTGCGCACCTATCGTGAGCACGCTACCGGCTCGCCGATCAACGCGGTTCGAGACCGCGCGGGGGAGGCTGTTGAAGCGACCGTCGGGCCCACTCCGACAACACAGCCCGGAAGAACGAAGCCGCCGGGGGCGTCCACTCGAGCCCGGTCATGCCGGTCGTCCGGTTTGCCTCGACTCGGCCGATCAGGACTGCGGCGATCTCTGCCGGGCCTCGTCGACGGCGACCAGCGTGTAAGTGCTCCGGGCGGGCGCTGCCTCCGGCATCGACAAGAGCCGCGCCCCGCCTCTTCGATCTGGCGCTTCGCTGATATCACCGTCCGCGGGCCCAATGATGCGCATTCCGTCGAGCTCCCACACTGCACCCACCTCCACTGCGCCAAGTCTGTGATCTTACCGAGCGTCCCCTAACCCGTGGCGGGCGCCTGTGCCTCCCCCGCGAGAGTTTCCCGAACGGCCTCGGCCTCTGGGTTGATCCCCATCTCCTCGAACAGTGCGAGCGCGCGGTGAAGCGTTGCGTCGCCCTTCGCGGTCCGTCCAGCCGCGCGCAGCGCGTCGCCCCAGCCGCGCAGGACGCGGGCCAGCTGCGGTCGCGCTCCGAGCTCCTCGAGGATCGCCGCGCTGTCGGCAAAGTCGGCGAGCGCGGCTTCGAGGTCATCGCGCCTCGCAGACGCTTCTGCGCGTTTCTGGAGGATGCCTGCCTCACCGACTCGATTCCCGAGCGAACGCACGGTTGCGAGTGGCTCATCCCAGCTTCCCTCGGCCGCCGCGAAATCGCCCAGCGCGTTCACGCTGGTCCCGAGCCAGGCCTGGAGCGTTGGACGCCAGAACGTGCGATCCACCACGAGGGCGAGTTCATTGCCTCGCTGGAGCGTCTGGCGGGCCTCCTGGAAGCGACCCTGGCGCTGGTAGACATCGCCGAGCACCCACGAGCTCACGACCACGCAGGCCGTGGCGCCAGTCTCCTCGGCGCGCAGGACGCAGGCCTGGGCGATGGGGATTGCCTCGTCGAGCTGTCCGCGCTCGGAGCGCACTATGGCTTCGGCGATCTGTGCGTCAAGCTGGGCGATGAGGTCGCCGTCCGTCGCCAGCTCGGTCGCGTAGCGCGCCGCCTTCTCGGCCTTGTCGAACTCGCCGAGATGGGCGTAACCCATTGCCAGGGCACCGCGCGCGAACGCGGCCCCGATGAAGTCATTCCGCCGCTCCATGAGCGGGACGGCCTCTTCCAGGGCCGTGACGCCCTCGCGGATCGGACCGGTGAAGACCTGGTTCAGACCGATGACGGCGAGCTGCAGTGCGCGCATCGAGGGATCGTGGAGCGCGTCGCCGATCTCGGTGATGCGGTCGAGGGAGCGCTTGACCGCGGGATCCGACGTCCGCTCGCCGCGCCCCATCCGGGCCATGACCAGGGCAAGATGGACCGGCGCGAGCAGATCGAGATCGCCCAACCGTTCCGCACTGGGGACGATGGCTTCGAGATCGTCGACGATTTGGTCGATCGAACGGAAGGTCCAGCCTGCTCGCCCTCTGCCGAGCTCGATCTCGACGCGCCGACGCCGCGTCGCCTCGTCATCGGCTTCCGCCGCTGGCGGCAGGAGGGTGGCTGCGCGATCGAAGGCCGAATAGCCTTCGGCGATCGCGTTGCGATCCATCGCGAACCGGCCAGCTGCGATCAGATAATCGATGGCCTTGTCGGTGTCTCCCGCCTCCGTGAAGTGGATCGCGAGGACGCCGGCGAACTCGCTGCCCCGATCGGGGTACAAGGATTCAAGCGCCTCGCCCACGAGGCGGTGGAGCTCGCGACGCTCCTGCCTGAGGAGCGACCCGTAGGCGGCATCCTGGACGAGCCAATGCCGGAAGAGATACTCCAGCTCGGGCCGCGACGTGGCGAGGCGGATGAGCCCCTTGGCCTCGAGCGTGTCGAGCTGCGCTTCGATCGCCACGGCCGCCCTATGCCCCCGTCTCTCGGACGACCCGCTCAAGGACGCGGACCGGGAACTGCCGCCCGATGACAGAGGCGACCCGCAGGCTGCGCTTGGCGTCGTCGGGCAGCTGATCAATGCGGGCGAGGAGGAGGCCATGCAGGTTCTCGGGGATATCGACTGTGGCCACGTCCGCGGTTGCGACCCATCGATCCTCGTGGCGCTGGATGACACCCCGCTCGATGAGCATGCGGATGACCTCCTCGACGAAGAACGGGTTGCCCTCCGCGCGGGCGAGGATCGAATCGCGGACGTGATCCGGAAGGGATTCGATCTCCAGCAGATTGGCGACGAGATGGCGGCTGTCGGTCTCTGACAGCGGCTGCAGGTGCATCTCGGTTAGACGGTCGCCGAACTGCTCGCGGCCCTCTGTGACCAGCTTCCATCCGGGCGAGTCGGCGTCCGCCCGAAGGGCAGCAATAAATAACACGGGATGCTGTGCCGCCAGCGGCAGGAGCTGGCTCACAGCCGCGACCGACGCGGGGTCGGCCCAGTGCAGATCCTCGCAGATGAGAACGACCGGCCCGCGGCTGGACACCGCGCGAAGGAGCCGATGGATGGAAGCGATGTAACGACCCTGCATCGTCTCGGGTTCGAGGAGCCCCCGATCGGCCTCCTCCGGGTGAAGTGGCAGCGCCAGGAGGTGGGCGAGGAATGGAGCGGTGTCGCCGGCTTCGTCTCCAAGACGCGCCGCGAGCTGACGATCAAGTGCTGCCCGTGCCTCCGACTCTGACCCGGCGAACGGGATCCGCAGGGTGAACCGGATAAGGTCCTGGAGCAGGTGATACGGGAGGTTCCGGCCGTAGGAGACACAGCGGCCTTCGAGCCACGTGGCGGCGGCGCCCGGCTCGCCGTCCGCCCGCGCCTCATCGGTCACCCAGCGGTGGAACTCGGCCAGGAGGCGGCTCTTGCCGATGCCGGGATCCCCCACCAGGACCGCGACGCGACTGCGGCCAGCCTGAACAACGCCGAAGAGCGACTGCAGCGTCGCTAACTCGCTGTCACGGCCGACCATCGAGCTTTCCAGGCCGGCGCGCTCGAGGCCCCGCCGACGGCCTGCAACTACCTTCGTGGCCAGCACCCGATAGGCGTAAACGGGATCTGTCACGCCCTTCACGGCAATCTCGCCAACGTCCTCGGTCTCGAAAGCGTCCGCCACTAGTCGGTGCGTGCTGCGGGTGATAAGGACGGAACCCGGCTCTGCCGCAGCCTGCATGCGCGCGGCGACGTTCATGGCGTTCCCGAGGGCCGTGTACTCGTAGCGAAGGTCAGTTCCGACGTTGCCCACCACGACCAGGCCCGTGTCAAGACCGGCCCGAATGCGGAAGTCGATGTCGTCGGTGACCTTCAGCTGACGGGCAAACTCGTCGATCGCGGCGACCATGTCGAGCGCCGCGCGGACCGCCCGGTCCGGATCGTCTTCGTGCGCGACCGGGGCGCCGAAGAAGGCGACCATGGCGTCGCCCTGGAGCTGCGCGATAGTGCCCTCGTAGCGGAAGACAGCCTTCGACATCTGGTCGAAGGCTTCGTTCATCAATGCGGTCCAATCCTCGGGATCCATCCGCTCTGCGAGAGCCGTCGAACCGACGACGTCGGCGAAAAGCGCGGTCACCGGCTTGCGCTCGCCGGTCAGCTTGGCGGTGCGCATCTTCTGGATGAGCGGCGGAGGAGCGGTCGAGGCCAGACGAGCCTGGCGAGCCTTGTCCGTCTCGCTAGCCTCGCCGAGCGCGTGGCCGCAGCTCGCGCAGAATCGCGCGTCGGCTGGGACAGCCGCCTCGCAACGCGGGCAGGACAATGGCTGAGACTCAACAGTCATTCGTGCCGCATCGTACACCGGCATCTTCATGCACCCCGCGCGCGGCGGAGTCGAGTCGGACCGTCATACGAGTGATGTGTGGATGGCGGTCCGGCTGGCCACCCACCCGGTGGGGAACGCGGGTCACGCGAGATAGTGGCGAGCACGTCGTCCCTATCCGTGTGTTGTGAGTGTGGCGTTGGCCCGCACGGCCCTCCACCTCGACCGAGGATCAGCTGCCGGGGATCTGCATCAGCAACAGCTGGCCATCCTCGCGTTTGTAGGTGACGCCTCCGATCGTCTCGGAGTCGACGTTCGTGCCGTGCGCCTGGACGTCCAGGGCCCACCAGCCGGCGCCGAGCCACTTCGACATGTCGATGATCCCGCTGGACTCGCCACTCGGGTCGTTCACCGAGGCGACGATGCTCCAAGATTCCGACTCGAAGTCGTACTGCCACACCTTGGCGTTCGAGGCGTCCTCCTGGACCATCAGGCTGTTGGCGCTCGTATCAATGTTGTCAGGGTTCCTCATTTTCGTCGTGCCGTCCGCCGCAACCGTGTCCGCATCGTGGAGGATGCTGAACTCGTCGACGACTCGTGGGTCATCGGCATTCATCACGAACTTGAAGATCCGGCCGTTGCCAAATGATCCGGCCGGGTCGGCCGGGTACTTGACACTTCCGTCCGGGTTGAGAACCTGGCTCAGACCACGGTGGAGCCGCCCGGTCGCCTCTCGATTGACGGTTCCACCGCGATCATCAAGTTCGGTCCATTCGGCATCCGTCAATGCGCGGGACTCACCCGTGTCGGCGAAGTACACGATCCGCGGGTCCTGGTCATCGGCGGCGATGTCCTCGACCCGGATGAACTGGAACACGTTGTGCTCGTTCGACCAGTTCTCGAGCGCATCCTGGTCACCATCGGCAACGGTTGGCGGGACCTCGATGAACTCGCCACTCCAGACGCTGTCCGGCGTCATGTCGCCATAGTCGTTCGCACCGTTGAACGGATCCGTGGCAAATTCGAGGTCGCCGCTTTCGGTCGCCGTGACGCGGAACGCCCACAGGCTGCCCTGATCGGCGATCACCGCATCATCGGAAGCCGCAGTGTAGAGGTACATCTGGGAGCTGGGAGCGTTGAACGTGTCGTCTCCGGACAGGATGGCGATCTCGTCCCAGCCACCCGGCACGACCACCGAGTTCTCGTGGTTGTGGCGTCCCATTCCCGGAATGGCGCCATAGGAACCGGTCTTCGTATCGAGGGCCACGGTGTAGCCGGCCTGGCCGAGCGGTCGGGCAAGCCGGTCGTTCGACTCCTCGTTCACGAAGAACGTGTAGTTGTCGAAGCCATGCTCGGGGCCAGCCATGAAGGCCGAGCAGAACCGGATGAATCCGGCCGATGCCGGCAGGACCTCGTCGAGCTTCTTGATGTCCATCGTCTTCAGATCGAGCCGCGCACGCTGCACGGACGAATCCTCGAAGTCGGCGGAGTTGCGGAACGGCACCGTGGACTGCTCGAACGCGACGTACAGGTCGACGTATCGCTTGCCCTGGCCGACGGGCACGACGCCCAGGCCGTCCGGAAGGCCCTCGAAGGTCTCCCCGTCGAAGACGTCACCGCTGTTGATGAGCGGGATGACCGTGCCGCCATTCGTGAGCGTCACGTAGGCGTCCGGCGGGTTGGGATAGCGACTGGTGCCGAGCGACGCCGCCGGCAGTGTGAGGGCAAGGGCCAACGCGAACGCAGCAGCCATCATCGGGCTCCGGCGTCGGCGCAAATGGCGATCAACCATGGGAATGACATCCTCCTGGGATCGTGAGTGGTTCGCACGCAGGACCGCGGACAGTGCGGTCCGATGCAGAACGTGTAAGACATCCATAGTGCCACCGATGGACCGCATGGTGCCAGTCGAGGGCCCCGTTTGCGTTGCGCGCGGTCACCGACAGCAGGATCGAATCAGGCCTCCCGTTCGACGTCATCGGCAAGCGCGCGGCAGCAGCCATCGAGAGCAGCACGCTCGTGGTGATCGAAGCAGCGCCGCACGGCTTCAACGCGACCCACGCCGAGGAGTTCAACCGAGCGCTGCTCGAGTTCCAGCGGTCCTGATCTCACCGACCTCTCGGGCAGGCGGCGGGTATTTGAGACCGGTGCCGGTGTTGAAGAGCACCACCCGTTCGTTATCGGCCAGGAAGCCAGAGGCAATCAGCTGCGGGAGGGCGGCGTACGTTGCCGCGCCCTCCGGAGCGGCGTAGATCCCGGTCAAGCGCGCCAACGTCAACTGCGCCTCCGCGATTTCGTCGTCCGAGACGGTCAACGCGGTCCCGCCGCTGTCACGCACGGCACGCAGGATCAGGTAGTCGCCGATGGCGGCCGGCACCCGGATGCCGGACGCGCGCGTGTGCGCATCGGTCCAGGGCTCGGCGTGGTCAGCTCCATTTCTAAATGCGCGCACGATGGGTGCACAGCCATCCGACTGGACCACCACCATGCGTGGTCGTCGTGCGCCGATCCAGCCGAGCTCCTCCAGCTCGGCAAACGCCTTCCACATACCGACGATGCCGGTCCCGCCACCGGTCGGATAGATGATGACGTCCGGGCACCAGACATCGCCCCAGCCGCCGGCCTCGGCCAGCTCGATGCCCATCGTCTTCTTGCCCTCGACCCGATACGGCTCCTTCAGCGTCGACAGGTCGAACCAACCATCGGCGGCGGCGCGCTCGCGGATGAGTCTGCCCGCCGCGTCGATCAGGCCGTCGACGAGCAGCAGCTCGGCGCCGTAGATGCGCACCTCGTCCTGGTTCGCGGCCGGCGCGTCGCGCGGCATGGCCACGTGGCAGGCGATCCCGTGCGCCGCGGCGAAAGCGGCAGCCGCACTACCGGCATTGCCGGCCGACGGAAGGGCAACGTGGGTGATGCCCAGCTCCGCCGCTCGGGCCACGGCCATCGACAGGCCGCGTGCCTTGAACGATCCGGTCGGATTCGCGCCCTCGTCCTTGACCACCAGCTCGCCGCGCGCCATGTCACCGGCGTCAGCAGCCGCGCGCGACAGCGAAATCAGCGGGGTTCGTCCCTCTCCCAGGCTGAGCGCGTGCCGATCGTCGCGCACGGGGAGCAGCTCCCGGTAGCGCCACAGGTCATCGGAGCGTCCGGAGAAGTCGGGTATCGGCATCGCCGTTCGCAGGGCATCAAGGTCGTATCGAGCGTAGAGCACCTTGCTGCATGCGGCGCACACGCCCTGCGGCTCATCGGCCGAGCCTGCGGCGCCGCAGGCGGTACAGACGAGATCCACCATGTACGAGCGCGGCATCAGCCGTGCCCCCAATCGTCGCCAGATGTGTCGGCCGGTGCGAGCCCCAGGACATCGCCGGCGGTCGTCACCCCGAGTCCGCTCACCGTCCGGTTGGCGTACGCGAAGTAAGCGGCCACCTGGTTGACCTCGAGGATCTCGCCGTCGCTCAGTCCAGCCACGCGCAGTCGCTCGAGATCGGATTCGGTGACCGATGCCGGATCGAGCGTGAGCTGACGTGCATATGCCAGCATCGCCTGCTCGCGCGGCTCGAAGCCAGCGAGGTCGTCGGCGTCCAGGGCGGCCCGGATGGCGGCGGCGCGGTCGACATCGGCCAGGAGGCGACGGAGACCGGCAACGTGGTGGTCGACGCAGTAGTCGCATCGGTTCAATGCGCTGACGTACACGCCGATGGTCTCGAGCCACCAGGTCGGCAGCTGGTTGCCGGTGTGATGGAGCACGTTCTTGTAGAGCGCCATGTGGCCTTCGAGCGTGTGCGGGCGCAGGCTATGCACGGTAAGGATGTTGTCGAGCTCGCCGCGCCGACCCTGATTCGGTCGTAGATCGCTCGAAGACGGCCCGTGGCCCGCTCGTACGGAATGCGTTCGATCCAGCTCATGCCGGAATGCTAGCGCCATACCATGGCGCCATGACGCTTCCCAGAGTCCCCTATCCCGCCGTCCGCATGACCGATGCGGAGCGTGCCGCCGCCTCGAATGCCTTCCTTGACGTGATGCGCCGCCGCCGGTCAGTCCGTGACTTCGCCGCCACCCCGGTTCCGCGTCAGCTCGTGGTTGACGCCATTCGCGTGGCGGCCCTCGCACCGAGCGGGGCGAACCAGCAGCCGTGGACCTTCGTCCTCATCGGCGACGAGCCCGAGATGCGAGCCCGCATTCGCGACGCGGCCGAGACCGAGGAGCGCGAGGGCTACGAGCATCGCATGTCACCCGAGTGGCTGGAGGCGCTGGAGCCGCTCGGGACCGATTGGCACAAGCCGCACCTGACCGATGCTCCCTGGCTCATCGTCGTCTTCGAGCACGCGTACGGGGTCCGGATCGAAGGGGATCGGCGGCGCAAGGTCAAGCACTACTACGTCCGCGAGTCGGTGGGGATCGCGGTCGGGTTCCTCCTCGCTGCGCTCACGCACGCCGGCCTGGCAACCCTGACGCACACGCCCAGCCCGATGGGATTCCTGCGCGAGATCCTCGGTCGCCCCGAGAACGAGCGGGCCTACGTGGTGATCCCGGTCGGCTTTCCAGCCGCCGATGCCACCGTGCCCGATATCGCGCGCAAGCCACTCGACGATGTCCTCGTCGAGGTCCCTTCAAAGTGAGGCATGCCGCACACTGGACTGATCATGGAACTCGGGATCTACACCTTCGGCGAATCGGCGGCGAGCCCGCACGCTTCGCACCCTTCGCGCAGCTCTTCCGTCGCGCGGCCGCCAGCGCCAGACACGAAGGTCTCCCCCTGAGCATCAACTCGCACGGCTTCATCGCCGACTCCTCCGAGGATGCCTCCGAGATCGCCTTTGGACCGATGAAGCTGATGATGGATCGCATCGGCCTCGAGCGAGGTTGGCCGCCGATGACGCGCGACCAGTTCGAGGCTTCGCGCGACCTGCACGGCTCGAGCTTCGTCGGTTCACCGGACGAGGTGATCGCGAAGATCCTGTACCAGCACGAGATCTTCAAGCATGACCGGTTCCTCGTTCAGTTCACCATCGGATCGATCCCGCACGAGCAGGTGATGCGATCGATCGAGCTGTTCGGGACGGTCGTGGCGCCCGCCGTGCGCGAGGCGCTCGGATAGTCGACGCCGTGGAGCAGCCGCCACCGATTCGCTTCGAGCTGCGGGCCGGGGCCGTCACAGCCATCCCGCTGGCCGTGGCCGTCGGCCTGTTCGGCGTCTCGTTCGGCGTGCTGTCAGCCACATCCGGCGGGATGGGCGCGCTGCCGGCCGTCGTGATGAGCGTCACGACCTTCGCCGGGTCCGCGCAATTCGCGGCTGCGTCGATCCTGACAGCCGGCGGACAGCCAATGGCAGCCATCGCCGCCGCGCTCCTGCTCAACGCGCGGTACATCCCGATCGGAATCAGCGTGGCTCGCTTCCTCACCGGCGGCCCAGCGCGGCGATTCGCCAAAGCTCAGCTCGTGGTCGATGAGTCCTGGGCGATCGCCGCAGGCGGCGACGGACACTTCGAGCAGGGCCGGCTGCTCGGCGCGGGCATCGTCCTGTGGCTGGCCTGGGTCAGCGGGACGATGATCGGCGTCATCGGCGGCGAGGCGCTGGGCGATCCGGCCGCGCTGGGCCTGGATGCGGCGTTCCCCGCGCTCTTCCTCGCCCTGCTCGTCTCGCAGCTCCAGTCTCGTCCGGCAATCGGCGCGGCGTTGCTCGGGGCGGCGATCGCAGTAGTGCTCACGCCGTTCACCCCACCCGGCGTACCGATCATCGCTGCCGCGGGCGCAGCGCTCATCGGCCTGGCGCGCCGATGAGCGAGATCTGGATCGTGGTCGCCGTCATCGGCCTCGGCACCATGGCCATCAAGGGATCCGGTCCGGTGCTGCTGGGTGGTCGTCCGCTGCCGTCCCGCCTCACGGGAGTCGTGGCGCTCCTGGCGCCGGCTCTGCTGGCTGCCCTTGTCGCCACCACTGCCCTGGGGGACGGGCAGCAGATTGTGGCGAATGCGCGGCTCATCGGCCTCGGTGCGGCGGTCGTGGCGCTCATTTTGCGCGCGCCGGTCCTGGTGGTCGTCCTGGCGGCGGCGATCGCGGCGGCGATCGCGCGGTTGATTGGCATCGGCTAGCCGCGGCACCGGCTACTCTGCGCGGGGCGCACAGATGGTGGATGCACCATCATCGACCGACGCCTGGTATGGGGCATGCCCACCGATGCGCCTTCCCTTCATTCCTCGTGAGGAGAAGTTCTTCGAGCTGTTCATCACCGATGCCCAGAACGTGCTCGCCGGAGCCCGACTACTCGAAGAGTTCTTCCGCTCCTACGACCAGCGGGAGCGGATCGCGAGCCAGCTGCTGGACCTCGAGCGCCTCGGCGACGGCATCAGCCACGACATCGGCAACAAGCTCGAGAAGACCTTCGTCACGCCGTTCGATCGCGAGGACATCCACCAGCTCATCAGCCGTCTCGACGATGTGCTCGACTTCATCGAGGAGGTCGCCGACACCTGCATCCTCTATAAGATCGAGGCTCCGTCGCAGCCTGCCCTGGCACAGGCCGAGATCATCGTGAAGCAGGTCGAGGAGATCGTCCGAGCGCTCCAGAAGCTGAAGGGCTTCAAGGACGTCGGCAAACACTGGATCGAAATCCATCGGCTGGAGAACGACGGAGACCGTATCGGGCGACAGGCGATGGCCAACCTGTTCACGGATGTGACCGATCCGGTCGAGATCATCAAGTGGAAGGATCTCTACGCCCTGCTCGAGGACACCATCGACTCCTGTGAGGACGTCGCGAATGTGATCGAACGGATCGTCGTCAAGCATGCCTGAGGGGTTCACCCTCGTCCTGCTGGTCGTCCTGGGGCTGGCCGTCGCGTTCGACTACATCAACGGCTTCCACGACACCGCCAACGCCATCGCGACGAGCGTCAGCACGCGCGCGCTCAAGCCGGGATGGGCGATCGGCATGAGCGCCGTTGCGAACTTCTTCGGCGCGCTCACTGGGACCGCGGTCGCGCGGACCGTCGGCTCCGACCTGATAGACACGCAGGTCGAGTCGCAGACTGTCATTGCCGCGGCGCTGATCGGCGCAATCGTCTGGAACCTCCTCACCTGGCGGCTGGGCATCCCGTCCTCGTCGAGCCACGCGCTCATCGGCGGCCTTCTCGGCGCGGCGCTCGTCGCGTCCGGCATCGAGTCGTGGCAGATCGAGGGAATCGTCGGCAAGGTGCTCATCCCCCTGTTCGCGTCGCCGATCATCGGCTTCATCATCGGCCTGGCGCTGATGGTCGTCATCTTCAATGTCTTCCGGCGGGCACACCCCGGGAGGCTGAATGGTGTCTTCCGGCGCCTCCAGGTGCTGTCGGCGGCATACATGGCATTCAGCCACGGAAGCAACGACGCACAGAAGACGATGGGGATCATGACCCTGGCGCTCGTCACCGCGGGCGTGCTCGACGAGTTTGTCGTGCCGCTGTGGGTCATCCTGGTCGCAGCGTCGGCAATCAGTCTCGGGACGGCAGCCGGTGGCTGGCGGATCATCAAGACGATGGGTACCAAGGTCGTGAAGCTGGATCCGGTGCATGGCTTCGCGGCTGAGACCACCGCTGCCACGGTCATCTTCGGGGCCACGCAGCTGGGAATGCCGGTGAGCACGACGCACGTCATCAGCTCAGCGATCATGGGTGTCGGCTCGTCCGACCGATTCAAGACCGTCCGCTGGGGCGTGGCGCGCACCATCGTGACGGCATGGTTCCTGACCATTCCCGCCTCGGGTGCGGTCGCCGGACTCGCGTATTTCATCCTCAGGCCGATCTTGGGCTGATTCGTCCTTTCGCACTTGGCACGCAAGCTTGACGTGGCGTTGACCCGCTGCGGCGAGCATCGGCGCATGGGATTAGCGGGAATGCAGCGCGTGCAGGCGGCGGTCGCCTGCGAGTGTGGCACCAGCGTGAAGGCAGGGGACGACGAAGAGCTTCTCGACGAGCTCCTCGAGCACATCGCCGCCGCCCACGAGGCCGGCCTGCGCCGCGACCCCGCGGCCGTGCTCACCGACGCCTACGAGGCATGACCGCCCCTGCCTGGTGCCGCGACCACTGTATGGGCCAATTGTGACGCGAACGGCCCATCGCGTTGCGTTCGTTCACTGCATGGGCCAGAGATGAGCGTGAGGCGCACGCCGGCGTGCCGCTCGTGCTTGGTGGTGGTCACTGCATGGGACAAACCGCACGCAGCATCGGTTTCGTGTGAAGAATGGTCAATGCACGGACCGCAGCGACAGGCGTCAGAAACAATGCGCCGGTGACCGAGCATGGCCTGGACCGCCGGCCTCGACTTCGCGAACTCGTCGTCGTGTTCGGCACGCTCGGGGTCATCGGCTTCGGAGGGCCGGCAGCGCATATCGCGCTCATGCGGCGCGAGGTCGTTGTGCGTCGACGCTGGTTGACCGATGCGCAACTGGTCGACCTCATCGGCATCACGAACCTCATCCCGGGTCCGAACTCGACCGAGATGGCGATGCATGTCGGACGCCTGCGCGCCGGCGGGATCGGGCTGGTCGTGGCCGGACTGGCGTTCATCGTGCCCGCGGTCGCGATCGTGCTGGCGCTGGCCTGGGCCTACGTCACGTTCGGCGGGACGCCCGCCGCGGAGGCGCTGCTGTATGGGATCAAGCCCGTGATCGTGGCAATCGTGGCGGCCGCTCTGTTCGCCTTCGCCCGCAGCACGCTCACGTCGCTGCTGCGCGTCGCTGTCGCGGTCGCGGCGGGGCTGCTATGGATGGCCGGAGTCAACGAGCTGGCACTGCTGGCCGGCGGCGCGATCGTCGTCGCAGTCATCAGGCTGGGGACGGGCCATCCGTGGGCGGCCATTGGCCTCGTGCTGCCGGCGACCGCCGCGGTGGCATCGGTGAATCTGTTCACGCTTGGAGCGGTCTTCCTCAAGGCCGGCGCTCTCCTCTACGGGTCCGGCTACGTGCTGCTTGCGTTCCTGCGCGGCGACCTGGTCGACCGGCTGGGCTTGCTGACCGATGCGCAGCTGCTCGACGCGGTCGCCATTGGCCAGGTCACGCCCGGGCCACTGTTCACGACCGCGACTTTTATCGGGTACGTCTTGGCCGGCTTTCCGGGTGCGCTGATCGCCACGGTCGCCATCTTTGCTCCGGCCTTCGTGTTCGTGGCGCTCATCGGCCCGATCGCGGAGCGCATCAGGGATCGACCTCTGACGGCAGCGCTGCTGGACGGCGTAAATGCGGCCGCGCTGGGCCTCATGGCGGCCGTATCGGTCCAGCTGGGAGTTTCGGCCGTTCGAGATCCTTTGACCGTGGCACTGCTGGTGGGCAGCGGCGCGCTGCTCCTGTGGGGACGCGTGCCGTCGGTGCTGCTGGTCGCCATCGGTGCAGGCGTGGGACTAACCGCGGCGGCGGCCGGCATCGGTCCTTAACACACCGTTGACCCTCCGATATGCCCACGTTAAACGCGCTGACCCACGCTGGCGCCATCAACGTGTGTCCAGATGGAGGAATGTCATTGCTTACCAAGCGCGCCTCGGGGCGACCGCTTCTGTCACTCGCCATGGTCGGCTCACTCGTCCTTGCCGGCTGCGTCACATCGAGCCCGGGCGAAGATGATCCCGACGAGAGCGGCAACGGCAACGGAGGTGCGGGCTCAGGGAGCGTGATCATCTCCGGCTCATCCACCGTCGAGCCGATCAGCTCGATCGTTGCCGAGGACTTTGCCGCCGCCAACGAGGGCTTCGACTACGAGGTGGACGGCCCGGGAACGGGTGACGGCTTCGCCCAGTTCTGCGACGGTGAAACCGACATTAGCGACGCCTCGCGTCCCATCAGTGATGAGGAAGTCACCGCCTGCGACGAGAACGGCATCCCGTGGGTCGAGCTGAAGGTCGCCGTCGATGGCATCAGCGTCCTGACGTCACCCGCGAACGACGCGGTGAGCTGCCTCAGCTTCCTGGACCTGTACGCACTGGTCGGCCCCGAATCGCAGGGTCTCGACGAGTGGAGCGCCGCCAGTGACCTGGCCGAGGAGCTTGCCGGAGAGCTGGGCAGGGACTTCGGCGCCGTCAATACCCCGTATCCCGACGCCACGCTGGAGGTGACCGCTCCCGGCGAGGAGTCCGGCACGTACGACAGCTTCATCGAGCTGGTCTTCGAGGACATCGCCGAAGGCCGCGGAACCGATCCGGTCGCTCGCCCCGATTACACCGCAACGGCTGACGACAACGGGATCATCGAGGGCATCAGCGGGACCGATACCTCACTGGGCTGGGTCGGATTCTCGTTCTACCAGGAGAACGCGGACGTGGTCAAGGCGCTCGAGGTCGACGGGGGAGACGGTTGCGTGGCACCCACGACCCAGACGATCGCGAGCAACGAGTATCCGCTTGCACGCGACCTGTTCATCTACGTGAACACGGACAATGCCGCCGAGAACGAGTCCCTCGCGGCATTCGTGGACTACTACCTCTCTGACGAGGGGATCGCGGCCGTCGAGGAGTCGAGCTACGTCGCCCTGACGCCAGAAGCCCTCGAAGAGACCCGTTCGGCATGGGAGGGCCGATGACAGCCAGCACGGATCGCCTCTCCAGACCCCTTGCCCCTTCCGACCTGCGGATCGCGGGGTCGCGGCGTCACCGCGAGAACTTCATCCGCGTCGCGTTCCTCCTCGCTGCCTCCCTCTCCGTCGTGATCAGCGTCGCGATCGTGCTGACGCTGGTCGGCAACGCGGCGGGATTCGTGCTCCAGGTCGATCTCGCGGCGCTCTGGACCGATGGCTGGTTCCCGCGACGCGCCATGTACGACATCAAGACCATCGTGGCCGGCACCATGGTGATCAGCGCCATAGCCATGGTCGTGGCAGCTCCACTTGGGATCGGTGCCGCACTCTACCTGTCCGAGTACGCCAGCACCCGTTCGCGCAAGCTCCTCAAGCCGATCATCGAGATCCTGGCCGCCATCCCGTCAGTTGTCTTGGGCTTTTTCGCCCTGGCATGGATCAGCCCCAACCTGGTGCAGGCGATATTCGGCGCGCCACTCTTCAACATGCTCGCCGCCGGCATCGCGGTCGGCATCCTTATCACACCGCTGGTCGCATCGATTGCCGAGGACGCGATGCACGCGGTGCCGGCCTACCTGCGCGAGGCGGCCTACGGGCTCGGGGCCCGGCGACGCACGACCAGCCTGCGTGTCGTGGCTCCGGCGGCGGTGTCGGGCATCGTCGCCGCCCTGCTTCTCGGGGTGTCGCGCGCGATCGGCGAGACGATGATCGTGGCACTGGTGGCTGGGGCCACCGGAGGCTCGCTGTTCAACATCAATCCGCTTGACCAGGGTCAGACCATGACCGCCGCCATGACCGCCCTGGCCATCGGCTCTGACCGTGTTCGGGGTGCCGAGTTGACCTTCGAGAGCCTCTACTTCGTCGGCTTCCTGCTCTTCGTCTTTACGCTGGGCTTGAACCTGCTGTCCGACGCGTTCGTGCGTCGCGTCCGGAGGCGTTACTGATGTCGGCCGCACGTCCAGCCCTGACCGGCACCGACTTCGTCGAGCAGCGCCTGCGCGGTACCGGCACGACCGACTGGCGCAGCTGGCTGCTCGAAGGAGCGCTCCTCCTGTCGCTGCTCATCGCGCTCGGCATTCTCATCGTCCTGGTCGGGGACACCCTCATCAAGGCTCTCCCGATCTTCTCCGAGCGGCCGATCGAGTTTCTGACATCCATCGTCTCGGCGCGCCCCGAGCGAGCCGGCATCCTGCAGGCGATCATCGGCTCGCTGACCATCACGATCATTGTCGCCGTCCTCGCCATCCCCATCGGGATCGGTGCCGCCATTTACCTCGAGGAGTACGCGCGCGACACCCGGATGTCGCGCTTCATCCGCACCAACATCCGCAATCTCGCCGGCGTGCCGGCCATCGTCTACGGCCTGTTGGGCCTGGCCGTCTTTGCGACCGTGCTGCGTCTGGGCAACATCCTGCTGGCGGGCGGCCTGACCCTGGCCGTCCTGGTGCTGCCAGTCGTCGTCATCACCACGTCTGAGGCCCTCAGCGCCGTACCGAACGCCATCAGAGAGGCGGCCTACGGCGTTGGCGCGACGCGCTGGGAGACAATCCGCAGCCACGTTCTTCCGTACGCGGCACCCGGTATCTTCACGGGCACGATCCTGTCGCTGGCGCGCGCGTTCGGCGAGACGGCGCCGCTCCTCCTGGTGGGATCCATCGCCGGAACCTTCAACTTCGTTGGTCCGCCGTGGGAGCAGGCCTTCGAGGGATACACGACCCTGCCGACCATGGTCTACCACTGGTCTGGCTATCCCCAGGACGAGTTCCGCGCGCTGAGCGCCGCGACCATCGTCGTGCTGTTGGGCGTGATCCTGCTCGTGAATGCCTCCGCCATCCTGCTCCGAAACCGATATGACCGAAAGTGGTGACCGCATGAGCCTGGACACGCTCAATCCCAGGACCCAGGACCAAGAGCAGACGGAGCGCGAAGAGCCGACAATACGTCTGATGACGACGCCTCCCCGGCTGAACGACTCCGCGCATGCCGACCCGGCAGGGTCGGGCGACGGCGTCGCCATGCGCTTCCCCGACGAGGAGATCGTCTTCGAACTGGAGTCGCTGTCGTGCTTCTACGGCGCGTTTCGCGCGGTACGCGATGTCGCACTCCAGGTACCGAGGAACAAGATCACGGCCCTCATCGGTCCATCCGGCTGCGGCAAGAGCACGTTGCTGCGCAGTCTGAATCGGATGAATGACCTCGTGGACACGGCACACATCACCGGCAGCATCCGCTATCACGGCGTTGACATCTATGACGCTCAAGTGGACCCGGTCGAGGTGCGTCGCCGCATCGGCATGGTCTTCCAGAAGCCGAACCCGTTCCCGAAGTCGATCTATGACAACGTCGCCTTTGGGCCGCGGGTGGCCGGCTTTACGGGCAGCATGGACGATCTGGTCGAGCGCTCCCTGCGTCGCGCCGCGCTATGGGACGATGTGAGCGACAAGCTCAAGCAGGCGGGCACCGCCCTCTCCGGCGGGCAGCAGCAGCGACTATGCATCGCCCGCGCCATAGCCGTCGAGCCGGACGTCATCCTCATGGACGAGCCGTGCTCGGCGCTCGACCCAATCGCGACGCTACGAATCGAGGAGCTCATGCGCGAGCTAAAGGAGAACTACACGATCGTCATCGTCACCCACAACATGCAGCAGGCGGCGCGTGTCAGCGACTACACCGCCTTCCTGACGATGGGTGAGGACCGCGCCGGCTATCTGGTGGAGATGGCGCCGACTCAGGAACTCTTCACGCGTCCGGCGAACCGGCTGACCGAGGATTACATCACCGGCAGGTTCGGCTGATGAGCGGGAGGAGCGAGGTAAGCCGCCGCCAGACATTCGACCGCGCGCTGGATCGCGTGAAGGACGACGTGCTGCGATTGGGCGCGCTGGTCGAGCAGGCACTGGAGCGCGCCGGTCGCGCGCTGATCGAGCGGGACACTGATCTCGCGGACGGCGTGCGCTGGGATGATCGCGACGTCAATGAGCTCCAGCGCGAGATCAACACCGAGATCACGGCACTGATTGCGACCCAGGGACCGGTGGCACGCGACGTCCGGGAACTGCTGGCTCTCTACCATGCGTCCGCCGAGTTGGAGCGCATGGGCGACTATGCCGTGAACATCGCGAAGCTGGCACAGCAGCTGGCCGCGGAGCCCGAGACACCCATCCTCAGCCAGATCCCACGCATGGAGCAGATCTGCCGCGAGCAGCTCCGGGCAGCCATGCGTGCCCTTGTCGACATCAGTGAGGAGGATGCCCGCGGAGTCTGCGAGCGCGACGACGAGATCGATCATCTCTATAACAGCGTCTACGAGGACGCCATGCAGATCATGACCGTTGCCCCCGAGCGCGCCCGGCAGACGACGCACATGCTGTTCGCCGCGCATCACCTCGAACGACTCGGCGATCGCGTGACGAATATCGGCGAGGACGTGGTGTACCTGGCCACCGGCCAGGTCGAGGACCTCAACCCCTGAGGGGGGACCGATGCGACGGCGACTTCTGCTGGTCGAGGATGACCCAACGCTGCGACAGGCGCTCACCTTCAACTTGAGCCGCGAAGGCTACGAAGTGACCTCCGCCTCAGATGGCGAAGCGGCGCTGGAGGCGGCCCGGAGCGAACGGCTGGATCTCATCCTGCTCGACGTCATGCTGCCCGGCATGAGCGGCGTGGAGGTGCTCCGCGTCCTGCGCCGCGAAGGCGTCACGACGCCGGTCATCGTCCTGTCCGCCAAGGGCGACGAGATCGACCGCGTGGTGGGGCTGAAGATCGGCGCCGACGATTACGTGGCCAAGCCCTTCAGCCGGCCGGAGCTCCTCGCCAGGATCGAGGCGGTCCTGCGCCGCCACCGCCGTGAGACCGAGGAGCCCGAGAAGCGCGAGGAGCTCGTCTTCGGTCGCGTCGAGATCGATGTTGCCCGCCGCGAGGTGAGCGTGGAGGGCGAACAGATCCACCTCACCACCAAGGAGTTCGACCTGCTGGCGCACATGGCCGGTTCGCCTGGGCGTATCTTCACGCGTGACCAGCTGCTCGCGCGGATCTGGGGCTACGACTACCTCGGCGACGGACGGACGGTCGACGTCCACGTCAGCTGGCTGCGCGGCAAGCTGCGTGGAGACGCCGGGCACAACTATTTCCGCACCGTTCGCGGCGTCGGGTACGCATTCTCGCCGCGATCGGCATGATCGACCCGATCGCGGCGGCCGCCTTCGAGGCGCTGCTCGCCCGCCGGGGTGGCGATCTTCTGTTAATGATCGACCGCGACCTGCGGATCGTCCGTGCCGGTCCGGAGGCCGCCTCCCTCGCGGAGCGTGACGAGCCATCCATCATCGGGATGAGCCTCATCGCCGCGTTCGGCTCCGCTTCCTTCGATGCGGTGGCGCGCCACGCACTGACGTTGGGCGAAGCGGTCGCGGGCGAGGCCGATCTCGGCCACCTCGGAACGCGTCACTTTGCCGTCGACGCCGTTCCGCTTGCCGGCGGCGGGGTGGTGCTGTCGCTCCACGACATCACGGCCCTGCGTCGGATGGAGCGGGTGCGGCGCGATTTCGTCGCGAACATCAGCCACGAGCTCCGCACTCCGCTGACCTCGATCAAGCTGCTGGCCGAGACCGTCTCATCGGGCTCCGTCGATGATCCGGCGACGATGCGCGACTTTGCCAGCCAGGTGGAGCGCGAGGCCGATCATCTCGCGCAGCTGGTCGACGAGCTGCTCGACCTGTCGATGATCGAATCGGGCGAGACGGCGCTCTCTCTCGAGCCGCTCGATCCGGAAGCGGTCGTGGCTGACTGCGTCATACGCATTGGTCCGGTCGCCGAACGGCGCAAGGTCCATATCGTCCAGCGCCCACCGTCGTCAACCGAAGGTCGCGCACTCGCGGACCCCAATCGGCTCGGTCAGGCGCTCCTCAATCTGGCGCACAACGCGGTGAAGTACAGCCATCTCGGGGGCGAGGTGCGCATCGGTTGGCAGGCGCTGGAAGACCGTGTGCGCTTCACCGTCGCCGACGACGGCATTGGTGTATCCGAAGCCCATCAGGCGCGCATCTTCGAGCGCTTCTACAAGGTTGACCGATCGCGTGCCCGCACCCGGGACGCCGAGCAGCTCGGAGGCAGTGCTGGCCTGGGCCTGGCGATCGTGCGGCACATCGCGGAGGCTCACCACGGCGCCGTGGGGCTGGTGTCCGAGGAAGGCCTGGGCTCAACCTTCTGGATCGAGGTCCCGAGCGCGTCCTAGGTCAGTCAGAAACGGCGACGCGGTGGAGAGAGGGAGAGTCGAATACTGAACTCTCCACCCGCAGGCTACGAGCCTGAGATCAATCCGGTGTCAAGGCGCGCTCAGGGAAACGTCCAGAAAAGAGAGGACATCGACACGCTCGTCGATCAGCTTGCTCACGGGCTTACCCATCCCGTGTCCGGCGTCCGTGTCGATGCGGATCAGCACCGGTGCCTCACCGTCCTGCGCAGCCTGCAGCGCCGCCGTGAACTTGAACGAGTGACCGGGCACGACCCGGTCGTCGTGGTCGCCGGTCGTCACCAGCGTCGGCGGATAGCCCCTTCCCGGCCGAATGTTGTGGAGCGGCGAGTAGGCGAGCAACGTGCGGAACTGTCCTGGCTCATCGGCCGATCCGTAGTCACTGGTCCAGCCCCAGCCGATGGTGAACCGATGGAAGCGCAGCATGTCCATCACGCCGACCTCCGCGATCGCTGCGCCGAACAGCTCGGGATGCTGCGTGATGCTCGCGCCGACCAGCAGTCCACCGTTTGAACGACCGCTGATGCCGATCCGCTCGGGTCGAGACCAACCTGAGGACGCGAGCCAACGGGCGCAGGCCGCGAAGTCATCGAACACGTTCTGCTTGTGCTCCAGCCGGCCGGCATCGTGCCATGCTTTTCCATACTCGCCGCCGCCGCGCAGGGACGCCACGGCCAGCAGGCCACCGCGCTCCATCCACGCGAGCCATTCGGGCTTGAACGTCGGGCCGACCGAGATCTGGAAGCCGCCGTATCCGTACAGCAAGGTGGGCACGTCGCCGCTGGACGCAACGTCGGAGCGGTGCGTGAGGAAGAGCGGTACCTGCGTGCCATCGGCGGAGGAGACGAATACCTGCTCGGTCACGAACGCGTCCGGATCCCACGGCAGTTCGGCGCTTCGCATGGTTCGCACGGATCCATCGGCCATCGAAAGCGCCAGGACCGATGCGGGCGCGCTGAAGGTCGTCAAGCTGAAGAACAGCTCATCGTCATCGCGGCGCCCAGCCAGGTCAGCCACCGTGCCGATCCCCGGAAGCGTCACATCGATGACGTGACGCCCATCGGCCTCGAAGACGGCGAGCCGATGATGCGCATCGTGCAGGTACACCGCCGCGAGCCGACCGCCCACCAGCCGGACCTGCTCCAGCGCGTCCATGGCCTCCCGAACGATCTCGCGCGGGTGCTCCGAATGATCGAGGTCGAAGGCCAGGACGCGACCCATGGGTGCGTCGAGATCGGTCAGCACCAGCAGCGAGCCATCGAGGGCCGTGATGAGCTCGTAACGCGCGTCCGCGTCATCCAAGAGGGGGCGCACGGTGGCAGCCTCGACGCCGCCGGTCAGGTCGGCGACGTAGAGGCGGTTCTCCTGGTTTGTGCCGCGCCAGATGGTGATGACCAGCAGGCGACCCTCATCGGTCACTTCGGGCTCGAACCCCCATTCCGGCTCGTGCGGCGCGGAGAAGATCAGCCGGTCGCTGGCGACGTCGTCTCCGAGCCGGTGATACCGCAGCTCCATATCGCGATTCGGTGCATCGTAGGCGGCGTCGGCCGGGGGCTCCGGGTAGCGACCGTAGAAGAAGCCGGCGTCGTCATGCGTCCACGCGGCCGATGCGAACTTGCTCCAGCTGATGCGATCAGGTAGATCCTCGCCATTCGATGTCCGGCGCACGCCCCACGTGTGCCAGTCCGAACCGGCATCGCTGATCGCGTAGGCGATGAACTCTCCGCTCTCGGAGGCAGCCACCGATGCCAGCGCTGTCGTGCCGTCGGAGCTCAACGCGTTCGGGTCGAGCAGTACCGTGCCATCGGTGCCCGGTGCATCGGACACCCAGAGGATGTCCTGATCCTGAAGCCCGGTATTGCGAAGCCCGAACCAACGGTCGCCCCGCCGCCACGGCGAGCCGGCACGCGGGAAGTCCCACAGCTGTCCAAGGCGCTCACGGATCTCGCGACGTGCCGGAGCCTCTGCCAGCACGCGGCCGGTCAGCGCGTTCTGTGCTTCGATCCAGGTTCGGGTCTCTGGCGCGTCGGTATCCTCGAGCGGCCGGTACGGGTCGGCGATGCGCTCACCGTGGAGGACATCAACCTGGTTTGAGGTCGGAGCATGCGGGTAGTCGAGCTTCGGCATCGGGCAATCCTACCGGGACCCGCCGTTCGCCACCGCCGTGCCACGTGGCGTCGCCGATCCTGGGTGCCGATTGCCGCGTTGGGTCAAACGGCAACTGGCACGGCAATAAATCGAACCGAGATCACGCTCGCTCTATCGCCGCCGTGACGGGCATTACGCGAGAGAACCGGGCTTGATCAGTCTCGCGCACGCTCAGACATCGGCGGTTCACCGCCCTTCTGCCGGCTAGCGCCCACCCACACGGCATATGACCCAACGCGGGCAGGCGGCCGCGCGGTGACCATCCCGCTCCGATGGCTCTCGCCCGTAGCCCGCGAAGCGGCGCGCGGAAGTCAGGCGCTGACGGCCTCGAGCTCGGTCTCGGCCTTGACCTCGGCGGCGGCTTCGGCCTCGGAAGACACGGCGGCGAGGCCGATCTCGACCTTGATGTCCTTGCTGACCAGGAGTCCGCCCTGCTCGAGCGCCACGTTCCAGGTCAGGCCGAAGTCGTCCCGATTGATCTTCGTGCGTGCGCTGAACGCCGCCCGCTCGCCGCCCTGCATATTGGGCACGATACCGCCGAACTCTGCGTCAAGCACGACCGGGCGAGTCTCGCCACGGATGGTCAGATCACCGTGGACCGCGTAGCCATCGCCGTCGACGAGAATCTTGCGGCTGGCGAAGTCGATGGTCGGGTGCGCATCGGTCTTGAGGAAGTCATCCGAACGAAGATGCTGGTCGCGAGCGTCCTGCCCCGTGTCGATCGACGCGGCATCGAGGACGACGCGAACGCTCGAGCCTTCGAGGTTATCGGGATCGAAGGAGAGGTCGAAGTCGCGGATCTTCATGTTGCCGCGGACGGTGGTGATCATCATATGCTTCGTGCTGAACGTAACGGCCGAGTGGGCCGGATCGAGGGTCCAGGTCATGGTGCTGAGCTCCAAACGGGGTGCGGTGCGAGGGTACTGTATGATTGACGGTGCAACTATACAGGCACTTGGTTGCGAACGCAACGAACTCGCACCATGGTGAACCGATGAAACAGCAGATAGCGCCCCACGATCCACGCATCGCCGCCTGGAGTACGTTTCTGCGCGCGCACGCCCGCGTCATCCGTGAGCTCGAGCGCGAACTCCAATCAGAGCAGGACCTTGCCCTGACCGATTACGACGTCCTCGTCCAGTTGTCGGCCGTCGACCAGCGGCGACTGCGGATGAGCGAGCTCGCCGATCGACTGCTGCTCTCTCGCTCGGGCGCCACCCGCCTGGTCGACCGCCTGGTGGCCGATGGCCTGGTCGAGCGCGTCACCTGCGACGTGGATCGTCGCGGCCAATGGGCCTCATTGACCGATGCGGGCTACGAACGACTGCGAGACGCGTCCCCCACCCACCTGCGCGGTGTGGCGACCCACTTCCTCGACCGCCTGTCGTCCGATGAGCTGTCCGAGCTGGAACGCATGCTGCGCCGCCTGGTCACCGACTAGGTGTCGCGAAGTCCGCGAATCATGCCGGCGCGCGGATCGTCCGGTGCCAGCTCCAGGAACCGATCAAAGGCGGCGTTGGCGCGGGCAGAATCCTGCTCGCCACGCAGCGCGATGAGCCCATCGAAGAAGGCGATTTCCACCGGATCGGCCTCGGCGAGGTCGACGTACGAATCGTGGGCCGCCCGAGCGTTGGCGTAATCCCCGGCGCGCAGGTACGCGCTCATGATTCGCTCGTAGGCGTCGGGGCGTTCCGGTTCCATTTCGACGAGCAGGCGCAGCGCGACCGCACCACGGACGAGATCATCCGACGACGAGCCGGCGAGATAGGCGTCGGCGAGGGCGGAGAGGGTCTCCGGGTCGTCAGCATCCGCCGCCAACGAGGCTAGCAGCTCCGTGATGCGGTCCTCGCGTGCGTCCTCCGCTGCCTGAGCATCGGCGAGGCCCTGGTTGATCACCGTCTGATTGCCGATCCCGGTGGCGGGCACCAGCGCGCCGGCCAGCAGCGCGGCACCCAGCCCGCCGGCGGCAACCAGCGCAGCGCCCCGACCATGCGCCCGGGTTGGTTGAGTGATGTCGACGCGATATGCGTCCAGCGCAGCCCGCGTTACCGCGGCGCGCTCCTCGGCTTCTGCCATTGCGGCGGCATAGGCGTCGTCGTTCAGGGAGCCTGCCGCCCGGTCCGTCTCGGTGTCGCGCAGCGCCTCGAGTGCAACGCGATGGCGGAGCTCAAGTGCCGAGCGCGTATCGTCGGTCTCCGGCTCAACATACGTGCCGCGCAAAGGCAGGAGCACGAGCCAGCCGGCAAGTCCCACGCCGACGAGCATGATCAGCGCCTCAGCCATCGAGGGCATCCGCCTCCGCGTGGATGCGGGCGCGCTCGCCGGGGCTGATCCGCGCCGGCACCCGGAGCGGAGGCGGTCGACGCCGAACAAGCCAGATCGTCAACGCCGTGGCCGCCGTCGCCACGAACGCGAACGGAATCAGCCAGGGCGCCGCGGAGCTGGGCGCGAGCCGGATCCACTCGCCGTAGCGCGCGACGAAGTGCGCGCGGACCTCGCCGTCCGACGCCCCGGCCACCACGAGCTCGTTGATCTGGCGACGAATCTCGATGGCCGATTGCGTCGGCGAATCTGCGACTGAGAGGCCCTGGCAGTCCGGGCAGCGCAGCTCCGCGGCCAGCGCATCGGCGCGTTCTTCAGGGGTCGCGAGAGGTCCGGGTCGCAGCGCGAGGATAACGACGAGGGCACCCAGCGCCAGCAGCGCACCGAGGGCAACGGCAGGCAACCAGCCTTTCATCGGCCCACGCCGATCGAGGCCAGGCGCTGAGCCATCAGCGCATCGGTCAGGGGCCCGAACTGCTTGTCGCGCACGATCCCATTGGCGTCGACGAAGAAGGTCTCCGGCGGCCCGGTCACGCCATACTCGATCGCCAGGCGGCCGCCAGCATCAACGAGGTTGTCGTAGCCGGCATCGCCGTATCGGGCCAAAAAGCCTTCGGCATCCGCTGGCGCATCCTGGTACAGCACGCCGACCACGACGAGATCGTCGCCATAGGTCTCGTGAGCCGATGCAAGGACCGGGTGCTCGTCGACGCAGGCCGGGATGCACCAACTGGCCCAGAAATTGACGATGTACGGGCGGCCGGACAGCTCATCGGTCCCGAGCGTGGCGCCATCCAGGGTGGCGATGGTCCAGGTCGGCGCCGCTTGACCGATGAGGGGCGAGGCGATCGCGCGCGGGTCGCGCCCGAAACCGGTGAAGAGCAGCCACCCGAGCGGCACCACCAGGATGGGGATGAGCAGCCAGCGGAGGTGACGCATCGGTCTCAAGCGTTCTCGACCGATGGCCTTGCCGCACGTTGCGGATGTTCGACGGTCACCCGCCGCGCACGGCGCTCGGGCCAGATCGCGAAGACGGCCCCGCCGCCGACGATGGCACCGCCGATCCAGATCCAGACCACCAGCGGGTTCACGAACAGGTGCAGCGTCACGGTCTGCGTAGCCGCGTCCGAAGCGAGCAGCGTGACATACAGGTCCTCGGCCAGCGATGTGCGCACCGCTGGCGTGGCGACGACCGTCGGGGAGTTGGGGTAGTCGCGCAGGGCAGTGCCCAGAGATCCGCTCTGGGGACCGGAATAGGTGACTTCGGCTCTTGTTTCAATGATGCGAGCGTCATTCGCAAGCGGCTCGACCACCAGGCGGTCGTGGGTGATCTCGTATGCCCCGATCGTCGCCGTCTCGCCCGGCGCGAGTGTGACGGTGCGGTCAGTCGCCAGTCCCGAGCTGATGGCGACCGCGACCGCCATGACCAGGACGCCGACGTGCACCGTGTAGCCGCCGTACCGGCGCCGGTTGCGGGTCGTCAGGCGCCAGGTGGCGAGTGCCGGATTCTCGTCTCGGGTCCGTCCACGCGCGCGGGCGCCGCGAACCACCTCGTCTCCCATGACGGCCGCCACGAAGACCGCAAGGCCCAGCGTTCCGACCGACGCAGGGTCACGCAGGCCCAGGGCCAGGACCAGGCCAACCACGACCACTGCGGCGATGACCGGGATGGCGAACCGCTCCCGCGCGGTCGCCCACGACGCGGATCCCCACGGCAGCGCGGGACCGACGCCCATCAGGAACAGCAGCGCGATGAAAATGGGCACGGTGACGGTGTTGAACCACGGGGCGCCGACGCTGATGGTGTCGCCGCTGGTGGCCGCCACCAGGAGCGGGAGCAGCGTGCCGAACAGGACGGCGAAGGTCAGGCCAAGGAACAGGACGTTGTTGAACAGGAACGCCGACTCGCGGCTGACCGTGCCCGACGGTCGCCCGTCGCCGGCAAGGTTTGGGAGGCGCCAGACCAGCAGCGTCAGCGCCCCGGCCAGGGAGATGACGATGGCCGCGAGGAACCACGGCCCGATCGCCGATTGGGTGAACGAATGCACGCTGGCCACGATCCCCGACCGGGTGAGGAACGTTCCAACCAGGGTCAGCACGAAGGTGGCGATGACCATGGCGCTGGTCCAGATCTTCAGCCCGCTGCGCCGCTCGGCGACCATGGCCGAGTGGATGAACGCGGTGGCCGTCAGCCACGGCAACAGCGCGGCGTTCTCGACCGGGTCCCATGCCCAGTAGCCGCCCCAGCCGAGCACCTCGTAGCTCCACCACGCGCCGGCCACGATGCCCAGCGTCAGGAAGATCCACGGAATCAGCGTCCAGCGCCGCACGATGCGCAGCCACTCGGTGTCGAGCCGCTTCGTCGCCAGCGCCGCGATGGCGAACGCGAACGGGACCGCCAGACCGGTGTAGCCCAGGTACAGCAGCGGCGGATGGAGCGCCATGAACGGGTGGTTCTGCAGCAGCGCGTTTGGGCCCAGGCCCTCTGCCGCCACCGGAGCCGTCCGCAGGAACGGATTCCCGGGCCAGACCATGACCGCGAAGAAGAACAGGTTGATGGCAGCCAGTGTCGCGCCGACCCACGGAATGAGCTGGCGGTGACGGTCGCGATACCGATGCAGCACCAGCGCCGCCCAGCCGGTCGCCAGCAGCGCCCAGAACAGAATCGAGCCCTCCAGCGCGGCCCACAGGCTGATGACGCTGATGAACGGCGGCGTGCTGGTCGCGTTGTTCTCGGCCACGTACAGCACGCTGAAGTCGTGCGTCAGCAGCGAAATCATCATGGCCACGCACCCCACCGCGGCAGCCACGAATGAGCCGATGACGGCGCGCCGTCCACTGATCCCCAATCGAGGGTCTCCTCCGCGCGCGGCAAGCACGTAGGCCACCAGCGCATACGCCGTGAGCCCCAGGCCGATGAGGACCGCGGCGTGACCGATGCTTGGAATCATGCCCGTGCCCGTTGCCACTGCCACCTACCAACCAGGATCGGCTTAGGCGACTCCACGGGGCGCTGCCGGCTTCCTGACGGGCGCCGTCGCGCGTGGAAGCGGCTTCCTCCAACCCGCCAGATCGGCTTCGAGCAGCCTGAACCGACGGTGATTGGTAGATGGCGAGATCGGGCGCTCACGGGTCCTCCTCGCCCGGCTCGAAGACCTGGTCCGAGGGCTGCGTACCGGGCGCCGGCGCCTCGTAATTCTCGTCGTGCTTGACGATGACCTGGGTCGCCGTGAAGGCGCCGTCTGGCCCGAGCGACCCCTCGACGACCGCGCCGGTTCCTTCCCGGAACGAGCGGGCCGGCGCCACGGTCGAGTGGACCGTGATCTTCGACTCGCCGTCGGTCAGGACGAAGGTCAGGTCGGTCGCGGGGCCGCTCACGCTGCCAGCCGCGACCTGTCCGCCGAGGCGCACCGTTTCGCCGATGGCTGCCTCGCCGCGCGCGAGTAGCTCGGTCGGGGTCAGGTAATAGACCAGGGCACTACCCACGCTGCTGAAGGCGAGCCATGCCACGACGGCGACGACGACCACGACGAGCACGAGAATGCCCCACGGCCGGCGGCGCGGCGGAAGCACCGGATCGCTTGGTAGTGCGACCGTCATCGGCCCTTGCGGGCTGCGCGAATCCGACGCCAGAGCGTGACGACGTACAGCCCCAGGCCGCCGATGATCACGCCATACGCGGCGATCACGAAGCCCGCATCGGTCATCGGGCCACCTCGGCACTCCGAACGCTCATGAGCAGGTCCAAGCGCGCCGTTTCCTCCCGCGCCAACGAGAGCTGCGCGAGCTGGTATCGGCGAATCATCAGGTACCCCCAGGTCAGCGTGAAGGCGCCAACGGTGCCGAGCAGGGTCAGGACGAAGATGCCGGGCGCGGCGGGGTCGAGGACGCGGTCGGGAGAGGCGATCGTCGCCGTTTGATGCAGTCCGCGCCACCACTCGACGCTGAAATGGACGATCGGGATGTCGACCGCGGCAACGACACCCACGATGGCGGCACGCGTCGCGCGGCGCTCGGGGTCATCGGTCAATCGGCGCAGCAGCAGGTAGCCGACGTACAGCGCCAGGAGCAGCGCAGTGGTGGTGAGGCGCGGGTCCTCCCACTGCCAGAACACGCCCCAGATCGGGCGGCCCCACATCATGCCGCCCCAGATGGCGAAGAACGTGAACATGACTCCGATCTCGGCGCCCGCCAACGCCACCGAATCCATGCGCAGGTCGCGCTTCCACAGCCACCCGATGCCGGCGACCGCTGTCACCCCGAACGACAGGTACGCCAGCCAGGCCGATGCGACGTGCGGATACATGATTCGCTGCGCGTCGCCCTGGTTGAGGTCGGCCGGCACCACCAACAGGCCGATGACGGTCGTCGTCGCCACCGTCAAGAACGCCACCAACCCGAGCACGCGAGTCTTCATCCATCCTCCAGCAGGTAGCCGTACGTCGCCGCCCCGGCCACGATCATGATCACGTCGAACGCGGCGAGCAGTTGGAGCCAGGCGCCCAGCTCCCCGAACGGATCGCCGGCGAGTGCGGCTGCCGTCGCCTTGACGGCGCCCAGCAGGAGCGGCGCCAACACCGGCAGCATGAGCAGGGGCAGCATGACCTCTCGCGCCCGAAGGCGCACTGTGACCGCCGCGTAGAACGTCCCAACCGCTCCGATCCCGATGGCTCCGAGCACCACGGTCGCCAGCAGAGGCGCCCATGCCGAGCCGATGTCCACGGCGAACAGGACTCCGACCGCGCCGAGCACGACCAGCCCGAGCACCAGCATCACCGCCACGCCGCCCAACGCCTTGCCGGCATAGATGGCGCGACGGGGCACCGGGTACAGGGCCAGCTGTTCGAGGGCGCCGTCATCGGTCTCGAGGAGGTGGAGGCGGTTCACGGCCAGGACGCCGGCGAAGACGACGGCCAACCACAGCAGCCCGGGCGCCGCATCGGCCAGGCGAGCGGAGTCCGGTCCGAGCGCGAACCCGAACAACAGCAGCACGATGGCGGCGAAGAAGAGGGTGCTGACCGTGGCATGCCGTCCGCGCAGCTCGGCCACGGCATCCTTGCGGGCGATGGCCAGGGCGATCCTCGCCTCGATGATCGGCGCGCTCATCGGATTGGCTGCGCGGCGGGGCGGCGCGCGTTGCGGATCAACGACGGCTGGGTGCTGTTGACGCCATCGCCGCTCACGGTCGCGACCAGGCCGCGCCCGAGCGTGACGCGGCCGTCAAGGTATTGGTCCAGACGATCCGTGGTGTGCGACGCGATCACCACGCTCACTCCCACCTCGTGCCAGGCGGAAAGCAGTTGATCGACGAGGCTCATGCCATCGGCGTCGAGTGCGGCGTACGGCTCATCGAGGAGCACGAGTGACGCGTTGCCGAGCAGGATGCGACCCATCGCCAGGCGCTTGCGCATGCCGGCCGAGAATTCGCGCACCCGATCATCGGCGCGGTTCGCCAACCCGACGTCGTCCAGCGCACGCCGGACGCGCGTCGCCACATCGGGCGTGGCAAGCATGACGGCCGCGAACTCGAGGTTCTCGCGTGCCGTCAGGTCGTCGTACAGACCGGTCGCATGGGACAGGTACGAGACGCGCGCGCGGACGGCGCCGGCATCACGATCAAGGTCGAGCCCGTCGACCCGGGCAGTACCGTAGGAGGGCCGAATGGCGGTTGCCAGGATCCGCAGCAGGGTCGTCTTACCGGCGCCGTTCGGTCCGAGCAAAGCAACCGTGCGACCGGCCTCGATGCGCAGCGACACGCCGGCAAGTGCCGGGCTCCCCGCGAACAGGCGGGACAGGTCGGTGGTGTCCACCGACGGCGGTCGGGTATCGGGTGCCCCGAGGGAGCGGGGCGACACGTATATGGTCTGCGGCATGCTCGACGCGAAGGGGGCGAAGCTGGGCACATCCATGATGCGGTCCACATGGTGGGCCGTCAAACTCCCGGCATGCGTAATCTGTGGCGTATCAGCCTAGACCTCAACAACTAGGAGCACTTCACCGATGAACCGGCACACACGCGCCACCACCTCGATCGCAGGCGTGGCCCTTCTCCTCGTAGCCTGCGGAACCGGCGACGCCTCTCCCGCCGGCGATGCCAGCGCCGATCCGACAACCGCTGCGTCTCAACCGGCCTCAGAGGCACCGAACGCGTCCGCCGCTCCGGGCGGTGCAGAAGCCACGGTGACGCTGGAAGACTTCGCCTTCGACACCGATGCGCTGACGATCGCCGCCGGAACCACCGTCAGCTTCGTCAACGCCGACAGCGCGGCACACACGGTGACCGAAGGGACCGACGGGGTTGCTGCGGAGGACCCGTTCCTCGACGCTGAACTTGCCGGAAATCAGAACGTGAGCATCGGCTTCGACGAGCCGGGAACCTACGAGCTCACCTGCCTCTTCCACTCGAACATGAACATGACGATCACGGTCGAAGGCTGAACCGGGTTGAACTCCTCGGTTGATGCGCGATGGGGGCGGTGCTAGGGTTCGCCTCGAAATGGACACCGGGCTCACACCGACCCCCGCCGCCAACCGTTCGCGTGCCGCGCGACGGGCAGAGGCACTGCGCGCCGAGTGCGCCGCGACCGCGGCTCTCAACGTGCTCGGCCAGAAGTGGGTCATGCGCATCGTGCGAGTGCTCGGCGAGCGAACCCAGCGCTTCTGCGAACTCCAGGACGCGCTGGGCGGAGCCAATTCCGCCACGCTCTCGCAGCGGCTCAAGCTGCTCGAGGACGAAGGGCTCATCCAGCGCCACGCCATCAGCGCCGTCCCGCCCTGGGTCGAGTACTCCCTGACCGATAAGGGCGGCGAGCTGCGCGGAGCCATCGCCGGCATCGATCGATGGGCGGAGCGCTGGGCGCACCGTCAGTGAGCCAACCGGCTCCATTTCGACCACGCGCGGCCTAGAAGCGCACGACCTCGAACATGTAGGCGATGAGATACGGGATCGCCAGGATGACGAGGATGAGCGCCAGGACGATCCCGGCGTAGAGGAACAGGCTCAGGTCGGGCGGTTCGGCGCGCCCGGGTGGCGGTGTGAGGCGCTTCGGCAGGTGCGACGGGCGGCGCGGGCGCCGATGCTCGTACTTGTGCGGCTGCGACAGGTCGGGCAGCTTGAACCGAGGCTCGGGCACGGCGGCTACTCGTAGACCTCGGGGTTGATCGGCGTTGGTAGCCGCTCACCACGCACGCCGGCCAAAAGGTTCGCGGCGGCCATGGCCGCCATCTTCCCGCGCGTCACCTTCGTGGCCGATGCGATATGCGGCACGACCACGCAGTTCGGCAGCAGCACCAGCGGATGGTCAGCAGGAAGGGGCTCAGGTTCAGTCACGTCCAGGCCGGCCGCGAAGATCTCGCCGTCGCGGAGTGCTTGCTCCAGCGCCGCCGGGTCCACGACCGGCCCGCGGGATGTGTTGACCAGGACAGCGGTCGGCTTCATGGCGCGCAATACATCGGCGTTGATGAGGTGGTGAGTCTCATCGGTCAGGTTGACGTGCAGGCTGATGAAATCAGAGTCGCTCAGCAGCTCGTCCATCTCGACGCGTCGTGCGCCCAGCTCCGCCTCGTCCTCGGGCGTGGCCGGATGGACGTCGTGGTAGAGGATGCGCATGCCGAAGCCGCGACCACGGCGCGCCATCTCTCGGCCGATACGTCCGAAGCCGACGATCCCGAGCGTCGAGTTGTGGATGTCGACGCCCATGAGCAGCATCGGCCCCCAAGTCTTCCATCGGTCATTCTTGACGTACTCGACCGATTCGGGGATACGACGCGCAGCGGCCATGAGCAGAGCGAACGCGAGGTCCGCGGTCGTCTCGGTCAGGACGCCCGGCGTGTTGCCGCCGGGGACCTTTCTTCTCGTGAGCGCGGGGACGTCGATGTTGTCGAAGCCGACCGCGAAGTTGCTCACCACCTTGAGCTGCGGCCCGGCCGCGTCCAGCAGTTCTTGGTCGATGCGGTCCGTCAGCAAGGAGAGGATCCCGTCTTTGCCCTCGACCCGTCGGAGCAGCTCGTCGCGGGGTGGCGGCAGCTCTTCCTGCCACAGGTCGACGTCGCATGCTTCGCGAATGGGGGCAAGTCCCTCGTCGGGGAGGACGCGTGTGACGAGAACCGTTGGCCTCATTGGCCCGACTCCGCCAAATACCCGCCGGGTGGGTAGCTCCTCACGAGCCGGCCCCGACCAGCTCGCCGGTGCGCTCGAGCTTGGCGAGCGATTCGCCCACGCGCTCCAAAGCCAGCGCGAGATTCTCGCGCGAGTTGGCGTAGCTGAAGCGCAGATATCCTTCCCCGTGGCGGCCGAAGGCGGTGCCGGCGAGGCCGCAGACGCCGGCGTCGTACAACAGATGGTCCGCGATCTCGGCGCTGGTGCGGCCGAACGATGTCACGTTGGGGAACGTGTAGAACGCGCCGTGCGGCATGACGCACGACACGCCCGGGATGGCGTTCAGCCCGTCAACCATGAGCTGACGGCGGCCAATGAACTCCTCGCGCATCGCATGCGCGGCATCCTGTGGGCCAACCAACGCTTCAACCGCGCCGGCCTGCGCGAACGCGTTCGTACATGACACGCTGTTGATGACCAACCGGCTGACGGCAGGCACCAGCCACTCGGGCAGCACGCCATACCCGAGACGCCAGCCGGTCATGGCGAACGTCTTACTGAACCCATCGAGCGTGATCGTGCGTTCTGCCATGCCCGGGAGGGTCGCGATGGACAGCAGCTTGCCGGTGTATTGGAGGCGGCCGTAGATCTCATCGGCCAGGACGACCAGATCGTGCTCGACGGCAAGCTCGGCCAAGCGCCGAATGTCGTCATCGGTGAGGATGGAGCCAGTGGGATTGTGCGGGGTGTTGAACACGAGCATGCGCGTGCGCGGCGTGATGAGGGAGGCGACCTCTTCGACATCCATGCGGAAGTCGTTCGATTCGCGCAGCGGCGCGGCCACGGGCGTGCCGCCCACGTAGCGGGCCATGGACTCATAGATCGGGAAGCCCGGGTTAGGGTAGATGACCTCGTCACCGTCATCGACGAGCGCGAGCATGGCGTAGAACATGATCGGCTTGGCACCAGGCGTGACGACGACCTGCTCGAGCGCGGTCTCGATCCCCTTCCAGCGCTTCACATCCGCGACGATTGCCTCGCGCAGTGGCGCGATGCCGGTGGCAGCGGTGTAATGCGTGGCGCCGTCAAGGAGCGCGCGCGCCGCGGCCTCGCTCACGTTGCGCGGGGTGTCGAAGTCCGGCTCACCGATCTCCAGGTGAATGACCTCGCGTCCGGTGGCTTCCAGCGCGCGCGCGCGGGCGGCAGCCTCGAAGGCGGTCTCGGTACCGATGCGCTCCATGCGGCTCGCCAGTCTCACAGTCGATCCTCGTGCGGGGTGCCGTGCCAAGCCCGGGACGCCTAGTGTACCGATGAAGCCGGGCCGCATCTGCGACGCCGGGTTCGGTTTCGTCAGATGTCCTCGGTGGGCTGGTGATCTGCGGCGAGCAGATTGAGGGCACTTGCCAGCGTGAGCCATGGGGTTGCTATACTTTCCAGAGCGAATCAGCCACACCGATGCGCCTCCGGGCGCCAGGAGAGCCACACATGACGATGTCAGAGACTACCCGCGAGCCGATCCCAATGAACGGCGGCGGCGCTCCGTCGACCGAGCTGCTCGTATCGGTGACCGAGGCGGCGGCCAAGAAGGTCCTTGAGCTGCGCACACGCGAGGGCAAGGCCGATGCGCGCCTGCGACTCTTTGTGAAGAGCGGCGGGTGCTCCGGGTTCAGCTACGGCCTCGCTTTCGACGACAAGGTCAACGACGGCGACAGGGTCGAGGATCACGACGGCGTGCCGATCGTCATCGACCAGTTCAGCCAGCAACACGTCGAGGGCGCCGAGATTGACTATGTCGACTCGCTCATGGGCTCCGGCTTCGCCATCAACAATCCGAATGCGGTCAGCAGCTGCGCCTGCGGGTCGTCCTTCAACACCGATGGAGCTCCAGCCAAGGCCGGCGGCTGCGCCCACTGATTGCGCGTCTCCTCCACGAAAGAGCCCCGGCCCTGCGTCGGGGCTCTTTCGTGTCCTGCGCGTGCCATTCCTGCCGAAGGCGGGTATCTGACCGAGTGGGGCGGCGGTCACAGGGATCGCGGTAATATGCTTGCGTGAGTAGCACGTTTCAACCGTCAGCCAGCGCAGCCGAGGAACTGCGAAGGTCGTTCGCGAGCGCCTGGGGGGCCATTGGTGCGGCATGGGGCGTGGCGCCGTCGACCGCCACCGTCCAAGGCTACCTGCTCGTGTCCGATGGACCCCTCTCCGAGCCAGAGGTGCGACGAGCCCTGGGCATGAGCCACCGCGCGGCCAGTCTGGCCTTGGCGCAGTGCGAGGAATGGGGCTTGATCGAGCGTGCAGAGGCCCCGCGGCGTTCCGGCCAACGCGGACCTGCCGCTGCGGCGTGGACCGTCGTCGGTGACCATTGGGAGTGGTTCCGGCGCGTCGCCGCGGCACGCAAGGAACGCGAGACGGATCCCGTCCTGCCGGTCATCGCACGTTGCACAGACCAGGCCCGCGCCGCAGCAACGCGAGGCGACGACCCCGAGCTTTCGCGGCTCGGTGACCGGCTCACTTCGCTGCTCGACTTCGTCGAGCGCTTCGACCGCGGCGTCGCGGTCTTCGTTCGAGGCGACGCGCGCGCGATAGAAGGGCTCTTCGCCGCCCTCGACCAATTGGAGCCCGCCACAGTCGACCGCCTGTGGCAGCTCCTCGGCGAGCTCGGCCCCGAGGACATGGCCCGGGCGCTCGACGCCCTCGCGCGTCTTTCGCCGTCGGCCGCGCGCCGGCTGGTGAGCCTCGCCGATCAGCCGGTGCTCCAGAAGCTCATCGGCGTTCGCTAGCACCGTCTGCTCGAATGGACGCTCAATCGATGGGCGATTCTTCACGCGGGACCGATTCGGCGCGCGGTTTGTCCCATGGAGTGAACACCACCACGCACGACGTGCACGCGCGCGTGCACCTCACGCTCATCTGTGACCCATGCGGTGGACAACGCGGCGCGGCCAAGCGCTCGTGTGACGATTGGCCCATGCAGCGGCACCATGGACGCCGCCGAAGCCGATCGGTTACTCCCCTGAGCCGTCGTCGTCGAAGACCGATGCGCCCGCGGTGATCGCAGCGCGCCCCTGACCACCCAGTGCGGCCGGAAGGGGCCACGGCAGCGACACCGGCGTCACGTGGCGCTCCACGAGCTCTCGCGTGCCCGCGATGCCGAGCTCGTCGAACAGCAGGTCGAACTTGGCACGCAGGTTGGCGGCGACCGCATCGGCGGCAGCAGCAGGCAACGTCCAGAGCTGGCGCTTGAAGGGACCGATCGCCTTCTTGCGGGTCTTGTACAGGAACTGCTCGTCGGTCTCGCCGTCCTTGCGCTCGTCGGCGCAGTTGGCGACGCACCACGCCATCATCTCGACGCGAAGGTCTTCGGGCAGGCCGCCCGCGTCATAGAGGATGTTCTGGAACCCGGTGGCGAGGTGCACCTCGGCCGTGCCGTGCTCCGGGAAGTGATCGAATGCCTCGTCCGGCAGGGTCGATGCGCCGTGTTGGACGCAACCAGCCATCGCGTACTCGTCGCGCGCCACCGCCGAGAGGCGGCGCAACGTGTCAAAGTCGATCGACACCGCCGCAATGGTGCCGTCGGCCATCGGCACGCCGCCGTGGCTGGTCCCGGTCTGGATGCTGACCTTGCTGATCGGCTCGAGACCATCGTCAAGCGCGGCCAGGTAGCCGTCGAGGTAGGCGCGCAGCTCCTCTTCGGTCGAGTTCACCTTCCCGACCTCTCCGATCTCGCCACCGACACTGATCGTCACTCCAGATGGCTCGAGCGAGCGGATGAGCCGGGTCAGCTCGGCCGTGTTCTCGGCGTTGACGCGCTGCTGCTCAGGAACCGTGGCGAGCGAGAGGTCCACCAACGTGGAACTGTCGATGTCGACATTCAGGAAGCCGGCACCGACCGCCTCGCGCGTCAGATCACGAATGCCCTCGAGCTCGGGCTCCGGGTCCGCGGCCCATTTTGTGGCATTGAACTGGAAGTGGTCGCCCTGGAGGAATACCGGCGTGCGCCATCCGGTCCGCAGAGCGGCGGCCAGGATCACCGAGGCATACTCCGCCGGGCGCTGATCGGTGTAGGCCATCTCGCTCTTGGCGATCTCGAAAATGACGGTCGCCGCATCGCGCTCGATTGCGGCGGCGAAGGCTTGGCGAGCCGTCAGGTACGTCACCGCTCGCACGTTGATGGCCGGCACGGTGAACCCCGTAGGGTCGAACGTACCGGCACCGCGCGCGCGGTATAGCTCATGAATCGATGCAGATCCACAGCCCAGCGCCTGCGACGCGCTCCAGATCACCCAGCGCGTGGCGTCGCGGAGGTCATCGGTCCCGAACACCGCGGCAAACACCAGCTCATCCATCAGCTCGCCCCGCAACGTCGTTTCGTCGTGGACATCCAAGCCCGCTTCGGAGATGGTGGCGATGCCCGCGAGGCGCGTCCGGAGGTCCGCGACGGTTTCGATGCTCATGCGCTCATCCTAGCGAAGGCCCGATACGAGCGTGAAGGCCAGCAGGGGTGCCACGATCAGTCCCAGCCCGGCCGCGAGCAGGTACCAATCGCGGGCGGCCCGCGCATCGGCCACGCCGCGCCGTTGGAGCCCGCGAGTCCACCAGCGGACGGCCGAGACACCGATGACATACAGCGCCGCCGCGAGCCCCACCACGCCGATCGCGAACGGTCGGACGTCGTCGCAGTCACCAAAGGAGATCGGTCCACCTGGAGGACAGGTGCTGGACAGCTCGAGGCCGATGAGCACGACTGCGGCGCCGATGACAATGACGGACCCCGCCAGATGAACGAGGAGCGGGCGGGTCAGCGCCGGGCGAGCGTCGCGCTGCGCTGGGCTGCCTCCTCGGAGTCCCGCCGGGTGATGCGCCGGTACTCGAAGTAGAGATACACGCATGCGGCCGCCCCAAGCCCCGCGACCATCGTTCCGAAGGCGATCGCTTGGAGCGGAAACGGGTTCTGTCCCTCCCTGGGAAGGAACGTCCCGCCTGCCAGGTTGAAGGACAGCAGCGGGATGAGCAGCAGCACAGTGAACAGATAGTTGAGCAGGACGAAGATCCTGATCGCCGACCAGCCGAACCCACGACGGCCGCGGGTCGCCTGGACCAGGACGCCCAGCGCGATGAGGAGACCGAAGTTGCCGAAGCCGACGCCGTTCGAGATCAGGAAGCCAACGTCGTCGCTGAAACGCAGGAACGGGAGGAGCACGGTGACGAGGTAGTAGACGTAGTTCGGCACGTAGGTGAGCATGAAGTAGACGAACAGGAAGAGCGGCACGCCCTTCAAGACGGCCACCAGCCACGTTTCGTGGCCGAACAGGAACCAGTTCATGAAGTCGTCGGCCCAGCCGAACATGCGGCTCATGCCACCACGGGGCCGATAGACTGGGTACGCAGTCGTGCTCATGGCTTCCTCACTCCCCGGTCTGGTCGAGCAGGAAGGTGATCAGCGCGGTGAGCTGGCTCTCCGATAGATCACCTTCCGGGTACGGCTGCATCCCTGTCGGCTCGCCGTCGTTGTAGTTGGCGGCCGAGTCACGGATCCACAGCTCCAGGAAGTTGCGCGGATCCTCGTCGTAGTCGGCGATCATCTGGTCCAGCTGCGAGGGCTCGACCGGAAGATCGACGACGAGCTCGGAGCCGATCGTCTGGAGATTCGGCCCGGTACCGCCCTCCAGCTCCGTCCCATGGCAGCTCTGGCATCCGGCCGCGACATAGACCTCTTGACCCGCTTCAACGGTGTCTTCCACCTCCTCGGGCGCGTTCTCGGCGGCCTCCTCGGCCCATCCTTCGACCAGCGTCACGACGGCTTCGACCTGCTGCTCGTTCAAGGGACCGCCGACCTCGGTGGCCCAGGCCGGCATGAGGGAGTTCACGTTGCCGGACACGACGACGCCGCCGTAGCTCACGGCGAGGTGCACGTAGTTCTCATTGGATCGCAGCTTGTTGGCGAGGGCCGGCGTGCGCAGGGACGGCGCGGACCGACCCTCGGGATCGCCCGGGATCGGACCACCCTCCCCGATTGGCCCATGACAGCGGGCACAACCGGCTGCCTCCGGCGCCGAAGGATCGTCGGAAAAGATGATCTCCCCGAAGTGGAGCAGCTCCTCGTCCTGCTCCGCGGCGATCGCCTCGCGACGCGACCCGTCAGTGAACCAGTACAGCATGGTGAAGGCGGCCATCGCGGTGATGAGTACGACGCCGAGCGTCTTGAGTCGCATCGGCTAGCCCGTGCAGTGTTCGATGCTGTCGGTGGTGCGCTCATCGAATCCGGTCGTGCCTGCCGGCGGACCCGACACGACCTCGCGGGTGTCGATAACGTACTCGCCGTCGACCACGGAAACCGGGAAGCTATCGAGGCCGCGTGGCGCAGGACCGTCGCGATGCTGCCCCAGGATCGTGTACTTGGACCCGTGGCACAGGCACTCGAACCACTGGCTTGCCTCGCACAGCTGCGGTACCTGGCAGCCGAGGTGCGGGCACTTGCGCCACAGCGCGACCACCTCGTCCCCCGGATCTTGGATGGGCGTCGTGACGACGCCCTCGCCCTCAACGCGGGCCTGGCCGGCCGGGACGTTCACGAAGAAGAGGTTGGCCTGGTTGTAGACATACGGCAGGCCTTCCGCCCACTGCGGGGCGGCCGTGTTGATGGTTTCGGCCGTGCCCAGCGTGATCTCGGCGCCGAGGCCCTCGGTCACGTTCGGCCACAGGAAGGCGATGGTGCCACCGATGAACTGGAGCGAAAGGAGACCGGTGCCGACGCCGAGCATGCGGCGCATGAAACCACGCCGGGAGATCTCGCCTTCCGGCGGGCCGTGGACGGGACCGTACGAAGCGTGCTGGGTCATAGCGTGAAGAACAGTCCGTCGACCCACGGCCAGGTCCAGGCCCACGAAGGTCCGCGGAAGAATGAGCCGATGAGGGTCACCAGCAGCCCGCCCAGCATCAGCGACATGAAGAAGACCCACATGAGCTTTCGATCGCGGGCCGCCTTGTATGGGGAGCGATCGATGAAGGGGATCAGGGCCAGACCGCCGAGATAGAAGGCCGGAACGAGGACGCCGGCCACCGTCGCGTTGAAATAGCTCAAGATCTCCTGGAGCCCCAGGAAGTACCAGGGTGCCTTCGCGACGTGCGGCGTGATGGCTGAGTTCGCCATCTCCTCCAGCGGCGCGCGGATGAAGACGGACGTGACGACGAGGAGCCCGGAGATGAGCATCGCCATCACGAACTCGGCGCGCAGAAGGTGTGGCCAGGTCAGCAGCGTTTCGTCCGGTCGCTTGTCGACGCGGACCATCGACTCCTGCTTGACGTAGGCGAGAAGGCGGAAGCGCTCGGTGCCGGGCACGCCGGGCGGCCCGGGCAGCTTCGGACCGGTGCCAGGCGTCGCCAGCGGCGCTCGGGCCGGCGCCTGGGTCGGCACGTTCTTGTCGGCTGTCGCGTTGGGTCGCTTCTCGATCGTCATCGGTCCACTCCTAGCCTACACCGGGCCACTGATGCCGCCGTCCTTCCGGATACGCCAGAAGTGAACGACCAGGAAGATGGCGGTGATCAGCGGGAACGCGATCACATGCATCACGTAGAAACGCAGGAGCGTGTCCTGTCCGACCTGGATGCCGCCCAGCAGGAAGAAGCTGGTTTCGGCGCCGACGAGGGGCGCGTAGACCGCCATCTGGGTGCCGACCGTGATGGCCCAGAACGCGATCTGGTCCCACGGCAGGAGGTATCCGGTGAAGCTCAGCCACAGCGTGCAGAACAGCAGCACCACGCCGACCACCCAGTTGAACTCGCGCGGTGGCTTGTAGGCGCCGTGGTAGAACACGCGGATCATGTGCAGGAACACGGTCAGCACCATGAGGTGCGCGGCCCATCGGTGCATGTTGCGCACGAAGGAGCCGAATGCCACCGACGCCTCGATGACCTGGATGTCCTGGTACGCGCGACTGATGGACGGGACGTAAAAGAACATGAGGTACAGCCCGGTGAGCGTCAGCGCCAGGAACAGGAAGAAACTGATGCCACCCAGGCAGAAGGTGTACGTGTAGCGCACCGCGTGCCGCTTGACGCGCACGGGATGCAGGTGGAGGAAGACATTGTTCATCACCGCCAGCGCACGCGTGCGGCTGGTGGTGGGGTACGGCTGACGGAACAGGCTGCGCCAGGCGGCAGATTCCCTGATGAAGCGGCTGATGCCGCCGCGTTCGCCGTTGCTCATCGGTCCACCGTCATGCCGGCCTGCTGACCCACCTGTCCCAGCACGTTGTCCTTATAGCTCTCCAACAGAACCTTCCCGTCAGGCGTGAACCGCTCGAGCTCGAGTCGGTCCATGGTGATGCAGTTGGTGGGGCAGCGCTCGACGCAGAGATTGCACCGGATGCAGCGCTCCTCATCGATGATCATGGCGATCCCACGGGGCCACGTCTGGAAGAAGTCCTGCTCCGGATCGTCGCCGCCGACCTGCGCCTTGTCGATCATGTAAATGACGCCCTCGGGGCAGACGTCGGCGCAGAGCCCGCACAGAATACAGCGCGGACCGTCGATGTTGATGTTGTGGTTGCACTGAAGGCAGCGCGTGCCCTCGGTGATCGCGCCGCGCGTGTCGTACCCCACCTCGACCAGCGACGTGAAGTCACGGCGCAGCTCCGGCGGCGCCATCGGGATCTCCTGGCGCTCGGTCGCCTCGTAGAAGCGCGGCATGTCGTGCTCGAGGCTCTGCGTGATGACCGCGCGATTGATGACCGGCAGCTCCTCGAGCTCCTCGCCGCGCAGGCCGGCCAGCCAGCGATCGACGCTACGCGCGGCGCGGCGACCGAGCCCGGCGGCCTCGATGATCGTGGCCGGACCGGTCACGAAGTCGCCGACGGCGAAGATGCCGTCGACATTCGTGCCGAAGGTGTCCTTGTTAATGGTGAGCCGCCCCTTTTCGAACCCGAATTTGAGGTCATTCAGGGACTTGCCATTGGCGTCCTTCGGAGTGGTGCCGTTCAAGGGCGCCGTGCGCCAGGACGAGAGCGAACCCCCTTCGACGACCTCGCGCGTGTCGGTCACGCCGACGTGGCGGTTGAGCTTGGCGCCGAACTCTCCGAGGACGTTAAAGTCCGAGGCCTGGCTGGTACAGGGAATGACCATGTCGCACGGAATCGTGAACTCGCTGCCAGGGATCGGCTCAGCACTGCGGCGCCCGCTCGCGTCCGGGGGTCCGAGGCGGGTGCGCACGAACTTCATGCCATTGACGCGGCCGTCCGGCCCCGCGAGGACCTCGACCGGCGAACTGAAGTACTCGAACTGCACGCCCTCGAAGCGGGTCTCGTGCTGCTCCTCCTCGTCCACCACCATCTCGTCGGGTCCGCGGCGGTAGACGATGGTGCTCGTCTTGGCGCCGAGCCGGAGGGCGGTGCGCGACGAGTCCATGGCAGTATAGCCGCCGCCGATGATGACGATGTGCTCGCCCACCCACTGCGACTGACCGAGATTGGCGCGCTTGAGGAAGTCGACGCCGTAGATCACCCCATCGAGCTCCTCGCCCGGGGTGTTCATGGCCACTGGGTACATGCATCCGGTCGCGACGACCACGGCGTCGTGACGCTCGCGCAGCTGCTCCGTGGTGATGTCGCGACCGATCTCGACGTTGTAGTGGAACTCCACGCCGTGCTTGGCGACCCAGTTGACGTCGAGCTCGATGACGTCTCGAGGAAGCCGGAATGCAGGGACCCCGATGAGGGTCGTGCCACCGCCACTGGGGAGGGCCTCGTAGACGTGGACCTCGTGGCCCCAGCTGCCGAGCTCCTTGGCTGCCGCCAGCCCGGCCGGCCCGGCGCCGATGACGGCGACCGATCGCCCGGTCGACGCCTGGACGATGACGTTATCGGGCATATTGTTGCCGTAATGCCAATCCACCAGGAAGCGCTTCATGGCGCGGATGGCGAGTGGCTTGTCGATGTCGGCCCGGCGGCAAGCCTTCTCGCACGGGGCGGAGCACACGTAGCCGCAGATGGCCGCCACGGGGTTCGGATCACGGGCGAGGATGTAGCCCTCTTCGAAGCGACCCTCGGCGGCCAGCATGAGGTATCCCCGGCAGTTCGTGTTCACCGGGCAGCCTTCCTGGCATTCGATGTTGCACTGCAGCCAGTCAACGCCGACCTCGGCGGTCTGGAACCTCAGTGGAATCGCGGTATCGCTGATCACCGTGTCGTGGTCGCTCTCCGGGCGTCGTTAGTCCATGAGGCTAAAGGAGCGGCAACACCGATGCTACCTGTTCGGCGCCATTGGGCGCAAGGCACCCCATGCTCGCAGTTGATCTGCGCCCTGCGGTCACCGCCCTCGTCGCCGATCCCGCATCGGTCAGTTGTCGAAATGGACGGCCATGACGGCACGGACGAGCGGCGCTGCATCCGAGCCGCCGGTGCCCAGCGGGATACTGGGCAGGATCGTGGCGACGCTGATGGTGGGGCCTTTGGCGGGCGCAAAGGCGGGAAACCAGGCGTGCGGATCGGGCGTGCCCGTCTCGGCGGTCCCTGACTTGCCGGCGACCGGGATCCCGAAGCCCGCGAAGGCTGCCGTGCCGGTGCCGTACGGAAGGGTCGTCACGGCCTCGAGCGTATCGGTCACAAAGGCCAGATCCTCTGGCGACACCGAGATCTCCTGCGCGACCGTGGTGACAACCTCTTCAACGATCGTTCCGTCGGGAAGGGTGGCGGTGCTGAGGATGCGCGGCGTCCAGAGGGTGCCCCCATTGCCGATGGCTGCATAGGCGTTCGCGAGCTGGAGCGGCGTGCCCAGGAACGCTCCCTGGCCGATGGATAGCTGGATCTGCTCGAACCCGGAGTACCCTCCACGCCCGTTCGCCGAGAGCCAGGCGTCATCCGGCACGATCCCGGTCTCCTCGATCAGGTAGCCGATGCCGGTGGCAGCGCCGAACCCGAACTCGAACAGCAGATCGGTCAGGGCGGTCTCCTCGCGCTCGTAGACCTCCAGGCTCAGCGGCATGTAGGTGGTGTTGCAGCTGAAGGCCATCGATTCCGCAAAGCCCACCTTGCCGGGCAGTTCGTGCTCCTCGAAATTGCGGAATGTGAAGTCGCCGTACTTCCAGGTGGGAGGGCAGGTGCGGGTGCTTTCCCGCGTCACGACGCCCGTCGCCAGCGCCGCGGCAAGCGTGAAGGGCTTGAACGATGAACCCGCCGGGTAGGCGCCGAGCACGGCCTTGTTGAAGATCTGCCCTGCTCCCGCGGCGGCGAGCGGCTCGCCGGCCAGCGACGTGCCAAGGGTCATGGCGTTCGGGTTGAACGGCGGCTGACTGGCGAGCGCCCACACGTCGCCGCTGAGCGGGTCGATCACCGCAGTGGCCGCCGTGTCGTACGGGGTCAATGTCTGCTGCGCCGCGGCCTGGATCTCGGATCGAATAGTGATCTCGACGTCGGCGCCGGGCACCATTTCGGTCTCGTACAGCACCGATTCGGTCCCATCGCCGGCCAGCGCCACCATCGTCCAGCCGGGCGTCCCGCGAAGCAGCGCCTCCGCGCCGAATTCGAGCCCGCTGCGTCCGACCACGTCGCCGGGCCGATAGCCCTCCGGGCCAAGCGTGTCGAGATCCTCGGCCGTGACCTCGCTCACGTAGCCGATGACCTGGCCGGCAAGGGCCTCCTGCGGGTAGACGCGCATGCCATCGTCGCGCGTCTGGGCCCAGACGAGATCGCTCGGACCGATGATGCGGCCGCGCGAACTCAGCGACCGATCCAGCCGCAGCGTGCCCTGCGTTCCAAGCTCGGCGAAGAGCACTTCGGGGCTCCAGCGCAGGAGCCAGCCATTCGCCCCCTGCACCCAAGTCAGTTCGCGATCGAGGTCCAGCTCACCGAAGCGATTCGACTCCACCGTCACTTCGATCGGTACCGCCAGGCCCGGCACCGGGCCGGGCAGCGGCTCATCGGGGTCGTGGCTCGGTTCGGCACTGGGGACCGGAGAAGCGACGCCAGAGGCTGCCGGATTCGGGCTCGGGGGCGGCGTCGGTGAAGGGGCAGGAAACTCGCTCGAGCGCGGCTCCGGAGGCAGCCCGACAACACGTGCCGTGCCGGTCAAGGCGCTGAGGCCCTCGACCTCTGCCATCTCCGCAAAAGCGGCATGCAGGTCGCGGAACTGTTCGAGCGGATACTGGTCGCGCACCGAAGGGTCGATCGACGCATGCATGGCTTCGTACTCGCCCGCAGCCCAGGCGGCGAGATAGTCGGACGTCAGGTCCAGCGCCGCATCGGGCTGTGCTGCCGGGAAGGTGGTCGGGACGGGCGTCGGGTCCGGCATCGGATCAGCGCCGCAGGCGATCAGTGCGGCCAGCGGCGCGGCAACGGCGATGGCACGCAGCACCGCGCGGAGCGTCATCGGGCCAGCGTCACGCGCCGGAATCCCTCCGCCGCGCGATATCCGGCCCGCTCGCCGAGCTCCTCGCTACGGCGCCGCACCCAGCGCGCGATCTCGTCAAAGGATCGGAACTGGCTGGCATGACGGCGGAGCGCCGCCACCTTGCGCTCCAGGGTCTCGCCGATGTCGACGATCTGGTTCGCCTCGTTCGTGCTCCACAGGTACAGCTCGGCGACTTTCCAGGCCGTCAGTCCGGCGTCCAGGTGCTCACGGAAGTTCAGCGGGTCGCGCGCCGTCGGGAACACGGCATCCACCGTGGCCTGCCCGACAGCCCGATGATCGGGATGGTTGACCCACTCGTTGTTCACGAACAGCACGGTCGGATCGTGGGTCATCACGATCTCCGGCTGAAAGGTGCGGATGGCGTGCGTGATCCGCTCGCGGAGGCGGAGCGAGGCCTCGACCTGGCCATCAGGCTCATCGAGAAAGTCGACTGCATCAACCCCAAGCTCGGCCGCGGCGGCTCGCTGCTCCTCCTCGCGTGTGCGGGTGAGTGCCGCGATATCGACCGCGGGATCGTCGCTGCCCTTGTCGCCGCGCGTGACGAGAAGATAGCGAACGACCGCCCCCTCGCCGATCCAGCGCGCAACCGTGCCGGCGGCGCCGAACTCGATGTCGTCGGGATGGGCGGCCACCACCAGTACGCGATCGGGAGTGGGCAGCGAGTCATCAGGCATGGGGGCCAGGCGATCGTAGCAGTCACTAGAGCGTCAACGTCCGGCTGCCGCCGGGGTCGAGCAGCTGCGCCGTCCATGGGTGACAGGTGAAGTACAGCAGCTGATGGCGCGTGGCCAGGTCCCGGATGGATGACGCGGCCCTGGCGGCGCGATCGGGATCGAAATTGACCAGGATGTCGTCCATCACCACCGGCAGCGGCTCGGCGTGACGGGCAAACTCCTCGATCAGGCCAAACCGCAGCGCCAGGTAGAGCTGTTCGGCGGTGCCGCGCGACAACTCGTCGGTCACCCGGCTCTCCCCGCCCTCCATTTCGACGCGCACGCTCGCCTCGCCGGGAGGCGCCACGATGCGCGCGTAGCGGCCACCGGTGATCATCTCGAGGTGCGACTCGGCCGCCCGCACGACATCCGGCTGCCGGTCGCGCTCATAGCGTGCGCGGGTTGCCTCCAACAGCCGCAGGGCGACGGCACGGACCGACCACTCCCGCGCCATGGCGGCGGCCTGCCCCTTGAGCATGACCAGCTCCTGGCGCTTCGCCCCGACATCCTCGGCCGCCTCGAGGGACCGGATGCGGGCGTCCAATGCGCCGATCTGGCTGATCGCCTCGTGCTCGTCGCGCTCCAGGCGCGCGAGATCCTCCTGGGCCTCCACCAGGGCAGCCTCGAGGGCGGCCGGATCAGTGGCCGATGCTTCGCCCTCCAGCGCCTCGCTGGCTTCAGCTCCGCCTGCGATGCCAGCCAATCGTGCGCCGATCTCGCGAGCGCGCGCCTGGAGGTCTCGTCGCGCTGACGCCTGCGAAGCGCCCCGGCGCAGTTCGTCCGCGTCGCCACAGCCAACCGACTCCAGGTACTCCCCGATTGCGCGTTCGCGCTCGGCAACCAGCCTGGCCGATGGCGTACGGCGGTCGAGGAGGCGCGCGATGGCCGCCTCAAGCTCGTTGGCGCGGCGTCGAGCGTCACGAGCACGTTCGAGCCGCGATGCGAGGCTCAGCACCAAGGCGTCGCGATGGACAACGTCGCGCGCCGGCTCCGATCCCAGAGCGATCAACAGCGCATCGGCCCGCTCGCGGTGCGTGGCGTCCTCCGCTGCGAGCTCGGCCAATCGCGCGCGGTCGCCATCACGTTCGGCGGCGGCACGGCGGGCTGTCCCGGCCGCACCAAGCACGTGGCGCGCGGCCTCGGGAGGCGTGTCAACGGGCAGACCCTGCGAAGTCAACCAGTCGGCCCAGGCCTCGGCGGCAGTCACGGCGGCCGCC
>Ga0208612_1000029_pt1 | contig 114305 bp, 108 predicted proteins | sample AntDryMetagUQ889_FD_188089 | JGI IMG/M metagenome (GOLD analysis project Ga0208612, IMG submission 188089) | Polar desert microbial communities from Antarctic Dry Valleys - UQ889 (SPAdes) | ecosystem: Environmental > Terrestrial > Soil > Desert | place: Antarctic Dry Valleys | collected... | reverse complement strand
AACTCCGCGACCGACAGCTCCAGCTCCCCACGCGCCCCCGCCGCGCGGTCAAGCTCGGACTCCAGCTCGGCCTGCCGCGCCTGCGCCTCCTCGGCGCGCGCCCTCTCGGCGGCGGTCGCGACCTCCGCCGCCTCCAGGCGCTGGAGCAGCTCGTCGTTCTCGTCGCGCGCGGTGGAGGCGGCCTCCCCCGCCTCGGACAGGCGCTGCTCGACCTCCGCGACCCTGTCGGCGAGCTCCGCGCGGCCCAGCTCCGCGCGCGCGACGCGGGCGCCGGCCTGGTCGAGCTGATCTCGCGTGTCGGCGACCTGGGCCTCGAGCTGACCACGCTGGCGCTCGAGCCCGACCGCCTCGTCCTGGAGCGCGCGCAGGCGCTCCGCGAGCTCCGCACGGGCCACCGTCGCCCGCGCGAGGTCGGCTCGGACGGCCTGAACGGACTCGATCTCCGCTGCCACTTCGCTCGCGCGCTGCTCCAGCACGGCGCTGCGCTCGATCAGGACGGCCGCGGCGTGCTGCCCGGCCGATGTCTCCTCGGTCAGATCGACGGCCGCGGATTCGGCCTGCTCGATGCGCTCCTCGAGCTCCACCGCCTGCGTGTCGGTCTCGCGGACGCGCCGGTCGAGCTGCTCGACGCGTGCATGCAACCCCCGGCGCGCGATCTCCGCAGCATGGGCGCGCTCGCGCTGCTCGTCGCGGTCTTCGAGCACCCTGTCGCGCGCCGCCGCGAGCTCGTCGCGCTCCGCCTGCAGGCGCTCGATCGCGCCGGCCGTCTCGGCGCGGACAGCTTGAATCGCGACAGTCGCCGCCTCCTGGGCCTCCGCGACCGCCTGCTCGCGCGCGCCCCGCTCGGCCTCGAGCTCAGCCTCCATGCGCACGGCCTCGGCCTCGCTGGCATGCTGGAGCGCGAGCGCCGCCTCGATCGTCTCCGCCGCGCGGTCGTGCTTGGCCGCGGAGTCAGCCAGCTGTGTCGCCAGCTCGTCCTCGAATCCGGCGAGGCGATCGGTGAGATCGGTCAGCCGGGCCTGCGCCTGCTCCTGGCCAGCCTCCGCTTCCCGCGCCCGAGCCACCGCCTCCTCGAGCGCCGCCTGCGCCTGCGACCGGGCGCTCGCCTCCTCCTCTGCGCGCTCGCGTGCCGACTCCGCCGCGAGCTCGACCTCCGCGCGGGCGGTCTCGGTCGTCGCAAGGCGATCGCGGGCCTCCCCCAGATCGCCCTCCAGCTCATCCACTCGGCGTCGTACCTCGGCGACTGCCTCCTCGCGCTCGGCCTCCAGGTCGGATGCGCGCTGCGTCGCCCCGGCGAGCTCGGTCTCGCGCGCGCCGAGGCGAGCCTCGAGCTCGGCCGCTCGCCGCTCCGCGGCCGCCCGGCCCTCGCGCGCATCGGACTCGGTCTGCTCACGTGCCTCGGCCTCGGCCTGCGCCTCGACCAGCCGCGCCTGCAGCTCGGTGACACGGCGACGGACCTCCGCCTCCGCTCGACCTGCGCGCGCGTCGGCGTCTCCGATTTGCCTGGTCGCCTCGGCCTCCAGGGTCGCCAAACGCTCGGCCAGCCCGTCCCGGGCCTTGTGCGCCGCGGCAAGCGCCGCGGCGATCTCCGCGTGGCCGACCTCGGCCTGCTCGGCGCGCGACGCGATCTGCTTTCGCGCCTCGCTTTCTTCGGTCAGCTGCGCCTGGAGCTCGCGCGAGCGCGCAAGCGCCTTGGCCCCCTCGGCACGCGCACGCTCGAGCTCGGACCGGACCTGATCGAGCTCCTCCTCACGCCGCCGGGCAGACTCGTCTACCTCGACTTCGAGCGCCGCGGCGTCGCGCGCGGCGGCGTCGCGCTCCTGCTCGAGCGTCGCCATGTGCTCGCCGGTCTGCGCCAGGCGCTCCTCGATGGCCGCGACGTGCCCCTGCGCGTCATGCGCCGCCTGCTCGACGTCGGCGGCGCGGCGCTCGAGCTGGGCGGCCCGTCGATCGAGGTCGTCGGCGCGGTCGCGCGCGGTCGCCAGCAGCGTTTCGCGCTCACGCTCGGCCTGGAGCGCGCGCGCCTCCGCCACCTGCCGCGCCTCGTCGGCCGCGGCGGCGCGTGCCTCGGCCAGGCGCTGGCCCCCGGCGTGACGCTCGCTTGCCTGCTCGGCCTCCTCCTGCAGCGCCTCCTCCATGCGCCGGCGCTCGGCGGCTTCGTGCTCCAGCGAAGCCGCCTTCGCGGCGGCACGTTCATGCAGCGCCTGGAGCTCGTCCTGCACCTCGCGGGCCAGCGCCTCCGCGGTGGCCCGTGCCGCAGCTTCGGCATCAGCGCGTCGCTCGGCCTCCGAGCGCGATCTCTGCTCGTCCTCCAGGCGGTGCTCGAGGTCCTTGGCGGCGCGGCGGCGGATCTCCAGCAGCTCCCCGAGCGCCGCGAGGTCGCGGTCCGCTGCGCCTGCGTCGACTGCTTCGCGGCCGCGAGCCGGCCGCGGCGGCTCCTCGGGCTCCGGCGCGAGCGGATAGACCAGTCCGGGCTCGGTCTCGAGCGCGAGCGAGGCTTCGGGCAGGCCGGCGAGGTCCACGGGAACCGGGTAGGCCGCCCGCCATTCCCCGGGATCGGGGGCCGCGACCGGAGGCGCGGCGCCGGGTGCCGGGAGGGCGGCGATCCGGCGTGTGCGGCGCCCGTCGTCGACCAGGAGCGCCGGCTCGGAGAGGCGGCGCTCGCGGCCGGACAGCCAGCGGCCCGAGAGCCGGACGAGCACCGTGGTGGCGGTCGCCGGAACCCGCTCGAGCGATCCCAGCTCGAAAAGCACCTCGGGCTCGCTCACGGATGAACCCGCGGGCGGCGCCCCGTGCCGTGCTCAGGCCTCACTGCCAAAGCTCCTCCTCATCGCGACCGATACCCCGAAGGAAGGCGATTCTAGGTCAGTGAGCGCCAGCGGGGGCGTTCTGGCAGCGATCTCTCACCGGCCGGGACCCGCGCCGCTATGGTCAGGTTTCCGCGGTCGCGCAAAAGGGAGAATGTCGATGGTGGACTCGCAGGGCGAAGAAGCGGGTCGGGAAGAGGATCGGGCCGACGAGCCCGCCGGCGAGAGCGAGCCGGCCGGCGCCGAGGACGCGTCGACCCCCGAGACCGAGCCGGCCGACGAGGACACGTCGACCCCCGAGACCGAGCCGGCCGACGAGGAGGCATCGACCGGCGACGGCGAGGAGGACGAAACGCAGGAGCAGGAGGGCGAGGCGCGGGAGGCCGCGCCCGACCTCGACTCGCTGGCCGACGACCCCGCCCGCCTGCGCGAGGAGGCCCAGCGCCTTCACGAGGCCGCGGTCAGCCGGCAGGAGGCCGCCGCCCGGCTGCGCGAGGAGGCGGCACGCCTGCGCGAGGAGGCCGCGGCCCTGCGCGAGCAGCCGACCCAGCTTCAGGAGGAGGCCGCACGCCTGCGCGAGGAGGTGCGCGCCGGCAGCGAGGGCGAGAAGGCCGGCGACGCGGACGCGCGCGGCGAGACCGAGGAGGCCGCCGAGTCCTCCGGGCGCCGGCGCTTCGGACGCCGGCGCCGACACGGCTAGCTCGAGCGGCTAGCTCAGCCGCTCGACGATCATCGCCTGGCCCATCCCGCCGGCCACGCACATCGTCTCGAGCCCGATCGACTTGTCGAGGGTCTCGAGGTCGTTGAGCAGCGTGGTCATGATCCGCGCGCCGGTCATCCCGAACGGGTGGCCCAGCGCGATCGCGCCGCCGAACGGGTTGAGCTGCTCGTCGTCGATCCCCCACTCCTCCTTGCACGGCACGACCTGTGCCGCGAACGCCTCATTGAGCTCGACCACGTCGATGTCCCCGATCGACATCCCGGCCTGCTCGAGGACTCCGCGAACCGCCGGAAGCGGCCCCAGCCCCATGATCTCCGGGCGGATCGCGGCGACGTGGGAGGCGACGATCCGGGCCTTGGGCTTGAGGCCCAGCTCCTGCGCGCGCTCCTGCGACATCACCAGCACGGCGGCCGCGCCGTCGTTGAGTGGGCACGCGTTGCCGGCGGTCACCGTGCCGTCTTCGCGGAAGGCGGGCTTGAGCTGGGAGAGCTTCTCCAGCGTGGTCCCGGGCCGCGGGCCGTCGTCCTTGGTGACGGTCGCCGCGGCGACCTCGACCTCGTTGCCCTCCTTGTCGGTCTCGGTGGCGGCCGGCGTCTCGACTGGAACGATCTCCTTGTCGAAGTGGCCGGACTCCTGCGCCTCCACGGCGCGGTTCTGGGACACCACCGCCCACTCGTCCTGGGCCTCGCGCGAGACATGGCACTTCTCGGCGACGTTCTCGGCGGTCAGGCCCATCGGGATGTAGACGTTGTAGACGGAGTTCTCGGAGCCGTCGAGCTTGGGGTGGAACTCGAACGACGACCCGGCGCCGGCGCGCGAGACCGCCTCGACGCCCGCGGCGACATAGGTGTCTCCCTCCCCGACCTCGATCGCATGGAAGGCCATCCGCAGGGTCTGCAGCGAGGACGCGCAGAAGCGGTTGACCGTCGTGGCGGGGACGTGATGGTCGATGCCCGCCAGCAGCGAGGCGTTGCGCCCGACGTTGTAGCCCTGCTCGCCCTCGGCGAAGCCACAGCCCATCATCACGTCGTCGACCGTGGCGAAGTCGACGTCCGGGTTGCGCTCGACCAGCGCCCTGAGCGGGACGGCGGCGAGGTCGTCGGCGCGCACATGGCGCAGCGAGCCCTTGACGGCGCGCCCGATGGGCGTGCGAACGGCGTCGACGATCACGGCTTCAGGCATGAAAGAGATCTCCTTGTAGGCGGTCGAGGCGAATCCTATGGACTGAGGACTGAGGACTGGCGACTGAGGACTGGCGCTTGGCGCCTAGAGCCCTAAGTCCCGCACCCCCAGCTCATCCCACCCCAGATGGTGGGCGAGCTCGTGGCGCACGGTGCGCACCACCTCCGCGCGCAGCTCGTCGGGGTCCTCGCCGAAGTCACGACGCAACGAGTCGCGGTAGATCACGATCCGGTCGGGGACCTCGTCGCGGGCGACGCCGTCGCCGTGGTAGAGCCCGTAGGCGCCCCGGCGGCGACCGCCATCGGAGATCACCACCGCGACGTTGCGCCGCAGCGCGCTGCGCGCCCAGTCGGGCAGCTCGTCCAGGGCGTCGGCGACGAGCGTCTCGAACTCCTCGTCGTCGTAGGGGTCGAGCTCGGCGAACTCGCCCTCGTCGGGGTCGGCGGCCACCCCGTCCCGGGCCAGGCGCTCGGACCGGCGCACGACCTGCTCGAAGTCCGGCTCGGACACCGGGTCCTGCCACCCGGCGAGGCGCAGCGCGATCCAGATCACCGGGACGCCGATCACGATCGCGCCGGCTACGAACAGCGCTACTCCCTCCAGGAGCCGGACGGGAAACGAGGAGGAGAAGCCCTCGGCGAGGACGATCACCGCGAGGCCGAGCGACAGGGCGATCGTCGCGGCGGCGAGGATGCGGCGGATCAGCGGGCTCACCGTCTCCGCCTCAGCGCCCGAGCGTGCGGGAGATCACCAGCCGCTGGATCTCGTTGGTGCCCTCGTAGATCTGGGTGATCTTCGCGTCGCGCATGTAGCGCTCGACGGGGTACTCCTTGACGTACCCGTAGCCCCCGAGCACCTGGATCGCCTCCACCGTGATCTTCATCGCCGCGTCCGAGCAGAAGAGCTTCGCCATCGCGGAGTACTTGCCCATGTCCACCTCGTGGCGGTCGACCTTCGCGCAGGCCTTGTAGAGCAGCTCGCGTCCCGCCGCGCACTGCGTCTCCATGTCCGCGAGCTTGAAGGCGATCGCCTGAAATGCGGCGATCGGCTTGCCGAACTGCCGGCGCTCCTGCGCGTAGGCAGCCGCGTAGTCGGTGGCCCCCTGGGCGATCCCCAGCGCCTGCGCGGCGACGCCGAGGCGCGAGTGGTCGAGTGTTCCCATCGCGACCTTGAAGCCCTCTCCCTCCGTACCGATCAGGTTCTCGGCGGGCACGCGTACGTCCTCGAAGATCGGCTGACCGGTGGGCGAGCCGCGGATCCCCAGCTTGTGCTCGAGCTTGCCCACGGAGAAGCCGGGCCGGTCGGCCTCGACGACGAACGCGGTGATGCCCTGGGAGTGGCCGGCGTCGCGATCGGTGACGGCGAAGAGCACGTAGAAGTCGGCGATCCCGAGGTTGGTGATCCAGTTCTTGGTCCCGTTGATCACCCACTCGTCGCCGTCGCGCACGGCGTGCGTGATCATCCCGCCCGGATCCGACCCCGCCTCGGGCTCGGACAGCGCGAACGCGGGCGTCCACTCGCCGCTTGCGCAGCGCGGCAGGAAGCGCTGCCTGAGCTCCTCGGACCCGAACAGGCGAATCGGCAGCGTGCCGAGCTCCTGGATCATCAGCATCAGCGCCGAGGAGGCGCACACCTTGGCGACCTCCTCGATCGCGATGTTGAGCATCAGCGCGCCCGTCCCCGTGCCCCCGTGCTCCACGTCGAACGGGAGCCCGAACAGGTCGTGCTCGGCGAACAGCTCGCGCAGGTCGTGCGGGTACTCCCCCCGCTCGTCGATCTCCGCGGCCCGCGGGGCCACCCGCTCCTGGGCGATCTGGCGAATCGTGTCGCGGAAGTCGAGGTGCTCCTGCGGGACGGCGTAGACATCGGCCAGCGCGGCTTCCATGCGGCCATCGTAGCCGCGCGCGGTCGCCGGAGCGGGCTGCCGCGAAGCCGCCTGCGGCCGCGCTACGTTATGCGGGCCGACCTGACGGGTAGCCGCAGGTCGAACCCACGGAAAGGGCCGTCATGAGCATCGGTGTCTCACTGTTTCTGCTGGCCGTCGGTGCGATCCTGCGCTACGCCGTCACGGCCAACCTCGAGGACATCAACCTCGACACGGTCGGCCTGATCCTGATGATCGTGGGGATCATCGGCCTGCTGTTCTCGCTGCTGTGGATGACGCTATACGCCGACCGCCGGCGCGAGCGCCCGGTCGTCCGCGATCCCGAGCGTCCTGTCGCTCGCGACCGCGACGTCTAGTAGGCCGCGGCCGACCCGAGCCTAGAGCCCGGCCGGATGGCGGATCCGCCATCCGGCCAGCGGGCGCATCTGCGTCTGCCAGCGCGAGCCGGTGACGGCCCGCCCGCTGGAGTCGAAGCGCAGCCCGGCGACCACCATGTAGATGTGGCCGGAGTTCATCACCAGCGTGATCCAGCGGCCGGTCCCGGGGGCGCCGAAGTTGTTGAACGACCCGAACGAGGGCGTCGCTCCGCCCAGGAAGCCGCCGCCGCGCAGCGCGTAGGCCACGGTGCCCGAGCAGTCATAGCCCGTGTCGTTCCAGCGCGCATGGCCGCCGCCCCACTTGTACGGCGTGCGGGCGATCACGTTGCCGGCGGCGATGACGCGCTTGACCACCGGCGGGGCGCTGGCGGGCGCCGCCGCGGTGCCGTCGGCCAGCAGCCGCGCACGTGGGCCGGGGACGAAGGTCGTGCGCACAGCGGTGGGCGCGGTGCCGCCGGACGGCGTGGTTCCGCCCGAGGACGGCGAGGCCGTGGCGGCGGCGCGGATCTGGCGCGCCTGCGCCGGCTCGACGATGCCGTTGACACGCAGGCGGTGGTCCATCTCGAACTCGCGCACGCGCCGCGCCGTGTAGATCGTGAAGTAGCCGGTCTGGCTGGCGGGGTAGCCGGCGGCGTCCAGGTAGCCCTGGAGCTCGCGCACGTCGGCGCCGCGGGCGCCCACGCGCAACGTGCGGCCGCCCAGGGCGGCGTCGGCGGTGGCCGGGACCATCCCGGCGCCCACGGCGGCGAGGCCGAGCGTGACGCGCGCGATCATCCGGCGGCGGGACATCCTCCTGCGGCGGTGCAACTCGAACCCCTTCTCTTCGAACGCCTGCGGGGTTAGCTGACGGGCTCGCGCGCAAAGAGATCGCGCTACGCCGTGCTCTGACGGCGATTCGCCCCCGGGCCGCGAATTCCGGCCCCTTGGGTCCCCCGCTCGCGTGCGCTGGGCAGCGCGCGCGATTCGGCTGGTGTACTGACCAGGGTCGGCAGGCTAGCGCAATTTGCGGCGTTATGTGGCCCGCGCGCCCGACCGGGCCGACCTCCCGGGGGCGCGGTATCGTCGCCGTGTGGCGTCCGTCGTGCAGACCCGAGAGGCCGCGCAGGCCGGCCCCGCCGCGGGCGACGACCGCGCCCGGCTGGAGCGTGCCACCGCGGACCTGGATCCGCCCTTCGCGCTCGTCGACCTCGACGCCTTCTGGTCCAACGCCGGCGACATGGCGCGCCGCGCCGGGGGCAAGCCGATCCGTCTCGCATCGAAATCGGTGCGATGCCGGGCACTGCAGCGGGTGGTGCTGGACCGCGAGCCCGGCTTCGCCGGGATTCTCTCGTTCACGCTGCCCGAGGCGCTGTGGCTGGCCGGTCACGGCTTCGAGGACCTGCTCGTCGCCTACCCGACCACCGACCGCGCGGCCCTCGCCGAGTGGGCGGCGCACCCCGCGGGCGGCGAGATAGCGGTGATGGTCGACTGCGAGGAGCACCTGAACCTGATCGAACGCGCCGCCGGGCACCAGCGGCCCGAGCTGCGCGTGTGCATCGACGTCGACGCCGGGTGGGCGCCCCTGGGCGGTCGCGTGCGCGTCGGCGTCAAGCGCTCGCCGCTGCGCACGCCCGAGGCGGCGGCGGCGCTGGCGCGCGCGATCGTCGCGCGCCCCGGCCTGCGCCTCGCCGGCCTGATGGCCTACGAGGCGCAGATCGCCGGGCTGGGCGACCGGCCTCCCGGGCGACGGCTGATGGGCGCGGCGATCCGCCTGGTCCAGGCCGGCTCCGCGCGCGAGCTGGCCGCGCGGCGGGCGGCGGTCGTCGCGGCGGTGCGCGAGGTCGCCCCGCTCGAGTTCGTCAACGGAGGCGGGACCGGCAGCCTCGAGCGAACCGCGCGCGAGCCGGCGGTCACCGAGCTGGGCGCCGGCTCGGGCCTCTACGGCCCGACGCTGTTCGACGCCTACGGCGCGTTCTCCCCGCGTCCCGCCGCGCTGTTCGCGCTCTCCATCGTCCGCAAGCCCGCGCGCTCCATCGCCACCACGCTCGGCGGCGGCTACCTCGCCTCGGGCCCCGCGGACTCCGCTCGGCTGCCGCGTCCTCATCTCCCCCGGGGCCTGCGCCTCGACCGCCAGGAGGGCGCCGGTGAAGTGCAGACGCCGCTGCTGGGCGACCCCGCGCGGGACCTGCGAATCGGCGACCGGGTGTGGTTTCGCCACGCCAAGGCCGGCGAGCTATGCGAGCGCTTCGACACCCTGCACCTGCTCGCGGGCGAGACGATCGTCGACGCCGTGCCGACCTACCGGGGCGAGGGCCGCTGCTTCCTCTGAGCCGCGCGTGAGAACCTTCGGGACGTGAGAGAGCGCGCGATCGTCATCGCCGCCGCGATCGCCGCGGTGATCGTCGCGGTGGTGCTCTCCACGGGCGGGGACGACGGCGGCGGGGGATCGACGCGGTCCAAGGGAGACCTCCCGGCGCCCTCGGCGGACGCGATCCGCATCTCCTTCGCCTACTCGCCCGAGAAGGAGAAGCTGCTCAAGCCGCTGATCGAGCGCTTCAACGCCGACCGCCGCGAGAGCGACGGGAGGGCGGTGTTCGTGCAGGGCAGCGTCGTCTCCTCCGGCGCCGCCGAGGCGCAGATCGCCAAGCAGCAGCTTCGGCCGACGGTCTGGTCTCCGGCCTCGTCGCTGTGGGGACGCCTGCTGAACTTCGAGTCCGATCGCGGTTGGGTCGCCGACGAGAACCCCTCGATCGTGCGCACGCCCCTGGTGATCGCGATGTGGGAGCCGCTGGCGCGAGCGCTCGGCTGGCCGCGGCGGCGCGTCGGCTTCCAGCAGATCCTCGACCTGGCGCTCTCCAGGCGCGGGTGGGCCGCATACGGCAAGCCGCAGTTCGGCGCCTTCAAGCTAGGGCACACCAATCCGGACTTCTCCACCTCAGGTCTCTCCGCGGTCGCGGCGGAGTACTACGCGGCGACCGGCAAGCGCGAGGGGCTGACCGAGCAGGACGTGACCCGGCCGGCGGTCCGGCGCAAGATCCAGGGGATCGAGAACTCGATCGTCCACTACGGTGACACGACGCTGTTCTTCGCCGAGCAGCTCAAGCGCTACGGGCCCGCGTACGCCTCCGCGGTGGCGATGGAGGAGGTCACGCTCGTGGACTTCAACCGCGGGCGCACCGGCACCAAGCTGGTCGGGCTCTATCCGGCGGAGGGGACGTTCTTCTCCGACAATCCCTTCATCGTGCTCGGCGCGCCGTGGGTCACCGCGGAGCAGAAGGCGGCGGCGAAGGTCTTCCAGGAGTTCCTCGCGGGCGCCGTGACGCCGGAGGCCGCGGCCCGCGCGGGGTTTCGCCCCGGCGACCCGACCGCGAGGGCCGGTAGCCCGATCGACGCCGCCCATGGCGCCGACCCGGCGGAGCCCCGGCGCGTGCTCTCGCTCCCCGCGCCGCGCGTCCTGGCCCGGATCAAGACCGCCTGGCGCCAGGACCGCAAGCCGGCCAACGTGATGCTGGTCGTGGACACGTCGGGCTCGATGAGCGAGGAGGACCGCCTCGAGCAGGCCAAGCAGGGGCTGCAGGTCTTCTTCCGCCAGCTCTCGCCGCGCGACCGCGTCGGCCTGACCTCGTTCAACGACCAGGTGCGCCCGCTCGTCCCGATCGCGCCGTTCGCCACCAACCGCGCCAAGCTGCTCGGGACGGTGTCCGAGCTCTTCCCCGACGGCGAGACCGCCGTCTACGACGCGACTGACGCGAGCCTGCGCACCGTCCAGGGGCTGCGCGACCCCAAGCGCATCAACGCCGTCGTCGTGCTGACCGACGGCGAGGACAACCAGAGCCAGAGCTCCGCGGACGCGCTGGTCGCCAAGCTGGAGCGCCAGTCGCGCAGCGAGGGGCTCACCGTCCGGGTGTACACGATCGCCTACGGCAGCCAGGCCAACGGCCCGGTGCTCAACCGCATCGCGCGCGCGTCCGGCGGGCAGGGGTTCCGCGGCGACCCCAAGGAGATCGAGTCGGTCTATCGCAGCATCTCCTCGTTCTTCTGATGGGCCGCGACGTGACCCGCACGGCGCTGCGACGGGCGCTCGTGGTCAACGCGCTGACCAAGCCGGTCAACGTGATCGTGCCGACGCTCGTGGTGGTCGGCGCCGTCGCGGTTGGCGCGACCTGGCTGTTCGCGGTCGCGGCGATCGTCTACGTCGTCCTCGCGGCGATGACCTTCTTCGACGAGGCCGAGGCCGAGCGCGTGGGCGATCGGGTGTACGGACGCGACCGCCCGGCGGTCGCGGAGCGCCGGGTTGACCCCGGCGCGCTCGCCGCCCCGATCGCGGCCCAGTTCAGCGCGGCGCTCGAGGAGGAGACGCGGATCCGCCGTGCGATCGAGCAGACGGATGGGCCGTTCACGGAGCTGAGCACGGAGGTCTCGAGCCTGGTCGGCGCGATGGGGCGAACCGCGGCGCGCGCCCAGCTCGTCTACGACTACCTCGCCTCGCAGGACCCCCGCCGCGTCGAGCAGCGCATGCGCGAGCTGCGCACGGCGGGGAGCGGGGACGAGAACGCCCGCCCGACGCTCGCGGCGCTGAGCGATCAGCTCGCCGCCCAGCGAGCGATGCAGGGCCAGCTCGATCGCTTCCACGCCGAGATGGAGCAGACCGTGGCGTCGTTGAGCACGATCCACGCCCAGGTCGTGCGGATGCGGCTGGCCTCGGACGGGGGCGACCAGCGCGAGCTCGCCGGGGAGGTGCGCGACCTGCGCGCCCAGGTCGACGCGCTGTCGGAGGGCATGAACGAGGCCTACGCGCGCGGGGAGGACGCCCCCACGCCGTAGCGCGAGCCGGCCCGGGGCGCCGCCCCGGGGGCCGCGGGCCGGCGGGCCGTGGCGTGCCTGCGCGCTCAGGCCGCGGCCGGCGCGCGTGCGTCGACGCGGCCGAGCACACGGTCGGTGTAGCGGTTGGCGAAGCGTCCCTCGGGATCGAGGCGCGCGCGAACGGCCTGGAAGTCGTCCCAGCGCGGGAAGCGCGGGCGCAGCGTCTCGGCGGTCTGGAAGTGGCGCTTTCCCCAGTGCGGGCGGCCGCCGAGGTCGTCCATGATCTCCTCGACCGCGCGGAAGTACTGTCGCCACTCCATCCCGCGGAAGACGTGGACTGCCACATATGCGGTGGGCCGCTCGTGGGCGGTCGAGAGGAAGGCGTCGTCGGGCGCCACCACCCGCACCTCGAGCGGGAAGTTGACGGGGAGCCGGCGCGACTGCACGAGCTCGCGCACGCACCGCACAGCCGTCACCAGCGACTCGCGCGGGATTGCGTACTCCATCTCGGTGAAGCGCACGTGGCGGGGCGAGGCAAAGATCCGGTAGGAGCGCTCCACGCGGTCCGTCGTCCCGAACGCGCGCGAGACGAGGCGGTTGAGGCGCGGAATCGCCGCGGGGATCCGGCGCCCCGTCGCGCAGAGCGTGCGAAAGACGTGCTCGCCGAGGAGCACCTCGTCGACCCACCCGCGCGCGCGCGTCGCCGGCACCGGCGGCCGGTCCGTCCGGTTGTTGGTGCGGGTCAGCGCGAGCGGGGAGTGCGGGAAGGTGAAGAACTCGAAGTGGTCGTTGCCGTCGACGAGCTCGTCGATGCGGTCCAGGACCGCGTCGAGCGGCGCGGTCGTGTCGACGGCGTGGAGGTTGAAGGCGGGCACGCAGCGCAGCGTCACGGCCGTGAGGATCCCCAGCGCGCCGAGGCCCACCCGGGCGGCGCTCAGCGTCTCGGCGTCGTCCTCACCGCAGGAGCGCACGCTGCCGTCGGCGAGCACCATCTCCACCTCGGCCACCTGCGAGGAGATGTTGCGCAGCCGAGCGCCCGTGCCGTGGGTGGCGGTGGAGATCGCGCCGGCGATCGACTGGCGGTCGATGTCGCCGAGGTTCTCGAGCGCGAGGCCGTGGCCGTGCAGCCGCTCGTTGAGCGCGAAGATCGAGATTCCCGCCTCCACGCGCACGAGCCCGCTCCCGCGATCCACGTCGAGGACCCGGTCCATCCGGTCGAGGTGGAGCAGGTGGCCATCGCTCAGCGCGACGTCCGAGAAGGAGTGCCCGGCCCCAACGGCCCGGATCGTGCGTCCCGCCGCTGCTGCCCGCTGCACCGCGGCAGAGACCTCGGTTGACGAGCCCGGCCGCTCGACCGCGGCGGGGGCGCAGTGCTGGTCACCGGCCCAGTTGCGCCACATGGATCGACTCTACACAGCGGCTTTGCGAGCGCACTATCGTCCCGCTGGGCCCCGATGACCGCATTCGACGACGCCGAGCACGAGATCCCCCCGCAGCGTGCGGCCGAGCTGGTCGCCGACGAGCAGTGGCAGGTGATCGACGTTCGCGAGGCCTACGAGCGCGAGGCCGGCCACATCGGCGGGACCCGGCACATCGAGCTCGAGCGCCTGGCCGGTCAGGCCGAGACGATCGACCGCGGGCGGCCCGTCGTCTTCTACTGCCGCCTGGGCGCCCGATCGGCGATGGCCACCCAGGCGTTCCGGGCGGCCGGCTATGACGCCTACAACCTCTCGGGCGGGATCACCGCTTGGGAGCGCGCGGGGCTTGCGCTGGAGCCTCCGGGCGGTCGAGTGGCGGATCACTAGCGGCGGGCTCGCCACCGTTGCCCGACTCCGCACCCTCCGCGGTCCCGCCATTGGTGCCGGGCGCATGCCCGGGCGCGCTCTCGTTGGGCGGGCCAAGATCGAGCTCGGGAGCACCGCCGCTGGGCGTGACCGGCGCCGGAGTCTCTTCGCGCTGCGCCCCCTCGGACGACGCCGGCGCGGGACCGGGTGCGCTCTCGTTGGGCGCCTCGAAGTCGAGCCCGCCGGCCTCCTGGGCACGGCGGCGCCGACGGCGCAGGACGACGCCGGCGGCCACGGCCCCGGCGGCGATCAGCGGCGAGCCGCGCAGCGCGACGAGGAGCGAGCGGCGGCGATGCACGGCCGCGAGGAGAAGCTGGAGCACGGTCAGGGACCGCAGCGTCTTGCCGACACGGCGGGTACGGCGCTTCAAGTCGCGCCGGCGGTTGGATGGGCGCAAGGTCATCGTGTCTCCTCGATCGGGGGGCAAGGGGTCACCTTCCCACTGTCGCCACGGCCAAACCCATGCAGGTAGCGTTGGCGCATGGACGATGAGCCCACGACCGACGAGCTCCGCGACCTCCAGCGCCGGCGCGAGCACGAGGAGCGCGAGCAGGCGGCGAGCGCGGACACCGAGGAGGCGACGGCCGCCCACGAGCGTCGCGCCGAGAAGGCGAGCTACCTGCGGCGCAAGCTGCGCGAGCGCGCCGACTCCGAGCGCGAGGGTTGACGCGGCCCGCGCCGGGTATCGCACCCTCATGGAACGCGGCGAAGACGAGGGCGCCGGGGAAGCGGCCGACGCGATGGAGTCCGATCTCGAGCAGATGGAGGAGCGCTCCGAGCAGGTCCAGGAGGACGTCGAGGACGTGCGCCACGACTGGGAGCGCAAGCAGCAGGACTCCGACGTTCCCGGCGCCGAGCCTCCCGAGGAGGACGAGGCCGGCGAGGTGGCCGGCGACGGGTCCGACGAGGGGTCGGGCGCCGGCGAAGCAGGGCAGTAGGCCGCGCCGCCTAGAAGAGGTTCTCCTGCTCGCCGCGCGCGCGCCGGCGGCGGGGCACGCCGGCCGCCTCGGCCAGCGCCGCCTCCACGTCGGCCAGGATCGCGCGCTCCGAGCGCGACGCGACCAGGGGCTGCTCGAGCCCGTCGACGTGCACGTAGGTGCGCCGGCCCTCCCCGCGCTCGTCCCCCGCCAGCGGGACCACGGCGAACACCCGGTCGGCACGCACCCACTTGCCGTAGCCGAGGTGGACCATTCGTGCGTCACGCCGGGGCATCAGCGGAGAATTTGACCGATCGGCTGGACGGCGTCCACCGGCGGCGCCCCCGAGCGGCGGATTTGGCAGCCTTCGCTCGGTGAGCTCCTGGAAGGCCCGCCTCGCGATCGTGCTGATCGCGCCCGCGCTCCTCGCCGCCGTCGCCGCGACGCGGGAGGACCGCGCCCCCGGCGTCGCCGCGGCACAGCCGGCGGCGGGTACGCCGGCCCGGCCGCCGTCACGCGCGCTCGGCCTGCCCTACCGCGGGCGGCTGCTCAACGGCGTCGCGCTGGCCGAGGAGAGCGACTTCCACTACACCTGGGACTTCGGCCTGGCCGCAAGCCCGAACCGGTGGTTCCGGCGCTACGGGACCGGGCGGCTGGTGGCCATGGTCGCGCGTGTCACCGGCGTCTACGGAGCGGCTCATCCCGACCTCGCACGGGTCGGCGTGGCCGACCTGTCGCTGCCGCGGGGCGGGCCGTTCGGAACCCGCTGGGGCGGGCTGGGCCACCGCTCGCACCAGAACGGCCTCGACGTCGACGTGCTCTATCCGCGCCGCGACCTCTGCGAGTGCCCGCCCGACACCCCGGCCGACGTCGACCGCGTGCGCTCGCAGGAGCTGGTGAACCTGTTCGTGCGCGCCGGGGCCCAGTACGTGTTCGTCGGCCAGCGCGTGGGGCTGCGCGGACCGCGGCGCGTCGTCGAGGCGATCCCGCTGCACGACGACCACATGCACGTGCGCATCCCGCCCGATCGCCCCGCTCCCGCGCCGCGCCAGGCGCCGCGTCCCTAGGCATCTGGATCGCTCAGGCGCGGACGACGCGCGAGGAGGCGACCATGTCGTGGAGGCTGCGGTTCTCGTCGTCCCACAGCGGCCACAGGTAGTCGAGCAGCGTGGGAAAGAAGAAGAAGCCGCCCACGACGCCGAAGAGCAGGTTGCGGATCACGAGCTCGCGCAGCAGCCCGTAGCCGTAGCCGATCGGCTGTCCGTCCTCGCGGACGACGCGGATGTCGAGCGCCTGCTTGCCCCACGTCTGCCCGTTGCGCTCGCCGTCTCGCATCATCGTCACCGGCGCATAGATGAAGTAGAGCCAGGCGAAACCCAGGATCAGCAACAGTCCACCCGCGGCGTCGGCGCCGGCGGCGAGCAGGGCCCCGACCGCGACGAACGGGGCAAGGCCGATTAGCAGGTCGAGCAGCCATGCGCTGGCGCCAGGACGCGAGCTCATGCGCGCCGTACATGTTCTGGCCGTGCGGGCCCTGTGCCCGCGGTGCGACCGGGGGCAGCGGGGGCAGCGGCTGGAGTCCCGGTTGTGGCGGCGGCCACGCCGGGGCCTGACCCGGCGGCGGCCACGCCGGCGGAACGCCCGGTGGAGGCTGACCCGGCGGTGCCCAGCCGGGCGGCGCCTGCCCCGGCGGCGACGCCACAGCCGGCGGTGGCGCAGCCTGACCGGGCGGGACCCACCCCGGTGGCGGTGGCGGCGGGCCCCATCCGGGCGCCGGGGGTGGCGGCGGGCCCCACCCGGGCACCGGCGGCGTCGCCTGCTCCGGCGGAGGCGCCTGCCCCTGCCCCGGTGGGGGCAGCGGGTTGCCGAATGCGTCCCGGTCGAGCTGCGCGTCGCCGGGCGCCGCCGGCCCGCCCTCGCCCTCGCGAGGCGGGTCCTCGGCCATCAGCTGGCGGCGATCGCGATCAGGATCACCAGGAGGAAGAACGCGCCGTAGAGGACGAGCGGCACGAACGTCGCCAGCTTCTCGCCCTTAGTGAACGGAGCGTCGACCGCCTGGCCGCCCGTTCGCCGGTCCCAGTACTCGTTGAGCTGGGCGTTCATGATCCCGTAGAAGACCGGCGCGATGAAGATGGACCCGATCACGTACGCGACCACCGGGATCTCCGACAGCCCGACGCGCACGCGGGCGTCGGAGATGTCCTTCCAGAACAGGTAGATGATGTAGTAGTTGAGGAAGGGCACGAACAGCCCGACGGTGTGCAGTCCCGCGTCGTCGCGCTTGCCCACCTCCGCGTTCATCCGCTTGCGGTACTGGAAGAACCACCAGATCGTGTAGACGCCGAACGAGACGACCGAGCGCAGGACGACGCGCAGGAGCGAGCGCTTGATCGCCAGCTCGCCGGCGACTGGGCCGACCGACGGGGGCTGCTGGTAGCCGGGAGGTGGCTGGACCACCCCACCCCCGGGCGGGGCGGCGGGCGGAGGCGCAGGCGGCGCCCCGGGCGGTGGCGGGCCCGGCTGTGGCGCCCCCTGCGGGGGCGGCGAGCCGGCGAGGGGATCCCCGGGGGTCGGGCCGGTTGGCTGGTTGGGTGGGCCTGGTTGCTCGGTCATGATCAGACGGCTTCCTTTCGAGCGGGAGCAATCGACGAAGAGCGGTCGGCCCAACCTACCCTCCGTGCCCGCGGACCCGCAAGACTCGCGACCGCTGGATCAGGGGCGGCAGACGCGCAGGATCCGGGCGAACGCGCGGCGGCGCCCGTCGCGCATCAGCACGCTCGCCGACAGGCGGTGCCGCGGCGACGGCGCGAAGCGCGGGATCGCGAGGCTGCGCGTGAACGGGAAGAACGTGTCGATGCCGACCCGCCGGGTGCCCACGTGGAAGTCGACGCGCGCGATCGCCCCGCTCTCGGGGCCCCCGATCGTGATCCGGATCGGCCGGCGCGCGCACCGCGCGCCCGGCCCGACGTAGCGCGAGGCATAGCGGTAGAAGGGCAGCACGCGCGCGGGCGGCGGCGGCGCCGGCGGCCGCGCGGCACGGACCGCGCCCGAGTAGGGCGCCGCCTCATTCGGGCGCGACAGCGCCTGAACGAGCTGGCGGTAGACGTCGAAGGCGGGCTTGGGGGAGTAGTCGTCGCGCAGCAGCCCGTAGTGGTGCTGGAAGTTCGACGACGACGTGCGGTGGTCGCGCAGGTCGAACCAGCGGTAGTCGGTCACGTTGTAGGTGCCGCGGAAGTCGTGCACGGCGGTCACCATCGTGCGCAGCTCCTCGGCCTGCTGGGCCTCCGAGCGCCCCGGGCCGGTCGGCCACCCGTTCTCCTCCACGTGGATCGGGACGCTCGGGCTCAGGCCGACCCGCGGCATCCAGCACTCGCGCAGGCTCGAGATCGCCGCCACCATCCCGTCGCGCCCTCCTCCCGGGTACTCGGCCGGCGGGAAGAAGGTGCCGGGGTAGGCGTCGAGGCCGACCCAGTCCACGGCGTCGCGAAACGGCGCTCCGCCCCGGTCGCGCAGGTAGTTCCAGAACGAGTCCTCGTTCGCGGGGTCCGTGCGGTAGAACCAGTTGAAGCCGATCGCCAGGTGGTCGAAGCCGCCCCGGCGCGCCTCGTCCTTGGCGGCGATCACGCCCTCGATCAGCGCGTCGCGCGCGCCGCGGTAGCTGCCGTCGGAGGAGTCCGGCGAGATCGTGAAGTTGACCTCGTTGGTGACCTGGAGCGCGAGGACGCGCGGGTTGGGACCGAAGCGGCGCACGATGCTGCGCACCCACTCCGTCCAGGCCGCGATGTCGCCCTCCTGGTCGGGGCGCGGGTGGTAGCGCAGCTGCAGCTCCACCCCGTAGCCGAGGGCGGTATAGCGCTGCGTCAGGGCGAGGAAGCGCTGGACTGCCGCCTCCTCCTCGGACCAGAAGAACCGGTTGAGCCGGACCACGAACGGCGAGTCGACCTTGCGCAGGCGCGCGAGTGCGTCGAGCGTGCGCACGGGATCCTCGGGCACGGCGGGCACCGGTGGCCCGAGCGCCCCGGCCTCACCGGCCGGGTTGATCCCGAGACGCAGCAGCGGCCCGGGGAGCATCGGGACCCCCTGGGCCGATGGGTCGCCCAGGCACACCTGCGGCGCCTGGGCGGTCGCCGCCGAGCCCCCGCCGAGGACGAGGACGCCGGCCAGCAGCGCGGCCGTCGCCGCCGCTGCGACGCCGCGCCTCAAGACGACTCGGCTCCGGAGGCGGCCCCGACCCGTGTGGCGACGGGGGTCAGGTCGGGCCAGCTGGAGGGCGGGCCGTCGGGCCGGGCGACCTTGTGCGGCTCGCCGGCAGGCAGCCGCTGCAGACGCTCCCGGACCTCCGGGCTGCGCAGCTGCTCGCGCGTGGTGCGGATGGCCGTCTCGATCACGCGGTGGCGACCGCGCGTGCGCATCAGGTTGGGGCCCATCGCGACCAGGTCCTCGGCGGTGGGCTGGATCAGCACGGTCTCGGCGCCGCGCTCGCGCAGCTTGCGCGCCTCGCTGCCCAGCCGGCGCCCCGAGACGCGGCGGAAGGCGGCTCCCACCCGCTCCAGCGGAAGGTTGCCCGCCGCGGTCTCCCGCGAGGAGGTCGGGTTCAGGCAGATCGCCAGGTCGAGCTCGCAGTCGCGCAGCAGGTCCAGGTTCGAGGCCGACCACATGCCGCCGTCGACGTAGCGGCGTCCGGCGATCGCGACCGGCCGGTAGAACCCGGGGATCGCGCACGACGCGGCCACAGCGTCGGCGAGGTCGCACGCGGGCGCGCCGTCGCGCCCGAACGCGACGCGGCGCCCGGTCGCGTAGTCGCAGGCGGCGATCCACAGCGCCGGATGGGGCGCCCACGCTTCGGGGACGACCCGGCGCACGGTGTCGCGGATCGGCTCGGTGGAGACCAGGCCGCTGGGCAGCCATCCGGCCGCCACCGCCGCCGGCGTGTGGCGCAGCGGGCGCCTCAGCGTGGTCATCGCGAGCCGCCAGGATCCGGGGCCGACGGCCGGCAGGCCGCGATGCAGGCGGAACACCGCGCCGCCCGCTCGGTCGGCCCGGTCGGCGGGCTCTCCGCGCGCATCGGTGAGCCCCTCGAAGACCTCTCCGGCCGAGTGGGCGACCATGAACCACGGCGGTATCCCGCCGGCCAGCAGCGCGCCCATCATCGCCCCCGCCGAGGTGCCGACGAGGTGGTCGGCGCTACCGGGATCCCAGCCGGTCTCCGCCGCCAGCGCCTCCAGCGCACCGGTCAGCCAGGCGCCGCCCATGACGCCGCCCGCGCCGAGCACCAGTCCGATCCGCCGGCCGTCGGTGATCGCATCGCCCACCGTCTCAGCCTAATGCGATCGCCGCGCCCGGGTCGCATCGCCCAGCGCGGTGCAGTCGCCGGCTCCCGGCGGGGCGAAGCCGGGCCGGCAGCGCCCGCAGCGCCGCGGCCCGACCGCTGTACCCCTGCGCTCCCGCTAGGTGCGGGCGGCGAACTGGCGGTAGACGAGCAGCAGCAGCATCGTTCCGATCACCGCGCCGATCAGCCCACCCAGGTCGAAGATTTCCGAGTCGCCGATGTTCAGGAGCTCGGTGAAGATGAAGAAGCCGATCAGCGACCCGGCGATGCCGAGCGCGATCGTGACGAAGAATCCGCCGGGGTCGTCGCCCGGAAGCAGCGCCTTTGCGATGTACCCGGCGACGAGGCCGAGGATGATGGCTCCAATCATGGTTCTCCTCTTTCTTGGTGAACGGGGCGAGGCGTGTTCTCCCCCGAATCGGCGTGCGCGAACCTCCATCGTCGGACGCTGCCGCCCGGCCTGCGCGCGATGATGGCCTCGCGATGCAGGACCCGATGCCCGTCACCGGCTCCGTCGCGATCCCGCTGCGCGAGATCGAGCTGCGCACCTCGCGCTCGTCGGGCCCGGGCGGGCAGCACGCGAACGTGACGGCCTCGCGCGTGGAGGCGGTGTTCGACGTCGCGGCCTCCCCGACGCTGAGCGAGGCCCAGCGCCGGCGGGTGATGGCGAAGGTCGGACCGAGGCTGACCGCGGTGGCCCAGGACGCCCGCTCGCAGGCGCGCAATCGCGAGCTCGCGCTCGAGCGCCTGCGCGGACGGCTCGCCGCGGCGCTGGCCGTCCCCCGTGCGCGGCGCCCGACCCGGCCGACGCGTGCGTCGCGCCAGCGCCGGCTGGAGTCCAAGCGTCGGCAGTCGGAGCGCAAGCGAGCGCGCCGGCGCCCGCCGACCGACGATTAGCGCGCGCTCGGCGACTTGCGGGGGATCTCGCGGCGGTAGGGGCGCAGCGCCGCCGAGGACGGCGGCGAGGCGACCACCACACGCGGGCCGCCCGCCGCGCGGGCGGTGGCCACCGGGTAGGCGCGGCGCCCGCGCAGGTAGGGCCGCCAGCGCACGACGACCGGCTGGCGCGCGACGAGGCGCGGCCAGGTGGCCGCGTCGACCATGCCGGTGGCGGCGAGCCCGTTGGCGCGCTGGAAGGCGAGGACGGCGTTGCGCGTGATGACGCCGTAGTAGCCGGTGATCGCGCGCGGGTAGCCGGCAGACCACAGGTGCTGCTGGGCCCACACGACCTGATCTCCGCGTGACCCGAGGCGCAGCAGCGGGTGGTTCACCACCGGCCGGTACCCGGGCAGGCCGGCCACCGGGTCTCCGAGCGCGCGCCAGTTGACCTCGAACGTGCTCTGCCAGCTCCACCAGCTCACCCCCGTCGCGCCGTAGCTCTGGGCGAGCTGGCGGAAGCGGCGAACGCCCGCGGGAGGAGCGCCGTCGTAGGTCTGGCCGAGCGGGAAGATCGGCCGCTTGTAGATGCGGTTGTGCGTGTAGGTGGTCGCGAAGTTGGCGTCCACGCTGGTGCCGATCGTGTGCCAGTACATCTGGGGCTGGTTGTACTGCGCGGCGCCCGGCCCCAGGAACACCGAGTAGGGGAAGGCCGGGTGGTAGTGCACGTAGGGGAAGCCGGTGAGCGCGACGGGGTAGCCGGGGCCGACGAGCTGGCGCAGCTTCTGGACGTACTGGTCGGCGGCGACGTAGCGCCCCTCGTACTCGGCCTCCGCGTCGATCACGAGGCAGTCGGCGCCCGCGCGGGCAGCGCGCCAGCCGACGTAGGCCTCGCCCAGCGGGCGGGCTCCGTACACGTACTGCCACGCGCACACCCGCAGGCCGGCGCGCTTGAGGGCCGACACGAGGGTCGGCGAGAACTGGCTCCAGTAGTTGACGCTGTCGCCGCTCTTGATGAAGAGCGTGCGCACGCCGTGCTGGCGCGCCTTGGCGACGATCGCGTCGACGCGCCCGCCGTAGGTGCGCGAGAGGATCCAGATCCACATCCCGGTGCCCTCGAGCGCGTTGCCGGGCGGGACGGCGATGGGCGCGATCGGCTCCGCCTGGCCGGGCGCAGGCGACTGTCCGGCGGTGGGCGCCGGGGAGCCCGACGGCGTCGTGCCACCGGCCTGGGCGTGCGCGCCGGCCGGCAGGGCCAGCGCGAGCGCGGCGGCGGCGGCGCAGGCGCGCCGGACGGGGATCGGGGTGAGGGCGAAGCGCTTCATGTCTTCGGACGCCTACGAGGTGAGCTGACGGGCTCGCGCCGAAGACTGGCGCGCCGGCCGGTGCGGCCGATTGGCCCCCGGACGCCCCGCGAAGGCGGCATCCATTCGGGTCCCCCGTTCCCTCGCGGCTGCCCGCGACGGACTCGGCGTTCGACACCAATAACAGACGCTCGCCGCGGTTGTTGCGGTCAGGCGCGCGCGGTCGACATAACGATGCGCGGGCCCCCCAGGCCCGACCGAGGGGACGGGGCCGGCTCAGTACCCGGCGCGCCCGCTGCGTACCGCGCTGCTCGGCGGAAGGCGCAGGAAGATCCGCGACGACATGTTGTTGGACTCGTTGGACTCGTGGATGTGGTTGAGCGGGTCCACGCGCTGGAGGAAGACGAACCGCCCGCGCAGCCCTGTCACGTCGATCCACTGCTCGTAGTAGGACGACGGGTAGTCGTCGGACCAGCCCACCGAGGTCCCCAGGGTGACCCCGCCGCGGCCGGGGTCCTGGTTGCAGGCCGGGAAGAACCGCAGCCGCGGGGAGAACACGTTGTAGAAGCGCTTGGTGAGGTCGCGCAGGCAGTAGACGAGCTTGGGCCCGGTGCGCACCCGGCCCAGGAGCCGCCCCTGGAAGTCGACGGTCCACAGCTCGAACCGTGCCGCGTTCTCGAACTTCCAGAAGCCGCCGAGGAACGGAATCGGCTTGAAGACGATCCGGCCTCGTGACGGGAAGGAGAAGAGCGATCCGTCCTCGCCGCGGATGCGCTGGCTGGCTCGCATCACGCCGGGGCCGGTTCGCACCCCCGCCATCTGCGCCGGGCCGCGGCCGACGTTGACGATCGAGTTGCCCGCGCGGTAGCGGATGCGCGAGCCCACGCGCTCGAAGTGGCGCCCGTAGGGCGTGTACATGACGAGGTCCGGACAGCGCAGCCGCGGCTGCTGGCCCGGATCGGTGCAGGGGTTCCCCGGGGCCGTGGTCGTGGGCGTCGATGAGGGCGTGGTGCCGCCGCTCTGAGCGGGTGCCTGCGCCGGGGCGGCCGCAAGCAGGCCCGCGACGGTGGCCAGGGGAACGAGGCGCTTGAGGGAGGAGGGCATGCTCTTGAGGGTAATTCGCGCGCGGACGAAAAGTTGCGGTGCGGCGAAACTGGCAGCCCGGGAAGCCTACGATGTCGGGCCGCCATGAGCCTCTCCGTCCAGCTCGGGCTGCTGCTCGCCCTGCTCACCGCCCTGTCGTCGATCGTGGGGTTCCTCTACAAGCACCGCGGCGCCGTGGAGTCCCCCGACGTCGAGTGGCGCCGGCCCGTGCGGTCCTCGCTGCGGCTGCTGCGGTCGCGCTGGTACGCGCTCGGGATGGCGATCGCGATGGGGTCGTGGGGCCTGCACGTGGGGGCGCTGGCGCTGGCGCCGATCTCGCTCGTGCAGGCGACGATCGCCGGCGGCCTCGTCCTGCTGACGGTGGTGGCCGACCGCGCCTTCGGGTTCGAGGTCACGCGGCGCGAGTGGCTGGGCGTCGCCTGCACCGCCGCGGGCCTGGCCTTCCTGGCCGCCACGCTCGACGGGACCGGCGACAGCGCGCACGCGGACTTCGAGGCGGCGCGCCTGGCGACCTACGTCGCGCTGGGGACCGGGCTGGGCGTCCTGCTCGTCGTCGTCGGGCGCGAGGGCCCGCGCGCCGGCGTGCTGCTGGCCGCCTCGGCCGGTCTGCTGTGGGGCGCCTCGGACGTCTCGATCAAGGCGCTCAGCGGCGAGCTCGGCGACCTCGGCGCGGGCGTGCTGCTGCATCCACTCGCGGCGGTGATCCTCTTCCTCTCGCTGCTCGGGCTGCTGGTGTCGGCGCGCTCGCTGCAGCTGGGCGACGCCGTCCCGGTGATCGCGATCACGAGCGCGACCGCCAACGTGTGGACGATCGCCTCCGGGCCGATCGTCTTCGCCGAGCCGCTTCCCGACGACGCGCTGGGGCTGAGCCTGCGGGTGGCCGCCTTCGTGCTCGTGATCTCCGCCGCGGCGCTGACGCCGCCGCCGGTGCGCGCGGCGGGAGTCGAGCCCGTCCAGCCCTAGCGCCCGGCGACTAGCGCGGGATCGTGGCCGGGGCCGCGTCGCGCCCGACGCCGCTGCGCCGCGCCACCGACACCGAGTAGGCGGGCGAGCGGGCGAGCAGGATCGGATCCGCGGAGGGCTCGATCCCGTCGGTCACCCGCATCGGGTCGAAGACCAGGACGTCGTCGTCGCGGTCGCGGTCGGTCGCCACGCCGGTGATCTCCAGACGGCCGACGTCGACGCGCTCGCGCTCCTCCGGCCATGCGATCGTCGGGTCCTCGAGCGGATCCTCGGGCCCGGCCAGGGCGACCGAGAGCGTAAACGCCGCCGGGCCGCTCGCCAGCCGCGCGGCGATCTCGTGCTGGAGGTAGTCGCGATCGAGCTCGCCGGCTTCCTCGCCCGAGAGGGTCGCCTCGCCGGCCTCCGGCGTCCACCGGTAGCGCACCCACCGCTCGGCGCCCTGCGCGTCCAGGAGCCTGAAGGCGTGGATCCCGTTGTACTCGAGCTGCGCGTAGGAGACGGGGGGCATCGCCGCGAGCTGCTCCTGCACCGCCGGCCCCGCCTCGGGGTGGGCGCCGAGGAACTCGCCGAGCTTGGCCATGTCCGGCTGGCCGGTCTCGGGGTCGGGCTTGCGCGCGCGGGTGAAGGCGAGAAAGTCCTCGGCGGTGCGCACGAAGAACTGCCGGCGCGAGATCGCGACGATGTCGGTGGTCGTCCCGTCGTCGAGGTAGAGCTTGACCGCCATTCCGCGCCCGTCCTGGGCCCCGTCGCGGCCGTGCGGGTTGCCCGTCCCGTTCGAGAACCGCACGTGCGCGCGCACGGGCGCCCCCTGCAGATGCGCGGCGCGGCTCAGCTCGGCCGCCGCCGGCGTGGCGGCGAACGTCGCGTGGCACAGCGTGCCCTTCGCGTGCACCGCGCGGTGGCCGGGATGGCGCCCGGTGATGTCCTGGATCGCGTCGACGATCTGCTCGTGGAGGTCTCCCGCGGTCATCCCCGTCCAGCCTACGCGCGGGTCGCCGGGCCGGTCAACCGGGCGCCTCTCACGGCCAGCCCGGCGGCATCGAGAACTCCTCGTCCCCCAGCGCCAGCACCAGCGGGTCTCCCGTCCGCGCGCCGATCAGGAGCGGGGTCTCGGGGTCCTCCGTCGCCCATTGCACGGTGACCACGCTGCGGCCCGCGAGCAGCCCGGCCAGCTCGCGAACGGCCCCGGCCATGTGGGCGACGGCGCCCACCGGCCCCACGAGCTCCGCCGCGCCGGCGTCCACCGCCAGCGGTGGCAGCGCGCGCACGTCGGGTATCGGCAGCGGCGCCGCGTCGATCTGCTCGATCTCGCTCTCCGCCTCGCCGTCGACGACGCCGACCGGCCCCGCGGCGGGGCACTCGACGAGCAGAGCGCGCGCGCCCCGTCCGCGGTCGAGCAGCGCCGTGGCGCACGCGGCGCCCGCGGCGGCGACGAAGGCGCGTAGCGTGGCGGCGATCACGTCCGCGTCCTCGGACACAGGATCACCGGGACGCCCAGCGCCCGCGCCTCAGCTCTCCAGCGTCGTGAGCTTGGACAGCGCCTCGTGACACTCGACCACTCGCCGCTTCACCGGGTCGTCGTCGGCGCGGTCGTAGACGAGGTCCCACGTCTTGTCGGCCACCTCGCGCGCACTCTCGCGCGTCGCCTCTGCGCAGAGGAGCTCGACCACTCTCAGCTCGAGCTCCTCGATCTGCGCCGCGGGCTCGCCGGGCGCCAGGCGAGGCAGCGGATCGGCCGACACCTCACGCCACAGCGCTGTGGCGACGAGGAGCCGGTTCTGGAGGTTGCGCTCGGGCATGGGCGCGGCCAGCCTAGCGCTCCGCGGCCGCGGTCAGGCGGGCTTTTCGTCAGGCCGGGTCGGCCGCGGGCTCCGGCGGGCGGCGTGCACCGCGCAGGCGCCACCAGTCCCTGACGAGGATCTGGATGATCGCAGCGACCGGTATCGCCAGCAGCGCGCCGAGGATGCCCAGCAGCGAGGCGCCGGCCAGCACCGCGACGATCGCCAGCAGCGGGTGCAGGTCGACGGTGCGCCGGTAGACGAACGGGCCGAGCAGGCGGCTCTCGACCTGCTGGTAGAGGACGAAGAACGCGACCCACACCAGCAGCGCCCCCGGAAACGCATGCAGCGCGGCGACCAGCGCGATCGGCGCCGCCCCGATCGCCGAGCCCACCAGCGGGATCAGCGCGCAGAAGGCCATCAGCACCACCAGTGGGACGCTGAAGGGCAGGCCAAGCGCGGTCATCGCGGCGAAGGAGACGAGCCCGGCCAGGGCGGCGATCGCGGCGGAGCCGGCCACGTAGCCGCCGACCGCGCGCGAGGCATCCGCGGCCAGCGCCCGTGCGCGCTGCTCGTCGCCGGGTCGCAGCCGGCCGAACAGGAAGCCGGTGATGCGCGGCCCGTCGAGGAGCAGGAAGAAGGCCATCGTCAGGACCGTGACCAGCTCGAACATCCGCTTGAACACGCCCACTGTGACGCTCTCGAGCTCGCCGGCGGCGTCGTCGAGCGCTCCGGGGAGCCGGTTGGCCTGGTCGCCCAGCCGATCGGTGATCCCGTAGCGGTTGTCGTAGCGGCGCAGCGATTCCGAGTCGCGGATGTCGGTCACGTAGCCCGGCGCCTTGCGCACGAACTGGTTGACCTCGTCGACGATCGGCGGGGCCAGGACGACGACGAGCGCGAAGAGCCCGCCCAGGATCGCCACGTAGGCGAGGGCGATCGCGAGCGCCCGCGGGATCCCCCGGCGCACGAGCGGGTCGACGGCGGGGGCCAGCGCCACCGCGACGAACACAGCCACCACGACGAGGCCCACGACCTCGCGCAGGCGATAGAGCACCACCAGGACGGCCAGGACGCCGACCACCACCAGAGTCGCCCGGGCGACAGCGCGCGCGCCGACCATCGCCGCAGGGTACGCGCGGGCAGCCGCGCGGGCAGGCGCCGCAACGGGCCTTGCACGCAGCCGACCGTTGAGTAGCTTGCCCGCCGTGGGCGAGGCATCCGGCAGCGTCGCGGCAACCGAGCGCCAGATCGGCGCCGGCCGCCGGGCGCTGCGAATCGGGGGCTTCCTGCTCGTCGTCGCGCTGGGGCTGGTGACGATGCTGGCGATCGGGGTCGACGTCGGCCCCGTCGCCTTCGCCACCGGCCTCGTGCTGGCCACGCTTCCCGCGCCGCTCTACGTCTGGACGGTGCTGCGGATCGACCGCTTCGAGCCCGAGCCGCTGCGCATGCTGGCGTGGGCGTTCTTCTGGGGCGGCTCCGCCGCCACGTTCATCGCGCTGGTCCTCAACACGGCCGGGCAGGCGCTGGTCGGTTCCTCGTTCGGCTCGGACATCGGCGAGCTCTACGGCGCCTCGGTGTCGGCGCCGGTGGTCGAGGAGAGCGCCAAGGCGGCGGTCCTGTTCGCCTTCTACCGCCGCCGGCGCCACGAGATCGACGGGATCCTGGACGGGATGGTCTACGCGGCGATGGTGGGCCTGGGCTTCGCTCTGACCGAGAACGTCCTCTACTACGGCAACGCCGCCGTGGAGGGCGGCGTCCCGCTCGCCGCGACATTCTTCGTGCGCGGCGTGATGGCGCCGTTCACGCACCCCCTGTTCACCGCGATGACCGGGATCGGCCTCGGCCTCGCCGCCCAGTCGCCGCGGCGCCGGCGGCGGATCGCGCTGATCGCCGGCGGGCTGTTCACGGCGATGTTCCTGCACTCGCTGTGGAACACCGCGGCCGGCGTGGGCGGCGGCCTGGCCTTCCTGGGCGTGTTCTTCGGCGTGATGGTGCCGGTGTTCGGCGCGCTGATCGTCGTGGTCGCGCTGGCCACTCGCCGTGAGGCCCGGACGATCGGCGAGCGGCTGGCGCCGGAGGTCGCCACGGGAGTGCTCTCGCCCGGCGACGTGATGGTCCTGACCGCCCTGCACGAGCGCCGGCGGCTGCGGCGAGCGGCCCGGCGCGACGGGCGCGCGGCGCGGCGGGTGGTGCGCGACTACGTCCGCTGCGCCACCGAGCTCGCCTTCCTGCGCCGCCGCCGCGAGCAGGCGCTCGGCGACCCCCCGGGTGACGAGGGCGCCGAGAGCGAGCTCGTCTCGCGACTGCGCGCGCTGCGTCCGACGCTGGGGCTGCGCGCGGAGGCCGTCTCGACGGCGGCCGCCGAGCGCGCCGTCAAGGTGGCGGCGCTGACCGCCGCCCGGGCCGGCGCTGCGACCGCCGCGCCAACCGCGCGCGGACAGCCGCCCGCGGCCTTCGCGGCGCCCGCGAACTGGTATCCGGATCCCTGGCGCCAGGCGCGGTGGCGGTGGTGGGACGGGCGCGCGTGGACCGGCTACACCGCGCCGTGATCGCTCTCAGCCCGACCTGACGCGGATCGTCGTCTTCATCCCGAGCGCCTTGTGGCCGTCCAGCGTGCAGATCAGGCGGTACTCCCCGGGCTGCATCCGGAAGGTCTTCTCGCTCGTGGCGCCGGGCGTGGCGACGTCGTACTCGACCGGCGTGCCCGTGCCGTCGTTGCGCTTGACGACGAGGTTGTGGTCGTCCTCCCCGTCGTTGCGCAGCTCGACGGTGACCATCCCGCTGTCGACCTTGAGCCGCGAGACCGTGAAGTAGAAGTCGTGCGCGGTCACCCCGAGCGTGCTGGCCGCGTAGGCCGGCGATGGGCCGGGGACCGCCGTCGCCGCAGCGGCGGCGGCAGCGACGAGCGCTGCGGCGGTGAGGCGCGGCGCGATCACGGCTTGACGATCGACGGCCGCGAGAACGAGCTCGCGTTCGGGATGATCGGCTCGGCGTCCACGCCCATCCACTGCTCGAGCAGCGAGCAGTAGAGGCCGCGGAAGTCCGAGGTGGAGCGCAGGTTGTCGTCGTCGTCGAGGCTGCTCAGGCCGGGAAACTCGCCGACCATCGTGCCGCGGGCCTGGCTGCCGATCACGAAGGAGGCGCCACCCGCGCCGTGGTCGGTACCGGAGCCGTTCTCCTGCGGGCGCCGTCCGAACTCGCTCCACGCGTGGACGAGCACGCGGTCGGCCAGCGCGCGGGCGAGCTCGCGCACGTCGGCCTCCGAGTAGGCGCCGCGGTCCGCGCCGAGTGTGAACAGCTCCATCACCTCGCGCGCGTAGTTCTCGTTCGGGTCCCAGCGGGTGTTCTCGATGCCGTTGAGCCACAGCAGCATCGCGGGGTCGATCGTGACGTTCTTGAGCAGCTGCTTGAACGAGCCCAGGAACGAGGAGCGAAAGAGCTTGTACTGGCTGATCATCAGCTTCTGGGAGTCGACGCCCGCCAGCGAGGTGGCGAACCAGTCGTGCCAGATCAGCGCCATGCGCTCGCGCAGCGGCTGGTTGGTGCGAACCATGCGGTCCAGCCAGTAGAGGTGGTCGTGGCCCCAGGAGTCGAAGGGGGCGAGCGCGTCGCCCTCGTCGTCGACGGGCGCCGGACCGCTGAGGACCGTTCCCCCCTCGGGTCGCGTGAGCGCTCCGACCGCGCCGAAGATCCCGCGCGAGGCGAGGTCCTTGGCCTGGCCCGGGGCGGGACCGAAGCCCGCCCTCCAAAGCAGACGCTCGGCCTCACGGCGGCCGAAGGGACCTGTGTAGACCGGGACGTCGGCACGCACGGCCGCCGGCGCTCCGCGAGCGATCGGGGCCGCGTCGGGGATGACGTCGGCCGGCGCGCGCTTGGCCGCGGGGCGGGCCGTGTCGGCTGTCTCGGTGGCGGCCGCCGTTGCACCAGCGCCTGGAGCCACCGCGTCGGCGGCGGGAGCAGCTCCGGCGACGGCGGGAGCAGCTCCGGCGACGGCGGGAGCGACGGCCCTGCGCACCGCACGGCGAACGCGCGAGGCCGCGACGGGCCGGCACGGCCGCGGCCGCGCGGAGCGGCGCACGCGACGAGGCTTTCCGGGCTTGGGCGAGACGGCGACGCCGGTCTGGGGAGCCTGGGACGCGGAGGCGCCCGCGTAGCCGCCGTCGGCATCCGCCGGCGCGCGCATCGGCCGCGGGTCGCAGCCGGCGTTCCCTAGCGCGTCCTTCCCCATGTACCTGTCGTCTCGGGCTCCGCGCGCGGGACCTGTAGCTGCCCCGCCGGGCGTGGACACGTGCGTGGCGCCAGGCCCGCCTGGATACCCTCTCCGGCGCCGTGCCCGCAGCTCGTCCCGACTCTCCAGCCCGGCGTCCCGGGCGCGCGCTCGCCCGCGGCGAGAGGGTCGACGCATGGCCCGCGATCCGGGCGGGCGCCTGGCGCGGGGAGACGGCCGCCCGCATCGCCCTGGGCACGATGATCGCCGCCGGCCTGCTGGTCGTGATCGTGGCCGCGGCTCAGCCGTCGCCGCTGGTCGTCTCCTCCAAGGGCGGATTTCCGGGCTGGATGGTCGGGCCGTTCAAGGGCTGGGCCGCGTGGCTTCCCGATGGCGACCTCCTCGCCAACGTGCTCTTCTCGGCGCTGCTGGGAGTGCTGTTCGCCGCCTACGGCATCGCGCTGGCCTGCGCCCGGCACCTGCCGCTGCGCCCGGCCCTCACCGCGATCGTCGCGCTGCACGTGATCTTCGTCCTGGGCCCCCCCATGCCGCTCACCGACGTCTTCAACTACATCGACTACGCGCGGCTGTCGGCCGTCCACGGCCTGAACCCCTACGAAGTAGTCCCCGCCGCCGTCCCCACGGATCCGTCGTACGCGTTCTCGACCTGGCATCACCTGCCCTCGGTCTACGGCCAGCTCTTCACGCTGGGCGTCTACGCGCTGACGCCGCTGGGGGTGCCGGGTGCCTACTGGGCGCTGAAGCTGCTGACGGGAGCGGCGTCCCTGGGCTGCCTGGCGCTGGTCTGGGCGCTTGCGGGCCGGCTCGGACGCCCCCAGATGGGCGCGCTCGTGCTCGTCGGGCTCAACCCGCTCGTGCTGGTCTACGGCGTCGGCGGCTTCCACAACGACTTCTTCATGCTGCTGGCGCTCCTGGGGGCGATCGCCTGGCTGCTCTCCGGGCGCGAGGCGCGCGCCGGCGGCGCGTTCGTCGCGGCCGTGGGGCTGAAGACGTCGGCCGCCATGCTGCTGCCGTTCGCGTTGCTGGGCGCGACGCGCCGGCGCGAGCTCCTGCTCGGCGCCGCGGCCGCCGGCGCCGCGGTGGTGGCGCTGACGCTCGCCGCCTTCGGCTTCAGCCTCCCCGGCCTGGGAAACCAGTCATCGCTCGCAACGCCGCTCGGCGCTCCCAACCTGCTGGGCCTGATGCTGGGCCAGGGCGGTGCGACCGAGGCGGTGCGCATGGGCACGCAGATCGCGCTCGCGGCCGTCGTGGCGTGGCTGCTCGTGCGGACGGCGCGTGGGGCGAGCTGGCTGACGATGGCGGGATGGGCCACGCTGGCCGCGGTGCTGGCGCTGCCCTGGGAGATGCCCTGGTACGTGGCGTGGGTCCTGCCGCTCGCGGCGCTCGCCGACAGTGCGCGCCTGCGGCGCGCGGCGCTCGCCCTCAGCGTCTTCTTCCTGCTGTCCTTCGCGCCGATCACCACATACGTCCTCGGCGACGTGTGTGATTGCTGGCCGATGGACACCGAGACCGGCAAGCGCAATGACCGCGACATCCGCCAGCTCCTGCGCTGACCGCGCGGCGCCGATCCCAGCGGGGCGCCGGCGCGCGCTGACCGCGGCCGGCGTCGCGCTGTTCCTGGCCGCGGGAGCAGCCGCGGTGTGGTTCAAGGGCGTCTTCCTCACGCGCGACTGGCTGTTCGCGTGGCTGCTGCTGGGAGCGCTCGCGCTGTCGCTGGCCGACGTCAAGCGGTGGCTGCGCGGCCTGGTGGTCGACTGGCTGCCGTTCATGGGCGTCCTGCTCCTCTACGACCTCTCGCGGCCGGTCTCCGGATGGCTGGGAACCCAGCCGCACGTCGCCCCCCAGCTCGACGCCGACCGCCTCCTGTTCGGCCGGCCGGTCCCGACCCTTCGCCTGCAGGACGCGCTCTACGTGCCGGGCGACCCCGGCTGGCACGACTTCGCGGCGTGGTCCATCTACGTGACCCACTTCTTCGCCACGCTGCTGATCGCGGCGCTGCTGTGGCGCTACGCCCACCACCGCTTCCGCCGCTTCCGCGCCGCCGTCCTCACGCTCGCCACGGCGGGGTTCGTCACCTACGTCCTGTTCCCGGCCGTGCCGCCGTGGCTGGCCTCCGTGCGGGGCGAGCTGGCGCCGACCCACCGCATCCTCGCCGAGATGTGGGGCCATCTCGGCATCCAGCCGGCGGCCGCCCTGTTCGAGAACCGGGGCGAGTTCTACAACGAGGTCGCCGCGGTCCCGTCCCTGCACGCCGCCTATCCGCTGCTCTTCCTGCTCTTCTTCTGGGGCGCCGGCCGCTGGGTACGGCTCGGCCTGGCCGGCTACACGCTCGCGATGGCGCTGGCGCTCGTCTACACAGCCGAGCACTACGTCTCGGACATCCTGCTCGGCTGGGTCTACGCCGGGGCGACGATGGCGCTGCTGGCCGCGCTGCGCAGGCGTAAACGGTCGCCGGCCGGCGCCTAGCTCCCAGCGACAGCCTCCGCCGCAACCGCCAGCGCCACCTCGACCCGCGGCCGCAGCGACTCCACCAGCAGGTACTCGCCCGGCGTGTGCGCCCCGCCGCCGTGCGGGCCGAGCCCGTCGATCGTGAGCGGGACCGCCTGCGCGACGTGCGAGGCGTCGCTGGCCCCGCCGCGCTCGGCCGCCACGATCCTGCGGCCGAGCCGGCGCCCAGCGCGCTGCAGCAGCGGGGCGGTGACGCTGCGCGCGTCCATGCCGGGCCAGCGCCGGATCATGTCCGCCTCGAGCGTGACCCCGGCCATGTCCTCGGGGACCGACGCGAGGACGGCGTCGAAGGCCTCGAGGCGCTCGGCGCGCAGGTCGCAGAAGAGCTCGCCTGTCGCCGGCACGACGTTCAGCGCCTCTCCGCTGCGCAGGATCGTGGGGACGACGGTGAGCCGCTCGGGCCCGGCGGGCGCGTGGTGGGCGGCCATCGTCTGCGCGACCCGGGTGAGGGCGAGCAGCGCGTTGCGGCCGCGATCGGGCGACGAGCCCGAGTGGGCGGCGACGCCCTGCGCGCGCACCCGCAGGGTCCCGGCCGCCTTGCGCCGGACCACCACGCCCTCCCCGCCTGCGTCGGTGCGCTGCCCCGCCTCGAAGCACAGGCACGCGTCGTACCCGGTGAAGCGCTCGCCGTGCGCCCACGCAGCTGTGCGCCACTCCTCGTCGCAGACCAGCAGCAGCGCGACCTCCGCGTAGGCCTCCGGCACGTGCGCCAGCGCCCGCAGGACGCCCAGCGCGAGCACGACGCCGCCCTTCATGTCGATCACCCCGGAGCCGACGAGCCGGTCGTCCGCGCGCTGGATCGGACGGTGATGCTCGTGCGCGATGACCGTGTCGACGTGACCCAGTAGCAGCAGCCGCCGGCTCCCCGTCCCCGTCAGCGTGGCCAGCAGGTCGGGCGCATGGTCGGGCGAGGAGCACGCAACGCGCTCCACCTCCACGCCCGACGGCAGCAGCGCGGTGGCGACTGCGATCGCCTCCTCGGCCGCGCGGCGGTCCCCCGACGGCGAGGACACCGCCACCAGGGCCTCGAGCTCGCGCTCGGCGCGCTCGGTGATCTCCGCCACCGCGTCGCCCACCCAGTCGGGCATGCTGTGACGGCTACCGGCGCGTGGCGGAGGCCGGCGGGCGCGCCTCCTGCGGATCCCCGAGCGCAGAGGCCTCTACGGCAGCAGGGGGCTGGGCGGCGCCGGAGGCGTGGGCCCCCGCCTCCTGCTGGCGCAGGCGCTCCTCCAGCAGCGCCTGGCGCTGGGCCAGCACCTTCGTCTGGTCCGACAAGCGCGAGACCGCGACCGAGAAGTGCAACAGCAGGACGAGGACGAACCCCAGCGCGATCAGGAAGAGCGCCGACGGCGGATAGGCGATCCCGATCGCGTCGGCGGCCGTCCCCAGCAGGCCGCTCCACACCGACAGCGTCAGCAGCACCAGCGTGGAGACCATCCACAGGATCGCGTAGCGCTCGAACAGCCGGCGCTGGCGCACCAGCTCGAGCACGATCAGCAGCAGCGTCACGCTGGCGACGGTCGCGACGATCTGGAGGTGCTGGGACATCAGATCGAGTGCGAGGCGGTGACGGGCGCCGCGTCGCCGGGCTCGACGATCGGGCGGCGGCGCGCGAGGCCCACGAAGATGGCCAGGAGCACCTTCACCATGTAGTAGACGGACTTGCCGGAGTTGATCGAGGAGGTCCCGCCCTCGCGGGGGAACATCCGCACCGGCACCTCCTGCATGCGCAGGCGGTGGTGGTGCAGCAGCAGCACCGCCTCGACCTCGGGGTAGTCGTGCGGGTAGTCGCGCGCGAACAGGTCGATCGCGCGCCGGTTGTAGAGGCGGAAGCCCGACGTCGGATCGCTGACACGCTGGCCGATGATCTTCGACGTGAGGAAGGCGAACAGGTGGATGCCCGTCCGGCGCGAGATCGGGGCCGGGTACTCGTAGTCCTTGAGGAATCGCGAGCCGCAGATCACGTCGAGCTCCGGGTCGCCCTGCATCCGGCGCGTGAGCGTCTCGATGTGCGAGGCGTCGTGCTGGCCGTCGGCGTCGACCTGGACCATGTAGTCGTAGCCGTTCTCCAGGGCGTGGATGAACCCGAGCTGGACGGCGCCGCCGATGCCGAGGTTGAACGGGGAGCGCAGCACGCGCGCGCCGGCCTCCTCGGCGCGCCGGGCGGTGTCGTCCGTGGAGCCGTCGTCGATCACCACGACGTCGAAGTCGGGCTCGTGCTCGCGCACCGCGCCGACGACCGTGCCCACGGTCACCGCCTCGTTGTAGGCCGGGATGATGGCCAGGCGGCGCGGGACGGCACCGTTGCTCTGGGCAAGGCCGTCAGGAGGGACCAGGGGCCCCGGGAGTGTCTGCAACGCGCGCATAGATCTCGATATGGCGCTGCGCGCACGCCTGCCAGGTGAAGTTCGCGGCGACTCGCTTCCCCGCCGCGATCAGCGTGCTGCGTAGCCCTGAGTGATACACGATCTGCTCGATCGAACGAGCGATTGACGCGGTTGTTGCGGGGTCGAAGCGCAGCGCCGCGTCCGCCGGCAGGTCGCCCAGCGCCCCGGCCGCGGATGTCGCGACGGGACAGCCGCACGCCATCGCCTCCAGGGGAGGCAGGCCGAATCCCTCGTGGAGCGAGGGGAAGATCACGGCGCGCGCGCGCCGGTAGAGCGCCGCCAGGACCGCCGCCTCCACGTGGCCGACGTGGTGCACGCGCGAGACGAGGCCGAGCCGGCGCGCGCGGGCGGTCAGCGCGGCCAGGCGGCCATAGGGCTCTCCGGCCAGGACGAGGTGGAGCTCCGCGTCGCCCAGCTGCGCGAGCGCGGCCAGCAGCGCCGCGTGGTTCTTGTGCGGCCACAGGTTGGCGGGGTAGAGCAGGAAGGACTCGGGCGCGCGCAACGCCTCCAGGCACGCGTCGTCCGCCGCTGGGCGCTGCGGCGAGAAGGTCGCGTGGTCGATCCCCAGCGGCACGACCGCCACGCGCTCGGCCGCGACTCCCATCCCGTCGACGATCCGCCGGCGCGAGAACTCGCTGGTCGCGATCACGACGTCCGCGGCGCGCGCCGCCCCGTCGTAGGCCCAGCGCCGGTACAGGCGCAGCGGAAGCGAGCGCGGACCGCGCTCGTCGAGGTGGTGGACGTCGTGGACCGTGACGACGGTGGGCAGAGGCGCGCGCGGGATCGGGACCGTGACCGCCTGGTGGAGCACGTCGAGGCCCGCCGGGAGGTCGCGCGCGGCGCGCCGCGGCGCGGCCGCGGCGCCCGCCATCGCCAGCGCGCGCGTCGGCGGGCTGTCGCCTGGACGGTAGGAGCGCATCTCGTGCACCGTCACCGGACCATGGGCCGGCGCGGCGCACGCGGCGGCCACGTGGCGGTTGGCCAGCACGGTCACCCGCTCGGGCCCGTTGCCGCGCGCGAACTCCGCGAGGAGGCCGCGCGCGTAGGTCTCTGAACCGCCGACGCGGCCGGGGAACATGGTCAGCAGGCTGAAGCCGACGTGCACGGAGGCCCACACTAAGCTGCGCCGCCGTGGACCTGCCGTCGATCACCGTCGTCACGCCCTGCCTGAACGCCGCGCGAACCCTCCCCGAGGCGCTCGAGAGCGTTCGCTCGCAGGGCTATCCGCGCCTCGAGCACGTGGTGGTGGACGGCGGCTCGACCGACGGGACGCGAGCGATCCTCGAGGCAGCAGAGGGCGTCGACTTCGTGTCCGAGCCCGACCGCGGGCTCTCGCACGCGATGAACAAGGGGATCGCGCGGGCCTCGGGCGAGCTGATCGGATGGCTCAACGCCGACGACATCTACCTGCCGGGGGCGCTCGACGCCGTCGGGCGGGCGCTGGCCGAACGCCCAGACGCGCGCTGGGCCACGGGCCGCTGCCGGATCATCGACGCGCGCGGCCGCGAGATCCGCCGCGGGGTCACCGCCTACAAGAACGCGTGGCTGGGCCGCTACAGCTTCGGCCGCTACCTGCTCCAGAACTTCATCTCCGCGCCGGCCACCTTCGTCCGGCGCGAGGCGTTCGACGAGGTGGGGCTGTTCGACGAGCGCTACCGGATCTCGATGGACTACGACCTCTACCTGCGGCTGGCCCGCCGCCACGACCCGCTGATCCTCGACCGCGAGCTCGCGTGCTTTCGGATGCAGGAGGGGACGCTCTCGATGGCGGGCTTCGAGACCCAGTTTCGCGAGCATGCCGAGCAGGCGCGCCGGCACGGCGAGGGCCACCGGCTGGCGGTCGCGGCCAACCAGGCGATCTCGCGCGCGATCGTGCTGGCCTACCGCGCGATGCGCGCGCGACGGCGCCGTCGCGGCCCCTGACGTGGGCCGCGCGCGCGACCGTCGCGACTGGGAGGAGCTGGCGGAGCTGGACCCGCTGTGGGCGGTTGCCACGAAGCCGGGGACGCGCTTCGCCGGCTGGGACGTCGAAGCGTTCTTCGCCGCGGGCGAGCGCCGCATCGACAGCCTGATGCGCACCGCGCAGCGTCTCGGCGTCCCGCGCGGGCGCGATGCCGCGCTGGACTTCGGCTGCGGGGTCGGCCGCCTCACGCGTCCGCTGGCGCACCGCTTCGACGAGGCGCTGGGCGTGGACGTCTCGGAGGCGATGGTGGCGCGCGCGCGCGAGCTCAACGCCGAAGTGCGCGACTGCCGCTTCGCCATCAACGCGCGAGCCGACCTCGGCGAGCTGGAGGACGCATCGTTCGACCTCGTCCACTCGCGGCTGGTCCTCCAGCACATCGCGCCCGCGGAGGTGACGGGAAGCTGGCTGCCCGAGCTGGTCCGCGTGCTGCGGCCCGGCGGCCTGCTGACCTTCCAGCTGCCCGCGCGGCTGCCGCTGCGCGCGCGGCTGCAGGTGCAGCGGCGCGTCTACCGCGGTCTGCGCTCGCTCGGCGTGCCCGCGGCGTTCGCCTACCGGCGCCTGCGCCTGCAGCCGATGCGGATGACGGCGATCGCGCCGGCCGTCGTGCGCGCGACCCTCGAGGCGGCCGGGGCGCGCGTGCTCGAGGTCTCCGAGCGCCCGACGCGCAGCGGCGTCGTCAGCGCCACGTACCTGGCGACGCGCGACTGAGCGCGGGTCAGCCGACCGCCTGGCGGTAGGCCGCGGCCGTCAGCTCGGCGCAGCGCGTCCACGACAGCGAGCGCGCGCGCTCGAGCCCGCGCCGGGAGAGCTCCTCGCGCCGGGCGGGCGAGCCGAGCACCTCCCCCAGCCCCCGCTCGACGTCGACCGGGTCGTCGGGGTCGACCAGCTCGGCGGCCCCGCCCGCCACCTCTGGCAGCGAAGTCCCGTCGCTGCAGACGACCGGCGTCCCGCACGCCATCGCCTCGAGCACCGGGAAGCCGAAGCCCTCCCCGCGCGAGCAGAAGAGCAGGCAGTCCGCGCCGCGGTAGAGCTCCACCAGCTGCTCGTCCTCGACGCGCCCGAGGACGTCGATGCGCGCGGCCGCCGGGGAGTCCTGCAGGCGCGCCGCGAGCGCCTCGTCGCGCCACCCCCGCGCCCCGGCGACGACCAGACGCTGGGACGCGCCGGCGGCGGCCAGGCGCTCGAAGGCGGCCAGCGCGCCCTCCAGGTTCTTGCGCGGCTGAAGCGTTCCCACTGTGAGGACGTAGGGGGGCTCGACGCCGAGACCGCCCAGCACCGCGCTCGACGGCTCACCCGGCGAGAAGCGCTCCTCCACCCCGTAGGGGGTGACGAGGATCCGGTCGGGATCGAGGCGCAGGACGGCGCGGATGCGATCGCGCGAGTGAACGGACGGGGTGAGGACGCGCGCCGCCCTGCGCAGCGCGCGCTCCACCACCAGGCGATGCTGGAGCACCAGCGCGCGCCCGAACCACTCCGGGCGCTCCCACGCCAGCACGTCGTTGAGGGTGATCACGAGCGGGACCGGCGAGCGCACCGGGGCGAGCGGGACCGGGCAGTGCAGCAGGTCGAGCCCGAGCGCGCCGGCGCGGCGGGGCAGCCGGAACGGAAACCAGCCAAGCTCGCGCGTCAGGCCGCGGGCGACCCGGCCCGACAGCGGCGCGCGCGCCGGTGGCTGGGCGACGTCCACCAGGTCGAGGTCGCTTCGCAGTGCCAGCGCCTCGCGCAGCCGCCGCGCGGCACGGGCCGAACCCGCCGCGTCGAGCTCCAGGCCCGTCAGCTCGTAGCCGACGCGCAGAACGCCCAGCTCAGGCTCCGGTGCCCGCATGCGCGGCAGCCTCGCCGCCCCGGCGCACCGGAGCCTGCGTGGCGGCGTCGTGCAGGGAGGCGGCGAGCGTGCGCGCGTTGGCGTCGGACGCGTCCACGCCGACCGGCTTGCCCGCGCGGCAGGAGCGCATCGCCGCGCCGAGGAAGCGCAGGATCCGCTCGCGGTCGGGCTCGAAGCGCAGGACGGCCGGCACCTTCTCGCGAATCTCGCGGAACGAGTCGACGTCGAGCGTGACGCCGTAGCCGGAGTAGAAGGGCTGACCGAGCGTGAGCACGGGCCGCGCGTAGAGCAGCGCCTCAAGCCCGACGGTGGAGGAGATGACAACCACCGCCCGTGCGCGGCGCATCAGCTCGTGCGAGGACGTGCGCGGCGCCACCAGGCGCACGTTCTCACGCGCCACCAGGCGCCGCAGCAGGCTCAGGCGATTGCGCCCGATCGACATCGGGTGCTCCTTGAGGACGAGGTCATGGCCCTGCGGCAGGGCCTCGGCGACCTGCTCGATCAGCGAGGCCTGGTCGTAGCAGTGGGGGATCACGCGCTTGACCTTGTAGTCGTCCACGACGTGCAGCGGGAAGTAGACGAACGGCCGCTCGGCCGGCGCCGGCTCATACCAGCGTCGCGAGAGCGCCCCACGCACGCGCTCGCGGACGTAGTTGGCGACGTAGCGGCCGGGCACGAGGTACTCGTTGTCGCGCTCCTGCAACGCGCGCACCAGCAGGTGCCGGGCGAAGTCGCGCAGCTTGGACGGCGTCACCCGCGCTGCGCGGTAGCGGCGGATCGGCGCGTCGCGGGCGGTGAATTCCGAGATGAACGCCTCCACCTCCGCGCGCTCGGCGTCCGAGAGCTCGCGCAGGTCGTCCGCGTCGACGATGCCCGCGTGCATCGTCCCCTCGTAGAGGCGCAGCGGCCGCGGGAACATCGTGTAGAAGAGGAAGAAGACGCGCAGACCCCGCTCCATCGCCACCAGGTGGGCGACGGTGCGCATCGTCTCGTTGCCCACCTCGGGCACCACGATTTCGGGGCGCAGCTCGTCGAGCAGCCGCTCGAAGGCGACGAAGTGGCGCACCGTGCGCTCCACGCAGAAGCGCTCGGAGCGTCCCTGGCAGGGCGGGTCGGTGCGGTAGACGTCGCGCAGCGACGGCGTGTCGTAGGTGCGCTCGATCCGCGCGGCCTCGGCGTCGATGTCGAGCGGCCCCAGCCGGGCGATCTCGTCGGGCAGGCAGCGGCCACCGAGGCGGCGGGCAGCACGGCGCGAGAAGGCGACGTGCTCGACCTCGTGCCCGCGCCGGCGCAGGTCCACGCCGACGCGGCCGTAGAAGCCGCTCTCGTCGAACTGGAGCGTGCAGAAGAGGAAGCGCATGGGGGGAGGAGACCCTAGAGAACGTGCCTGTGCGACGGCGGTTGCGTGCCTGTGTCACGGCGGTTACCGGCCTGTGCGACGGCGTTTGCCGGCACAACCCCCCGTGAAACCCTCGTCGCGCGCCGGAGTAGCTGCGCTACTTCTCCCTCGCCGGCACGTTGGATGCGGTCGAGGGGAGAATCCACGGGTCTTCGCCAGCCGTCGCGGCGCTTCCCCGCAGCCACAGGCTGTGCCTCGCGCCGCGCCGGCGCGCCCGCGCCCCATCCCCCGCCCCGACTACCATCACGGAGCCCATGACGCCCTCACCAGACCGAATGATGCGCATCGAGGACACCGAGCTCGGGGACCACACCGACTGCTGGGTGATCGCCGAGATCGGCCACAACCACCAGGGCTCGCTGGAGAAGGCGAAGGAGATGTTCGCCGAGGCCCAGCGCTGCGGCGCCCATGCGGTGAAGATCCAGAAGCGCGACAACCGCGCGCTGTACACCCGCGAGGCGTTCAACCGCCCGTACGAGAACGAGAACTCCTTCGGCTCGACCTACGGCGAGCACCGCGAGGCGCTGGAGTTCGACCGCCACCAGTACGAGGAGCTGCGCGACTACGCGCGCGAGATCGGCCTCACGTTCTTCGCCACCGCCTTCGACCAGGCCTCGGCCGACATGCTGGCCGGCCTCGAGATGCCCGCCTACAAGATCGCCTCGGGCGACCTCACGAACATCCCGCTGCTCAAGTACGTCGCCGAGATCGGCAGGCCGATGATCTTCTCCACCGGCGCCGCGACGCTCGACGACGTGCGCCGAGCGCACGACACGATCGCGCCGATCAACGACCAGCTCGGGATGCTCCAGTGCACTGCCGACTACCCGGCGAAGTTCGAGGAGCTCGACCTGCGCGTGATCGAGACCTACCGCGACCTCTTCCCCGGCACTGTCGTCGGGCTCTCCTCCCACGACAACGGCATCGCGATGGCGGTGGCCGCCTACGTGCTGGGCGCACGCATCGTGGAGAAGCACTTCACGCTCAACCGCGCGATGAAGGGAACCGACCACCGGTTCTCGCTCGAGCCCCAGGGCCTGCGCAAGCTGGTGCGCGACCTGCAGCGCACCCGTGCCGCGCTCGGCGACGGCGACAAGAAGATGTACCCCAGCGAGACGGGCGCCGCCTCCAAGATGGGCAAGAAGCTGGTCGCCGCGCACGACCTCTCCGCGGGTCACACGCTGCGCGAGGAGGACATCGCCGCCAAGTCGCCCGGCGACGGGCTGCCGCCCTACGAGCTCGAGCGCCTGGTCGGCCGCATCCTGCGCCACCCGATCACGGCGGACACCGCGCTCACCTTCGAGCTGCTCGAGGAGATGCTCCCCGAGGACACCGGGGTGCGCGCGGGCAGCCACAGCGGGTGACCGGCGGCGCCGCCCTCGACGGGCGCGTCGCGGTGGTCACCGGAGCGCTCGGCAACCTCGGGCCAATGTGGTGCTCCACGCTGGCGCAGGCCGGCGCGCGCGTGATCGGGATCGATCGCGACGAGGGCGACGCCGCCGGCGCAACCGAGCTCCACCAGGCCGACGTGACCGACCGCGCCGCGCTGGAGCGGGTGCGCGACTCACTCGACGAGCCCGCCGCGGTGCTCGTGAACGGAGCGGGGATCGACCAGCCTCCCGACGCCGCCGCGACCACCTACAAGGCCGAGGACGTGCCCACGGAGCAGTTCCGCGCCACGCTCGACGTGAATCTCGTGGGCACGCTGCACGCGATGCAGGTCTTCGGGCCCGGCATGCGCGACGCGGGCATGGGCTCCATCGTCAACATCGGCTCGCTCTACGCGACGCTGGCGCCGCGGCCGGAGCTCTACGACCACCTGCCGGCCGACCCTCCCTTCCTGAAGCCCGCCGCCTACGGCGCCTCCAAGGCCGGCGTGGTCAACCTCACGCGCTACTTCGCGCGGCTGTGGGGGCCCCACGGCGTGCGCGTGAACGCGCTCTCGCCCGGCGGTGTGCGCGGCGGACAGGACGCGCAGTTCCTGGACAAGTACTGTGCCCACGTGCCGCTCGGGCGCATGGCCGAGCCGGAGGACCTGGCCGCACCGCTGCTGTTCCTGGCCTCCGAGGCCTCGCGCTACGTGACCGGCCAGGAACTGCGAGTCGACGGAGGCTTTGCCGTATGAGCATCACCGCACCGGCCACGACCAAGCTGATCGGCAACGTCATCGACGGGGAGGAGCGCGCCGCCGCGAGCGGGGAGTCCTTCGAGAAGCTCGCGCCGGCGACCGGCGAGGTGCGCGCGAGCGTCGCTCGCTCGGACCGTCACGATGTCGACGCCGCGGTCGCCGCGGCGAAGTCCGCCCAGCCCGGATGGGCGCGGCGGACGGTGGCCGAGCGCGGGAACGTCCTGCGGCGCATTGCCCAGCTGCTCGAGCGCGACGCCGACACACTCGCCGAGATCGTCACCGGCGAGACGGGCAAGTCGCGCGGCGACGCCACGGGCGAGGTCGGCGCAGCGATCGAGATGGGCTACTTCGTGGCGGGCGAGGGACGGCGCTTCTACGGGCGCACGACGACCTCGGCCGTCCCCAACCGCCAGGCCATGACCGTGCGCCAGCCACTCGGCGTCGCCGGGCTGATCATCGCCGCCAACACCCCGATCGCCAACGTCGCGTGGAAGGTCTTCCCCGCGCTCCTGTGCGGCAACGGCGCCGTCCTCAAGGCCTCCGAGGACACGCCCGAGACGGCGCTGGCCTTCGCGCGGCTGGCCGCCGAGGCCGGGCTGCCCGCCGGCGTGCTGAACGTCGTGCAGGGCTTCGGCGAGCAGGCCGGACAGCCGCTGGTCGAGCACGAGGACGTCGCCGTCGTCTCCTTCACCGGCTCGACCGCGGTGGGCCGGCTGATCAACCGCGTCGCCGGCGAGCGCCTGGCCAAGGTGTGCCTGGAGCTGGGCGGCAAGAACCCCCTGGTGGTGTGCGACGACGCCGACCTCGAGCAGGCGGCGGAGGCCGCTGCGCTGTCGGCGTTCTCCAACGCCGGGCAGCGGTGCGCGGCGGGCTCGCGCATCCTGGTCTTCGACTCGGTCTACGACGAGTTCGTCTCGCTGCTGCTCGAGCGCGCCAACGCCCAGCGCGTGGGGCCCGGCGACGAGCACGACTTCGGCCCGGTGATCAACGAGCGCCAGCTCGACTCGATGGTCGCGGCAGTGCAGCGTGCCCGCGAGAGCGGCGCGACGGTGCTGTGCGGCGGCGAGCGCCTGTCGGGTCCGGAGCACGGCAACGGCTTCTATATGTCCCCGACGCTGATCGAGGGCGCCGACGAGCAGGCCGAGATCACCTGCACGGAGCTGTTCGGCCCGATCGCCACGCTGCACCGGGTCAGCGGGTTCGAGGAGGCGCTGGCGATGGCCGCCGGCTCGCGCTACGGGCTGACGGCGGCGATCTGGACCGCGAGCGTCCACCGCGGCCAGGAGTTCCTGGCGCGCGTGCACAGCGGCGTCGCGTCGGTGAACGGGCCGACCTACGGCTCGGAGCCGCACATGCCCTTCGGCGGCGAGGGCGACTCGGGCACGGGCTGGCGCGAGGCGGGAACGGAGGCGCTCGACGTCTACTCCGACTGGAAGACGGTCTACGTCAACCACGATCCGGAGCGGGTGTAGATGATCGATCCCGCCCAACCAATCATCTGATGCCCTCAGCGGTGGCGCTCGTCCCCGCGCGGGCGGGGTCCGAGCGGGTGCCGGGCAAGAACGTCCGGCCGCTGCGCGGCCACCCGCTGATCGCCTACGCGATCGCCGCAGCGCGCCAGAGCGAGCGCTTCGACGCCGTGGTCGTCTCGACGGACTCGCCGGAGATCGCGCGCGTGGCCGAGCACTACGGAGCCGAGGTCCCGGAGCTGCGCCCGGCGGCGATGGCCACGGCGACCTCGCCCGACATCGAGTGGGTGCGCCGCTCGCTGGAGGGACTCGAGCGCGACGGCCGCCGGTTCGAGCTGTTCGCCCTGCTGCGCCCGACGTCTCCCTTCCGCGGCGGCTCGGCGGTCGCGCGCGCCTTCGACCGCTTGGTTGAGCTGGGCGAGCGTGCCGACTCGATCCGCGCCGTGCAGCCCTGCCGCGAGCACCCAGCGAAGATGTGGGTGCTCGAGGACGAGCTGATGCGCCCGCTCCTCCCCCAGCCCGAGGACCTGCCGCTGCACTCGCGCCAGTACAAGTCCCTGCCGCCCGTGCACGTGCAGAACTCGGCGCTCGAGGTCGCATGGACGCGCGCGGTCACCGAGCAGGGGACGATCTCCGGGCGCCGGGTCGCGCCGTTCCTCACCGAGCTTGTCGAGGGCTTCTCGATCGACTACGAGGACGACTGGGCGGCGGCCGAGCGGATGGTGGAGCGCGGCGCTGCCGCGCTCCCGGCGATCGAGCAGGCACCGGCCCGGACGCCCGCTCCGTCGTGAGCCTGCGCCACGTCCCCTATGCCGAGCTCGAGCGGCTCCGCGGCCTCGACGCCGCCCCCACCGAGCGCGCCGCGGCGTTCGCCGATGCGTGCCGGCTGAACACGCTGTACATGATCGCGCGCGCGGGATCGGGTCACATCGGCACGTCGTTCTCCTGCCTGGACATCCTCTCGTGGCTGCATCTGGAGGTACTCGAGGACGGCGACCGCGCCTACTCCTCCAAGGGCCACGACGCGCCGGGCACCTACTCGGTCCTGCTGGGCACGGGCCAGCTCCCGTTCGACCTGATCCATCGGCTGCGCCGCCTCGGCGGGCTGCCCGGCCACCCCGACGTGGCCGCGCTGCCTGTGGTCCAGACCAGCACCGGCTCGCTGGGGATGGGGATCTCCAAGGCCAAGGGCTTCGTGATGGCCCGGCGGCTGCGCGGGCTGCCGGCGGGCCGCGTCTACGTGCTCACGGGCGACGGCGAGCTCCAGGAGGGCCAGTTCTGGGAGTCGCTCCCAGGCGCCGCCAACCGCGACCTGGAGGAGATCACCGCGATCGTCGACCACAACAAGATCCAGTCCGACACCTGGGTCGACCAGGTGAGCGACCTCGGCGACCTCGAGGCGAAGGTGAGCGCCTTCGGGTGGGCGGTGGCGCGCTGCGACGGCCACGACATCCCGGCCGTGGCGCGCGCACTCGAGCACCTCGACGCGGAGGGCGCCGGCCGGCCGAAGCTCCTGGTCGCCGACACGATCAAGGGCGCCGGCGTCTCGTTCATGGAGCCCGACGCGCTGCCGCGCACGCCCTCCGCTCTGTACGGCTACCACTCCGGCGCGCCGTCGGACGACGAGTACGACCGCGCGGCGGCGGAGATCGAGCAGCGGCTCAACGACCGTCTCGCCGCGCTGGGAGCCGAGCCGATCCGCACGGATTCCGGGCCACCGGCGCAGGCGGGACCCGCGCCGCTGCAGTCCTCGCCCGCCGACCAGCCCGCGGAGGAGGGCGGCGAGGGGACCTCGCAGCGTTCTGCGAGCGCGCCGCAGGGCGCGCCCCAGCGGCTGGTCGCCGCCTACGGCGAGGCGCTCGCCGACCTGGGCGAGGAGGAGCCCAAGCTGGTGGCACTGGACGCCGACCTCGTCCTCGACACCGGCCTGATCGCGTTCCGCGACCGCTTCCCTGAGCGCTTCATCGAGTGCGGGATCGCCGAGCAGGACATGGTCTCCCAGGCCGGGACGCTGGCGCTCAGCGGCCTGCTGCCCGCCGTGCACTCCTTCGGCTGCTTCCTCGCCCCGCGCGCCAACGAGCAGATCTACAACAACGCCTCGGAGGGCACCAAGGTGATCTATGCGGGCTCGCTGGTCGGGATCATCCCCGGCGGCCCCGGCCACTCCCACCAGATGGTGCGCGACATCTCGGCGCTGGGCGCGATGCCCGGGATGGCGCTGCTCGAGCCCCACAGCGAGGCCGAGTGCACGGCGGTGGTGCGCTGGGCGGTGCGCGAGGCGCCGCGGTCGGTCTACATCCGCCTCGTCTCGGTCCCGTGGCCGCTCCCTTTCGCGCCCGCCGACCCGGCGCCGCTCGCCCCGGGTCGCGGCACGGTGCTGCGCGAGGGCGGCGACGCGCTCCTGGTCGCCGCGGGCCCGGTGATGGTCTCGCAGGCCTGGCTGGCGGCACAGCGCCTGGCGCAGGAGGGAACCCACTGCGCCGTCGTCGCGCTGCCGTGGCTGCGCGACGTCGACGGCGGATGGCTCGGAGAGCTTGCGGGCGACGCGCCGGTGCTCTGCCTGGACAACCACTACGCCGCCGGCGGCCAGGGCGACGCCGTGCTCGCGGCGCTGGCCCGGGAAGGGCACCCGGCCGCCGCACGGGTCCACCGGCTCGCCGTCGAGGACGTCCCGGCCTGCGGGCGCAACGACGAGGTCCTGCGCCACCACGGGCTAGACGCGGAGAGCGTCGCCGAGCGCGTGCGCGGCGCGCTGGGCGCATGAGCCACGTCCTCTTCTGGGACATCGACGGCACGCTCCTGAGCACCGCGCGCGCGGGCATCTTCGCTCTCGAGCAGGCGGTCCGCGACGTGTGCGGCGTCGAGCCCGACCTGTCCGAGATGCACACGGCCGGCATGACCGACTTCCGGATCGCCGAGGCGGTCCTGGCCGCGATTGGGCGCGAGCGGTCCCCGGCGGAGGCGGCGGCGCTGCTGCGCGCCTACGAGGCCCACCTCCCGGACCGCCTTGCCTGGCGGCAGGGGCACGTGCTCCCCGGCGTCACGGAGGTGCTCGACGACGTGACGCGGCGTGCGGGCGTGCACTCCCTCCTGCTGACCGGGAACACGCGCGTCGGCGCGCGCGCGAAGCTCGAGCACTACGGCCTGGCCCACTTCTTCGAGGACGGCGCCTTCTGCGCCGACGGTGACGACCGCCCGGCGATCGCGCGCCGCGCCTGGGCGCTCGCCGCGCGGCAGGCGGAGCGCGACCTCGATTCCGAGCGCGTCTTCGTGATCGGCGACACGGTGCACGACGTCACCGCCGCGGAGGCGATCGGCGCGCGCGCGGTCGCCGTCGCCACCGGTCCTGCCGCGCGCGAGGAGCTCGAGGCAGCGCATCCGTGGCTGCTCCTGGACCGGCTGCCGCCCCCGCCCGAGTTCGCGGCGGCACTCGGCCTGCCGTGAGCCCCGTCCCGGCCGCGAGCCGGCTGCACCGCCGCTTCCCGCAGCTGGCGGCGACGCTGCCGCGGATCGAGCTCGGCCGCTCGCCGACCCCGGTGCGGCGCCTGGACGGGCTCGCCGCCGACTGTGGGCGCGAGCTGTGGATCAAGGACGACGGCCGCTTCGGGGAGCTGTGGGGAGGCAACAAGGCGCGCAAGCTCGAGTGGGTCCTGGCCGACGTGCTGCGGCGCGGACGCCGCACGGTCGTGACGTTCGGCGCGCTGGCCACCAACCACGGGCTGGCCACGGCGCTCTACGGCCGCGAGGTCGGCCTGCGCACGGTGCTCCTGCTGGTCGATCAGCCCGTGGACGACCACGTCCGCGCCCAGCTCGAGCGCCTGCGCGCGTCGGGCGCGACGATCCACTTCACGCGCGGGAGCCTGCGCACCGCCCTGACGACCCCGTTCGTCGTGCTGCGCCATGCCGACCGCCACGCGCGGCGGCCACCGGCGCTCCTGCCGGTCGGCGGATCCTCCCCGCTCGGAGTCTTGGGGTACGTCGAGGCGGCGCTGGAGCTGGCCGAGCAGGTGAGCGCCGGCGAGCTGCCCGAGCCCTCGCACGTCGTGGTCGCGGCCGGGTCGGGCGGCACGGCGGCCGGGCTGGTGCTCGGCCTGCGCCTCGCCGGCCTGCGCTCGCGGGTGGTGGGCGTCCTGGTCAACGACCGCACGACCGTCGATGCGCGCACGATCATGCGGCTCGCGCGACGCTCGGCGCGACTCCTGCGCCGGCGCGGCGCGCCCCTGCCGGCGCTGTCGCTCGGCGCGACTTCGCTCGACGTACACGCCCGCTTCCTCGGCGAGGGCTACGGGCACCACACCCCCGAGGCCGGCGCCGCGCTGGCGGCCGCGCGCGATCGCGAGGGCGTGGAGCTCGACCCGGTCTACACGGCGAAGGCGATGGCCGGCGTGATCGGGCTGGCGCGCTCGGGCGAGCTGCCCGGCGAGGGGCCGGTGCTCTACTGGCACACCCACGATTCGGGACCGCGGACGGGCGGTCCGTAGGCTCGATCGATGGACCGCCACGACCTCAGGCAGCTGCGCGCGCGGCCCGGGTGGCCGCGCCTGTACGCCGCGGCGACGCTCGCCCGGCTGAGCAACGAGATGCTCACCGTGGCGGTCGTGCTCTACGTGCTCGAGCGCACGGGCAGCGCGCCGCTGGCCGGCGCGACAGTCGCCGCGGTGACGCTTCCCTCGCTCGTCTCGGGCCCGGTGCTCGGGGCCTGGCTGGACCGGCTGAGCCGCCGCACCGCGCTGCTGGCCGCCGACCAGGCGGTGATGGCCGCCGCGCTGGCGGCGCTCGTGCTCGCCGCCGGCCGCGCTCCCGACTGGACGGTCCCGCTGATCGCGCTGGTGGCGGGCGCCACGTTCCCGCTCTCGACCGCCGGGTTCACCACGCTGCTGCCGTCGTTCGTCGAGCGCGAGCTGCTGCCCGCGGCCAACGCGCTCGAGGCCTCGTCGTACAACCTCGCGATCGTCGGCGGGCCGGCGCTGGCCGGCGTGCTGGCGGCGCTGGCCGGTCCCGGCGTCGCGGTCGCCGTGGAGGGAGCGCTGAAGCTGGCGGCGCTCGCGCTGGCGCTGACGCTGCGCGAGCGGCCCCGCCAGCGCACGGGGGAGGCCGCCGCCCCCTCAGTGGCCGCGAGCGTGCGCGCCGGCTTCGCGCTGGTGTGGCGGGCGCCCGCGCTGACGGCGGTCACGGCGGCCGCGGCGATCGGAATGTGCGGCCGCGGCCTGCTCGTGCTCGGCTTCCCGCTGTTCGCCGTGCAGTCGCTGCACGAGCCGCGCGCGGCGGGGGGCTACCTGTGGGCCGCGCTGGCGGTGGGATCGATCGCCGGCGCGCTCGGGCTCGCGCGCCTGCAGCGCACGCGACCGGCCGAGGGGATCGCGCTGGCGGCGCTCGGGGCCGGCGGGGCGATCATGCTGCTGTGGCCGCTCGCCTCCTCGCTCCCTGTCGCGCTCGTCCTGGTCGCCCTCGGCGGTCTCGCGCTCGGTCCCGGCCTGGGCGCGCAGCTATCCGTGCGCCAGGATCAGACGCCCCCGGAGCTGCACGGCCAGATCTTCATGACGGCCGCCGCGATGAAGGTCGGCGCCTTCGCGCTCGGGGCGGCGGCGGCGGGGCCCCTCGTCACCGCCCTCGGCGCCGGCGATACGCTCGCGGTGGCCGGCGGCTTTCAGCTCGCGGCGTTCGGGTGCGGTGCGCTGCTGCTCGCGCGCGCCGGCGCCTCACGCCCCTCCACGACCGCCCACGACTAGCCGATTGCTTAGCATGGCCGCGCGATGAGCTCGCCGCGCGCCGTCTTCGGCGTCCCCATGCACAACCACGCCCGGCACCTGCCCGAGGCGCTCGAGTCGCTGCTCGGTCAGAGCGAGCGCGATCTCGCCGTCGTGCTCGTGGACGACGCCTCGACCGACGAGACGGACGCGATCGCGGAGCGCTTCGCCGCGCGCGACGAGCGCGTGACCTGCGTGCGCAACGCGCGCCGGCTGGGCCTCGCGGGGAGCTGGACGCGCGCGTTCGAGGAGGCGCGCCGGCTGCACCCCGGCGCCGAGTACTTCGCCTGGGGCTCCGATCACGACGCGTGGCACCCGCGATGGCTGCAGGTGCTGCTGTCAGAGCTCGATCAGCATCCCGAGGCCGTCGTCGCCTATCCACGCTCCGTGCGAATGGGCGACCGCGGCGAGTTCCTGCACTTCAAGCCGCCGTGGCGCTTTGACACCGCGGGGGTGCGCGACCCCGAGGAGCGCTTCGAGCGCTTCGTCCGCGGCGGCCGCGCCGGAGACATGATCTATGGGCTCTTCCGCGCTGACGCGCTGGGCGCCGTGCCCTTCCGCGCGCTGGTCGGCGCCGACCGCCTGGTCCTCGCAGAGCTCGCGTTCAAGGGCGAGTTCCGGCAGGTCGACGAGATCCTGTGGTACCGCCGCTACGCGCTGCGGGTCACCTCGCGCCGCCAGCGCGAGGCCTCCTTCCCCGACGGGGCGCCGGTGTGGGCGCGCACGCCGTGGCCGTTCGTGCACACCGCGCTGCTGGCGCGCACGCTCCCCACCCCCAACCGCGCACGGCTCAGCGGCCGCTACCTGAAGGTGGTCTGGGTGCAGCAGGTCAACAAGCGGATCGCCCGCAGCGGCAGTCGCATCCGCCGCGGCGTGAAGCTCGTGCGGCTGGCGATCTTCTACGCCGGCGCCGCGCGCCAGCGGCTGCTTCCCGCCCGCCGGTAGGAACTCCGGCGCCGCCGCATGCCCGCCGACACGCAGCCGACGGTCCTCCTCGCCGTCCACCAGGGCTTCGCCGCGCGCTTCCTCCTGCGCACCGACGTCATGCGCACGCTGCGCGAGGCGGGCGCCAGGATCGTGATCCTCACGCCCAACGCCGACGAGCCCTACATGCGCGAGGAGTTCTGTGCCCCCGGCGTGGAGCTCGAGCCGCTGCACGGCGAGTGGGAGATCGCGCAGCGCTCGCGGCTGTGGTGGCTGCTGCTGCACCTGCGCATGTACAGCCTCGGGCGTCCGCGGGAAAGCTCCAACTTCATCGACAACTACCGGCTCTTCCAGGCCGAGGCACGCCGGCGGCGGCCGTGGACCAGCCGGCTCGTGCATGTCGGCCGCTGGCCGCTGTGGCGCTCGGGGCGCTTGCGCCGCGCGCTCCTGGCGATCGAGTCGCGGCTCTTCTCGCCGCCGGTGCACGCCGCCACCTTCGAGCGCCACCGTCCCGACCTCGTCGTGACGGCCGGGATGGGCTGGTTCCTACCCGACGCGCTCGTGCTTCGCGAGGCGCGCCGGCGCGGCATCCCCGGCGCCGCGGTGATCATGGGCTGGGACAACGCGACCAACAAGGGCTATCGCGGTGCCGACCCCGATTTGACGGTCACGTGGTCGGAGACGATGGCCGACCAGGTGGTGATCCACCACGACTACCCGCGCGAGCGCATCCGTGTGGGCGGCGTCCCGCACTTCGATCCCTACGCGCGCGAGGGCGCCCTGCCCTCGCGCGCGGCACTGTGCGAGGAGCTCGGCCTGGATCCGCAGCGCCGCCTGGTCTTCTTCGCGACCCGCTCCCCGGCTTCCTACTCCCACAACGAGCTGGTCGCCGGCAAGCTGGCCCAGGCGGTATCCGATGGCGCGTTCAGCGCGCCGGCCCAGCTGGTAATCCGGCTGCACCCGATCGCGCTGCGAAGCGTCTACGACACGCCGGTGGAGCCCTACCAGGGTCTCGCGGCCGCCCACGAGCACGTCCACCTCGACGTCCCCACTGTCCTGTCGGACCGCCTGTACGCGGACATGCCGGGCTCCGAGGCGCTGCGCCTGGGCGCGTTGATCAAGCACTGCGACGTGCTGGTCAACATCTTCTCCACCACCTCGCTGGAGGCCTTCCTCGCCGATCGCCCCGTGGTGATGGTCGCCCCCGACGCCCATCGCGCGGCCGCGGGCGACGCGCAGGACGCGGCGCCCGAACGCCACTTCGCCGACTACGCGCACACGCGCGCGCTCGTCGATCGCGGCGCGGCGCGGATAGCCGGCTCCCTGGACGAGCTTGTCGCGCTGGTGGGCGAGTACCTCGACGATCCCCGGCGCGACTCGGCGCAGCGACGCGAGATCGCGGCGCGCGAGTGCGGCCCCACAGACGGCCACGCGGGGCACCGGGTCGCCGGGCACCTGCTGGACCTGCTGGCCGCTCGGGAGCAGGCGGCGACGGCCTCGCCCAACGGCGCCGGAGGCCGGTCGCACGCGCGAGAGCGGGCGACCGGAGAAGCGCGCTGAGCGCCGCCCTGCGCGCGCGCGCCGCACGGGTCCCCGCCCCGCTCGCGGCGCTGCTGGCCGCGACGCTCGCGTTGAGCATGGCGTGGGCCCTCCTGGTGCCGCCGGGCCAGTCGCCCGACGAGCCCTCCCACGTCGCCTACGCGCAGACGCTCGCCGAGCGCGGGGAGCGCCCCGAGCCCGACGACGTCGCGGGCCGCGTGCGCGCGTTCTCGACCGAGCAGCAGCTCGCGCGCGAGCGCTCGCACTGGGAGTGGGCGATCGCCGAGCCGCGTGTGCGGCCGGAGTGGCGCACGTCGGTGTTCCGCCGCTGGCAGCGCGAGCAGGGGCGTCTCCCCTCGGCCGCGCGAGAGAACGGCGGCGGGCCCAACTCGGCTTCCGGGAACCCGCCGCTCTACTACGGCTACGTTGCAGTCGCCTACCACGCCGCGGGCGGATCCTCGTTCTTCGCCCGCTACTACGCGATGCGCATCGCGTCGGCACTCCTGCTGCTGGTGGCGGTGGCCGCGACGTGGCTGCTCGTCGGCGAGCTCACCGGCCGCGACCGGCTGCTTCAGCTGGCTGGCGCCGCATGCGTGGGACTGCAGCCGATGGCCTCGTTCATCTCGGCCTCGGTCAACCCCGACGGCGCGCTGATCGCCGTGTGGGCGCTGGTCTTCTGGCTCGGCGTGCGGCTGGTGCGCGGGGAGGCGACGGCGCTGTCGGCGTGCCTGCTGATCGGCGCGACGCTGCTGGCGCTGCTTACCAAGGCCTCGTCGTTCGCGCTGCTGCCGGCCGTGGGGCTCGTGCTCGCCGTCGCCGCGCGCCGCACGATGCGCGGGCGGCAGATCGGGCTCGCGCGCCTGGCCCCCTTCGCAGTGGCCGGTATCGCGGTCGTGGTTGTGGCCGCCGTCGCAGGCTCCGAGCGCCTTGGCGACTCGCTCCAGGGCGGGCCCGGCGACCTGCGCGCGTTCGCCTCCTACCTGTGGCAGGCCTACCTGCCCAACCTCCCCTTCCAGGAGCGAATCCCCAACCTCGCCGCCTTCCACGGCTACGACATCTGGGTGCGCTCCTCCTGGGGGGCCTTCGGCTGGCTGGAGGTGCTGCTGCCGCGACCAGTGCACGCGCTGCTCGCCCTCCTCTCGCTGGTCGTGGCCGCCGGCGCGATCGCCGCGGTGGCGAGGGGACGCCTGGCGCTCGACCGCGTGGCGATCGCCTTCTTCGCGCTCGCCGGGGTCGCGCTGGTCGCGGGCCTGCACTGGGCCGAGTACCGCCAGTTCGTCGAGCAGGACCAGGCGTTCATCCAGGGCCGCTACCTGCTGCCGCTGCTGCCGGTTGCGGGCGTCGGCGTCGCGGCCGCCCTGGCCAACCTGGTTCCCGCGCGCCGGGCCATCCCGGTGGCGCTCCTGTTGGCCGGCCTGTTCGTGCTCGAGCTCTTCTCGCTCGGCATGGTCGCGGCGCGGTTCTATGCCTAGGCGAGCCGTGACCGTTCTGCTCGCCGCGGCGCTGCTCGCCGTCGTCGCCGCGCTCGTCACGGCCGCGGCGGACCGGCGCGAGCTGGCCTTCACCTCCGGCGTCTCGGCCCGGATCGCGGCGGCGCAGCTCGCGCCGGGCGATCGCGCGTGTCAGGTGAACGTAGAGGTGGTCGAGCCCTTCGACGCCGTGGAGCTCGTCCCGGGGGGCGCGCGCAGCGCTCCTGCGCTCGAGGTGCAGGTGCTCGCGGGCGGCGAGCAGCTCGGCGGCGGCCGGCTCGCGGCGGGCGCGGCGGCGGGGCGGCCGGTTCGCGTGCCGGTGCAACCGGTGACCGCCGGCCGGCGGGTCGCGGTCTGCGTCACCGCGGGCGGCCCCGGTCCGCTGGTCCTCCAGGGCGGCCCGCCGGAGACCGTGCTCGACTCGCGCCTCTACCGCGGCGCCGCGCGCGAGCAGGAGCTCCCCGCGGACCTCCAGCTCGTCTTCGTGCGCGAGGACGCGCCTTCGCTGCTGCACGAGATCCCCACCGTGTTTCGCCGCGCGGCGCTCTTTCACCCGGGATGGATGGGCGCGTGGACCTTCTGGCTGCTGCTCGCGATGGTCGCGATCGGAGTGCCGGCGCTGCTGGCGCGCGGCCTGCGCGACGCCCTACGCGCCGAGCGCGCGCCCGCCGAACTCGCGGCGCAGCCTGCGGTGGCGATGGCGGAAGACCGCACGGAAGAGCCCTAGCAGCAGCGGCGCGAGCGGCCCTATCCGCGGCTCGAAGCGCACGCGGTCGGTGACGCGGCACCCGCCCCCGGCATCCTCGAGCGTGCGCTCGTGCTCCCAGCGGCGCTGGGAGAGCATCGGGGAGCGCTCGAGGAAGCCGTGACCCGCCTCCACGCGCACCAGCGTGATGTCGTCGTAGTCGATCGGCAGCACGCCGAAGAGCAGGATCCAGGACCGGAACAGGCGCTCGCCGATCGGCACGGTCTCGGGCTCGAAGCGCTCCACGTCGGGCGGCGCCGTCATGCGGGCGAGCGGCCGCAGCTCGGCGTTGACGCCCGCGACCGATGAGACCCGCTCCCACACGCGCTCGCGCGGAGCCGCCAGCTCGGAGCGGACCGTGAACTCGCGTGAGGCCATCGCCGCGAACCCTACGCCCGCCCGGAGGCGCGGGCTTTGTAGTCTCGCGCGCCATGCGTCCCCGCCGGCGGCTGCTCCTGCTCGTCGCGGTGGCCGCAGTCGCGGGCGCCGTGATCGCGGGGACGCTGCTCACCTCCGGCAAGGAGGAGGGGATCCCCGGGCCCAACCGCCCGACGATCGTGCAGGACGACCCGCTGCTGCTGTTTCGCCCCCCGCGCGTCGTCGACAGGACGCTGGGGCGCCTGCGCGCGCTCGGCGCCGACTGGGTGCGCCTGAACGCGGGCTGGTCGCTGATCGCGCCGAAGCCGAGCTCGCCTCGCCGCCCGTCATTCGACGCCGCCGACCCGGGCGCCTACCCTCCCGGCGCCTGGGAGCCGCTCGACCGGGCGGTGCGTCTCGCGCGCGATCACGGCCTCCAGGTGATGATCGACATCGCCTTCTGGGCTCCCCGGTGGGCAGTGGCGCGCCCGTTCGGGCCCGCCGGGCGCCAGCGTTACGGCATCGACCCGCGCGAGTACGCGCGGTTCGCGCAGGCGGTTGCGCGGCGCTACTCCGGGAAATTCGCGCAGCTGCCGCAGGCGGTGGCCTTCGCGATCTGGAACGAGCCCAACTACGCGGTGTTCTGGATGCCGCAGTGGGTCCGTGCCGGTCGCCGCTTCGCCGTCGCCTCGGCCCACGACTACCGCGAGCTGGTCTATGCGGCCCACCCGGCGATCAGGCGCGCGGCGCCCGACAGCCTCGTCCTGATCGGCAACACCTCGCCCACCGGGCCGGCGCGACCCGACAGCGTGGCCGACAGCGTCGCGCCGCTGCGCTTCCTGCGCGAGATGGCCTGCGTGGACGGCCGCTACCGCCCGGTCCGCACGGGCGGGTGCCGGCGCTTTCGCCCGCTACCCGGCGACGGATGGGCTCACCACCCCTACTCCCAGAGCACGCCACCCGAGCGCAGCGACCGGTTCGCCGACAACGTCCCGATCGGCGACCTGGGCCGCCTCACCGGCGCGCTCGCGCGCCTCGCGCGCGAGGGTCGGACCGCGCGCACGCTGCCGGTGTGGATAACCGAGTACGGCTATGAGACCAATCCGCCGGACCCGCTCCAGAAGGTCGGGCTCTATGCGCAGGCGCGGTGGATCGGAGAGGCCGAGCGGATCGCCTTCGCCAATCCCGCCGTGCGCTCCTACGCCCAGTTCCTGCTGCGCGACCTCGGCGAGCAGCCGGGGTCCACGGCGCGCCGTCGCTGGAGCGACTACCAGTCGGGGCTCGAGCTGCCCGACGGCACCCCCAAGCCGGCACTCCAGGCCTTCGCGCACACGCTCGTCGTCCGGCGCGCCCGGGACGGCCGGGCGCTGCTGCTGTGGGGGCACCTGCGCGCCGGCTCGGGCGAGCGCCGCTTCCGGGTCTCCGCGCGCCGGCCCGACGGGACGTGGCGCCCACTGCCGGCCTTCGCCGAGGGCCGGCGCACCGATGCGGACGGCTACTTCGCGCTCACCCAGACCGTCGACCCGGGGGCGCTCTTCCCCGTCGACCCGCGTGACACCTTCCGCCTCGAGCTGCTCGAGCGGGGGCGCTGGCGCGCGGCCGGGCTGCCGCTGATCGGTGCCGGCTGACTCGAGTGTTTCGCGCCGCGCCAACCCGGGCACAACCGACGCGTCCATGGCCCTCGGACCGCTCGCGCCGCTTGTCGACCTCGCCCTCCTACCCGCCCGCATCGGCGGGCGGATCGTCGCGGGGACGCTGCGCTCCCTGACCGACCGCGGCCCCACGCGCGAGCAGGAGCCCTTCGCGACCGCGCCTCCGGCCCCCGCCCCCGAGACGGCCGCGCCATCGGCCTCGGCGCCGGGGCGCCGTTCGAGCCGGTCCGCGCCGCCCAAGCCGTACCTGGACGACGTCGCGCTGGCGCGCAAGGTCGAGAGCATCATCTTCCGCGACGACAAGGTGCCGAAGTCGAAGATCGACGTCAACGCAGCCGACGGCGTCGTGTGGCTGCGCGGGGAGGCGCGCAACCCGGCGATGATCAGGCACCTCGAGGCGCAGGCCGCCGACGTCCCGGAGGTCCGCCGGGTGGAGAACCTCCTGCACCTGCCCAAGACTCCCGCTCCGTCGCGCACCGACACGCCGGCCTCGCAGCGCAAGACCAGCCGCTCCAAGGCGGATCCGGCCAAGCGCCGCGTGTCGCCGGGCCGCGTGACCGCGGAGAGGCCGGTGCCAGGCGCCGAGCCCTCGCCGCGCCAGATCGCCGGCGAGGGAGCGGGCCGCAGGCCGTCTCCCCTGGGCTCCGAGGAGCCGTCCGGTCCCGCCGGGGGCGACTCGCCGCGGCCGGGGAACGGCGAGGGTCCCGGGCGCAACGGCGCCGAGTAGCGCCGAGCCGCCGGCTTAGCGCTCGACGCGGGCGCCTGCGCCGCGCGGGCGCGCCGCTCAGTCCGGCCCCGCATCGGCGTTCCACACCCAGATCACCGCGTTCTCGCGCTCCTGGCCGAGGACGCTGATCGTGCCGGTGGTCAGGCCGAGGGAGCCGCCGCGCTCGGGAGGCAGGCCCAGCCAGCGGGCTCCCAGCACGCGCAGGACGTGGCCGTGGGCGAACAGGGTCACGTCGCCGGCCGCCTCGCGCGCCTCCGCGATCACCCGGTCCACCCGGGCGCCGACCTGCGACGCGACCTCGCCGCCGAGGCAGCCGTCGCGCCACAGGTCCCACCCCGGCCGGTCGCGGCGGATCTCGGCGGTGGTCAGCCCCTCGTAGTCGCCGTAGTCCCACTCGCGCAGATCGTCGCGCAGGAGCGCGCCGTCGCCGAGTCCCACCAGGCGGCCTGTCTCGCGCGCGCGGCTCAGCGGGCTCGTCAGCACGCGCGCGAACGAGCGTCCGGCGAGCGCCGTGCCCGCCCGCTCGGCCTGGCGCACGCCCGCTTCGGTCAGCGGAAGGTCGGTGGACCCGGTGTGGCGGCCGTTGCGGCTCCACTCCGTCTCCCCGTGGCGCACGAGCACGACCTCGGGGCCCTCGCGCGCCACGGGCGCTCCTAGGAGTCGGTGGCGTCGTAGGCGCCGCGCTCGATCATGCCCTGGATCTGGTCGTCCCGGACTGAGGCGTCGGCGTGCTGGGCGTCCATGTGGCGGCGCACGCCGTCGACCAGGTCCTCGTCGTTGGCGCCGGAGAGGACCTCCCCGCAGAAGTTGCACTCGATCACTCGCATGTCAGCGCTCCATTCTCGTCGTCAGTTCCCGTGCGTGCGCTCGATCTCGCCGATCTTCCCCAGCCGCCGCACGTGGCGCTCCTCGCCCGTGAACGACGCGCCGACGTACGCGCGCAGGATGTCGCCCGCCAGCGCCGGTCCGATCACGCGTGCGCCGAGGCAGGCCACGTTCATGTCGTCGTGCTCGACGGCCTGGTGGGCGGTGTAGGTGTCGTGGACCACGGCGGCGCGGATCCCGTCGATCTTGGTCGCCGCGATCGCCACTCCGGCACCCGACCCGCACACGATCACCCCGCGCTGCGCGCGCCCGTCGCGCACCGCGCGCCCCACCGCGACCGCGGTGTCGGGATAGTCGACGGGCTCGGTCGAGTCGGTCCCCAGGTCGAGCACCTCGTGGCCGCACTCCTCGAGCACGGACAGGATCTCCTGCTTGAGCGGGAAGCCGGCGTGGTCGAAGCCGCAGGCGACGATCATCGCTAGGGCGCCGAGGCCGCGTCGAGGGACTCGGCCACCAGCTCCTGGCCGGCCATCATCGCCGCGCCGCGCACGCCGGCGTCGTTGCCGTAGCGGGCGGCGCGGATCTCCGTGCGCTCACCGCAGCCTGGCAGCGCGTACTCGCGCGCGACCCGCCGCGCGGGCCCGATCAGGAGCTCGCCGGCCGCGACGACGCCACCGCCGATCACCACCTGCTCTGGGTCGAAGAGGTTGATCGCGCTGGCGATCCCGATGCCGAGTCGCTCGCCGAGGACCCGCAGGAGCTCACAGGATTCGCCGTCTCCCTCCTGGGCGAGCTCCACGACGTCGCGCCCGGTGACCTTGCCCTGCGCCTCGGCGCGCCGCCCCAGGGCGGAGCCCGGGTCCGCGTCCGCAGCCTGCGTGGCCATCCGGTCCAGCGCGGTCCCGGCGGCGAGCGACTCGAGCGATCCGGGCTGGGGGAAGCGCTCGGCCGGCGGTGGCGCTCCGCCGGCGAGGTCGAGGCCGATCAGGATGTGACCCATCTCGGCGCCCGACCCGGTCGATCCGCGGTAGGGCCGGCCGCTGAGCACCAGCCCTCCCCCGACGCCTGTGCCGATCGTGAACATGACGAGGTCGCGAGCGACCAGGCGGTCGCCATCGTGGGCCTCGGCCAGCGCGGCAACGTTGGCGTCGTTGTCGACGAAGACGGGCAGGCCCAGGCGCTCGCGCAGGATCTCGCGCAGCGGCACGTTCTCGAGCGGCACGTTGACCCCCGACTTCGCCTTGCCGGTAGCCCACTCGATCGCCGCGGGGATCCCCAGGCCGGCGGCGTCGGCGCCATCGCCGCGCGCGCCGTCGACCACCGCGGCGAGCTGGTCGACCAGGGCCTGCGAGGACCCCTTCTCTGTTGGTATCTCGGCGGGCTCGGAGAGCACGCCGTCCTCGAGCACCGCGACCGAGACCTTCGTCCCGCCGACGTCCACGCCGATCAGCCGCGTCACAGCTCGTCCTCCGGCAGTCGGGCTGCAGCATCGGCGTCGAGGAGCACCGTCGCCTGGCCGGCGGGGGCCACCAGCGAGGCCGGCCGATCCGGCCCGGGCGGACCGGTGAACGCGTCGGCGACCGCCTCGGCCTTGTCGGTTCCGGCGACCAGGAACAGCACCTCGCGGGCGGCGCTGAACGCGGGGATGGTCAGGGTGATGCGGGGGACGCGCGGCTCCATCCCGGCCTCCGGCACGCCGACGACGGGACGCTCGCGCTCCTCTACCTCGGGTTGCCCGGGGAACAGCGAGGCGGTGTGCCGGTCGGGCCCCAGGCCGAGCAGGACGAGATCGAAGGCGGGCATCCCATCGGGCCACACCGAGCGCAGATCCTCGGCGTAGAGCCCGGCGCCGTCGTTCGGGCCCATCTCGCCGGCCATCCGCCGCACGTCGGGAGGCGTCCCGGTCAGCCGGTCCAGCAGGGCCTCCCTGACCATGCGGTGGTTGGAGCGCTCGTCGTCGGGCGCGACGCAGCGCTCGTCGCCGAACCACAGCGTGCAGCCCGACCAGTCGACGTCCATCCCCGCGAGGTGCTCGTAGGCCGCGCGCGGCGTCGAGCCGCCCGAGAGCACGATGTTCGCGCCCGCGGTCGCGATCGCGGCGATCCGGTCGGCCGCCGCGCCGGCCACGTCGTCGACCACCTCGACGGTGCGCCGTCCGGTCGCCGTCACGGCACCATCGCATCGGCGGCCGACAGCGCGGGGCGGTAGGTGGGCTCGCGCAGGAGTGCCTGGCGGATGCCCTCGCCGAGGATGCCCGCCTCGCCGCGCGAGGCGCCCATCACGGTCCAACGGGCCTCGCGCCCCTTGCGGTCGCGGCGCGTCGCGGCGAGCCCGCCCTCGCCGCGCTCGAGCGTGATCGACATGCCCGACTCGGTCTCGATCGTGAGGCCGGCCAGTCCGGGGACGGACAGCCGGTCGTCCGGCTCGAGCCGCAGCGCCACCTCGCCGCGGTCCGCGCGCACACGCCCGCGCATCTCGGTCTGACCCGCGACCACGAGCTTCTCCGGGCGCCAGCCCAGGCGCGTGGCCAGCCAGCCGAGCAGCAGCAGGCCGGCCACGGTGGAGTCGGTGCGGTGACGCACGCTGACCGCGCAGATGCGTCCCAGCTCACCCCGCCACTGCGGCGGGTCGAAGGTGGCAGCGATGCGCTCGCGCCACGGCGTCGAGCGCAGCCACGCCAGGTCGACCACGTAGGCGCGACCGGCGAGCTCGGCCGAGCGCGCCAGCGCGGCGTGGGGATCGGGCTCGTCGACCGAGTCAAGCAGCACCACCTGGGCCAGATGCCGCAGCGCGTCGACAGCCTCGGGATGGCCGTGCGGCGACCACACGACGGTGGCCAGGTCGGTGACCACGAGCGGGTCGACGATCGTGTCGAGGTGAGGCAGGTGCTGCGGGCCAACCTCGACGACGACGTGCTCGTGGGCGACACAGAAGGACCCCGGCTTCGGGTCGCCCTCGGCGGTCATCGTCGCCCATGCGTCGAGCGAGGTGCGCCCGGGGTCCACCGCGCACACGATGGTGCGAGACGGGTGATAGCGCCCCACGCGCTCGAGGCGGTTCTCGATCTCTCCGCGCCACTCGCGGTCGACGATCACGACGAGGTTCAGCACGCGCGCGGGCACGTAGCCCTCGTTCTCGGCGTGGCGCTCCTTGAGCAGGTCCCGCAGCGCCGCTTCGATGTGCGCGGGCTCGGTGTCCTGCTCGCTCCAGACGCCGTCCATCAGCCCACCGGCCTGCGGTCCGTCATCAGACCGCGCGCCACTGCGCCTCGCCCGCCATCAGCGCCGCGGCCTCCTCGGGGCCCTGGGACCCGGCCTCGTAGGCGGGCAGCGGCTCGTCTCCCGCCGCCCACGCCTCGAGGATCGGGTCGCAGATGCGCCACTGCGCCTCGACCTCGTCGTCGCGCGTGAAGAGCGTGGCGTCGCCGCGCATTGCGTCCATGATCAGGCGCTCGTAGGCCTCGGGCGATTCCGACAGGAACGAGGTCCCGTAGAGGAACTCCATGTTCACCGGGCGGATCCGCATGCGCGTCCCCGGGATCTTCGCCCCGAGCGAGATCGACACGCCCTCGTTGGGCTGCATCGTCAGCACGATCTGGTTGGGCCGCACGCCGATCGAGCCCTCGGCCTGGAAGGCCAGGTGGGGCACCGGCTTGAGCGTTACGGCGATCTCGGTGACCTTGCGCGCCAGCGACTTTCCGGTGCGCAGGTAGATCGGGACTCCCGCCCAGCGCCAGTTGTCGACGTGCAGGCGCAGCGCCACGTAGGTCTCCGTGCGCGAGTCCGGCGGCACTCCCTCCTCCTCGAGGTAGCCGCGCTGGGGCTTTCCGCCCAGCGTGCCGGGGACGTACTGTCCGCGCACGGTGATCGCCGCGACCTCGTCGGGCTCGGGCTCGTGGATCGAGTGCAGCACCTTGACCTTCTCGTCGCGCACGTCGTCGGCCGAGAAGGACACCGGCGGCTCCATGCACAGGATCGTCAGCAGCTGGAGCATGTGGTTCTGGACCAGGTCGCGCAGGGCGCCGGACGAGTCGTAGTAGCCCGCGCGCGAGCCGATCGAGAGGTCCTCGGCGGCGGTGATCTGGACGTGGTCGACGTAGTTGCGGTTCCACAGCGGCTCGAACATCCCGTTGGCGAAGCGGAACGCCATCATGTTCTGGACGGTCTCCTTGCCCAGGTAGTGGTCGATCCGGTAGACCTGGGACTCGTCGAAGACCGACAGCACCTCGCGGTTCAGCGCCTGGGCCTCGCGCAGCTTCGTACCGAAGGGCTTCTCGATGATCACGCGCACCTCGGCATCGCCCTGGTGGTCCATCCCCCGCTCGCCAAGCGCCTTGACGATCACCGGGAAGAACGCCGGCGCCGTCGAGAGGTAGAAGGCGCGGTTGAACGTCAGCCCGCCCTCGGAGTCGAAGTCGGCGAGCGCCTGCTCGAGGTTCGCGTAGACGCCGGCGTCGTCGAAGGAGCCCGAGACGTAGCGGACGTTGGCCAGCAGCGCGGCCAGCACCTTCTCGTCGGGAGTGCGCCGCGAGAACTCGCGCACCGACTCGATCGCCATGTCGCGAAACTCCTCGTCGCTCATCCCGCTGCGCGATGAGCCCACGAGGTTGAAGCGCTCGGGCAGCGCGCCCTCGTGGGCGAGGTTGTAGAGGGCGGGCAGGAGCTTGCGCTTGGCGAGGTCGCCCGTGGCCCCGAAGATCGTCAGCGTCGTCGGGTGGACCGGGAGCCGCTCCAGTCCCTCGACCAGCGGGTTCTCCTGCGCTGTCGCGGTCGTGGCCATAACGCTAGCCTCAGCCGTCGGCGGTGGTCTTCACGGCGTGGCCGCCGAACTGCTTGCGCAGCGCGGCGTTGACGCGCGCCGCGAACGCGTTCTGGCCGCGCGAGGAGAAGCGCTCGAAGAGCGAGGTGGTGATCACGGGCATCGGGATGCGCTTGTCGATCGAGTCCTCGACGGTCCAGCGGCCCTCCCCCGAGTCCTCCACGTAGGGCTCGAGGCTCGCGAGGTCGTTGCCCTCCTGCTCGAAGGCGAGCGCCGCCAGCTCGCACAGCCACGAACGCACGACGGACCCCTGCATCCACAGGTGGGCGATCTTCGCGTTGTCGAGCTCGAACTCGCAGGCGTCGAACAGCGCGAAGCCCTCGGCGTAGGCCTGCATCATCCCGTACTCGACGCCGTTGTGGACCATCTTCACGTAGTGGCCGGCCCCCGCTGGCCCGAAGTGCCCCCAGCCCGGGCCGTGCTCCTCGTCGCTCGGCGGCGCCAGCACGTCGAGGATCGGCGACAGCCGATCCACTGCCTCCTCGGGGCCGCCGACCATCATGCAGTAGCCGACCTGCAGGCCCCAGACGCCTCCCGAGGTCCCGACGTCCACGTAGTGGATGCCCTTGGGCCCCAGCTCCTGGGCCCTGCGCTTGTCGTCGGTCCAGCGCGAGTTGCCGCCGTCGACGATCAGGTCGCCCTCGTCCAGCAGGTCGGCGAGCTTGTCGACGGTCTCCTGCGTCGGGTCGCCGGCGGGGACCATGATCCACACGGCGCGGGGGGCCTTGAGCTTCGAGACCAGCTCCTCCAGCGAGGAAGCGCCGGCCGCGCCGTGGCCCTCGGCCTCGGAGACTGCGTCCTCGCTGAAGTCGAACGCGACAACCTCGTGATCGGAGTCGCGGTGGATGCGGTGGACCATGTTCCCGCCCATCCTGCCCAGCCCGACGAAGCCCAGTTGCATCCGCTCAGCCTCCCTTGATCTGCTCGGTCAGTGACTTGACGGCCTCCGCGGGATCGCCCTCCAGGCGCACCCGCTCGGCCGCGAGGCCATGGTCGCGCAGCGTCTGCAGGTCGCCGACCGCCTGCGCGTTCTTCAGCGTCGCGAAGGTGTACGGGGCGCCGGGGATCTCCGCGTCGGCCTCGCCGTCGTGCATCAGCTGCAGGAAGACGCCGGTCGCCGGGCCCCCCTTGTGGAGCTGGCCGGTCGAGTGCAGGAAGCGCGGGCCGTAGCCGAAGGTGGTGGCCGCGCCGGTGTGCTCGCGGATCGTCTCGCGCAGCTTGGCGATCGCCTGGTCGAAGCGCGCCGAGGGCTCCACCCAGCCCATGATCGCGACGTAGCGCGGCGGCTCGGCGTCGGCGAGCAGCGCCCGCACCGCCGCGGCGTCGGCGCTGCCGGGATCGGGGAGCTCGCCCTGGGACTCGTAGGCCTCGAGCACCTTCGCAGTGTTGTCCTTGGCCTCCTGGACGTTGGGCTGGTCGAAGGGATTGATGCCCAGGATGTAGCCGGCCACAGCGGTGGCGAACTCGGCGAAGAAGAAGATCCGCCCGAGGTCCGTCGCCCCGTGCACCGACATCGTGATCACCGGATGGCCGGCCTTGGCCAGCGCATCGGTCTTCGCGTCGAGGTCGGCGTCGGGCTCGTCGGCGTTGCGCAGGTAGGCGAAGACGCGATCGGGCCCGTAGGCCTCCGGCGGGCCGATCGGCTCGTCGGCCACGGGCAGGACGCCCTTGCCCTCCTTGCCGGTGCTCTCGGCGATCAGCTGCTCGACCCACAGGCCGAACGACGAGATCGGCTCCGAGACGACGAACGTGAGCTTGTCGCGGCCCGCCTGCGCCAGCGCGCCCATCACGATCCCCAGCCACAGGCCGGAGTTGCTGGTGCCCTGGTCATAGGAGGTGCAGTTCTGCTCGGCGACCTGGCAGCGGTGCAGCAGCGCCTCCACGGCCACGCCCATCAGCGCGGCGGGGACGAGGCCGAAGTAGGACAGGACGCTGTAGCGCCCGCCGATGTCGGGGTCGTTCTCGAACACCCGCCGGAATCCGTGCTCGCGCGCGAGCTGGGCCAGCGGCGAGCCGGGGTCGGTGACCGCCACGAAGTGCGAGCCCGCGTCCTCCCCGACGGCGGCCTTGACCTGATCGAAGAAGTAGCGGAAGTGCGAGAGCGTCTCGATCGTCCCGCCCGACTTGGAGGAGACGACGAACAGCGTCTTCTCGACGTCCAGCGAGCGTTCGAGCGCGAGCACGGCCCCGGGGTCCGTCGAGTCCAAGACGTGCAGGCGCATCGCGCCCTCGATCTCGCCGAACGTCCGCCGGATCACCTCCGGCCCGAGGCTCGAGCCGCCCATGCCCAGCAGCGCGGCGTCGGTGAGCCCGTCGGCCTGGCAGGACTCCACGAACGCGTGCAGCTCCGCGGCGTGCTCGAGCATCGGCTCGGAGATTGTCAGCCAGCCCAGCCGGTCGGCCACCTCGGGCGCGCCGGCCTCTCCCCACAGCGTGTCGTCCTTGCGCCACACCCGCTGGGCCACCTGGTCGCCGGTCGCGCGCTTGCCGGCCTCGGCGATCGGCGCCTCGAGCCCGTCGGGCAGGACCGACCGGATCGTCGGCGGGCGGTTGGTGACGACCGCCTCGCGGCGGTCCTCGACGCCCTCGATCAGCGTCTGCATCGACTTCTCGAAGGCGGCGATGCCCTGGTCGAGCAGCAGCGCCGTGACGTCGTCGATGTCGATCCCCGCGGCGGCCAGCGCGTCGAGCTGCGCCGCCGGGTCCTGGTCGGCGGTGGCCCCGCGCACCTCGCCGCGCTCGGCCGTGGCCAGGAGGGTGGGGAGCGGCATCGTGTTGACGGTGTCGGGCGCGACCAGCTCGTCCACGTACATCGTCTCGGAGTAGTGCGGGTTCTTGACGCCGGTGGAGGCCCACAACGGACGCTGGACCGAAGCGCCGGCCTCGTGCAGCGTGGCGAAGCGCTCGCCGCCGAAGACCTGCTTGAAGCGCTGGTAGGCGGCCCGCGCGTTGGCGATCGCGGCGGTGCCCTGGAGGTCGGGCTTCCCCAGCTCCTCGAGGCGCTTGTCGACCTCGGTGTCCACGCGCGAGACGAAGAAGGACGCCACCGAGTGCACATCGAGCTCCTTGCCCTCCTCGTGGCGGCGCTCGAGGCCGCGGATGAAGGCCTCGGCCACCTTCGCGTAGGCGTCGACCGCGAAGAGCAGCGTCACGTTGATGTTGATGCCCTCGTAGATCGCCTGCTCGATCGCCGGAACGCCCTCGTCGGTGCCGGGGATCTTGATCATCACGTTGGGCCGGTCGACGCTCTTCCAGTAGGAGCGCGCCTGCTCGAGCGTGCCCTCGGTGTCGTGGGCGAGGTCGGGCTGGACCTCCAGCGACACGTAGCCGTCGTAGTGCTCGGTGCGCTCCCAGATCGGGCGCAGCACGTCGAGCGCGAGCTGGACGTCCTTGATCGCGATGCGGTCGAAGATCGCCTGCGCGTCGAGTCCCTCCCTGGCCATCTCGGCGAGCTCGGCGTCGTAGTCGTCGGAGCCGAGGATCGCCTTCTCGAAGATCGCGGGGTTGGACGTCATGCCGCGCAGCGAGTCGATGTCGATCAGCCGCTGGAGCTCGCCGCCCTCGATCAGGCTGCGGCGGATCTGGTCCAGCCAGATCGAGGTGCCGGCCTCGGTCAGCGCGGCGAGACGGGGGTTGGCCTCGGTTTGAACGCTCATGGGATGCTCGCTCTCCTGGGGTGGGGTGTCAGCTCGCCGCCTCCTTGGCCGCATCGACGACCTTGGCCGCACGCGCCGCGATGTTGTCCGGCGTGAAGCCGAAGTGCGCGTAGACGGCCTTCTGGGGGCCGGAGGCGCCGAAGCCCTCCATCCCCAGCACGTCGCCGAGGTCGCCGACCCAGCGGTGCCATGACATCGGGGAGGCCGCCTCGACCGCGAGCCGGGCGCGGCAGGAGGGCGGCAGGACGGAGTCGCGGTAGCCCTCGTCCTGCTCGGCGAAGCGATCGAGGCAGGGGACGCTGACCACGCGCGTGGCCATCCCCTTCGCCTCGAGCAGGTCGGCGGCCGCGTTGCACAGGTGCACCTCGGAGCCCGAGGCCAGCACGATCAGGTCGGGATCGGGGTCCTTGTAGGACTCGCGCAGGACGTAGGCGCCGCGCTCGATCGCGTCGGCGGGCACGCCGGACGGGTTCCACGTCGGCAGGCCCTGGCGCGAGAGCGCAAGGCACGTCGGGGCGTCGGTCTGCTCGAGCGCGAAGCGCCACGCGAGCGCGGCCTCGTTGGCGCCGCCCGGGCGCACGACGTAGCAGTTCGGGGTGGCCCGCAGCGCGAGCAGCTGCTCGATCGGCTGGTGCGTGGGCCCGTCCTCGCCGACCCCGATCGAGTCGTGGGTGAAGACGAAGATTGACGGGAGCCCCATCAGCGCCGCGAGCCGGATCGCGGCCTTCATGTAGTCCGAGAAGATCAGGAAGGTCGCGCCGTAGCCGCGGAGGCCGTGGAGCGTGAGGCCGTTGACGATCGCGCCCATCGCGTGCTCGCGGATGCCGAAGTGCAGGTTGCGCCCGCCGTACTCGCCCGGCGCCACGTCGCCCCCCTCCTTGATCAGCGTCAGGTTGGACGGGGCGAGGTCGGCCGACCCGCCGACCAGCTCGGGCACCTGCGCGGCGGCCCACTGAAGCACCTGGTGCGAGGACTTGCGCGTGGCGATCATGCCGTCGTCGACGTGGAAGCGGGGCACGTCTGAGTCCCAGCCCTCGGGCAGCGACCGGCTCATCATCCGCTCGAGCTCGCCCGCCTCCTCCGGGTGCGCCTCGCGGTAGACGGTCATCCGCTGGTTCCACTCCGATTCCACCTCACGCCCGCGCTCGACCGTCTCGCGGAAGTGCGCGAGCGCCTCACCGGGGACGTGGAAGCTCTCGTCGGCCGGCCAGTCGTAGGCCTCCTTGGTGAGGCGGACCTCCTCCTCGCCCAGCGGCGCACCGTGCGCCTCGTGGGTGTCCTGCTTGTTGGGCGACCCGGGGGCGATGTGCGTGCGCACGACGATCAGCGAGGGGCGGTCGGCCTCCTCCATCGCCTCGCGCGTGGCGGCCTCGAGCCGGTCGAGCTCGATGTCCTCGCCGAGGTTGATGACGTGCCAGCCGTAGCTCTCGTAGCGACCGGGTACGTCCTCGGAGAACGAGAGCGCGGTGTCGCCCTCGATCGAGATGTGGTTGTCGTCGTAGAAGGCGACGAGGCGACCGAGGCGCAGATGGCCGGCCAGCGAGGAGGCCTCGGAGGAGATGCCTTCCTGGAGATCACCGTCGGAGGCGATCGTGAAGGTGTGGTGATCGACGATCTCGTGGCCGTCGCGATTGAAGCGCGCGGCCAGCATCCGCTCGGCCAGCGCGAGGCCGACGCACATGGAGATCCCCTGGCCCAGCGGCCCGGTGGTGGCCTCGATCCCGGCCGCGTGACCGTACTCCGGGTGCCCCGCGGTCGGCGAGCCCAGCTGGCGGAAGCGCTCGAGGTCCTCGAGCTCGAGCCCGTAGCCACAGAGGTAGAGCATCGAGTACAGGAGCATCGACGCGTGCCCGCAGGAGAGCACGAAGCGGTCGCGGTCGATCCACTCCGGGTTGGCCGGCGAGTGGCGCATGACCCGCGTGTAGAGGACGTGCGCGACCGGCGCCAGCGCCATCGGAGTGCCGGGATGGCCGGAGTTGGCCTTCTGGACGGCATCCATCGACAGGGTGCGGATCGTGTTCACGCAGAGCTGGTCCAGCGTCCGCGTGTCGGTCACCGTGCTCATCCCGGGGCCGACCATACCCGCTTGCGCTTCCTCCAGCCGGTCATGGCGTCGCGCTGCGCCCACCGTCGCGCGGGGTCGCCCGCGCGCGACCCTTGAACGTCGGAGCAGGCAGGTGGGGCTGCGGTGGGCGTATCGGCGCTCAGGCTGGATCTACTGACGCGCCGGGCAAATATCAACGGCGTAAAGCCCACTCCCGCCGCGAGCATACGTCACGTCAACACGAGCGACCGCTCGTCCTCGGAGCAGTAGCGGGCGGTTGAACGCCCAGATGCGTTGCGCTGCGATCATTTGAGCCGGCACGGGCCGATACGAAGAGCTGAGCCGCACACCAAGCCGCGTGATCGGAATGTGGGTACGGAAGACGATGCGCGCACCCGCCCGGAGCACCAAGCAGCGCACGGTACTGGGCAGGTAAGCCGCGGCGACGCATGCTCGGTCCCAGCAGAAGGAGCCGCGGGCCGCGAATAAGCCCTGCCCACTGCTGTAAAAGGTCGGAAGGGGAGCGGCGGCGATGCCCGGAGGCGGCGTGAGCGAAAAACTGGCGAACGCCCCACGAGGCGCTAGCGTGGCCAGAGCTGACGCGATTCCGATGATCGCCGCGCAGCAGATCCAGCGGTCAAGACGCACCACGGTTCTTCGGGTCAGGGGGCGGATCAGGGTCGTCAAGGTTCTCCCGGACCTAGTGCCCAGTGATCAGTGCTGGTCCAGCGTCCGCTCGCCGACCATACCGTGACCGGGCCGGTTCCATGCAAGCGCGGCCGGGCTTGCTCCCCCGGCCACGGATCGGTAATGATCGCGCCCAGTGGCATTCCTGGACCAGGTCAAGGTGGGGGCGCTTCCCTTCCAGCGCTTCGAGGAGGTGCTCCCCCCGGAGCGCTACGAGCAATTCCGCGCCGCCGCCGAGGAGGTGCGCAGCGTCCTGGAGGGCCGGGTGGTCTGGAACGTCAACTCGACGGCGCGCGGCGGGGGCGTGGCCGAGATGCTCGTGTCGCTGCTCGCCTACGCGCGCGGGGCCCAGGTGGACGCGCGCTGGATCGTGATCAAGGGCAACGACCCCTTCTTCGCGCTGACCAAGCGCATCCACAACAACCTCCACTCGGCGCCCGGCGACGGCGGCGAGCTCGGCGAGGCCGAGCACGAGATCTACCAGGACGCGCTGAAGGGCAACATCGCCGAGTTCTCAGAGCTCGTCTCCCCCGACGACGTGGTGATCATCCACGACCCCCAGCCCGCCGGCCTGATCCCGATGCTCAAGGAGATGGGCATCCCGGTGATCTGGCGCTGTCACGTGGGGATCGACGTCCCGTCGGAGGTCTCGCGCCGCGCGTGGAAGTTCCTGCGGCCCTACGTCGAGCCCGCCGACGCCTACGTCTTCTCGCGCAAGGCTTTCGTGTGGGAGCAGCTCGAGGACGACAAGATCGAGCTGATCGCCCCGGTCATCGACGCCTTCTCGGCCAAGAACCAGGAGCTCGACCCCGGCCAGGTGGCGGGAATCCTCAGCGCCGCCGGACTGAGCTCGGACGGCGCGGGCCGCGACGCCACCTTCCTGCGCGAGGACGGCACCCCCGAGCGGGTCAACCGCCAGGCCGAGATCCTCGAGGAGCAGCCGCTGGACCCGGGCGCCCCGGTCGTGCTCCAGGTCTCACGGTGGGACCGGCTGAAGGACCCGCTTGGCGTGATCAAGGGGTTCGTCGACCACGTGGCGCCGCAGACCGACGCCCACCTGGTCTACGCCGGCCCCGCCGTCGAGGCCGTCGCCGACGACCCGGAGGGCAAGGATGTGCTCGAGGAGGCCCAGCGGACGTGGCGCGAGCTGCCCGACGACGCGCGCGCCCGCGTCCACCTGGTTGCGCTGCCGATGGAGGACCTGCAGGAGAACGCGGCGATCGTCAACGCGCTCCAGCGCCGCGCCAGCGTGGTCGTGCAGAAGTCGATCGCCGAGGGCTTCGGCCTCACCGTCGCGGAGGGGATGTGGAAGGGCCGGCCCGTCGTCGCCAGCCGCATCGGGGGGATCCAGGACCAGATCGTCGACGGCACCAGCGGCGTGCTGCTGGACGAGCCGACCGACCTGGACGAGTACGGCGCCGCCGTGCGCGCGCTGCTGCAGGAGCCCGACCGCGCCGAGCGCATCGGCCACGAGGCCCAGGAACGGGTGCGCGACGAGTTCCTGGCGGTGCGCTCGCTGATGCAGTACATCGCGCTGATCCACAAGCTGATCGACGCCTAGGCCCGGCGGGCGCCGCCGGCGCCGCCGGGCTCGCGCGCCAGCGCCAGGCCACGACGAAGCCGGAGTAGGACACGGGCGAAGCGCGGGCGCAGGCCTCGCGGCGAACGCCAGTATGCCCGCCGGCGCGGCCGGCTCGTGCGGCTCTGCGGGTCAGGCGAGCGCGCCGGCGCCGGCCCGGGCCGGCGCGCGGACACCGTGCATCATCTCGACGTTGCACAGCGCGAGGTCGGCCTCGGGCACGCCCGCGCCGGCGTGGACGCGCAGGACCGCGCCGCCGAGGCGCGCCCCGGTCGCGCGGAACTCCTCGACCAGCTCGACGATCCGGTCGCTGGGGACGCCGCAGGCGGCGAGGAACTCGCCCGCGGCCTCGCCCTGGAGCTCGTCGCGGCTCAGCTCGAGCTCCTCGGTCCGCCGCTCGCCGCCGGCGACCGGCACGCGAGCGGCGTGCGCGATCCGCAGGACGCAGGCGGCGGCGTCGTCGGGCATCGCGTCGGACTCGCCGGCGACTCGGTCGACCACGTTCTGGGCGTCCGCGCGGGGACCGAGCTCGTGCAGCACGCGCCAGAGCCGCTCGTAGCCGAAAAGATCGCCGCTGACGCGGGCCCCCGTCAGCCCGTCGGTGTAGAAGCAGACGACCGAGCCGGGCGGCAGGTGCAGCGTCGTCTGGCGCCGGCCCACCTTCCCCGCGACCCCGAGCGGCGGGGGAGCGCAGGTGGTCACGGGCTCGAACGCCGCCGGGCCGAGGACCACCGGCGGCGACAGGCCGGCACCGGCATAGGTGAGGGTCGCGGTGTCGCGGTCGTAGACGCCGACGACGAGGCTGGCGCGGTCGGTCGCGAGCTGGTGCTCGAGCACGCCCGCGCCGACCTGCAGCGCGCTGCGCGGCTGCATGCCGGCCTCCAGGTAGGCCCGCAGCGTGTGACGGATCAGCGCGGTCATGCCGAGGGCGCGCCGCCCCCCGCTCGACAGGCCCCCGACGACCAGTCCGAGCCGGTCGCCGTCGAGCGCGAAGACGTCGTAGAAGTCACCGCCGCCCGCCGATCCGCTCGCCGGTCGGTAGGCCGCCGTGGCCATCACGCCGCGCAGCTGCTCGGGCGGGGCCGGAAGGAGGGCCTTCTGGAGCAGCCCCACGTCCTTGAGCAGCTCCTCGCGCTGGGCGGCGAGCTGTCGCGCGCGGTAGCCGACCAGCCACGACCGTCCGGCGAACGCGAGCATCAGTGCGGCCAGGAGTCCGATCAGTGCCCAGATCGCGGTTGGGATCACCTCGACGACCTGTCGCACCGTTCGCGCGATCGGCGAGCTGGGGGCCGGTTTGCGCTCTCCGCCCTCGGAGGAGTCCCGTCGCGCCGGCCGCGAGTCCGTCGCCGACAAGTCGCCCGAGACGGCACCGAGCCCGGAGGTCAGGAGCCCGGCGCCCCCGAAGGCTCCGCTGCCGCCGCCTCCCGCGGAGCCGGCGGACGTGGGCTGGCGCGGCGCCGTGCGACCCGACCCGGAGGTGGCGGGGGACGGCGCGCTCGCCGTCTGTCCGGTCACCGCGGCGGGTGCGTCGCCGGTCGGCGGGTCGGTCGCGGTGGCCGCCGAGGCCTGCGCGGGCGATCCCGCGGAGCCGCCGCCGCCCTTCCCCTTGCTGCTGCCGCTGTTCAGGCCCGCCGTCTGGGAGGCGCGCGAAGCCGTGTGGCGAACCTTGCCCTGCGCCTTGCGCGGGCTCGTGCGCTTGCGGCTCGTGCTCTTCGTGCTCTTGCGCGCCCCGCCGTTGCTCGCAGCGCGGAGCACGGTGGCGCCCTTCGCCGCCTTGCGCAGATGGCGACCCGCATGCCCCTTGCCGCCCAGGCGCTTCTCGATGCGGTGACGCTTTCCGTCCTTTTTCCGCGCGTCGGCGACGCCGGCGGTCCCGGCAACGAGCAGCGCGCCGAGGCAGGCGATCGCCAGGATCGCCCGCAAGAGGGTGCTTGGACTGGGCGCGAAGCCCCGATGTGTCAAACGACGGATCCCCGAATCGACGGCGGATTGGTCCTGCCCACGGCTTCGGCCCCCCGCGCGACGTACTTGACCGACGGCGCAGGTTTAGAACATGCGTCGAGGCGCGGCGTCATCGCCACGCGGACGCACCGAGATCCGGACCGCCGCGCTAGCGGCGCTGCCTGACGAGCATCTAGGCCGCCAATCCGGACCGGCACGCGGTTCGTTGCTGGATTTCCCCCCCCTATAGAGGGGCAAAGGCGGCAACGAACCAGGATCCGGCCCGCGGCTCAGCTAGCCGCCGGCCGGGGCGCCGGGGGTCCGGCCGCGCGGGTCGGGGCTCATAAACGCTGCCGCCGCGGAGAGCCCGGCCTCGCGGCGGACGGTGGCGATCCGCCGCCCTGGCTGGACGGCGTCGTGCGGCGCCTTGACGCGCTCGCCGAGCCGGGCGGCGGCGCCGTCGAGGTCGGCGGTGACGAAGACCAGTCCCCAGAACGCGGCAGGACCGGGCGGGGCGTCCAGGCGCTCGACGAGCTCGAGGATGACCTCGCCAAGCCGGAAGAACCCCTGGCGGAAGGAATGCTCGCCGGCGCCTGCCTCGCGCACCCGCCGCAGTTCGAGGCCGGCCGACTCGAACGCGCCGACGGTGCGATCGAAGTCCGGGGAGAGCACCACGACGTGGTCCACCGACTCGGTCGCATTGGGATGGGCGGCCCCGGCACACGGGGGCCGCCCGGACCGCGTGGTGGGCAGGCCGTCGAGCTCCACGGCCGCGATCCCGCGCAGCGCCCACGAGACGATTCCGCGTCCGGCCGCGCGGCCGGCCATGCGCACGCGCACCGCTCCGATGCGGCACACGTCGCCCTCGACGGCGAACCCGAGCTCCCGCCAGGTCGCCGGGTCGTCGGCGACGACCAGTTCGTCGAGGGTGGGCCCGGCGCCCATGGGGAGATCGTCGCAGGCGGTAGCCTGCCGCGGCGATGAGCGCCAAGGCAGGCGAAGCCGGCAACCAGGTCGACATCGCCACCCAGTCCCTGGCCCGGCCGGCGGCGCTGATGGCGGTGGGGACCGCGCTCTCGCGCGTCACCGGACTGGGACGCATCGTCGCGCTGGCGGTGGCGCTGGGGGTCGCGGAGTCCCGGCTCGCCGACGCCTACAACATCGCGAACACCGTCCCGCTCGTCCTCTATGAGCTGGTGCTCGGCGGCATCCTCACGTCGATCTTCATCCCGGTGGTCGTGCAGGAGCTGCGCACGCACGAGGGCGAGGAGGCGCGTGCGTCGGTCTCCGCGCTGGTCACGGCGGCGATCGTGGCGCTGATGGCGATGACCGTGCTGCTCGTCGTGCTCGCGCCATGGCTGATCGACCTCTTCTCCGACCGCGTACCGGGCCCGGAGGGGCGCACCCAGCACGACCTCGCCACCTTCTTCCTGCGGATGTTCGCCCCCCAGGTGGCGCTGTTCGGCGTCTCCGCAGTCGCCGCCGCGCTGGTCAACGCGCACGGGCGCTTCGGCCCGCCGATGTTCGCCCCGGTCGTCAACAACGTGATCCTGATCGCCACCTTCCTGGTCTTCGCGGCGGTGACCGCGGGGGTGCCCACCGAGGCGACCGTGGAGGACGACCTCGGCCTCAAGCTCCTGCTCGCCGCGGGCGCGACCGGGGCGGTGGCGGCGATGGCGGTCGTCAACTGGCACTTCGTCCGCCGCCTCGGCCTGCGCCTGCGCCCCCGCCTCGACCTGCGCCATCCCGCGGTGCGCAAGGTGGCGCGCCTGTCGCTGTGGACGTTGCTCTACGTCGTGGTCAACGCGATCGGGACGGGCGTCTCGTTCTACCTGGCCAACGGCCGGCAGGGCGGCCCGACCGCCTACGTGACGGCGTTCGCCTTCTTCCAGCTCCCGGTCGGGATCGCGGCGGTCTCGATCATGACCGCGCTGATGCCCAAGCTCTCGGCGCACTTCGTCGACGGCGAGGAGGCGACGTTCCGCGCACGGCTGGCCGGCGGTCTGCGTACGACCGCGCTGCTGATGCTGCCCGCCACGGCCGCCTACCTGGTGGTCGCCGGCCCGCTGGTCGAGGTGCTCCTCGAGCACGGCGTCGTGCGCTCGGCGAGCGTCGACCTGGTGGCCTCGACCCTGCGGCTGTTCGCCGTCGGGCTGCTGCCCTTCGCGTCGTTCCTGCTGCTCTCGCGCGCGTTCTACGCGCGCCAGGACAACCGCACGCCCGCGCTCTACAACGTGCTCGGGGTGGGCGTGACGGTGGCGCTCGACTTCATCCTCTTCCCCTCACTCGACGTGAGGGGACTGGCGCTGGCCCACTCGGCGGGCTTCGCCGTCGGCACGCTGGTGCTGGCGATGCTCCTGCGCCGCAGGATCGGCGGCCTCGAGGGGCGCCGCACGATGGTCGAGCTGGGGAAGGCGCTGGCCGCCTCGGCGCTGGCCGCGGGCGCGATGCTCGCCGTCCTCGACGGCGTGGCGGCGGCGGTCGAGCCCGGGGACCTGCGCGCGCTGGCACAGCTCGTCGCCGCCGGGGTGGCGGGGACGGCGACGTTCCTGGTCGCCGCGCGCGTCCTGCGCGTGCGCGAGCTCGACGCCTTCCGCCGCCTGCTCCCGGGCCGATGAGCGCCGGCCTCCATCTCGGCGTCTACCCGCCGCTGACGCCGGCCGCCGCGCTGCGCCCCGCCCGCTCGCCGGCGTTTCCGTTCGACCAGCCCAACGCCACGCTGACCCACCTCGGTCGCGGCGCCGCGTTCCTCGCGCTGCGCGCCCTCGGTCTCGGCGCGGGATGCCGGATCGCCATGCCCGCCTACCACTGCGGCTCGGAGGTCGAGGCGGCGCGGCTGACCGGCGCCGAAATCGACTTCTACCGGGTCGACGCGCAGCTGCAGGTCGACGAGGACGACCTGCACCGCGCGGCTGGATCGGCGGACGCCGTCTACCTGATCTCGCACTTCGGCTTCCCGATGCCGGCGCTCCCTTCCGCGGTGCCGGTGATCGAGGACGCGGCGCACGGTCTCTTCTCCGCGGGCCCGGACGGACCGCTGGGTTCGCGCGCAGCGGCGGCGGTGTTCTGCCCGCGCAAGTCGCTGGGCGTGCCCGACGGCGGAGCGCTGCTGGTGCGCGACCGCCGAGCCGCCGCGCTCCCGCGCCGGCCGGGCGCGCGGGCGATGGCGCGCTCGACCCTCTCCCTGCTGGCCGCCAGAGCCGCGGGCGCGCGGTCGCCGCTCCTGCGCCGGCCGGCCGCGAAGCTGATCGGGCGCGCCTCGCGCGCCGACGCGGCGGCGCGCGAGGGCACGCTAACCGAGGCGGTGATCGGGGAATGGGACCTGACAGTGCCCGACCTCGAGGCCGCGGCGGGCGCGCCGTCCCGGCTCACGGCCCATCTGGTGCGCCGCTTCGACGCCGAGGCGGTGCGCCGGCGCCGGCGCGACAACTACGCGCTTCTGCGCGACGAGCTGGCCGACCATGCCCCGGCGTCCTTCCGCGAGCTGCCTCCCGGCGTCGCGCCGCTCTACTTCCCCGTGCTGACCGGCGACCGCGACGCCGCGATCACCCGGATGCTCGACGGCGGCGTGCGGGCGCTCGAGATCTGGCCGGTCCCCCATCCCCTGCTCGATCGCGAGCGCTTCGCCGAGCTCGAGCCGCTGCGCCGCGGCCTCCTGGCGCTGCCCGTGCACCAGCACCTCGGCCGGTGGCAGATGGACCGCGTGCTGGCGGCGGCGAAGGGCGCGCTCAGCCGCTGACGGCCGCCGCGGCTCGGCCCGCCGGGGCGCCAGCGCGGCGCACGATCACCACCGGCGTCTGCTCGTCCTCGTTGCCGGCGGGGTTGTCGCGCAGCGCCTGCGCGAGCCACCGCGCGTCGGTTCCCGGGGACGCGCCGACCACCCAGGCTCCCGTGCGGTGGTTGGCGTCGACGACGCCCACCTCGCAGCCCAGCGCGCGGGCCAGCTCGCCGGCCAGGCGCTCGGGGTCCAGCGGGCCGAAGATCACGTGGTGATCGTGCGGGGGCATGCACGCGGCGACGTCGTCGATCATCGCCGTCCGCGGGCCCGCGATGCGGTAGAACCACCCGCTGCGCCCGAGCGGGCGGGTGAGCCCGCCGATCACTGCCGCCACCATGATCCGCGGGCGGCCGGCCTCCATGATCGCGCCCTCCATGCCCTCGGCGCTGTGCAGCGGCCCGATCGCCCCGACGAAGCGCGAGAGGAAGCGCGCGAGGCGACCCGGGAGGATGAGCTCGAGCGGAACGAGCCGGCCCTGCCCCGCCGCCGCGGCGCTCTCGGCCACGGCGAGCACGTCACCGGATCGCCGCGCCTCACGCGTGGCGGGATCGATCACCTCGAGCAGCCCCGTTCGCGAGGAGATCATCGGCGTGCGCACCGGGATCCGCTGCACGCCCTCCTCGGCCTCGGACACCGGCGCGATGCGCGGGGTCGCGAGCGGCTCGTCCTCGCCGAAGTGCTCGTGGCGCAGGCGGCGCAGGCCGGCGTGGCGCGCGTAGATGGCCGCGCCCGCGCGCCAGGTCTCGCGCGCCGCCTCGCGGTCGCCGCCGTCGAGCTGAAGGCGGCCGAGCGTCTCGTAGTCCGACGCGTAGACGAGATAGTCGGGCGCGAGGCCGACCAGCTCCCCGTACCAGCGCAGCGCGCGCTCGCGGTCGCCGCTCTGGAGGGCCAGGCGGGACAGGCGCTTGACGGCGTGGCGGCGCAGCGGTGGGCGTCCCGCAGCCGCCTCCAGGAGCTCGACGGCCTCGTCGAGGCGTCCGCCCTCCTCCAGCGCGTCGGCCAGCGACAGCGCGTACCACGGGACCTGGGGCCGCGCCGAGCGGGCGGCCCGCAGCACCTGCACCGCTTCGTCGTGGCGGTTCTGGCGCAGCAGCACCTCCGCGAGCGCCGCGGGGGCGAACCGCGAATCGGCTCTCTGGGCCAGCGCGTCGCGAGCGCGGCGCTCGGCGCCGGCGTCGTCGCGCTCCTCGATCAGCGCCAGCCACGCCCGCAGGCCGAGGGCCTCTCCCCGCGGCGCGCCCGGACCCGCATCGAGCAGACCGATCGCGCGGCGGGGATTACGCAGCCAGACGCGGCCGGCACGCCAGTGACGCAGCTTCGCGAGGGGCGCGGAGAGCACCGCGCCACTCTAGAGATCGTCGACCCGCGTCCGCCTGGCCGCCTCGAGAGCGGCCGCGGTCGGCTCAGATCGCGCAGGTCGCCAGGCCGCGCTTCTCGAGGTAGCGCTGGTGGTAGTCCTCGGCGGCCCAGAACGCAGAGGCCGGCGTGACCTCCGTGACGATCGGCCGCTCGAAGCGCGACTGGGCCCGCTGCTTGGAGGCCAGCGCCGTCCGCTCCTGCTCGGGCGAGTGCACGAAGATCGCCGAGCGATACTGGTCGCCCACGTCGGGGCCCTGGCGATTGAGCTGCGTCGGGTCGTGCAGGTTCCAGAAGCGTTCGAGCAGGTCCTCGTAGCTGATCCGCTCCGGGTCGAACGTGACGTCGACGACCTCCGCGTGCCCGGTCGTGTGGCTGCAGACCGCCTCGTAGGTCGGGTTCTCCGTCTCGCCGCCGGCGTAGCCGACGGCCGTCGCCGTGACCCCTGGGGTATTGCGGAACTCCGCCTCCACGCCCCAGAAGCAGCCCGCGCCGAACGTTGCCTTCTCGGTTTCCATCTTGATCTTCGGCTCCTTCGATGTCGCTGGAGTGCGGTCGGGGTTGGGCGTGGTTCGTTACAGGGTAGTCGCCAGTCTCAGTCCTCAGTCCTCAGGCTCAGCCTCGTCGCCAGTTGCCCAGGCTCCAGTCCTCAATCGTCAGGTGGGTCTGGGAGCCGGTGCGCGAGTGCGCCGCGGCCGGGCCCGCACTGCAGCAGCTGAGTATGTGTCATCAAGCCGCAACCTGAAACCGCCTTCCTGACGATCGCCGGGTCGCCGTGTCCCCGTGTCCGGGGGCTCGGCGGCGTGCATGATGTGACCCACGTCGGCCCTGGTTCGACGTGGTCGGGGTTGTGCATGACTCTCGCGCAGTGGAGCGCCCACGGCCGTCGTCACCGGACGTGTGCTCGGTTGTCGATGACCTAGGTGTGCGCGGCGACCCACCCCCGCCGGGCGGACGTGTGTGTCGCGCAGTGCATGGCGGTCGCGGCTCGCCAGGCGCCGGTCCTGAGCCGCCGAGTGACGTGCCCCCCGCGTTGCACTGGCATACTGGGATGCGCATGGGAAGGAGGGGTCCAGGGATGTTGCTGGCGGCTGCGGTCGTGGTCGGGATGCTGGCCGGCACCGCGACGCCCGCGGTCGCCGCACCGAACGACTCCGCCGGGCCAGACACGCGAGGCTTCGGCGACGTGGTGATCCGGCGCACGGCGCAGGGGATCCCCCACATCAAGGCGGGAAGCTGGGAGGGGCTCGGCTACGGCTACGGCTACGCCTTCGCCCGGGACAACCTGTGCGCGATGGCCGACACCTACGTGACGGTCACGGCCAAGCGCTCCAAGTACTTCGGGCCGGACGCCTCCTATCCCAACCGCGGCAACGGCTCCACCGCCAACAACCTCAACTCGGACTTCTTCTTCCAGCGCATCATCGACGCGCGCACGATCGAGAAGCTGCTCGCCCAGCCCGCGCCCACCGGCCCGCGGGCGCCGATCCGCCGCGCCGTGCGCGGTTACGTGGCGGGCTACAACCGCTACATCGCCGACACCGGCGTCGACAACATCTCCGACCCGGCCTGCAAGGGCAAGGCGTGGGTCAAGCCGATCACCGAGATGGACGCCTACCGGCGCTTCTACCAGCTCGCCCTGCTGGCCTCCGGCGGCGTGGCGATCGACGGCATCGCCGGCGCACAGCCGCCCAGCCCGCCGCTCAACGGCGGCTCCGTACCGGCCGGCGCCGAGCTCGACACGATGCTCGGGGAGCTCGGTAGCCAGCTTCCACTCGGCGCGATCGGCTCCAACGCGATCGCGCTGGGGAAGAACGGCACCGCCGAGGGGAACGGCCTGCTGCTCGGCAACCCCCATTTCCCCTGGGATGGCCCGGAGCGCTTCTGGCAGGCGCACCTCACGATCCCCGGGAAGATCGACGTCAGCGGCGGGTCCCTGTTCGGCGTGCCGGTAGTCCTGATCGGCAACACCAGGAACCTCGCCTGGAGCCACACCGTCTCGACGGCCTTCCGCTTCACCCCGTTCGAGGTCAAGCTGGTCCCCGGATCCCCGACCACCTACCTCGTCGACGGACAGCCGAGGGAGATGACCGCGGAGACCGTGACCGTCAAGGCGCGCAGGGCGGACGGCACGCTCGAGGATCGCACGCGCACCCTGTACTCGACCAAGTACGGGCCGATCCTCACCTCGATCCTCGGCCTGCCGGTATTCCCCTGGACGCCGGCCACCGCCTTCTCGATGGGCGACGCCAACGCGACCAACTTCCGCTATCTCAACCACTTCTTCGAGACCAACCTCGCCCAGAGCGTGCGCGAGTACGACCAGGTGCTCAAGCGCAACCAGGGGATCCCGTGGGTCAACTCGATCGCCGCCGACTCGCGTGGCGAGGCCTACTACGCCGACATCTCCGTCGTCCCCCACGTGACCAACCGGAAGGCCGCGGACTGCAACACGGCCCTGGGCGCCGCTACCTACCAGGCGCTGCGCCTCCCGGTCCTCGACGGATCGCGCTCACAGTGCAACTGGGGCCAGGATGCCGACGCGGTGCAGAAGGGCATCTTCGGCCCCTCCAACCTGCCGTCGCTCCGGCGCCGCGACTACGTCACCAACTCCAACGACTCCTACTGGCTCGCCAATCCCGAGGAGCCGCTGACCGGATTCGCGCGGATCATCGGCGACGAGCGCACGCCGCGGGCGCTGCGGACGCGGCTGGGCCTTCGTATCGTCCAGCAGCGGATCGACGGCAGCGACGGCCTGCCCGGCCGGCGCTTCACGCTCACCCAGCTCCAGGACGCCGTCTTCAACAACCGCCAGTACGCCGGCGAGCTGTGGCGCGACGAGCTGGTCGCCTACTGCGAGTCCCATCCCGTGGTCACCGGCACCAGCGGTCCGGTCGACGTCTCGGAGGCCTGCCCGATCCTCGCGGCCTGGAACCTGCGGGACGACCTCGATTCGCGCGGGGCGATTCTCTTCCGCCGCTTCGCCGGCCGCGCGCTGGCGGCCCAGAGCGGGCCCTACGACGTCCCGTTCAACCCCGACGACGCCGTCAACACCCCGCGCGGGCTCAACACCGACAACCCGCAGGTGCAGGCGGCCTTCGCGGACTCCGTCAAGGAGCTGCGCGATCAGGGGATCCCGCTTGACGCACGGCTCGGCGACTACCAGTACGAGAAGCGTGGCGACGAGAAGATCGAGATCCACGGCGGGCCGGGCACCGTGGGCGTGTTCAACGCGATCAACGTCCCGTTCGTGGCCGGACAGGGCTATCCGAACGTTCCGCACGGCTCGAGCTTCGTGCAGGTCGTCCGGCTCACCGGCGGCTGCCCGCGCGCGCGCACGATCCTCACCTACTCCCAGTCGACCGACCCGACGTCGCCCCACTTCGCCGACCAGACGCGGATGTTCTCGGGCAAGCAGTGGGTGCGCATGGCCTTCTGCGAGGCCGACATCAGGGCCGAGCCCAACCTCGAGACGCAGGTACTGCGGCCCTAGACGGCTAGAACAGGTAGGTCGCGGTGAGGAAGTAGCGCCGGTAGGCGCCGGTCGACCTCGAGCGCACGCCGACGTACCACGAGCCGGCCTCCGGCGCGATGAACTTGCAGCGCTCGTCGGCGGTGGCGCTGGCCGGGCGGCAGTCGTAGCTCTGCTTGGTCGGCATCTCGCCACGGCGCACGTAGAGGTCGAGATCGCCGTCGTCGGGCCCGTCGAGGACCAACTTCAGCGAGCTCGCGCCCTCGGGCACGGTGACCCTGTAGTAGCTCCACGTCTTGGGCGCGCCGGCGACCGCGCGCAGCCGGACGCCGTTCTCCAGCTCCGGGGCGCCGGAGGCGACGAACCGGTTGGCCGCCGACCCGATGTTCCAGTGGTCGGACAGGTACTCGCCGGGCTCGGGCGCGGCGTCGAAGTAGGTGTCGTGCCCGCAGTCGAAGTGCAGCTTCTCGGGGCAGCGCGTGAAGACGCCGAAGTCCCGGCTGCCGCCGTCCGAGTAGCACATGACGTCCTCCTCGTCGCGGCAGTGCCCGCCGTCACCGGTCGAGTATGGGGCGTTCGGCCCGACCGCCCCCTGGTTGTGGCCGTTCTCGTGCATCGGCGTCTGGGTGTCCCAGCAGCCCTGGTACGTGATTCCGTACCCGGCGCCGTAGAACCCGCCGGGGTTGTTGTTCGCGTTGTCGGCCCCTGGCTGCTCGTCGTCCCAGTAGGAGCCGACGCCGCACGACGTGCGGTCGGGCGCGTCGAGGAAGATCGTGTAGTCGGCGTTTGGATCGTCGAAGCCCGCCGCCGCGGCGTCGGAGGCGACGGAGGTGAAGTCGGTGGCGCGGGTGATGAACTGGCCGACCTCGATGTTCCCCGTGCCGTCGCAGCGCACCTTGTAGTCCGCGTTGCGGTTCCCCGACTCGAGCGCCTCCTCGTTGAGGACGGCGTTCATCCGGCGCACGATCGCCTGGAGCTGGGGCTTGACCAGGGCGTAGCGGTCGGCTGCCCTGGCCGGGCGCGCGTAGAGGACGTGCTGGTAGTAGTCGGTGGCGCACACCGGCGGGCGCTCCGGGTCCCCCGCCTCGAGCCCGCTGCCGTGGTCGGCGAGCGCGTCCTGCCGGACCTTCGGGTCGGGGCCGTGGGTGACCACCGTCCTGCCGTTGCGCAGGCGCACGACGAAGTGGCCCTTGTGCTTGCCGCTGTCGGCGTGCGTGGCGCCGCGCCCGACCACGCGCTGATCGTCTGGACTCGGCGCGGCGGCCTGGGCCGAGCCCGTCGCGACGAGCGTGGCGAGCAGCGTGAGGATGACGGCGATGCGGGCGATCAAGGGGTAACGAGGGGGAGTGCTGGCGACCGGCCTGGGGTGGCTGACGGGTCGCCGAGTTATCAGCTCTCATGGTAGCCATCGGCGTTCGCACTCCCGGCTTGAGCCAGGCGTCCATATCTGGACGCGAGCGCGCCGCTTACGGCGCGTAGGCGCTAGGCGTCAGACCGTGCGCAGCTTGAGGCTCAGGCCGCGCGCGGCGGCCTTGGAGAGGATGCCCTGGACGGTCGGGCCCTCGTCCGTGCAGACCCCGAGGCACAGCCGGCTGACGATCCCCAGTGCCCGCCCGGAGGCGAGGTGGACGAGCGGCCCGCCCGAGTCGCCGTAGATCAGCGGCGCGGTCAGCGTGTACTCGTCGGCGTCGTCGAAGCCCAGCACGCCGGACCGCCACTCGCGCGTCGGCTGCGTGGCCCCGAACCCGAGGCCGTAGCCGGAGAGCCCGATCAGGTCGCCGGCGGCTGTCTGCTTCGGTCGGGTCACCCCGGTGGGAGCGTTCGGGATTCCCTTCACGCGGGGCGACACGCGGTCGACGTCCTCCGCGTCGACCTTGATCAGGGCGTAGTCCCCCTTGGCGGAGTCCTCGTTGCCCACCAGCGCGACACGGCCGAAGACGTCGCCGTTCTCGTCGCGGACGGCCTGGCCGACGGACTTGACGCAATGGGCGGCGGTACCGAGGTAGGTCTTCCCACCGCCGTCATAGACGAAGTTGAGCGTGCAGGCACCGACCGACGTCTCGTGATAGGCGCCGGGCTGGAGCTTGGTGGCCGCGTTCGCCGCGGCCGGTAGGCCGAACAGCGTGACGGTGGCCAGGAGTGCCGAGAGCAGCTTTCCGGTCACTGCGTGAACCTTACCCGACGGCCGTCGCGTGGAAACGGCGTCAGCCATCGAGGACCGCGCCGTCCTCGAGCGACACCGGGCCGCCCTCGGGCCGGATCTCGACGGAGCCCGTGATCCGCACGCCGGCGCCGAAGGTCACGTCCCCGCTCACGACCAGGCGATCGCACTCCACGAGCGACGGCGCGCCGGCCGGGAAGCGCGCCTCGAAGTCGTCGAGGAGCTTGTAGTGCTCGGGGGAGAGGTCGACGAACGGCGGCCCGTCGCGGCGCGCGGAGGCGGCGCTGACGCGGCCGTCCTCGGTGAGCGCGTAGTAGTCCGACCGCAGGACCAGCAGGTCGTTGGTCGTCTTCACCGGGGCGAAGCGCTCGCGCGGCACCCGCAGCGCCTGGGCGCCCGCGAACACCGAGATCGCAGCGCCCATCGCCGTCTCGATCTGGAAGACGGCGGGCGAGGAGGGGTCTCCGGGGTCCACCGTCTTGCGATTGCGGATCATCGGCAGCCCGAGCACGTTCCCGCGTTGGGCGAGGACCTCGCTCAGGATCCGCAGGTTGACCCACAGGGTGTTCGTGTTGAAGTAGCGGTAGCGCTCGACGTCCTGGAAGGACTCCTGGTCCTGCTCGGGCGTCTGGGCGAGCTCGCGCAGCACCAGCTGCGCGTCGGAGGCGCGGCGCGCGAGGTGACCCCCCTTGCGGTCGGCGGGCGTACGGTCGGCGACCTCCATCAGGAACGGGATTCGCTCGGCCGCGAACCACGCGAGGATGCGCGGGTCGAGCACCGCGCCGAGGTTGTCGGCGTTGGAGACGAAGGCGTACTCGTAGCCGCGCTCGAGCAGGGTCTCGAGCATCCCGGAGGTCACCAGCGCCGTGTAAAGGTCGCCGTGACCGGGCGGGCACCACTCCAGCTCGCGGTCGGCCGGCCACTCGGCCGGTTGCAGGTCGTCCACCCGGATCTTGGGCTCCTTGTTCTGGACGAAGTCCGGCGGCACGTCGGCCGGCAGGTCCGGATGGGACTCGAGCGCCGCCAGGGACTCGTCGCGCGTGTAGAAGGAGTTCATCAGCACAAGCGGGAGACGGGCGCCGTGGCGGCGGCGCAGCTCGAGCGTCTGGCGAACGATCAGGTCCAGGAACGAGAGCCCGTCCTTGACGGGCAGAAGCGACTTGGGCGCCGTCATCCCCATGGACGTGCCGAGACCGCCGTTGAGCTTGATCACCACCGCGCGGGCGAGCGGCTCGCCGCCGGCCGCCTCGTCGTCGGGCAGGTCGCGCGCATCGGGAAGCGACTCCACGGGCTCGAGCTCGGAGTCGGGCATCAACCCGGACGCCCCAGCGACGAGCTGCTCGTAGTAGTGGCGGAAGGTGTCGACCGCCACCTCGGGCAGCCCCTCCCGGCGCATCTTGTCCTCGCTGGCCCGCAGCCCGTCGTCGGTCACGGCGGGATCGTATCCACGCAAGGGGGATACGAGAGGGCGAAGCCCGGACCGCGGCGGATGCCGCGGTCCGGAAGCCGTTGCCTAGCCTACGGGCTGGACGTTGACGGCCTTGGGCCCCTTGTCGCCGCTCTCGGCGTCATAGGAGACCTTGGCGCCCTCGGCGAGCGAGCGAAAGCCCTCGCCGGCGATGCCGGAATGATGGACGAACAGGTCCTTGCCGGGCTCATCGGGCGTGATGAAGCCGAAGCCCTTGTCGTCGCTGAACCACTTGACGGTTCCGGTGGCCATGAGTGTCCTCCGTGTTCTGTGTGCTGCGATCGCTGAGGATGCTCATGAGCAGCAACTGCGGGCGCTGGCACTACGTCGCCGGGCGTCTCCACCCGGCCTAACCCGCGGGACAGTAGCAGCCTCGCCGCGCGCCAGGACATTTGCGAGTCGCCGGGCAGAGCCGCGCGCCGATGGGCGCCACGTCCATGCGATGGTTCCTTGATGGGCGACGGCGAGCTGATCCTGGTGGCGGGTGCGCTGCTCGCGGCCGCCCTGTCCGCATCGCTGCTGGCCGGCCGCCTGCGCGTTCCCGGGCTGATCCTGTTCATCGGCCTTGGCATGGCGATCGGCTCCGACGGCACCGGTTGGATCGACTTCGACAACTACGAGCTGGCGCGCACGATCGGCGTGGTCGCGCTCGCGCTGATCCTGTTCGAGGGCGGCCTGACGGCGGGCTACGGCGAGATCCGGCCCGTGCTCGGGACGGCTCTGAGCCTTGCCGTCGCGGGGACGATCATCACCGCCGTGGTGGCCGGGCTCGCGGCGGCGTGGATCTTCGACCTCTCCACGCTCCAGGGCCTGCTGATCGGCGCGATCATCTCCTCGACCGACGGGGCGGCCATCTTCTCGCTGCTGCGCGAATCCACGCTGGACCGGCGGCTCGCGCGCACGCTGGAGGGGGAGGCCGGGTTCAACGACCCGATCGCGATCCTGCTGGTGCTCGGGTTCATCGAGTGGATCGACCGGCCCGACTACGGGCTGCTGGACATGGCGGGCCTCTTCGCCGTCGAGGTGGCGGTCGGGCTGGCCGTGGGCCTGGCGGTGGGCTGGGTGAGCACGCGCTTCCTCGCCCGCGTCCAGCTCGCCTCGGCCGGCCTGTACCCGGTCGCGTCGATCGCGACTGCCGCGCTGGCCTTCGGCGCGGCGGACGTCCTCCACGGCTCGGGGTTCCTCGCGGTCTACGTCGCCGCGCTGGTCCTCGGGGGCGCCGCCACCCCGGCCAAGCGGACGATCACCACCTTTCACGAGGGCCTCGCGTCCGTGTCCCAGCTGGCGATGTTCATGAGCCTGGGACTGCTGGTCTTCCCGTCCAAGCTGGCCGACGTCGCGGTGGAGGGGACTCTGCTGGCGGTGGTGCTCGCGCTGTTCGCGCGTCCTCTCGGCACCGCGGTGGCCACCACGTTCTCGGGCTTGCGCGCGCGCGAGCGCGTGGTCCTGGGATGGGCCGGCCTGCGCGGGGCGGTGCCGGTGGTCCTGGCCACCTTTCCCGTCATCGCGGGCATTCCGGGCAGCCTCGACTTCTTCAACATCGTGTTCTTCGCGGTGGTCCTCTCGACGCTAGTGCAGGGCAGCACGTTCGAGCCCCTGGCGCGCGCGCTCGGCGTCACCACGAACGTGGCGGCGCTGCCGCGCCCGATGGCCGAGGCCGGGACGATCCGCCGGCTGGGGGCCGAGGTGGTCGAGTTCCCGGTCCACGCCGACGATGCCGCCGCCGGGCACCTGGTACGCGAGCTCGGCCTGCCGCGCGAGGCGCTGCTCAACGTGATCGTGCGCGGGAACCAGGCGATCCCGCCGCGCGGCTCGACGCGCATCGAGCCGAACGACCGGCTGCACATACTTGTGCGCCAGGAGGTGGCTGTCGAGTTCCGCACACTGCTGGAGCGCTGGCGACACGGTCCGGTCGGGCCGCCCCCGCGGCCGGCGCCCGAGCCGCGCAGCGCCCCTGTCGTCTTCACCAGCCGGCCGTGGCGCGAGGAGGACGGAAATCCATCGCGGCCCGAGGCGATCGGCGGTCAGCGGGCAGTGGAGCAGCTGCGGACGCGGCGCGACGAGCCCGGCGCCCTGGTGGTGCTGGCCGACGGGCGCTACGCCGTCACGGGACGGGTGGTAGTGGTCGGGTCGGCGCCGCGCGTCCAGGAAGCGGCTCGTCGCCGCATCGCCCAGTCGCGCGACGATTCGGAGCGAACCTGGTGGCAGGAGGTCATCGGCGCGCTGGCCGCGCCGTGACGGCGCCGAGCCTCAGCGCGCGCGCTGGTCGAACTCGCGCGTGAGGCCCAGGTCGGCCGCGATCCGGCGCATGTCGCGCGTCTGGTCGGCGAGGACGAACGACACTCCGGCTCCGGTCTGGCCCGCGCGGCCGGTGCGACCGACCCGGTGCACGTAGGCGTCGCGGTCGGCCGGCGCGTCGAAGTTGATCACGTGGGTGATGCCGGCGACGTCGATCCCGCGAGCCGCGACGTCGGTCGCCACCAGCGTGTCGACCTCCCCGCTCTCGAACCGGGCCAGCGCCTTGCCGCGCTGGGACTGGGACTTGTTGCCGTGCATGGCGAGGGCGTGCAGGTCGTGCGCGCGCAGGCGCTTGACCAGCCGGTCGGCGCCGCGCTTGGTACGCACGAACACGAGCGTGCGCCCGCGGGCGTCGCCGCGCAGCTCGCCGACGAGCGCCCCGAGCTTCGCCTCGTGGGCGAGATGGACGAAGCGGTGCTTGACCTGGGCCTTGCCCTCGGGGGCCGCAGCGTGCACGTGGCGGCGCGCGTCGCGCGTGTAGGCACGAGCCAGGCGGCCGGCCGCGCCCTCCAGCGTGGCCGAGAAGAACAGGGTCTGGCGCCGCGCGGGGACGCGCGCGACGATTCGATCGACGGCCGGCTTGAACCCCATGTCGAGCATCCTGTCGGCCTCGTCGAGAACGAGGATCTGGACGTGCTCGAGCGAGATGTCGCGGCGCCCGAGCAGGTCCTCGAGGCGGCCCGGCGTCGCCACGACGATGTGGGCGCCGGCCGCCAGGCGCGCCTGGCGCTGGAGCCCGACCCCGCCGTGGACGACCGCAATGGAGAGCGCGCGGGCATGGGCGATCGGGCGCAGGTCGTCGACGATCTGGGCCGCCAGCTCGCGCGTCGGCGCGAGCACGAGAGCCGCGGGGCGCGCCGCCCGGGCCTCGAGCCTGTCGGCGATCGGGACGCCGAACGCGAGCGTCTTGCCCGACCCGGTCGGCGACTGGGCGAGGACGTCACGGCCGGCCAGCACGTCGGCGATGACGAGCCGCTGGATCGCGAAGGGCGTGGTGATCTTGCGCGCAGCGAGCGCATCGACCACGCATTTGGACACGCCGAGATCGGCGAAGGACTGCGAAGACATATATGCAAGCTCCTTGTGAACGGCGGGGAGATCCAGCGGCCCCGATCGCGCTCACGAGCGCACACAGGAACAGAACCTCTCGGGGGCCACAGCGGCCACCCGACCCGGTCACCGTAGCATCCGCCGCCCCCATGGCCCGCCGCGAGGACCTCCGCAACGTCGCGATCGTCGCCCACGTCGACCATGGAAAGACGACGCTGATCGACGCGATGCTGTGGCAATCCGGCGCCTTCCGGGCCAACCAGGACGTCGCCGAGCGCGTGATGGACTCGATGGACCTCGAGCGCGAGAAGGGGATCACGATCCTCGCCAAGAACACGACGGTGCGCCACCGCGGCGTCAAGCTCAACGTCGTCGACACGCCCGGGCATGCCGACTTCGGCGGCGAGGTGGAGCGCGGCCTGACGATGGTCGACGGCGTGCTGCTGCTAGTCGACGCCTCGGAGGGCCCGCTTCCTCAGACGCGTTTCGTGCTGCGCAAGGCGCTCGAGGCCCGTTTGCCGATCATCCTCGTCGTCAACAAGGTCGACCGGCCCGACGCGCGGATCGCGGAGGTCGTCGACGAGGTCTACGAGCTGTTCCTCGATCTCGACGCGGGCGACGAGCAGATCGACTTCCCGATCGTCTACACCAACGCCCGGGCGGGCTGGGCCTCGCTGGAGGACGGCGCGCAGGGCAACGACCTGACTCCCCTGCTCGACCTCCTGCTCGAGCACGTTCCGGCACCCGAGCACGACCCCGAGCACCCGTTCCAGGCGCACGTGACCAACCTCGACGCCTCTCCCTACGTGGGGCGACTGGCGCTGTGCCGCGTGCGCCACGGCAGCGTGCGCGCCGGCCAGCCGATCGCGTGGTGCCGCGCCGACGGAACGGTGGAGCGAGCCGCGGTCAGCGAGCTCTACGTCACCGAGGCGCTCGAGCGCGTCCCCGCCGAGGAGGCCGGGCCGGGCGAGATCATCGCCGTGGCGGGCCTCGAGGCGGTGACGATCGGCGAGACGCTCGCCGATCCCGACGACCCGCGCCCGCTCCCCGTGATCACCGTCGACGAGCCCTCGCTCTCCGTCGTGGTCGGAATCAACACCTCTCCCCTGTCAGGGCAGGAGGGCACGCGCCTGACCGCCCGCCAGGTGCGGGCGCGCCTGGAGCAGGAGACCGTCGGCAACGTCTCGATCCAGGTCCGCGACACGGAGCGGCCCGACGCGTGGGAGGTGCGAGGCCGCGGCGAGCTCCAGCTCGCGGTCCTCGTCGAGCTGATGCGCCGGGAGGGCTTCGAGCTGACCGTCGGCCAGCCGCAGGTGGTCACGCGCGAGATCGAAGGCCGGGTCCACGAGCCGGTCGAGCGCCTGGCGATCGACGTCCCCGACGACTACGTCGGCGTCGTCACGCAGCTGATCGCCCTGCGCAAGGGCCGCCTCGAGCACATGGTCAACCACGGCACCGGCTGGGTGCGGATGGAGTACCTGGTGCCAGCCCGCGCCCTGATCGGCTTTCGCACGGAGTTCCTCACCGAGACGCGCGGGACCGGGCTGATGCACCACGTCTTCGATCGCTGGGAGCCCTGGGTGGGTGAGCTGCGCACGCGCCCCACGGGAGCGCTCGTCGCCGACCGCCGCGGCGTGACCGCGAGCTTCGCGCTGTTCGGCCTGCAGGAGCGCGGGACTCTGTTCGTGGCGCCCGGCGAGGAGGTCTACGAGGGCATGATCGTGGGCGAGAACGCGCGCGCCGAGGACCTCGACGTCAACGCGGTGAAGGAGAAGCACCTGACCAACATCCGCTCCTCGACCTCCGACGTCCTCGTCCGCCTCGTCCCCGCGCGGCAGCTGTCGGTCGATCAGGCGCTCGAGTTTCTGCGCGAGGACGAGTGCGTGGAGATCACGCCGGAGTCGATCCGGCTGCGCAAGCTGGAGCTCGAGGGGACCGCGCGGCGCAAGCTGGCGCGGTCTGGGCGCTAGTCGCCGGTCGCTCGCGCGGGCGCGCCAGCCCTGGCGAGTGCCCTAGGTGGGCTTCGTCGTCATCGCCCACAGCGCGACGACGTAGGCGACGAGCATGACCCCGACCAGCAGCGTGGCCGCGCGATCGAGGCCCGGCCCGCCTCCCTCGCCCCGCCGCGAGCGGCGCATCCGCAGCCCGGCGAGGACGGTCGCGACGATCAGCAGTAGCAGCCCGGGCTCGCTGGTGATGTAGCCGATCGTCAGCCACGTGGGATCGGTCGGGAGGTCGCCGAGCTTCTCCTTGGCCGCGATCACCTCGCCGAAGATCCGCATCAGCAGCCAGCCCGGGATCGCCGCCAGGAGCAGGGCGCGATAGCCCAGCCGTGTCGAGGCGAGCGTGCCGTCGCGCCACGCCGCGGCCAGGGAGACCGCCGCCAGCGTCAGCGCACCGAGCAGGAGCATCGCTCCGAGGACGTGCAGGAAGAGGAAGAGGTTCCAGTCGTCGGGCCTGATCGCCGCCACCATGCTCAGGCTCCCGGCTTGAAGATCATCAGCGCCAGCAGGGCGACGACCGCGACCGCGCGCAGCCAGTGCATCAGCACGGGCCGCTTCGCCGGCACGACGGCAGCCTCACGAACACCGTTCGCGTCAGCGGATGCGGCGGGTGCGAGCTCGTTCTTGGCGCGGCGGCCCAGCTCCGCTGCGATCGCCCACACGACGATCGCGCCGAGGATCCAGCCGTCCCAGATCTCGTAGCCGTCGACGTCGATCGCCAGCCAGATTCCGAACACGAGCGTCCCGATCCCGCCGACGTCCCACAGGACGTTCGCGGTGCTGACCACCCGCGGAGCGGCGACCGCGCCGAGCGCGAGGGCGCTGAACATCACCACGGTCGCCCCCATCGCGAAGGCGGCGAGCACGTGGAGGAAGAGCAGCCAGTCGTACACGGGTGGAGCCTATGTCGCGCTCGGGACGGCAACAAGCGCGCCCCACATGCGCCCCACCGGCGCTCCAGTCCCCGCCCGGCGCGTCCTGCCGGCTCCCGGCGCCGCCGCCGCTAGGGTTGGCCGGATGCCTGCGCCGCTGCCCGAGCTCGAAGGGGTGCGCCACCGCTACGTCGATGCCGGCGGCGTCAACCTGCACGTGGCCGAAGCCGGGCCCGAGGACGCACCGCCCATCCTGCTGGTCCATGGCTGGCCACAGCACTGGTGGTGCTGGCGCCACGTGGTGCCGGAGCTCCAGGGCCGCTTTCGCTGCGTCATGCCCGACCTGCGCGGGCACGGCTGGTCGGAGGCGCCGCGCGGCGGCTACGAGAAGGAGCGCCTCGCCGGCGACCTGCTCGCCCTCCTCGACGTCCTCAGGCTCGACCGGGTCACCTACGTCGGCCACGACTGGGGCGCCTTCTGCGGCTTCCTGGCGACGCTGCGCGCGCCCGCGCGGATCTCGGCGCTGATGGCGCTCTCGATCCCGCACCTATGGCCCTCCCGTCACGACCGGCTGAACCCGTGGCGCCTCGCGGGCTTCGCCTACCAGCTGCCGCTCAGCGCCCCGGTCGTCGGCCGGCGACTCGTGCGCGCCGGTCTTACCCGGCGGGTCCTGCGGGCAGCGTCGGTGCGCGGCACCTTCTCCCCAAGCGACCTCGACGTCTACAACGCGACGATGGGCACGCCGGAGGGCGCCCGCGTCACGGTGGCGATGTACAGGACCTTCCTCACGCGGGAGGTCGGGCCGATCCTCGCCGGGCGCTACGACGACGGGTGTCTGACGGTCCCAACGCGGCTGATCATCGGCGACGACGACCTGATCATCCGGGGGGCGGACCTGGCCGGCCACGAGGGCCATGCCGACGACATGACAGTCGAGCGCGTCCCCGGCGCCCGCCACTTCCTCCCGGAGGAGCAGCCCGGGCTGGTGGTGGAGCGCCTGCTCGCGCTGGTTGCTGACGCGGCTGCTCCCGGCGAGTAGACTCGCGCACGGCGGCTCCCTACTCGGCCCCGCGGGGCCGGGAGTGTTTTGCCCGCCAGGCACAACACGTAAGTCCTGGGGCTCTAATGCAGTCAGGGGGAGCCCGACCACAGCTTCGAGCGGGCTCCGGCCCGCTCGATCTGTTTCCGGGCTCCGCGCGCTCAGCGCTTCCTGCCGCGACTCTTGCTCGTGGTGCTCTTCCGGGCCTTGCTCGCGGTGCTCTTCGTCCGGCCCTTGCTCGTGCTCTTCGCGCCGGCACGCTTGGCGACGGACTTCGCCGCTCGCTTCGTCGTGGTCCCGGCGGACTTCGCGGCCTTCGTCGCGCTGGCGGCCGTCCGGCGGCCTGAGCGCTTGAGATTGCTGCCGCTCTTCTTCGCCGCGTTGCGCTTACGCGTCGCCGCGCCCTTCTTCGCCGCCGCGCTGCGCTGTGCCTTGGTCTGCGCCATCAGGTCGCCTCCTCCTCGCTGGTGAACCGGTGACGCCAGCCTAAGCGGCGGCGGCACCCCGCGTCCACCGCAACATCGCGTCGGTCAGCCGACGCGGATCACGCCGAGCACTACCAGCATCACGACGGTCACGACCGCGGAGACCAGCAGCGAGCCTCCGCAACCCAGCCGGTTGGAGAAGAAGACGAACATCGCCTAGCGCGCCCGGCGTCCCGTGACGACTCGGCGGCCGAGCGCGCCGAGCTCGAGCTTGCGCACGATGCCACCGAGCTCTCGCTGCTCGTCGGCGCTGAGATTGGACCGTCGGCCGCCCGTCTGCCTGAGCAGCGCCTGGAGCCGGTCGCGCTCGGCGGGAGTGAGGAGCTTCCAGTGGTCGCGAGCCGCGAGCGCCGCCTGGCTGGCGGTGATCGCCATCCCGAGCGGGCCCAGTCGCCTCAGCAGCAGCCGGCGAACCATGCGAGCCGCTTCTCCGCGGTCAGGACTTCGTCTCGCGCGGCTCGCGTGTCTCGGAGCTCTCGGGCGCCCCGGCGGCCTCGGACTTCTCCGACGTCTCGGACGCCTCGGACGTCTCGGTCGCGCGCCGCGGTGCCGACGCCCGCGCAAGTCCGACCCAGATGCCGGCGGCCAGGAGCACGAAGAGCGCGAAGCTGATCAGGACGGAAGCCCCCAGCAGGCGCACGAGGAGCGCGGCCACAAGGGCGACGCCGAGCGCGACGAGGACCACCTTGAAGTCGAGTGCTCGCCCGAGCGCGGGCTTCTCGTCAACCTGCTCGGTCAGGTGGCGGTCGGCGTCCTGGACGGCGTCACGGACGTCGTCTGGAACTCCCTTGAGGTCCTCGACGAAGCCCGTCTTGCGGCGCTCGCTCGGCGCGTCGTCTCGAGGAGTCGGTTCGTCCGCGGTCACGCGTCGACCTCCGTCAACAGTCCATTCAGGTCCACGGGCCAGCCATACCCGCTTGCCGCATGGCTCACGCGCACGGCTGCGAAAGATGCGTCTCGGGAGCGCGACGCCGGCGAGCAACCTCGGCGTACCACGGCCCCTCGCCGGCGGATTTCGGCGAAGCTTGCGCACCCATCGCCGGGCGGATCGCTCCCTGCTCGACAGGACCATGCAATGGGCGCAGAAGACAACCTCCCATCCTCGCCTTCGAGTCCTCGGAGCGATGGAAGGCATGGCTGCGCGACCACCACCAAACCGCTCCCGGGGTGTGGCTCAAGCTCGCCAAGAAGGGCTCGGACGTCGCCTCGGTGACCTACGACGAAGCCTTGGACGCCGCGCTGTGCTTCGGCAAGGGAAGGACGCTGCACCCCTAGGCCGAGCGGGCGCGGCGCGTAGGGTTGGAGCATGATCGTGACTGCGATGTCACCTGGATGAGGCCGCCGCAGCCATGAGCGAGCGGCGGGACTTCGAGCGGACCTTCGACCACGAGGTCTATGGCCAGGAGTACTACGAGGGCGGCGCCAGGACGTCGGGCTATGACTCCTATCCCAACGTCCGGTCGATGATCCGCGAGCAGTTCACGCTGATCGACATGGTGATGGCCTCCCGGGTCAGCCGGCGGGTCCATCTGGACATTGCCTGCGCCTACGGATTCGCGGCCAAGCTGATGCAGGAGCGCGGCTGGGAGGTCGCCGGATGGGACGTCTCGGAGTTCGCGATCGAACAGGCGAGGACGACGCACGGGTTCAGCATTCCGTTCGTCGTGGCCGACGCCACCGAGGGTCGACAGTGGCAGAAGCTCCCCGAGAAGGGGATCGGGTTGGTGACCGCGGTCGAGTTCTTCGAGCACATCGACAGCGCCCAGGTTCCGCCGACCCTCGAGCACATGCAGCGCGCCTGCGAGTGGGGGTTCTTCGTGGTCAACGCCTCCACGTCGCCGCTGATGGAAGAGGAGACGACCGAGGATGCGATGGGCGATCATGGCCATCTCAATCACCACGATCTGACGTGGTGGATCAAGAACCTCTCAGCGGTCGGCGTGATCGACTACGAGGCGATGCAGCAGTTCGGCCGGATGGCCTACGCGAAGTACGCTGAGCTGAGATGGCACTCGCGAACGATCGTCGTCCGGTTTCACTGATGGCGAGCTGCGCCCTCGACGAAGGCGGGCTGCGGCGCCAGCTCGAGCGCTACCGGCGGCTGGCGCGCAGCGTCGCTCGCCTCGATCGCCGCGACGACATGCTGACCGTGGACTTCGATCCCAGTCTCGACAGCGCGCTGCTCGAGGAGGCGCTCACGGTCGAGCGCGCGTGCTGCCCGTTCTTCGGCTTCGACGTCACGGAAGACGGCCGCCGCCTCAGCGTCAGCGTGGAGGAGCGCGAGCAGCGCCCCGCGCTCGATGCGATCGCGACCGCGTTGGGCGCGCCCACGGGCTGACTGCGCCCTGGGCTGCGACGGTCGCGGAACCCCCGCGCAGCTGCGCTCAATCGCCGCTGTTGACTTCGTTTCAGGGGCCGCGACCAGGCCGGCGCTCACGCCGTCCTGGACCGCTTCTTCTCCTTGGGCTCGGAGCGGAAGCTCGAGCTGGATCTCCCGCTCGGCTCCCGGCGTGCCCTCCTCGAGCTCGATGCTGCGTTCGCGCTCCGCGTTTAGCTCTGCGCCGAGCAGGATCGCCACGTTGGTGATCCACAGCCACACGAGAAAGACGACCACGCCGCCCAGAGCGCCATAGGTCTTGTCGTAGGAGCCGAAGTTGGAGACGTAGAAGGCGAACGCGGCCGAAGCCACGAGCCACACCACGATCGCCAGCATGCTCCCGGGCGAGACCCACTTGAAGCCGCGCAGCTTGACGTTCGGCGCGGCGTAGTAGAGCAGCGCGATCATGATCAGGACGACAGCGAGCAGCACTGGCCACTTTGCGATGTCCCAGATCGTCACCGCGGCGCTGCCGACGCCGATCGCCGAGCCCACCTGCTCCGCCACCGGTCCGGTGAGGACGAGCGCGAGGAGCACGAGCGCGAGCAGCAGGATCAACGCGAGCGTCACGAGCATCTGGAGCGGGCGCAGCTTGATGAACGAGCGGCCCTCCTCGACCTCGTAGATCTCGTTCGAGGCCCGCATGAACGCGCCGACGTAGCCCGACGCCGTCCACAGCGCCGACAGGATGCCCACGATCAGCAGGATGCCCGCGGCGCCCTTGCTCTTGGTGAGGCCCTCGATCGGGCCCTTGAAGGTTTCCGCCGCGGACGTCGGGCCGATCGAGCTGACGATGTCGGTCATCGCCTTCGTGATCGTCTTCGGATCGCCGACGATCCCCACGATCGAGATCAGCGCGATCAGCGCGGGAAAGATCGAGAGGACCGCGTAGTAGGTCAGCGCCGCAGCCCAGTCGGTGAGGTTGTCCTCCTTGAACTCCCGTGATCGTGCGCTTGAGCGTCTGGACGAGTGAGCCCTTCCGCGGGTGCTCGGGGCCTTCGGGCTCTCGCATCAAGCGCTTCTCGCGGTCGTTCTTTGCCTGCTGGCCCTTCTCCTGCGGCTGCTCTTTGGCTTTCGCCATGTCTCTCCGCCTCCTCGTGAACCTGGCCAACCCCTGCGACCGCCGAGGAGCGCGGAAGGTTACGTTCGGCGAGGGGATCCGCGCCCACGCGTAACCGGCGAACGTCGATCTCGGTCCCAGTTTCGGATACGCGTCATGCTCCCGCCGGAAAGGGGAGGATCTCGCGATGGAGGTGCAAGGTTTCCGACGCTGATCAGAGCGAGCAGACTGTCACGCTGAGGGGCGACCGGCTGACAATCGGGCGCAGCAACAGCAACGACGTCGTCCTCGACGACGTCAACGTCTCGCGCTTCCACGCGGAGATCGCCGCCGTGGGCGACGTGATCGAGCTGCGCGACCTCGACTCGAAGTGCGGGACGCGCGTCGACGGGCGACCGGTGAAGCGGACGACCATCCGCGACGGCGCGCGGCTGGGGATCGGCTCGTTCGAGCTGGTCTTCGACGGCTCGCGCTTCGTGAGTCGCAACCAGCGCGGCGTGTTGCGTCTGGAGGCCGCCGACGTGAGCATCGACGTCGACGGACAACCGATCCTCGACGGGGTGTCCATGTCCGTGGCGCCGGGTGAGCTGGTCTGCATCATCGGCGAGAGTGGATCCGGCAAGAGCACCCTGATCCGGGCGCTGGCCGGGGTGTCGCGGCCGAGCTCCGGGACCGTGACGCTCAACGAGGAGCCGGTCACGGCGCGGATGACGGACATCGGCTACGTGCCTCAGGACGAGATCGTCCACAGCCGCTTGACGGTCCGCGAGGCCCTCACCTACGCCGCCCGCCTGCGCCTCCCACGCGACATCGCGGCGCGCGAGCTCGAGGCGACGATCGCCCGAGTGCTGGCCGAGATGTCGCTCGACGACCGCGCCAACGCGCGGATCGGCTCGCTCTCCGGCGGCCAGCGCAAGCGCGCGGGCGTCGCCACGGAGCTGCTCAACCGCCCCAGCCTGCTCTTCCTCGACGAGCCCACGACCGGGCTCGATCCCGGCCTGGAGTCGCAGATGATGGCGCTGTTCCGGGAGCTCGCCCAGCCCGGCGAGCGCGCCGTGGTCGTGGTGACCCACGCGACCAAGAACCTCGAGCTGTGCGACAAGCTCGCAGTGATCGGACGCGGCGGCCAGCTCGCCTTCTACGGCACTCCGGCCGACGCGAAGCGCTTCTTCGGCGTCGACTCCTACGACGACATCTACGCGCGCCTGCTGGCGCGGCCGGCGGCCGAGTGGCGACGCGGGTTCGATCGCTCGCGTGAGGAAGCTCCCCGCCCGACCGGGGGTCCGGCTCCCGAGCCCGGTCCGGCCGGCTCCCCCCGGGCTAAGCAGCGGGCCAGCCCGCAGGTGGCCCTGCTCACCGGCCGCTATCTGAAGCTGTTCAGCCGCGATGGGCGCAACCTGCTGATCCTCTTCGGCCAGATCCCGATCATCGCCCTCGCGGCGGCGTTCCTGTTTCAGAGCGGGCTGTTCCAGCAGAAGGGGGTCGGCGTGATGCAGCAGGCCGGGAACCCGCGCTACGGGATCCAGCTGCTCTTCATCCTCGTCACCACGGCGGTCTGGTTCGGCGCGATCAGCAGCGCGCGGGAGATCGTCAAGGAGCGCGGAGTGGTCGTGCGAGAGGCCGCGGTCGGCGTACGCTGGACGTCGTACCTGATCTCCAAGGCCTTGGTGCTCTTCGCCGTGGTTGCGGTGCAGGTCGTCGCGCTGAGCTACTTCGTGCTCGCCGTGCACCCGCTCGAGGAGCCGTTCAACAGCTACGTGGCGGTGATCGGGCTGCTGGTCCTGACGAGCTTCGCGTCTGTGGGGATGGGCCTGCTGATCTCGGCGGCCGTCGGCACGGAGGAACAGGCCACGAGCTTCATCCCGCTGACGCTGATCCCGCAGCTCCTGTTCGCCGGGGCGATCGTCCCGGTGGCGCGGATGGGCGAGCCGATCGCCACCCTGTCGTCGCTCGTGATGGCGCGCTGGTCGGTCGCCGGCTCGGGCAACGCGATCGACATGAACTCACGGATCGCCGCGGATCCCCAGCTCGCGCGCCTGAACGAATTCGGCAGCAGCTTCTTCGAGACCAGGCCGCGCGAGGCCGCGGCCCTGCTGCTCGCCTTCATGGCGGTCTTCTTCGTGGTCACGCTGATGATCCTGGCGCGACGCGGGACCTCGGGCGCGCGGTGAAGGCGCGCGGGCTTCCCACAGCTCCCCGCTTGAGGCTGCGACTGCTGGCGCTCGCGACCGGTGCCCTACTCGCGAGCCTGGCCGGTCCAGCACCCGTCGAGGCGGGAGTGGTCAGCAACGCGCTGGGAATCCCATGCTCGGCGGCAAGCCCCGGCGACGTGCAGCGCTGCCGCGGCAACTTCGCGACGGCCAGGGTCCCCAGCTGGGACGGCGTGCCGCTGGACACCGACGTCACCCTGCCGCCGGCTCAAGTGGACGGCCCCTATCCCACGATCTTCAACCTGCACGGGTTCGGAGCGACCAAGGAAAGCCTCTCGATCGACGCCGACGCCTACGCCCGGGCGGGCTACGCCGTCGTCTCCTACACGGCGCGGGGGCTCGGGGGCTCGTGTGGCGTGGTGGCCTCGCGCGCGCATCCCGGCTGTGTCAGGGGCTGGATCCACCTCGCCGATGCACGCTATGAGCTGCGCGATACCCAGCATCTGGCGGGGCTGCTGGTCGACGCGGGCCTTTCCCGACCGAGCATCGGCGCCGTAGGCGTCTCCTACGGAGGGATCCAGTCGTACGCGCTGGCGGCGCTGCGCGACCGGGTGATGACTCCCGACGGCGTGCTGCATCCGTGGCGCAGCCCTGCCGGCACGCCGATGCAGATCGGCGCCGCCGCGCCCCGCATCGCCCCCACCGACATCGCCTTCGCGGCGGCGCCCAACGGCAACACGCTCGACCTGCGGGCCGAGAACCCGTACGGCCGGCCGCTCGGAGTGATGAAGCTCTCGTCGTTCAGCGCCGTGTTCGGGGTCGGCCTGATCGGCTACTACGCCCCGCCGGGAGCCGACCCGAGCGCGGACGTGCCCTCCTGGTACGCGCGGATCCAGACCGGTGAGCCCTACGGGGCGGACGTGCAGGCGATCGTCGACGAGATCAGCGGCTTTCACTCGCCCTACTACCGGATCGACAGCGCTCGCCAGCCGGCGCCGGTGCTCAGCTACCACGCCTGGACCGACGACATCGTGCCCGCCAACGAGGGGCTGCGCTGGTACAACCGGGTGAAGCGCCTGCACCCCGGCGCCGAGGTCTCGATGGTGCTCGCCGACGGCTTCGCCCATCCACGCGGCAGCCTGCTGGAGCCACTCGACCGCACGCCGCTCATCCAGGCGGCGACGCGCAGCCTGTTCGACCGCCATCTCAAGGGCGCACCGGGGCCCCCATTGGGGGTCGCGACGCTGACCCAGGCCTGCGCCAGCTCGCAACGGCAGGGTCCCTTCGTGACCCCCACCTGGAGCGGCCAGAGCCTGGGCGAGGTCAGCTTCCAGGGCGGCCCCGCCGAGATCGTGACCTCCGCCGGCGGGAACCTCGCCAAGTCGGCGCGCATCGATCCGATCGCGGCGGCGTCGAGCTGCATCGCGGTCCCCGATTCCGACGACCCGGGCACCGCCGTCTACCGGCTCCCGCGCGTCCAGCGCGACTACACCCTGCTGGGGTCGCCCACCGTCCAGGCGACGCTCGACATCCAGGGGCCGTTCGCCCAGCTGATCGCCCGGCTCTGGGATGTCGGCCCCGATGGCAGCCAGGCCCTCGTCACCCGGGCGATCGTGCGCCCCGACCCCGCGGGCGGCCCCGCGCGCTTCCAGCTGTATCCCAGCGGCTGGACGTTCCGCGCCGGGCACGTGCCCAAGCTCGAGCTGCTCGGGCGCGACCCGCCCTACGCGCGTCCCTCCAACGGCCCGGGCTTCCAGATCCGCTTGCGCGGCCTGTCGCTCGTCCTCCCCACACGCGAGCCGGGCTCGCAGGCATCCACGTCGCCCTCGAGTGACGGGCGACCGATCGGGTCCAGCGGCTTTCTCCGGCGCGGGAGCGCGAATCAGTCGCGCGACACTTCCCGGGCGCCTCTCGCCCGGGTCGCCGCCTCGACGACGGGCGAGGCATCGGGGAGCCTGCCCTTCACCGGCCTGGCGATTGCCGTGCTCGCCGCGATCGGCGCCGCGCTACTGGCGACCGGGGCCGTGATGCGGGGTGCGGCCGCTCCGAACGCCCGCCCGCATCGCGAATAGAGTCGCGCGGAGGCGCGGGAAGCATAGACTCGGGCGCAGCGGCCCCGAGCCGTGGCCGCTGCTCCCCGGGGAGGAGGCGAGAAGCTGTCGACCGACCGTCTGCGCGGATCGCCATGGCTGGCGATCCTCTTCGTGGCCGCCCTGCCGGCGGTCGGGCCGGCGCCGGCCGGCGCCGCTGAAGTGGTGGACGCCGGCGCTCTGCGCGCGCGCGTCGATGCCGAGCCCTTCTCGCTGACCTTCGAGGACGCCGCGGGCCGGCCGGTGCTCGCCGCCGGCCAGCTGCGGCTGCGCACCGCCACCGGCGACTCCCGTTCGACGCGCGCGACCGAGCTGCGGCGCGACGGCGAAGCCGTCGAGGCGACGGTGACCACCGATGGCGTGCCACTCCCCCGCGAGCTCACGCTGCGAGTCGCACCCGCCGGCGAGGGCGTCGTTCGCGTCACGGTCACGGCCGCCGGCGGCGGAGACGTCAGCGCCGTCGGCGCGTCCTTCGCCGCTGCCCGAGGCGAGCTCTTCACCGGTTTCGGCGAGCGCTCCAACGCCGTGGACTTCCGCGGGCTGGACGTCCTCGACTACGTGTCCGACGGGCCATATCGCGAGGAGGACCGCCAATACCCCAAGGCGGTCACCCCGCCGTGGGGGACCCGTGACCGTAACGACGACACCTACTACCCGATCCCCTGGCTGCTCTCCAGCCGCGGCTACGGCGTGCTCTCGGACAACGACGAGACGAGCCGCTACGACCTCGCGCGCGCCGAGTCCGATCGGTGGTCGGTCGAGGCCGAGTCGCGGTCCCTCTCCCTGCGCGTGTTCGCGGGGCCGCGACCGGCCGATGCCCTGCGGCGCTTCACTTCGGCGACCGGTCGCCAGCCCGCGTCGGCGGCGTCCTGGGTGTACGGCCCGTGGTTCCAGACCGGCCAGAACAACGTCGTCCCGCTGGAGGAGGAGGCGCGCATCATGCGCACGCTGCGCGAGGGCGACGCCCCGGTCTCGGCGATGGAGACGCAGATGCACTTCCTGCCCTGCGGCGCCCATCGCGGTCTCGAAGCCTATGAGCGCCAGCGCACGCAGCAGGCCCACGCGGCGGGACTCGCCCAGCTCGCGTACTTCAATCCCCACGTATGCAACTCCTACCAATCCGTCTACGAGCAGGCGGCGGCGGCCGGCCTGCTCCAGCGCGACGCGGTCACGGGACAGCCGGTGTCCTATCCCGCGTTCGTCGGCGGAAGCGGCTCGCTGGGCTTCACCGTGGAACCGATCGCCCAGTTCGACTTCACGGCGGCCGGCGCCGAGCCGTTCTACGAGCGGCTGATCCGCGAGGCCTTCGACCAGGGCAAGGACGGCTGGATGGAGGACTTCGGGGAGTACACCCCTCCGTTCATCGACTCGGCCGACGGAACGCCGCCGGAGCAGATCCACAACCGCTACCCGCGCGACTACCACTGCACCGTGCACCGCATCTCCCAGCGGCTTGCGCGTCCCGTCACTCGCCACCAGCGCTCCGGGTGGACCGGGGCGGCTCGCTGCGCGTCGATCGTCTGGGGCGGGGACCCGACGACGGTGTGGGACTTCGACGGCCTCCACTCGGCAGTCATCCAGGCGCTGACCATCGGCATGAGCGGCGTGGCGCGCTGGGGATCCGACATCGGCGGGTATCACTCCTTCGGCCCCGGGGAGCAGCTCTCGCGCGAGCTGCTGCACCGCTGGATCGAGTTCGGCGCCGTTTCGGCGGTGATGCGCACCAAGCGCAGCGGAATAGCCGTCCCGGGCTACACGCGCCCACAGGTCTTCGACCCGGAGTCGCTGCGCGTGTGGCGGCGCTACACCAAGCTGCACACTCAGCTCTACCCCTACCTCACGGCAGCCGATGCCACCTATCGCGCGTCGGGGATGCCGATCATGCGCCACGGCCTGCTGACCCATCCCGACGACCCGCGCGCCGTGCGCGCACACGACCAGTTCCTCTTCGGGCCCGACCTGCTGGCCGCGCCGGTCACCAGCCCGGGCGCCCGCCGGCGGCGCCTCTATGCCCCCGCGGGGACGTGGGTGGACTGGTGGCGCTCGATCGTCTTCGACAAGCGCGATGGCGCCTTCCTCCCCGGCCGCCCGCGCCTGCTGGCCGGCGGGCAGGACCACTCCCTTCCGGCGCCGGAGGAGGAGCTGCCACTGCTGGTCCGCGCCGGCGCGGTGCTGCCGCTGCTCCCCGAGGACGTCGACACGCTCAGCCCCTACGGGAGCGCGGGAGTCGTGCGCCTGCAGGACCGCCTCGACCGCCTCACGCTCCTCGCCTTCCCGCGCGGGCGCTGGACGGGTGGCTTCGGCGAACAGGGTCGGCTTGCCTCGACCGAGGGCGATCGGCGCTGGACGCTCACGATCGCCGGCGAGCGGCCGCGGACCTACACCGTGCGGGCTTCGATGAACGTGCTTGGCCGGCCGTTCGTCCCCGGGCGGGTGAGCGTGGACGGGGCGGTGTTGCCGACGTCCCAGTGGCACTACGACGCGCGTACGGGCGCCCTCACCACGGCCTTCACCGGTCCGGCGCGGACGACCCTGCGGGTGGAGCCCGCCCGCACGCCGACCCGGCTTGCGGACGGGGCTCGGCGGCCGAGTCGGCGTGCCGGCGCGGGACGGGCTCCGAGAGCGAGCGGGCGGGTCGCCACGGCCGATCGCTCCGGCCTGCCGTTCACGGGCCTCGATCTCGGCGCTCTCGTCGCCGCCGGCCTGCTCCTGCTCGGCGCGGGCCTCACCGGCCGGCGGCTCGTGCGCGCCGGCGGGCGCCGCCGTTAGCTGCGACAGCGCGAATCGCAATGCCCCCGACCAGCAGCCCCACCGCGCACGCGACGAGCAACACCAGGCGGGCGCCGGTGACAGGAAGGAAGCCGTCGCCGTCCGCCGCTTCTCCCTGGGGGCTGGGCGGGCTTCCGGTCCCAGCGAGGGAACCTTGACGCTGGCGACGTAAGGTCACACCGCGCCCACCACCGGACGTTTGGGTCCCTGGCCGCTGGAAGCCGTCTTGGCGATCGGGCGCCCCTCCAGCGGGCGTCTGCGCACACGACAGGTCGAGGGCCTCCGCCGTGTTGGTGACGCTGAGGGACGTGACGTCCCCGCCCTCCAGGGCGTAGATGCGACGCCCGATCGCTGCTCCACCCAGTCCGTGTCGCGGCGTGCGCATGTCCGGCAGGCGATCCCAGGCGTCTCGAGCCGGGTCGTAGCGCTCGACCTCCGGGACAGTCCCCGGCGGACCGCGCCGGGGATCCTCGCCGCCGAAGGCGACCAGGCGATCGCATGCCGCTACAGCCGCCAGCCCTCCACGCCCGCTGCTCAGGTCGGCGACCCGATCCCAGCGCTGGGTCCCGGGGCGGTAGCGCTGGACGAACCTGTTCGTCTCTTCGATGTAGGAGGGCCGGCCAGAGACCACATAGAGCTCTCCGTCGACCGCTGCACCCGCCGTGTGCTCGGTGGGGAGGGGCATGTTCGGCGCCCGCCGCCACGTCCGGGTCTCGAAGTCGAAGACCTCCAGGGTGGTGAGGGGCCGCAGCGAGTCGGCACCGCCGGCCACATAGAGCTCGTCGCCGATGACGGCCGCCGCCATCGCGGCGCGCCGGGTGGGCGCGGCAGGCATCTGCGACCAGGAATCGGTTTCGGGGTCGTAGCGGAAGAAGGCGCTCGTCGCGTCCGCAACCCCGTCGGTGCCGATCCCGAAGCTGAACGGCGCGCCGCTATAGCCGCCGAGGACATACAGATCTCCGCGATATCCGACTGCGGCCGCGTGGTTGACTGCAACCGGCATCGGCGCGACGAGCTCCCAGCGGTCGCGTGTCGTGTCGTACCGCTCGACCTCACGCGTTGGCGCCCCTCCCGACGTAAAGCCGCCGACGACGTAGATCGACCGCCCGACCGGCGCGGCCGCGACCTCGGTTCGCGCGATGCGGCTCGAGCCAAGCGTGATCCAGCCGCCCGCGTCCGCACGGGCACCAGCGGCTGAGGGGCCCGACGGCAGTGCCCCCGTTTGCTCGTCTGCCGCGGCCCCTGCGCAGAGGGGGAACCCCAGCAACGCCGAGAGCGACCAGACGACAGGCCACCGGAGCCGCGGATTTCGGCGTACCGTCAAACCGGCCCAACCATCAGGCCGACCGCGCGGCTCGTGAGCGAGCGCGTGGCGACGCGACCCGGCGGCCGACCGACCAGAGCCGGTCTGCGCCGGCCCACCCCGCGAAGCACAGTCCGCCGACCGTTCCCGTCACGGTCATCAGCACGCCGGCGGCCGCGGCCGCCGCCACGCCGTCGCCGCCGAGGATGAGCACCGCGGCCGCTGCGCCGACGCCGGGACCGAGCGGGAGCTGACCGAGCGTCACCACCGCGATCAGGACGGCGATCGCGTCGAAGAACGAGGCGCTGACGCCGACCGCATGCAGCAGCATCCAATTGCGGAAGATCTGTGCGAACACTGCCACCAGCACGAAGCCGATCACGCGGCTTCCGCCGCGCAGGCTGCGGAGCACGGCAAGTCCGCTCCACAGCTCACGGCCCTTTCGCAGCGCGAGGTGGCGCAGGCTGGCGCTCGCCGTCCCGATCACCGCAAGGCCGATCAGCGGCAGCCACCACGGCAACCCGAGCGGCCCCACCAGCGTGAACGACGTCAGCGCCGCCAGCGCCGCCTCGACGGCGAGGATCGGGAACTCCGCGGCGATCAGCGTCGGCACCTGCGGACTGACGTCGGGGGACGAGCGGCGCAGGGCGGCGATCCGCGCGGCGACCCCGAGCTGCCCGTTGAGCACGCTGCCGAGGACCTGCATGCTCGAGGCGCGATAGAGGACGCTTCTCGCGACCGTCCCGCCAGCCTCCTGGATGGTCAGATGCCAGGCCTCACTGCGCGCGAGCAGCGCGACGATCTGCAGCATCACCGTCATCGCGAGCACCCACGCCGCGGCACCGGCAAGCGCGGCCTCGAACTCGTGGCGGCGCCCGGCGAGGACGAACCCGAGGATCGCCGCAGTGGCCAGCGATCCCACGACAGTGATCGGCGTACGCCGGCGTCGACCGAAGTCCCGGAGCGCGGCGCTCGGTTCGCTCAGCCGGCTGGCGCCGCGCGGTTGCAGCGCCGAGTCGATCGATTCGCTATCCGCGATCGGCACCGCTGCTTCCAGACGGCATACCGAGCCAGGCCATCAAACGACGCTACCGGAGCCCGAAAAATCCTGGGCGTAGCGGGGTTGGAGGTGCCCCCCGCGGTGCCCGGCGGTGCAAGGACGCGCGCCGTCCGCATACGATCGGCTCAAGCCACCCGCCGTTCAGCAAGGAGCCCATATCGTGAAACTGGTGATCGGCATCGTTCGCCCCGACAAGGCCAACGATGTGCTCGAGGCGCTCTACCGCGCCGATGTCCGCGGCATCTCCCTCAGCCGGGTGCAGGGGCACGGCGGGGAGCTGGACAGGGTCGAGACCTACCGCGGCACGACCGTGCAGATGGGACTGGCCGAGAAGGTCCGCTTCGAGATCGCGGTCTCCGAGCCGTTCGTCGAACCGACCATCGACGCCCTCTGCGAGGGCGCGCGAACCGGCGAGGTCGGGGACGGGAAGATCTTCGTGGTCCCGCTTGATCGGGTGGTCCGCATTCGCTCGGGCGAGACCGACCACGGAGCCGTGACGCCGGTGGAGAGCCCATGAGCGCCACGATCCTGGCAGCCGCTGCCCCCCAGGTGGACAGCGGCGACACGGCATGGATGCTCGCCGCGACCGCGCTCGTTCTGTTGATGACGCCCGCACTGGGGCTCTTCTACGCCGGCCTCGTGCGCTCCAAGAACACGCTGAACACGTTCATGATGGCCGTCGGAGCGCTCTCCGTCGCCACGATCTGCTGGGCGCTCGTGGGCTACTCGCTGGCCTTCGACGAGGGCAACGGGTTCATCGGCGGCCTCGGGCACGCGTTCCTCCAGGACGTGACGTTCGAGCCGCGCCCTGACACGACGATCCCGCACCTGCTCTTCTTCGCCTTCCAGGCCACGTTCTGCATCCTCACGGTAGCGCTCGTGTCCGGCGCCGTCGTCGAGCGGATGCGCTTCGGGGCATTCCTGCTCTTCGCCGGGCTGTGGTCGATCCTCGTCTACGCGGTGCTCGCTCACTGGGCGTTCGGCGGTGGCTGGCTGCAGGAGGGCGGGACGCTCGACTTCGCCGGCGGCATCCCCGTCGAGATGGGCTCGGGCTTCTCGGCGTTGGCGGCCGCGCTGGTCGTGCGCCAGCGCAAGGACTACGGCCGGCAGGCGCTGCTGCCCCACAACTCCGTCTACGCGTTGCTCGGCGCGGGGATGCTGTGGTTCGGCTGGTTCGGCTTCAACGGCGGCAGCGGCTTCTCGGCCGGTGAGCCGAGCGTGCTCGCATTCACCAACACGCTGCTGACGCCGGCGTGCACGCTGCTGGTCTGGTTCCTGCTCGACCTGATGCGCAGCCGCAGGGTGACGGCGATCGGGGCCGCGACGGCGATCATCGTCGGCTGCGTCGCGATCACGCCGGCCGGCGGCTTCGTCAGCCCGCTCTGGGCGATGCTCCTCGGCGGGCTGGCCGCGCTGCCGGCCTACGCGTTCATCGTCTGGCGACCGCGCACGCGACTCGACGAGACGCTCGACGTGCTCGCGGCGCACGGCATCGCCGGCCTGACGGGCATCCTCTTCATCGGATTCGTCGCGAACGAGTCATGGAACGGGGTCTCCGACGGGCTGATCTACGGCAACGCGGCGCAGCTCGGCGACCAGGCGCTGGCAGTGCTGGCGACGCCGGCGTACGCGTTCGTCGCGACCTACCTGATCCTGCGCTTCGTGGGCCTCGTGATGCCGCTGCGCGGCAGCGAGCGCGACGAGGCGGTCGGCATGGATGTGATCGAGCACGGCGAGGAGGCCTACGCGTCGGGCGAGGGCGCGATCCTCGTGTCGGCCGAGGCCGGAGTTGAGGAGGAGCGCGCCGTCGCCCAGCCGTGAGCGGGCGGAGTACGTCGCACCAGGCTGGCCGCGGTCAGGGGTAGTTGCCGTACTCGTCGTGCAGCTGCCACCAACCGTAGGGCGGTGTCTGCGGGTAGCCCTCCGGTGAGTCCTCCCACTCCTCCTGGCGTCCGAGCGGAGTCAGGTCGAGGAACGTCCAAATGCTGCCGAGCGCTTCGACCCCGCGCCCGTCGGTGAAGTAGGTCTGAAAGACCCGGTCGCCGTCGCGCAGGAAGACCATCAGACCGAAGTACTCGGCCACGCCGAAGTCGTCGGAGAAGTCATCCGCCGTGGAGAACCAGGGGATCTCCTCGCCGACACCCATCGCCTCGAGCATCATCTCCGAGCGCATCCAGCCGGGCGTCAACGCTATGGCGGTGCATCCGTGCGGCGCGAGCTCCTTGCTCTGCGCGAAGGCGAGCCGGATGACTGCGGTCTTGGCCAGGTCGTAGAACGCCGACACGCGGTAGCGGTCGGCGTTGTACTCGCGCGTGCCGTCGGTCATCTCGACGACCAGCCCGCCGGGTTCGCGGATCAGCAGCGGCAGCGCGAAGTGGCTCGTGATCATGTGCGTGTCGATCGCCAGGCGCAGCATCCGCAGACCTTTCTCGAGGTCGTGCTCCCACACCGGCGTGTCCCACTCGAACAGCCGCTCGCCGCCCCAGATGTCGTTGACCAGCACGTCGAGCCGCCCGTGTTCGACATCGATCCGCTGTGCCAGCAACTCGACCTCGCCGGGCTCGAGATGGTCGACGGCGACCGCGATCCCCGCGCCGCCGGCGGCGCTGACGAGCGCGGCGGTCTCCTCGATCGTCTCCGGGCGGTCGTACTCCGACCGCCGCTCCCGCGTGCTGCGGCCGGTGCAGTACACGGTCGCCCCCGCCTCCCCGAGCGCCACCGCCGTGCCGCGCCCGACCCCGCGCGTCGCTCCCGCCACGAGCGCTACCTTGCCGTCGAGCGGTCCGACCACGTCCAAGACGCTACCGCCAGACGAGCTGGGCGCGACCAAGCGATTCGCACATCACGAACCAACCACCCGCCCGCGGGTAGGGTCTGCCCATCGGACCGGATACGGCCGTCGGTGGTGGCGAGGCATGAGCGAGTCCTTTGACGTCATCGTGGTGGGAGCGCGCTGTGCCGGCGCGCCGCTGGCCACGATGCTGTCGCGGGCAGGCCTGCGGGTCTGTGTGGTCGACAAGGATGGCTTCCCGAGCGACACGCTGTCGACGCATGGGATCCAGCCGGCGGGCGTGCAGGTGCTCGAGCGGATCGGGGTCCTCGACGCGCTGTTGAAGGTCGCTCCCCCGATGCTGCGCGGCCGGATGGCCTTCGACGACTGCCTCGCGATCATCGACGACGTCGTCGCGATCACCGGCGCCCCGATCCTCAGCGTCCGCCGGGTTACGCTCGACCAGATCCTCGTGAACGCCGCCGCAGAGGCGGGCGCCGAGGTGCGCACGCAGACCGCGGTCACCGGGCTGGTCATGGATCGCGACCGCGTCGCCGGGGTCACCACTGCCGCGGGGGAGCTGCGGGCGCCACTCGTCGTCGGTGCCGACGGCACGCGCTCGGCGGTCGCGAAGATGGTCGGAGCGAAGGAGTATCACTCGACCCCGAACGGCCGCGTGTTCATGTGGGCCTACTACGAAGCAGACCCTACGAACGGCGAGATGTGGATCGGGAAGATCGACGACCACGCGTACCTGGCCACGCCGACCGACAACGGCCTGTCCCTCGTCGCCGCTTGCCCCTCGATCGACCGCCGCAACGAGGTGCGCACCGATCGCGAGGCTGTCTACGAAGCCGGCGTGCGCGGCTGGCCGGAGCTGCATGCCGGGGTTGCCGGAGCGCGGCGCGAAGGCCCGGTGTACACGATGGCCAACATGCGCGGCTTTTTCCGCCCGTCGGCGGGGCCGGGCTGGGCGCTCGTCGGCGATGCCGGGCACTTCAAGGATCCCACGCCGGGCCAAGGGATCGCCGATGCGCTGCGTCAGTCAGAGAAGCTGGCCGCCACGATTGAGCGCGCGCTCGGCGGCGGGCCGGGCACGCCCGACCAGATCCTGCACGAGTGGTGGCGCTGGCGCGACGAGGACGCCTGGGAGATGTACTGGTTCGCGCACGACATGGGCGCGGCCGGACCCACACCGCCGGTGCTGCGCGAGGCCCAGCGCCGCATCGTCGCCGACCGCGATTTGATCACGGCTACGGTGAGAATCTTCAACCATGACCTGCGCCCCTCGCAGGTCTTCACGCCGGCGTTCTCGCTGAGGACGATCGCGCGGGCGCTGCGGCGTGGTCGGGGTCAGCGCCGGGCGGTAATGCGTGAGGTCGGAACGGTCGCGGTCAACGAGGTGCGACGGCGGCGGGCGGCGCCTCGAGCAGCGGGCGACGGGTGACGGACGGTCCTGGCCGGGGTGCTGGCTTCGCGCCCCCGCTGGCACGGTTGCCCCGCGTGCGTGGGCCAGCGTAGACTCGGGCGGTACAACGCGACGGCGCCGCGAGTCTGGGGGCGTACGTCAAACCGATGGGAGGTGCTCCATGGAGACCTATGTGATTCTGCGGCGCAAGGGCTGGAAGACGGCCGAGGACCTGCAGGAGGCTGCTGAGCGATCGACGGCCGAGGGCGAGAAGATGCCTGACGACATTCGCTGGATTCGCTCCTACGTCCTCGGTGAGGAGAGCGGCGACGTCGGGACGGTCTGCATCTATCAGGCCTCGAGTCCTGAGGCGATCCGCAAGCACGCCGAGATGGCCGATCTGCCAGCCGACGACATCATCAAGATCGCCGATACCGTGATCGTGCGCGAGGATCCGGTCTCGGCAGCCAGCTAGCCAGCGCGGAAGGGAGAGGCCGGCGGCGGGGGGCGGCCCGAGTACCCGACTGGCGAGCTATGCGACTTCTCTCCTGGAGCGCTCGCTATACCGGGGCGACGGCGCGTACTGCCCAGGTCGAGGAGTCCGCGTAGATGCCGCCATCGCCGGCCATGTCGGCCATGCCCTCGAGCAGCGCCGCCTGGACTTTCGGCCGGATCTCGTCAACCCGGTCGCCCCACAGCCGTAGGACTTCTCCGGCTGGCCCGATCGCCATGACCAGGGCGACGGCGTGCTCCAGGTTGTCGCCGGTCTTTATCCGCAGGTCTTGGCGCTTGAGCCGGATGTCCTCGAAGCCGGAGTGCTTCAGGACGTCCGTGACCGTGTCCGCATTCGCCATCGAAAAGGGGCCGGGGCCGCACGTCGGCGCGTCATACTCGTCGGGGCGCTCGAGGAACCGCTCCACGATCGTCTCGGCGCGGTGCACCCAGTCGTTGTCAAGCTTGCGGCGCCAGACGACCATGTTCAGGCGCCCGCCAGGCCGCAGGGCCTGGCGTACGTTGCGAAGCGCCGCCACCGGGTTCGCGAAGAACATCGTTCCGAACCGCCCGAACGCGTAGTCGTAGGTGTCAGCGAACGCAGCGGCTTGGACGTCGACGGCCTCGAAACTCACGTTTTCCACTTCCGCGCGCGCGGCGTCCTCGCGCGCTCCGGCGACCATCCGTTCGGCGACGTCGACGCCGTGCGCGTGGCCCTCGCGCCCGACCAGCTCGGCGAGCTGCAGGGTCGAGTCGCCCAGCCCACAGCCGATGTCAAGCACACGGTCGCCGGGTTCGGGGTGGTGGTCGACGAGCGCCGCGTCGCCGTGCGCCCTCGCGTTCGAGACGACGATCGCCTGGAAGTCCTGCCAGATTTCGAACAGAGGGCCATTCCAGGCCTCCGTCGCCTCGAGGTTCTCTGGCGCGACGGTGACCTCGGTCATCCTTGCGAGTGTACGTTCCGATCGCAGGCGAGACAACTCTTGGCTTCCGAGCGCGAGCACCACTCCGACACCTCCGCAGCCGAGCGCTGAGTGGCATCGATCAACGCCACGCCGAGGGCCGCGAGCGCCGTGGCGACTGCCCAAGTGCTTCCCGGCTTGGTGCGGTCGACGAGCCAGCCGCCGAGTCCGGCGAACGCAGGCGCGGAGCCGAGCGCTACAACCATGCCCACCGCGACTCCGGTGTCGTGGACACAAGCTGGGTCGGTGCGTGGGCGGACGCTTATGGCGCCGAGCCGAACCAGCGCGCTCGCCGGATCGAGCCAAACTCCTCCTTCTCCGCGGCGAGCTCTCGCGAGGGTCCGATCAGCTCTGCCGTCGGCGCCGGTCCCCCGAGGAAGTTGGCCTTGACCTTGCCGACCAGCCCGTCGCCGAACTCGATGTAGCAGTTGCCGGCGCCCTCGTAAGGTGGGGGCGGGTCGCCGCCGCGGAGCCCGGCGGCGATGTCCTCCGCCACTACCCGGGCGGCGGCCTCGGCGAATACGCCTGCCTTGGCCATCGGCAGGCCTGCCACGTCGCCCATCGCATAGACGCCCGGGAACCGCGTCGCCAGATTCGCCCGGTTCACCGGGACCCAGCCGTCCACGGCGAGCCCCGAGCTCTCGGCCACTTCGGGCGCGCGGTGGGCGGGAATCCCGATGAAGTGGTCATAGGGCACGCTTTCGCCGCTCGCGAGCCGGGCCTGCCCGTCTTCGATGCTCGTCACTAGCTGCTTGGGGACATACTCGATCCCGCGCTCCCCCAGGGCATCGAGGAAGGCCTGGGAGACCTCCTTCGTCACCGGAACGGGCGCCGCCATCGGGCCGATCACCCGGATCTCTACGGCCTCCCTGATGCCCCGCTCCAGGAAGTGATCGTGCAGCAGGAGCGCACCCTCGAACGGGGCGGGCGGGCACTTGAACGGGTGGCCCAGGATCCCGATCAGGATCGTGCCCGAATCGAAGGCGGGGAGCGCGTCGCGTAGGCGCTCGGCTCCCGCGATCGAGTAGTACTCGTACCCGCCTTCCTGGAAGCCCGGCGTGGCGGCGTAGTCGTAGTCTGCCCCAAGCGCGACGGCGAGGACGTCGGCGTCGTACGACGCTGCGTCCGTCGTGACTCGGCGCTGGTCCGGATCGATCGAGGTCACGCGTTCCTGACGGAACTCGACTCCCTCCAGCGAGATGTCCCCGTAGTAGAGCCGAAGATCCTCTGCGACCCGCCGACCGAGCATGACGTCCAGCTTCGAGAAACCGAAGCTGAACGAGTCGCTTTGGTCGAGCAGCGTGACCCGAACCTCGTCCCGGAGCGATTCCGAGAGTCGCGCCGCCAGTTCCAGGCCCGCGAACCCGGCCCCCAGAATCAAAGCGTGTTTCTTCACCGCCGCCTCGCCGGCCACCGCAGCTCAGGTGCTTCCAAGAACGGCTGGGTGAACCGTGATGCTGCCTCGACCGTCATCCGTGTTTCCTACCACACGGCAGGGGAACCAACCCTGGCTCGCTGCGACTTCCATCGCGCTTGCGCCTACTCCCGCAGCCCCACGGCTTCGCGGGCGCGGTCTGGATCGGCATCGAAGGCCGCGTCCACCCGCAGGATTCGTCCTTCGCGGAACGTGTAGCGAACCGCAGTCCACTCATCGAGTCTGATTCCGCTTGCCGCGCCCTCACAGTAGACCCGTGCGACGACTACGACTTCATCACGCCCGTCGTCGACGACCTCTTGGATATCGGCCCTCCAGTCCCGCCACGCCTCGTTCCAGCTCTCCATCGCACGGCAGTGGCCCTCCGGCCCGTAATAGACCCGGTCGACGCCCACCGCCACCCCGGATCCCTGCGTGACGTACGTCTCGACCTCGGGGTCATCGATGTGTGGGACGAGTTCGAAATCGCCGCGATTCCACGCTTCGAAGGCGGCGCGCGCAGCTTGCCGCAGCAGCGCGCTGCGCATCCGCGATCCCGGTGGCGCTCGGTTCCATGCCTCGAACCACTCATGAACTCGCTCCACGTTCTCCCGCGACATCGCCTACTCCGGCAGCCCCACGGCTTCGAAGGCTTCCCTGCGCGTGGGAAACCACACCACCCGGACAACCTTGCCTTCACGGAGGGTCCACACGCCTGCCCGGTGCAACCACTCGACATCGGCTCCACTGACCCGCCCACGCGCGCGGGCAGTGGTGACTACGACGACCTTGTCGCCTGCCTCAATCATCTCCTCACAGTCTTCCTCGAGGTCCTTCCACGCCTCATACCACTCCCCAAACCAGCGGCGTAAGCCGGCGTGACCGTGATAAATGCCCTGTGCCACCAGTGGGATGTGAGAGGTGTCCCATTCGACGGCTGGGTCGTAGAGGGCGAGGACGGCGTTGGTGTCACGGCGCGCCACCGCGTCGTATACCGCCCGCACCACCTCCACGTTCCCCGCGACATCGCTCACCGAGTATCCCGCTCGGCACGAGGCCCAGCAACGGTCCAGCCGCGCCCACGCCTCACTCCCGAAGGCCCACGGCGCGTAGCGCGTCGTCTCGCTGCGCGAAGACACGCAACTCCTTGCCTCGGCCCTCTTCGATCAGCCACACGTGGATGATCGGCTGCTCCAGCACCGCGCCACTAGTCCGCCCGCGAGCGATCTGGCGCAGAACCACCACCACGTGTCTGCCCGCGTCGATGACCTCTTGCGGCTCGAAGCGCACCTCGTCAAACGCGTCTCCCAGCGACGCGAGCCTGTCGCGGAACGCACGGGGACCCTCGAATGCCCCACCGCCAGGCAGCTCGTCCCGCGCGCGGTAGACGAAGTCGTCGTCGAGCAACGCGAACACCGGCTCCGGGTCGCCCTCATTGAACGCCTCATAGGCCCGTCTGACTGGCTCCACGTTCTCCTGCGACATCGCCCGCCCAGTATCCCCCGAGGCCCAGGGCCTTGCGGGAACTGGGCGCTTCGCGCTTGGCTAGGACTCCCCGATGACGAACCCCAGGAACACGAGGATGGCCAGCACGCCGATGATGAGCGCCACGAAGGCGAGCACGTTCTTCGGCGATCTGCCGCCGGCCCGCCACGCCGTCACCGCCGTCGCGAGGCCCAGGACGGGCTGCAGCAGCCACCCGGGACCGTCGTGGTCGATCGACGCGAGGACGAACACCAGAACCACCGTGGCTGCCGCGAGGATCACCGCCGTGCGAGTGAGAGAGCCGTCGTTTCGTGCTGCGTCCGTAGATGTCACTGCCGCGCCTCCTGGTTGGAGACCGACGGTACACCGCCCATGCCTACTCCCGCAGCCCCACGGCTTCGAGGGCATCCGCTGGGCTACCGAAAGCCTGGAGTCGGGTCACTCGACCCGAGCGGAAAGTCCAGACGTTTGCAAGCGGACGGCGAACCCGAATCCCG